>Ga0208078_1000017_pt1 | contig 92156 bp, 77 predicted proteins | sample NGESurdeep072012_3_FD_184468 | JGI IMG/M metagenome (GOLD analysis project Ga0208078, IMG submission 184468) | Arctic peat soil microbial communities from Barrow, Alaska - NGEE Surface sample 53-2 deep-072012 (SPAdes) | ecosystem: Environmental > Terrestrial > Soil > Wetlands > Peat ...
CGGGAGCGAAGAGAAAGCCAGCTGCTGCCGCGGTTCGCTTTACTTCGCCGACGAGCGCCCCCGGTCCAACCTTGATCGTTCTTGTTCTTTCGTCGATCGCTGAAATGCTATCGAGCGCTCGCAGGGAGAGGAGCGCCCCCTTGTCGGTAATGGATGCTGCCGTCGTGCTCGTCTGTGCGCCCGCACACGTGATCGGCGTACGGTCAGCGGTCGCTCGACGCAGCAGATCGACGACCTCCTCCATCGATTCAGGTCGAGCCACCAGCTCTGGAACTAGATGAAGACCGGACGCATCGGCTGCATACGCTTCCCTTACGCTCTTGTCGCTGCTTAGGGTGACACTCACCCTGAATGAAAGCAGACGACGGCTGCAGACGACACATCGGGAAGACTTAGCAGCGATTCGCGGATCGTCTCGCTTACGTCTCCATCGACCGACACGGCGGCGAGAGCCTGACCTCCCTGAGCCAGGCGCGCTTGGTGGTATTCGGCGATGTTGACGCCCGCCTCGCCGAGTAGGGTTCCTACGCGGCCAATCACGCCTGGAACATCGTTATTGGTGAGGATCAGCAGAGTATCGCGTGGCTGAATGTCTACATGGAAGGCGCCAATTCGTGTAAAGCGCGCAGCTGCGCCTGGTTGCGCCGTTCCAGCGACCGCGATTTCCTGCATTCCGCCGCTCAGTCTCACTTCAACCGCATAAGGATTGTCCTGGATCGGAGTCTCGGTGGTCGAAAGATCTATTCCGCGAGCTTCGGCCATTGCGCGAGCGTTGATAAGATTGAGGCGCTCCTGTTCTACCGTACCTTCAAGCAGTCCGCGTGCGGCCGATGCGAGCAGTGCGCTCTTTGCGGCGCTCAGCGCAGAACCCGAGCGCACATCAACTCGCTGCACTGCACGTGTGTCCTGGGTTACGAGTATCGCTCTGCCAACGGCCGCTGCGCGCCGTGCCAGCGTCAGTGCCGGCTCGACCTCTGCCCACTGGCCACCAACGTCAGCGACATTGATGGAACGCGACAGCTCGCCGCTGAGTAGTGCGTCACGTACTGCCATGCAGACGTCGACTGCGACGTTGCGCTGCGCTTCCGTGGTTGAGGCGCCGATGTGCGGAGTAAGCAATACGTTCGAGAGCGCCCGCAGGGGATGGTCGGCAGCCAAGGGCTCCTTTTCGTAGGCATCGACAACCGCCCCGAGGAGATGCTTGCCCAAGGCTTCCAGCAGCGCCTTTTCATCGACGATGCCGCCGCGAGCCATGTTCACCACGATAGACCGCTGAGGAAGCCGCGCGAGCTCCCGTTTGCCGATCATACCCTTCGTTTCGTCAGTCAGCGGAGTGTGAACAGTCAGGATATCCGATTGCTCGAGCAGGGCGTCGAGGGACTTGACCTCCTGAACGCGCAAAGCTTCGAAACGGGATTGGGCGATGTACGGATCGTAGGCGACGACATTCATCCCAAATGACCGGGCACGCGTTGCCACTTCTCCTCCGATTCGCCCAAGACCGACGATTCCAAGCGTCCTGCCTTTCATCTCGGACCCGAGTAAGCCCGACCGCTCCCATTTACCGGCGTGCATCGATGCATCCGCGCGCGGGATATGGCGAAGGAGCGAAATGACCGCTCCGAAGAACAGCTCGACCACCGCAATCGTGTTGCCGGCCGGGGCATTGATGACGGCGACGCCCAGAGACGTCGCCCTTTCAAGAGCAATGTTGTCGACTCCAACACCCGCTCGCCCGACTACCTTGAGCTTGCGAGCCCTCTCCAGCAGATCCGCGGAAATCTTCGTCGCACTGCGACCAACGATCGCGTCATAGTCGGCGATACGGGCGAGCAATTCGTCTTTTGGTAGCGTCGGCACTTCATCTACGACGATCCTTGGATCGGCGGAAAGGAGCGCCACACCTTCGGCGTCGATCTCATCGGTGACGAGAACGCGATAAGTCACTGTTGGTGAGCCGGGTTTGAGCTGGTCGCTGAGGAGGCGGGACGAGTCTGCAATATCGCTTGCCCGGGCTCGCGCCCACAAGCGAGGGCGGTGACTTACGCCTCCATCCAGGATTTCCATGTCCCTTCGTCAGCTCCGATGACGACCTGGTTTGCATTCCGGACGAGTGGAAGCCGAAGCAACAACGGCTCGTCGGAAAGTTTCTCCAGCCAGCGTTCGTCCGAAAGTTGCGCATACTGAAGACCAAGCTCGCCAAAACGCTTCGAGTTTCGATCAACGAGCGCGGCTACGCCAAATTTCTGAGCGAATCGACGAAGCTCGCTGAGGGATGCCGGCCGCTCCAAGAGATCGACGAAATGGGTTTTTACTCTTCGCTCCGAGAAGAAGCGAAGAGCCTTGCGCGTATCCGCACTTTTCTTGACTCCAAAGATCTGTACTTCCAACGTGTCGCCCTGACTTGTCAGCGGAGAAGTAAAGGATGAAGATCGACCCGGTACCCGCGATCGATGCCGAGTGAAATAATCTATTCGCCCGCCTGGTGGATTCCCGGCGGTCATTTGCAGACACTTTGGGGTAAGCTGTTCAGGCGACAGCCTCCAGCTCCGACTGCCCTCGAGCGCTGGGAGACGCCGGATGGAGATTTTGTCGAGTTGCATCGCTTGGCCGCCGCGGTGGGGGCACCGCGCGTCTTATTGCTCCATGGTCTAGAAGGGACTGTTCGCTCGCACTACGCGCAGGGGCTGCTCAACGAAGCGGCCAGACGGGGATGGGGTGCCGACCTTCTGATTTTCCGCTCGTGCGGCTCTGAACCGAACCGTACCCGCAGATTCTATCATTCAGGCGAGACGACGGACATGGCGTTCGCCCTCGAGAGAATTTTGCGCGAGCATCCAACGTCTCCTCTCGCCATTGCCGGCGTTTCGCTCGGCGGCAACGTGCTGCTCAAGTTTCTCGGGGAGCGAGGCGCTGACTTGCCGCTCCAGCTGCGGGCAGCGGCCGCCATTTCGGTTCCTTTTGACCTCGCTCGCTCTTCCACGCGGATCAACCGCGGCTTCTCGCGATTCTACCAGCAGTTCTTCCTGAATTCGCTGCGGAGAAAAGCCCAGGAAAAAGCCGGCCGGTTTCCCGATCTCGCTCCCGCGGATAAGATCGCCGGGCTACGAACTCTCGAGGATTTCGACAACCTGATCACGGGTCCGTTGCATGGGTTCCGGGATGCCCAGGACTACTACGAGCGATCGAGCTCACTGCCACGGTTGGAGCATATTAGGCTCACAACGCTACTATTAAGCGCGGTCGACGATCCAATGCTCCCACCGGTAGTTCTGGAAGAGGTTCGGGATGTTGCCCGGCGAAACCCGAATTTGCACCTTGAATTCGTGGAAAAGGGCGGCCATGCTGGCTTCATAGCTGGCTCGTGGCCGTGGCGGCCGTTTTATTATGCGGAATATCGTGTTGGAGAATTCTTCGCCGAACAATTCAAGAATGCTTCGGCGCCTCGGCAACCAGTCACACAGGGGAGTCGGTAACATGCGTGTTCAAGCGACGGCAATCAGGGTCGGACTAGTCCTCGCGCTAGGGGTTACGGCGTGCACAACCACCAAAATGGTTCCCGCGACCGATTCTCACGATCACAGCATGGGGTCCGTAATCGCAGTTAGCGTCCCCAACGGCGCGGGCGCAGTCAGCTTCTCCAATGACCTGCGACTCCCTGCCGACGCTTCAGGCGCGCCCGCACGCCTGAGTGCATCGCCTCGGCACGGCGAGTGGGTCACGATCCGGACGGGCGATGGAGATAGCCTCCGCACGTGGATCGTATATCCCGAGCGAAGCACCAAGGCCCCGGTGGTAATAGTCGTTCACGAGATCTTCGGCTTATCATCGTGGATCCGCGGCGTTGCCGACCAGCTTGCGGCTGATGGCTTCATTGCGATAGCGCCGGACCTTCTGACGATGAAGAATCTTCCCGATGGTCCCGATAGCGTTGTTGCGCCCCTGGCCGTTGCCGCGATTAGAACTCTCGACCCTGCCTGGGTTCAAAAGCAGCTGGACGCCGTGGGTCGTTATGGAATGTCGCTGCCGGCGGCCCAACAGAAATACGGGATCGTCGGTTTCTGCTGGGGCGGAGGTGTCTCCTTTGCGCATGCGGCTCATGCTCCGGGTCTTGGAGCGTCAGTCGTGTACTATGGCGTCGCTCCGAATGCGACTGATTTGCCTGCGGTTCGCGCGCCAGTTCTGGGATTGTACGGCGGGAACGACGCTCGAGTGGATGCCACGATTCCACCAGCTGACTCGGCGCTCCATGCTCTCGGCCGAACCTACACATACAGCATTTACCCTGGTGCCGGCCACGGATTCCTGCGGCAACAGACGGGAATGGATGGAGCTAACTTGGCAGCCACACGGGCCGCGTGGCCGGCAACGATAGCCTGGTTCAAGAAGTACCTTGGATCTTGACTAGCGCGCAGGAATTTGACTTTGATCCAAAGGACCTATCGAGCTTGTGGTAATTCTTCCGATAGTCTTTCTCACCGCCTTCATTGGCGGCCTGTTGCTGGCGGTGTTCGCAATGCTGAACGGTGTGGGGCATGCCCGCCGAAACCGCTCCCGCGTGCCATCAGCGTTCTTCAATCTTCCGGCGGTGGCCGCTTTTGCCATCGGATTCGGCGCCGCCGGGTACCCGCTTGCATCGCGCACGCGACTGCCGGTGTGGGGTATCCTGCTGATAGCGATAGCAGCTGGAGCACTAGCGATCAGTGGCATGATCACGCTTCTCGCGCAGTGGGCCTTCCGTGGAATCTCGGCTACTTCAGCCGCCGATGAGCAGGAGATTCAAGGCCAGCTCGCCATCGTCACGCGGGATATCTCGGTTTCCGTACCAGGAGAGATTTCCTACGAGTATCTTGGCAGACAACTGAGAGCCCCAGCCCGGACTCTCGGAACGAAGCTGCTGCCTACTGGTGGCGATGTCGTTATCGATCGAATCGAGGACGGAGTGGCTTTCGTGGAAGAATGGGCGGTCGTCGAACAGCGCCTCTAGGTTCCTCGACCTTTCGATCCACGCGCGTAGAGACTGAGCCAATCGGGCCAGTTGCCGCTTAACTCGAAAAAATCGTCGAAGTGGGTCAAGCCGCTCTCCTCGAGATCCACGATCAGATCCGGAAGCATATCGTCTGACGGCAGCGGCCCGATTCCGATCAGGCCATCCTCGACCCGGAACTCGTCATCCGTGAGGTTGTACCGCTCGTCAATCGCTTGGCGTGTAAGTCCGCCCCGCTCGAATGCGCTCTGACGAATGAGAACTACGGCGCGGCCGTGAGAAAGCTCGAGAGGCATGAATTAGATTCGTTGGGAAACGGACGACAGTACCAGGGCTCTCCTTATCTTTAATGTATGTCGCAATTGCCGGGCTTCGAAACCGAGTTTGACGTTGTAGTCATAGGAGCTGGTCACGCTGGGACGGAGGCGGCGGTCGCGGCTGCGCGTCTCGGCGCTCAAGTCGGCTTGATCACGAGTGCGCTCGAAACAATCGGTCAGATGTCATGCAATCCGGCCATTGGAGGTGTCGCAAAGGGCACTGTCGTTCGCGAAGTCGATGCGCTGGGAGGAATCATGGGGAGAGCTACTGATCTCGCCATGATCCAGTTCCGGATGCTGAACCGCAGCAAGGGCCCAGCTGTCTGGTCTCCGCGTGCGCAGTGCGATCGCGGACTGTACCGTCGCGCGGTCAGATCTCTCCTCGAGCAGCACACGAGCCTCCAGACTGTGCAAGGCACTGTCGCTCGTCTCCTTCTCACGCCGGATGAACGGCGGGTACTCGGCGTCGAGACCATCGAGGGGAGGCGCTTCGGCGCAAAAAGCGTTGTGATCACTACGGGCACTTTCCTGCGCGGTCGGATTCATATCGGCACCGAGACTCGTATTTCCGGGGGACGAGCTGGTGAAACGGCCACCACGCATCTTGCGGAGCAGCTCGAGCAAGCCGGTCTCACGGTGGCGCGCTTCAAGACAGGGACACCGCCACGCATCGATGGGCGCTCCGTCGATTATTCCGCTCTCGAAATCCAAGAGAGCGAGATCGAGCAGTTCGATTATTCCTGGTCCCACTTCTGGGGCGCGAAGCGCCGTCAGGGCTCCTCTGTCCGGCATCCTGCTCAAATGCCTTGCTGGATCACCTACCTCGAGGCCGAAGGCAAGAGAATCATCAAGGATAACATCGCGAAATCGGCAATGTACGGTGGTGCCATTTCGTCCCGCGGCCCACGGTACTGCCCTTCGGTCGAGGACAAGATCGTAAAGTTCCCCGACGCGGAACGACACCAGATATTCCTCGAGCCCGAGGGACACGATACGACTGAGCTTTACGTCAACGGTCTGTCCACTTCACTTCCTGCTACCGTCCAGCTCGAGATTCTGCAATCCGTTCGCGGACTCACGAACGTAAGAATGAATCGCGCGGGCTACGCTATCGAGTACGACTACTATCCACCAACCCAGCTGGATCCGTCGTTGCAGGTCAAGGTTATTCCGGGTCTCTACTTCGCCGGCCAGATAAACGGGACCACCGGATACGAGGAAGCAGCGGGGCAGGGTCTGGTCGCGGGGCTCAACGCCGCTCTCTCGATACAGCGGAAACAACCCATCGTGCTAGGCAGAGAGACGTCGTACATCGGCGTGCTGGTCGATGACCTCGTCACTCGCGGGGTGGATGAGCCCTACAGACTCTTCACTTCACGATCGGAGTTCAGACTTACCGTCCGTCAGGATAACGCGCTCCGACGTCTAGGTCACATTGGCATGCGGCTCGGTATTTACTCGGAGCTCGAGGACGCGGCAATCAAAGCGCGATTAGAGCACGAAGACGCTGCCCTGCGCCTGGCTGAGACGAGCAGCATACGACCGGATCAGGCCGCGCAAATTCTCTCTGGCGCCGGCAGCGCCCCACTCTCGCATCCGGTGCGAATCGTCGAAGTAGCGAGACGTCAGGAGATTCCCCTCGATGGGCTATTACGGGCCGTCGGCTTGGGAGCAGACCTCGACAGCGAGGCGCTCGTCACGGCAGATCTCGAGATCAAGTACGCGGGTTACTTCGAGCGTGAGAGAGCGCAAGCTGAGAGGATGCGCAGGATGGGTGATTTTTCTCTGGACCCCGATCTGGAATACGGCGACATGCGCTCACTGTCGCTCGAGGCACGTCAGAAGCTTTCGAATCTCAAGCCCCATTCGCTCGCTCAGGCTTCACGAATTCCGGGTGTAAGTCCCAGCGATCTACAGAACCTCGTGATCGAGATCGAGCGACGTCGACGTCTGGCAGTCATGCACTAGCCGTGATTCGAGTGGAGCTCCACTCGATCACCAGCACTGCGGCGGCGATGAAGACGCCGCCAATGAGCGTTGCCGCTCCGAATTGATTGCCGAGCACCAGCGCGCCAAGGGTCGCCGTAAAGAAAGGCTCCACAGTTGCGATGATCGCTGTCCTGACCGGGCCGAGCACCGATAGACCTTTGATGAGCGTCGAGAACGCAATCACGGTCGACACGAGTGCCAGTAGGAAAATATTCGACCAGACTGCCGTTCCTCTTGGGACAAATAGCTCGCCGCCCAGAAGAGCAGCCGCCACAAACGAGATTGCTGCTCCAACTATCAGCAGGAAAGTCGACAGCAAGGCAGGTATTCCATCCTGCACGCGCTCGAGAGCCGGCAGATATACGGAGTAGAGCAGAGCCGACCCGAGAGCGAGCATCACACCAACTGGGTTGAGCTTCTCTGCTGGTGTTCCCACCATGATCGTGACACCCACAAGAGCCAGCACCAGAGCGAAAACGCGTATTGGTGTCAGTCTCTCGGTTCTTCGGACAGCTGCGAGTAGCGCTACCCACGCCGGATACGTGTAGAACAAAAAGGCGAGTGGCCCAACCGGTATATACTCGAGTGCGTGAAGGCTCAGGTAGGTAATCAGCGCCTGTCCGACTCCACCTATCAGCATGAGGTAAACGATCCGTTGCCTGTGAAGCGAGCGGATATGCCTTACTTGAGCGACCACGCCAAGAAGCACTGCTCCCACGACATAACGCCAGGCCATCGCCGTCAGGAGAGGAACGCCGGCGTTCGTGGTCAGAACAGTGAGGACGGATATCGATCCAAAGCTGAGCGCTGATACGACGATCAGCAGTGTGGCGCGGCCGACCGAGGTGCCTGAGGATTCCATCGAACGAATGTAGCTTTACCAGATATTCCGGGCCATTTTTTGGACGGTAACGCTCGCTCTCGATCGAACCCGTATCAGATGACCTCTCCAACACTCGCCGGACAGCCATCCTCCCCTGCAGCGACAGCGCAGGAAGAATTCAAGGATCTCGGCTTCGGCTCCGAGGTAGCGAAAGGCACACGCCGTCGCCTGCTGAATCGAGATGGGAGTTTCAATGTAATTCTCGATGGGCTCAACCCTCTGTCTTCGCTGAGTCTCTATCACTGGCTGCTCACAATGTCGTGGCCGCGGTTCCTCGCCTTCATTACCGGCTCCTATATCGCCATCAACGGTCTCTTCGCGTTTGCGTTTCTCCTCCTTGGACCAGATGCGCTTCAATCGAGTGCGGGGAGTTTCTCAGGGCAGCCGTTCTATCGGGCGTTCTTCTTCAGCGTTGACACGTTTGCTACGATCGGCTACGGCAATATCATACCCGTCGGGGTCGCGGCGAACATCCTTGTGACTATCGAGGCACTCCTGAACATCGTCGGCGTTGCACTCGCCACCGGGTTGATGTTTGCCCGTTTCTCTCGGCCATCCACGAGAATCATTTACAGTCGCAATGCCATCGTCGCGCCTTATCGTGACAAGACCGCTCTTGAGTTTCGAATCGCCAACGCCAGGCGAAATCAGCTGATTGACGTGCAGGTCCAGGCAATTCTCACCAAGGTTGAGCGCGTGAGCGGATCTCCTGTACGGAAATTTTACGAGCTCAACCTCGAGCGGAATCGGGTGGTGTTCTTCCCACTGAGCTGGACCGTGGTCCATCCGATCGATTCGGCGAGTCCGATCTGGGGCCTGACGCACGCCGATCTCGTCGACGGCGATGCGGAGCTTCTGGTTCTTCTCATCGGTACCGACGAGACGGTGTCACAGACAGTTCACTCGAGATCCTCATATCAGGCCGACGAGATCGTGTGGGGCGCGCGATTCATGAACATGTTCATGCGCACCGAATCCGACGGGATTATCGGAATGAATCTGAGCCAGATTCATGACATTGAGCCTGTATATCGCCCTGACTCGGCTGTGCAAGGTATGCGAGTATAGGCGTCTTTCCTTAATAGCTATCCCAACTCTCTATTTGGCATCTCACTCTTTTCGAGACAATTTGCATATGAAAATCGTATTTGGGCTGGCTTTAGCCGCGGTATTGGCGCCATTAGTACTACAGGCGCAGGACAGTAAGGCGACAAATGAGCTCATTCCCCAGATTGCGGTCTCAGGACGTGGCGAGGTGAAGGTTTCACCTGACAGGGCAACCATCCAGGTGAGTGTTCAGACTCGCGCGACAACTGCCGCCGCCGCCGCCGCTGAGAACGCGATCAAGCAGCAGTCGGTTCTGGGAGCGCTTCGAGCGCTTGGATTGGGGAACGATCAGCTATCGACCGTTAACTACAACGTCTATCCTGAGCAACGTTATGACCAGGGAAAGGAGCCGGTGATTGTCGCCTATAACGTGACGAATACGATTCTCGTCGACGTTCGAAAGTTAGACCAGGTAGGCCCAGTCATCGATGCGGCGCTGTCCCACGGAGCCAACATGATCACGTCGCTTCAGTTTTACGCCTCCAATACCGAGACCGCCCGCAGGGCCGCGATTGCGACGGCAATCGAGAAAGCCCGCGCCGATGCTGAGGCTGCTGCACGTGCCGCACATGGATCTCTTGGCACTCTGCTCGAGATCAATATTGGCGCTTATTCCCCTCCGCCACCGCGCCCGATGATGCTGCTTCGCGCAGCCGGCGTCGCACAGGCAGATACGCCAATCAATCCGGGAGAGGAGACTCTCTCCGTCGAAGTCAGCACTCGGTGGAGATTCATAGCTGGGCAATAGGCTATTTCCACGTGGAACAACCCGGATTTTCGTTCCACGTGGAAACCCCTCTTGTCGGTGGGTAGATTAGGCGCTGTACCCTCACCGGCATATCGTGGCTCGAATAATCGCAATTGCAAACCAGAAGGGTGGGGTCGGTAAAACGACTACTGCGGTAAACCTCGCTGCGAGTCTCGCTGCAGCTGAACAACGCACGCTCCTCATCGACGCCGATCCACAAGGCAATGCTACAAGCGGCATGGGACTCCAGAGGGAAAACGTTCCCCTCTCTCTTTACGACGTCCTGGTCGGAAACTCAGACCTCAGATCGTCGAGACAGGCTTCCGTGCAGTTCGAGAAACTGGACGTGGTGGGTGCGACTCCGGATTTAGCAGCCGCAGAAGTGGAGCTCGTGGACAAAAGCGACCGCGACCTCGTCATGCGGAACGCGGTCGAATCACTCCGGGGAGACTACGACTTCGTCATAATCGACTGCCCACCTTCACTTGGCCTCATCACGATCAATATGCTGGTAGCAGCTGATGCTCTTCTCATTCCCCTCCAGTGTGAGTACTACGCGCTCGAGGGCCTGTCGCAGTTGCTAAACACCGTGCACCGCGTTCAACACAGCGCGAATGAGAAGCTTGGCATCGACGGTGTTCTCCTCACCATGTACGACTCTCGCCTAAATCTCTCGCGACAAGTTGCCGAGGACGCGAGAGAATATTTCGGCCCGAAGGTCTTCAAGAACGTCGTACCAAGAAATGTCCGGCTGGCGGAAGCACCAAGTTTTGGAAAGCCTATCATCCTTTACGACGTCGCCTCTGTGGGAGCACAAGCCTACATGAATGTCGCGAAGGAGTTAATCGAACGAACCGCGCAAGGAGATGACGGTGGCCTCTGAGAAAACACCGCGCCGACTCGGCCGAGGACTCGAAGCGCTACTGGGTAGCGCCACCGGCCTCGCGTCAAGCGATGACGGCGCGCTGAAATCCATCCCAATCGCGCAGATCGGTCCGAACCCGTTTCAACCACGACAGGCGTTTAACGCCGAGGATCTTGGCGAGTTGCAGGAGAGTCTTAAGGCGAGCGGACTTCTACAGCCGATAACTGTTCGCCGCCGGCCCGGTAAGGATGGATTCGAGCTCATCGCCGGTGAGCGCCGCTTGCGCGCTGCCACAAAGCTTGGCTGGAAAGAGATACCTGCCATCATCAAGGAGATCGACGACAAGGCGATCCTCACCTTGGCACTCGTCGAAAACCTTCAGCGGACTGACCTCAATCCGATCGAAGAAGGAGAAGGATATCATCAACTGTCGCGAGAGTTTGGTTTGACTCAGCAACAGATCGCTGAAACGGTCGGAAAGGACCGCACGACGATCGCGAACATGCTGCGACTTCTTCAATTGCCTGAGTCCGTGAGAAAACTCCTTCAGGAAGGGCATCTCACGATGGGGCACGCGAAAGTCCTGCTCGGCCTCGAGGATCCCGACAAGATTGCGAGCCTCGCGCACGAAATCGTCAAAGAGGGCCTGACTGTGCGTGAGGTTGAACAACGACTTCGTGAAGTTGTCGGGACTAGAACTGGGAAGAAGGCAGGACGTCCGAGGGCTGTAGATCGACAGTCACCAGAACTGAAGCGAATCGAAGATCGCTTGCGCCGTTTCCTCCAAACCGACGCGGCGATCAAGATCGGATCCCACAATAGGGGAACGCTCACAGTTCACTTTTATTCGGCCGACGACCTGGAAAGACTGCTCGAGCTACTGGGAGTTCCTGACTAATCAACAGAGTTATGAACCTTAGCTGCAACCCCTTGGTATATAATGAGTTAGCTTGGTAGAACTCACATTGAATCTTTGGTTCTCCACACAAATATATGCCGGCTTTCGATGACGACAATTCATGAAATCACGGGGTACGCAAACGATCTCCTGGAGACTGAAACGACCCCAGACTATCCCAGCGCTTTGAACGGTCTCCAACTGGAGAATCGGTCAGAAATCGCGGGAATTGCAGCGGCAGTGGATCTCTCGACCCGAGCCATAAATGGGGCTATTTCGCACAAGGCCAATCTGCTTGTCGTTCACCATGGAATGTTTTGGGACGGCCCTAATCCACTCAGAGGGCCTTCGTACAGAAGACTCAGACTTCTGATCGAGAATGATATCGCCGTCTATTCATCCCACTTGCCGCTCGATCGGCATCCAACACTTGGCAACAACGTGTTGCTCGCAAAGCAGTTGGGCCTTACACCAAACGCGCCCTTCGCTGGATTCGAGGGAATCTTCATCGGCGTGAGCGGGGAGTGTGAGATCGAGACTATCTCTCTGGTTGAGCGAGCTCGGAAATTTGTGAAGGATTACGGAAGCGAGGTACGAACGACGCCAATCGCAAGGGGCCGCCAAACGAAGCGATGGGCAATCTGCACCGGTGCCGGTGCGTCGACCGAAACTCTCAAGGAAGTACGCGAGATGAAAATCGACACCCTCATCGTTGGTGAGGGGCCGCATTGGACCGCTGTCTACGCTGAGGAGACCGAGCTCACGATCATCTATGCGGGACACTACGCAACTGAGACGCTTGGAGTCCGCGCGCTAGCGGAGCATCTCGGAAAGAGGTACGGCATTCCATCTAGTTTTGTCAGCGCACCAACGGGCCTTTAGTTAACTGTCTCTGCATTGAGCGACCGTAGGGAGATCAGCAATCTGTGTAGGCGCTTTTCCACGTAGCGCGCCACTGGCCATTACCGGTTCGCTCGATCAGCCCGAATTTACCACCATCGTCATATTCGATGTTGACTATGATGGCAGGACGTCTTGCCACTCCGATCTCCACCGCGGTCAGAACCTCCGTCGCTTGCGTGGATTCTTCGGCGCCAGCCGTTCTGTTGTAGTAACCGAGATTGTACTTGCCGCCCGCCCTCGCCAGTCGTTCACCGATAAGGAGGAGATGTTCGAGTCTGGGGTTCGCCTCCTCGTTCACGCTTCGCACCACATCCGCGATCACTACGTCGACCGAATCCAGACGGAACGTGTACGCTGAACGCACTCTGAACGGAAGTCCTCTGAACGTCGGATCCGCGGCGAAAGGCAGGGTTGCGGCTGTCTGCGCAAGAGACGCAGCGAGCGCCGCTGAATCCGCGCTCGGCATCGCTTCGATTGAGTCAAGCATGATCGCATAAACATGTCCGCTTACAAACCCAACTCGCCAGTTTGAACGCGCCGACTGAAGTTTGGCTACAGGCCAGGAGTAACACTCCTGCTTCGTACCAACTGGGAGAAGTGGTAACGCGGCAACGGGCGATCCGATTCTCCCACCTCTTCCAAACAGATCGAACGTAAGACCTGAAATTGGCGGATTGATGCCCTGAAACGACGCGACGGTGCTGTCGGTTACTTCGGGAAGCACGACCCCTACGCTATCCCCGCTGCTTCCAATGGCGACGATCATCACCGGCCCGGCATCCGTATCCCAATTCGTATTCCGCAACGGGCTCGAGGGATAAACCGGAGGGAGCGATGCTCCAGCGGAGTCGGCTTTGTCTTGCCCCTTGTCCCGACACGTGACCGTGCTGACAACCAGCAGTATCAGAAGGGTGAGGCGAGCCGCACGAAGCATCATAGGGGGTAATTTGTCGTCGACTACCTACAGCGTCGAGAGTACGTACTGCCTGCTACGTCACCATACGTATTTGAGTGCCAACGCCGGCGGGTGTAGAGTACACGCGTGAGGCCCACTGCAAAGAGGCTAACAATGGAAGCGGTGACAAGGGGTTTGATCAACAAGACGGAAGAAAACGGCGGCGTCAGTCTCAGCGTCACCCCTGCAGGCGATTTCAACCCGCCGCTCGCGCCGTTCAGAGAGCGAATAGGCTGGGCGCTCTACGATTTCGCCAATACAGTGTTCTCGATGAACATCGCCACGCTCTACTTTTCCGTGTGGCTCATAGACGATCTGGGGCGCTCGAATACGCTCTACGCAACTGTGAATGGAATTGCCTCAGCGCTCGTCGTCGTATCGATCCCAATATTCGGCGCAATTTCTGATGCGACCCAGAAACGGAAGCCGTGGGTAGTCGGCTTTACGCTGATCGCGTGCTTATCAACGGTCGTAATGGCCATCGTCGGCGAGACAGGCTTACCACTAATTGGTGAGGGTGTAACTGGAACCGTATCTCGTCAGTTGTTATCACCTGGCATCGCTCTCCTCGGAGTGCTCGCGGCTTTTACGATCGCGAACTACGCGTATCAGGGGGCACAGCCATTCTACAATGCGATGATGCCGGAGCTGGTTCCGGTTGACCACCGTGGCCGGCTTTCCGGCATGGGCGCCGCACTAGGATACGTCGGCTCGATCACCGGTGTGCTGCTGACATTTCCTTTTTTCACAGGCGAAATGCCGATACTGGGAACAATTCCGGATCGGGTTATCGGCTTCCTGAGAAGCGTGGTTCCTTTCACGACACACGGCGGCCGCGTTTCCACATTCGTACCAACCGCAATTCTCTTCCTCCTTTTTTCGCTACCGCTCTTTCTCTTTTGTCGAGATCATAACGTGATCCACGGAAAGAGGCGCATCGCATGGCGTGAAGCATTTCGCGATGTTCGACACACCTTGGACGAAGCAAAGAAGTACCCCGGAACGTTGAGATTCATCCTCACGTCGTTCCTGTACCAGGATGCCATGGGGACGATCATTGCAAACATGGCACTCTACGCAATTAAAGCGATGGGATTCGTGAAAGGCTCCGAGGCGACGCTGTTCGTCATTCTCACTGTACCTGCGGTTATCGGGAGCTATGGTATCGGACGACTTGTAGACCGATTTGGGCCCAAGAGAACTCTTTCGTGGGTCATTGCGGGCTGGATCCTGCTCCTGATTTCGATGATCATCGTTCCGACGAGAACGGCTTTCTGGGTTGTCGGCGCCTGCATCGGCCTGATTTACGGGGGCGTCGCCACAGCGGAGCGTCCTCTGCTTCTCAGTCTGGTTCCTGATGTCGAGGCGGGCCGTTTCTTCAGCCTTATGGTTCTCTCTTCGCGAGCCGCGGCAGTAGTAGGTCCCTTCGTGTGGGCGTTCACGGTAGATGGATTTACGCCTTCAATGGGAACCGGTTTCGCTTACCGAGCTGGCGTAATGACGGTTGCGATTGGAATGGCATTCGCGCTTTGGATGCTGCGCAGCGTTCCTGACAACTTCATTCGAACTGCCCGAGCACGATGATCTACCGTGGGCTGAGATGGGTCAATGGAATCGCGCTTCACTGGTTCTATCGCGACATCCGTGTCACTGGCAGGAACAGAATTCCTGTCAGTGCTCCACTTCTCATCGCGGTGAATCATCAGAATGCCCTGGTTGATTCACTGATCGTAGGGTGGGTCGTACCTCGCCGGATAGTGATGACTGCCAAGGCTACCCTACTGAGTAATCCGCTGATTGCTTTGGTGTTCAGAGTTCTCGGAGTCGTTCCACTTCGCAGGGTAAGCGACGAGGCCCAAGAATCGAACGGACCTCCGGTCGATCGGTCTCGCAACACCGGAGCTTTCGAAGAGATTCTAAACCTTCTTGGCAAGAGTGGAGCGGTTCTCATTTTCCCGGAAGGAAAGAGCCACAATGAAGTCGGTCTCGAGCCGCTGAAGACGGGCCTGGCAAGACTCGCTCTCCAAGCCAGGGATAAGCGTTCAATCAAGGGAGTCACGATCCTTCCGCTCGGACTCGTATTCGAGGACAAGGGCGTGCCGGGCACGATCGCCGGAGTGCATGTCGGAGAACCGATCGAGATGGACTCGTGGCCAAACACCGACCACGTTGCCCTGACGGAAGAGATCGCCAAGCGGCTTCGTGCCGTATCGGAAGAGGCGGGGCTGCCTCAACCCGAAGCGAGTGTCGTTAGGGAAAGTAAGACCTCGTTGAGAGAGAGGCTCATAGCCCTCGCAGCTTCGTGGGGCCGTCTCACTCACCAACTCCCAGTTAGAATAGCAAGGAGCATCGCGGTGAAGCGGAGTACCGATGCTGATCAACCTGCAATGCTTACGATAATGTTTGGAATCGGATTCGTGCTTCTCACGTACGCGATTCACCTCACGATCCTCGGCGTACTCGTCCATTCGTTCTGGATCAGTCTTCTCTATCTCGCGGGATTACTCAGCGGCGCATACTGGGCAGCGTTCGAGCAGCACCCTCGCCGCTACTAGCTCAGGACGGCTTGGTGTCGAGCCAGTTTTTTCCGACACCAAGATCGACTACGAGAGGGACAGATAGCTGGGCGGCATGTTCCATCTCGTATTTCACCAATTCCTGCACCTGATCCATTTCGCTCGGAAATACTTCGAAGACGAGCTCATCGTGAACCTGCAGCAGCATCTTGCTCTGCAGGTCTTTCGTCCTGAACCCGTCATCGATCCTGATCATTGCGATCTTGATCAGATCGGCCGCTGAGCCCTGTATCGGTGAATTGGCCGCGACTCTCTCTCCGAAAGCCCGGACGTTGAAGTTCCGCTCACGAAGCTCCGGGATGTAGCGCCGTCTTCCGAAGATCGTTTGCACGTATCCATTCTCGCGGGCAAACGCAACCATCGCATCCAGGTAATTCCGCACGCCCTGAAAGCGCTCGAAGTAGCGAGCAATGAACTCCTTTGCCTCGGCGTGTTCGATGCCAAGTTGCCTCGAGAGCGCGTGTGGACCCTGACCGTAGATCGTAGCGAAGTTGATCGTTTTTGCACGGCTTCGCATTGTGCCTGTGACGTCCGCCAACGGCACATCGAAGATGAGCGCCGCTGTCTGACGGTGGATGTCACCACCAGCCTGGAAGGCTTCCACAAATGCAGGGTCCCGCGAGAGGTGAGCGAGAAGGCGGAGCTCGATCTGTGAATAATCCGCCGCCATGAGTTGCCAGTTCTTACGTGGAATGAAACCACGTCGGATGTCACGACCCAGCTCTCGCCGAATTGGAATATTCTGAAGATTCGGATCGCCCGACGAAAGCCGCCCAGTTGAGGCGACGGTTTGATTGAACGAGGTGTGTAGTCGCCCAGTTTTCGGGTTGACAAGGCGTGGCAAGGCATCGAGATAGGTGTTCTCGAGCTTTGACAGCTCCCGGTATTCCATCAGGAGTGTTGGCAGGACGTGGCCCTCTTCGGCCAGCTCCGTGAGAACGCTAGCATCGGTAGACGGACCGGTGCTCGTTCTTTTCAGGATTGGCAGATTCAACTTATCGAAAAGTATCTCGCGCAGCTGGGGGTTGGAGTTGATGTTGAATTCTGTTCCCGCAGTTTCATAGATCTGCTTCTCGACGGCTTCGCGCTCTGCCTGAAAGCGCTGCTTAAGGGACGAGAACCATGGCAAGTCAATCGCGATTCCCGTCCATTCCATTTCAGCCAGGACGTTAATGAGAGGAATCTCAATGCCATCCAGAAGGCGTGTCAGCTCGTGTGATTCGAGCTGGGGCTCGAATACCTGGCGAAGGCGCAGGGCCATGTCGGCTTCTTCGCACGAGTAATCACGAGCGGCTTCAACAGGGCATTCATCGAACGGAATCGCCGAGCGACCCTTGCCACAGAGATCCGCATAGGATGTCATGGTGTGATCGAGAAACTCGAGCGCCAAAACATCAAGGCCATGCGATCGGCGGCCGGGGTCGAGCACATAGCTCGCTAGCATTGGGTCGAAATCCAGCCCGGTGAGCCGAACACCCGCGCAGCGAAGCGCCAGCTGGTCGAACTTTCCATTCTGAGCGGTCTTTCGCACCGACGGATCTTCGAGGAGGTCCTTGAGGGGTTTCATCTCCGGCGAGTCGAGCGCTGGAAGATTGCGGACCTGTGTCGCGCGGTTCTGCCGTAACGCTCTGGCGGCGATGCTTGTCGAATCGCCGTTCGTTTTCTTCTTTTTTGAGAGCACTTCCGGGAAGACCTCGTCCCCACCTCTAATGAGACCACGTTCTTCAGACGCATCTGTCGCGGACCGATCTCCGGCGGCATCGACGAGAAGCTCCCCCTGTCCGCTTCGTGACAGTCGATGGCGGAGTGGAAAGTAGTACGCTTCTCCCTCACCGACGGCGATCGATATTGAGATGATTGAGGAGCGCAGTGGATCGACTGCTTGCGGGCTGTCGGGGTCAATCACGACTTCGGTGTCCAGAGCAATCACCTTTGCCGTGCGCGCGCGATTGACGGCGTGCTGCAATCCTTCAACCGAATCGACGGTCACATAGTTGACCAGTTTCTTCGGCTTTTCCTCAGCTTGCGGCGCCAGTAAAGCGCTGTCCTTCGCCAGCGCGTGAAACTCCAACTCGATGAACAGTTCGCGAAGGCGGCGGTGATCTGGAGTTTTTATCCCGAGTGAGTCGAGGTCGAATGGAACCTCAAGATCGGTACGAATTGTTACTAATTCTTTCGATAGCCGAGCATTGTCAGCGTGCTCGAGAAGGGCTTCACGGGGACGCTTCTTGGTGATCTCCGACGCGTGCGCGAGAATCGACTCGAGGTGGCCATATTGTTTCACCAGCTCCGAGGCTGTCTTGTCACCTATTCCACGCACTCCGGGCACGTTGTCCGACGAATCGCCGACAAGCGCGAGATAATCGGTAACGAATTCTGGAGGCACGCCAAGGCGCTCATCCGCGTTTTCAACCCCTACCCAGTGCTCCTCGACATTCGCGGGCCCGCCGCGTCCGGGGTTTAGCAACCAGACTCCAGGCTTCACCAGCTGCTGAAAGTCCTTGTCGCCGGACACTACAACTACGTTCACCCCGGCTTCGACGCTCCTTGCAACGAGCGTCCCTATTACATCGTCGGCCTCGTACCCGGGCAGCGACAAGATCGGGATCCGGTAGGCATCCAGTATCTGGGAGATACGCTCCATACCACGATCGAAATCGGACTGAAGCTCCTCTGTCAGCTTTTCGCGAGTTGCCTTGTAGGCGGGGTAACGCTCGTGCCGAAACGAGAGACCAGAGTCATGCACCCAGCCCAGGTAATCCGGCTGGTGCTTCGTAATAAGGCGCTGCAGGAAATTCGCGATCCCCCAGCTGGCAGATGTATTTTCGCCTTTGCTTGTAGTCAGGGGCCGCGAAATGAGCGCGAAAAAGGCGCGGTATATGAGGGCGTAACCATCGACCAGAAACAGTCGCGGGCTGTCTGGACCTTTCATGGAGTCAATATAAACGCCCTCATTTTAGCAGGAGCACGAGAGCGTTCATTGGAGATGAGTTGTGCAGTGCTCGATGAAGCGTTTCTATCGCTGCCGCCGGGTGTTGAGTACAAGAAATTCGGTCTCGCTAGGCCTGGTCAGTCTCCATCTTCCGGTGTCTTCATAGAAGACCAGCTGCGAGTTGTAATTGCGATACTGCCAGATCTGAAGCCGCGTTGTGGCTCCCATTTGGGTAGTTGAGATCTGCTGATTCACGTTCCGCTCAAGGATTTGATCGGGCTCTCCCAATGCTACAAACACCATTCCGCGGTCGGAGAGCCAACCCGGATTCCGATCCATCCTGAACTGAGCGTTCGCGATCTGAATCCGGCCAAAATACGACTGCATATCTTCGTTTATTGACGTTTCAGGTATCGGATCAGTTGCACGAAGGAATTCTGCCCACGCAGTTGCTCGTCTCTCGGGCGGAGCATTTCGAAGCGTGCTGAGACGGCCAGCGCTCGCAAAGAATCGCAGGTAGCCAAGCATGTCCTCGAACGACATTAGAGGAATGTCTTCGCCAAAGCTCACAAACAGTGCAGCCTTCACACTGTCGGGGGCGTCTCGCCGGGTAAAGGAGACCTGAGCGATGCCGACACCCACGGTCGAGATAGGAACGCTCACGACGCCGCTGAACAGTGCTCCCCGTCGCGCCAGTGTAGCGGAGTCACGCAACAGCTGCACCCCCTTCTCATTGCGAACGACAAAATCGACTGGCAGGCGAGTTCCCTGCCCATAGGCTTCGACATAAATCGCCACCGTGCTGTCGCGACCAAAGACTGCACTCGAGCGGGGGCTTACGAGCAATCCTGGGGCAGAGTCGAGCCTGGATCTTCCGGTCGCTTCGTAGACCACGACTGGAGTAGAGAGGCGCCCCATTCCCAGCGCGGGAACCGTGATCGTATCCTGTTGAGTCTCACCTCGTGACCCGCCTACATCACGCACCATTGCCGAAATCACATAAACTCCTGGCGGCACATGGAAATAGTGCTGGAAGATGATGCTCTCGTCGGTGCGGTTTACCTCCCGGAATGATCCAACGCGAACTATCTCCATCGCGTTGACGTTTGCTGCCTCGACCTCACCACGGTTGAGGCTGAGCTTTACCTCGTAAGGCGCGCGATACCGATCGCCTTCTCTGGTGAACGTGAGCGCGCGGTTGGGGATCGAAATGCTCACCAGAACGAGCGTCGTGTCCGGAAATGCGCTTGCAAAGGAGGAGACCTTTCCAACGAACGCGACAGGACTGGGAGCAGCGAGCAGCCCGATGTCCCGATAGAGCTCGCTCACATCCGGCGTTGCGGTTCCCGCTGGAGGAAGTACCCTCGGATTGGGGGGGTTGGCACGCGAGGGAGCGGAGCTGCAGCCACTGACGGCCGTGGCCCCAACGAAGAGCAGCCCCAAACAGTATTTGGCAGAAATCAGCATGAGAAGTTATTACCCTATCCGGTCTTGCCGGTTTCTATTAGCTTCGCGGCGTGTCTCGAAAACAAATGGTCGGAGCTTCGGTTGCCGGCTATGCAATCAGGAAAGAGGTAGGTGAAGGCGGTACATCCGCCGTGTACCTTGCCGATCATCCCAATCATGGCACCGTGGCAGTCAAAGTGCTACGGGAAAAACTGCGCCAGGACAGGACGGCCGTAGCCCGTTTCGTCCGCGAGGCAGAGTACGGTGCCAGGGTAAAACATCCCAATGTCGTCGAGACGATCGAAATTGGAGAAGCGGACGGTCTCCATTTTCTCGCCATCGAGTGGGCCGAGGGTGAAATCCTGGACCGCTATGCCAAGCAGAATGCGCCCCTTCCAAGAGATGACGTCGCAAACATTGTCACACAGATAGCAGCCGGCGTGCAGGCGGCTCACGACGCCAACATCGTACATCGCGATCTGAAACCCGAAAACGTGATGTACGACCCGAAAACCAGGCGCGTGAAGCTGCTCGACTTCGGAATTGCGACCGACACGCAGGCTTCGACTGACGAGCGTCTGACCCGGGCTGGATTCTTTGTCGGCACGCTCATGTACATCGCCCCCGAAGCCCTGTCGGGCGAGATAGTAACAGCCGCGGCTGACCAATACAGCCTCGCCACGATTGCGTACTTCCTGCTGACGCGGTGTTTACCCTATACCGCCAAGGCACCGCGTGAGATGTTCACTCAGCTGCTAACCATGCCACCCATCCCACTGAAGGACGCAGGAGAGGGGGGATTCGATTTCGCGCCAGAGCTCGACGCCGTAGTCATGCGTGCTCTCTCCCGGTCGCCGGCGGCGCGGTATCCGAGTGTAATGGCCTTTGCAAACGCTTTTGCTGAAGCAGCCAACATTACGCCAGAACTGCCAAAGATTCTGGATAAGTTCAAGGGATTACTTAGGCGCAACCGGTAAATCGTCGGGGTCGACTGGCAGCCAAAGCGTAAAAGTCGAACCCTTTCCGATCTCGCTATCGAGCTCCACCATTCCGCCGATCAATGCGGCAAGGCGGCGAGAAATCGCGAGCCCCAGTCCCGTGCCCCGTTCCGCGGAGTTGCCTCGAGGGCCGGCATTTATTTGCTCAAACTCCTCGAAAATCCGACTCTGGTCCGCGGAGTCAATCCCAATTCCAGTATCAATTACCTGGATACCGATCCAGGGATTCGTCGGATACGAGCTCCGGTCGACGGAAGCAGATCCGCTATCGGGAAGGGAGTCGACAAGGCGAGTCCGAATGATGATTCCGCCTTCGTTCGTGTACTTCACCGCATTCCCCAGCAGATTAACGAGCACTTGTCGCAAATGGGTCGGGTCCGTTCTGATACGCGGAAGGGCTGCACCCATTACGAGCGACAGGCTCAGACCCTTCTCGCTAACCAGCGATTCAATCTCGCTCGCCACATCGAGAACGAAGGGGCGCAGGTCGATACTTTCGGTATGAATCTCGAGCCGGCCGGCAGCCATCTTGGCAAGATCGAGGACTTGATCGACGAGATGCCGGAGATGATTTGCTGAGGCTTCTATCCGCTCGACCGGCTTTACCTGCCGGGGAGCAAGCTCCCCATATACGCCCTCCCGCAACAGGTCCACAAAGCCAACAATGGCGTTCAGTGGCGTTCGAAGTTCATGGGACACATTTGCAAGGAACTCGCTCTTCATGCGGTTCACCCGCAGCAGCTCGGAGGAAAGCCTTTCGAGCTCCTTTGACCGCTCAACCAGACTACGAGCTTGGCGCCGCTCGTGACGAAGAATGAGAGCAAGACCGAGTACGGTTGCAAGGGAGACGATCCACCCGACGAAACCAGTCCAGTGATCGAACTCGATTCCCGAAAGCAAATGCATTGACTCCAATCATAAGAATCCATAACCTCCCGCACCATGACTGATCACTCCTTGCTCGTCGCACTGCTTGCCGAACGTTCCGCTAAACGAGGTCAGTTTACGCTTGCTTCCGGCAAGCAGTCGAAGTATTACGTCGACGCAAGATTGACGACGATGAGTCCGGAGGGTTTATCAGTCATCGGTCCGCTGGCGCTCTCTACCCTCCGGCAATCGGGATGGGAAATCGATGCAGTTGGCGGTCTCACCCTCGGTGCTGACCCGATCTCCTATGCTATCAGCTACGCCAGTGCCGACTCCCTTCGTCCTCTGCGAGCATTCACGGTACGAAAAGAAGCAAAATCTCACGGAACGGGGAAAACCATCGAAGGACCTTTCAAGGAAGGTGATCGAGTAGCTGTGATAGAGGATGTGATCACTACGGGTGGATCGGCGCTTCGCGCCATTGAAGCCGTGCGCGCCGCAAATGGAATCGTAGCAGGCGTGCTCGCTCTGGTGGACCGTGAAGAAGGTGGGCGACAGGCAATTGAAGCAGCTGGTGTTCCGGTCATCAGCCTCGTCTCGGCAAGCCAGATCATCAAGGTTCTCGAGAGCTAGAACTTTCACGAGGCTGAGTTTTCGGCATCCAGCCTGGATATGCCGCTGAGGGACGGAACCCGCACAGAACGTCTATGTATGGAAGAATCAGCTCCGTCCTGAATAGCTGAAGCATCCCCTGACCATCGTACGTGCTCCTGAATTTCACGGGAGACATTTTCATAATGGTGCGTACGTGCCGGCCAAAGCTCTGAGGAGACGAGTAGTCGAGATGATTTGCTACCCGTGCGACGGATAATCCCGGATTCTCAAAAAGCCGTGCCGCCCGTATGAGTCTCGCCAGCGAGAGATAACGTTTCGGAGCCGGCAACTTCGCACGGAAGAAACGACTCATCAGCGTGCTCGGCAGAATATTGAGGTGGCGCGCGAGCTGCCGGACGGTGGAGATCTTCGGCGACGATTCAAAAAGCAGCTCGAAGAAGCGCCACCCGTCCTTTGATATCCCCGGTAGATCAAGACTTATCTGCGTAAGCGCTGAACGTTGGAGATCGCTCGAGCCTTGCGATGCGAGAATATTCCTCAGCGTCTGCCACCCAGCCGGCATTCTCGCGTCGACAAGCGTGCGAATCCCAAGCTGCCCAAGAGCCAGCGTCGTGTGCGGGGTGGAGTTTTGCGTTTCGGTCAGTAGTGCCACCGCTGGCACTCTAGGAAATTCACGAACCATTGCCGCGACACGACCCGAGTTCTGTGAGCCATACTTGGTGACCGAGATCAGGACCAGACTCGCTTTCTGTTGCCTCAGATCCGAAAGAACTTCGTCAAGCGATTCTCTGTGCAACGCGTCGCACAATCCCTGTGCTGCCGCATCGACGCTCGAACGTTCAAGAGGAGTTAGGATAGTCGAGACAGGAGTACGGGTGCCACGCTTTTGGTCGGAAGGCATATAGAACCTCACGGTTTACGGGTAAGACCGCGCTGATGGGGCACAATACCATTCGACTGTCAGAATGTCGTCCTTCGCGAGTGAGCCTGAAACCAGGATCCACCCTGCTTCGTCAGTCTGCTATATTTTGAGGAGGCAAACGGTCGGACGATCGCGCATTGGTATCCATGTGGTACCTATTCGAGGAAAGTCCGGGCTCCGGTGGACAGGCTGCCAGGTAACGCCTGGGCGCGAACAGCGAGAGCCGTTCGCGACGGAAAGTGCCACAGAGAACAGACCGCCATCTTCACGGGTGGCAAGGGTGAAACGGTGGGGTAAGAGCCCACCGCGCGCATGGCAACATGTGCGGCATGGCAAACCCCAGCTGGAGCAAGGCCAAATATGCGGCGAGAGGCGTCCACCTCGATCAAGACACCGCGGGTAGGCTGCTAGAGAGCATGGGTGACCATGTTCGTAGAGAAATGATCGTCCGGGTTACGCGAGTAGCCCGACAGAACCCGGCTTATAGACCGTTTGCCGACAATGCAACAACCTCCGACGGAGTAGCGTCGGAGGTTGTTCGTTTTTCTCAACCACGGGCTCGATAAAGAGCGAGACGATGCGCCGAAAAACCAGCAACTGGTATTTCATCGCTTACCTCGCGGCCGCCTGCACAACGTCCACGGTGCCACAGGCTGGGCGGCCAATACCATCGCCTTCGCTACCGAATCCAGCGCCCCTGCCGCCCACAGCCGGCTCGTGGACTTTCAACTATGCGCCGGGCGCTATTCTCTACCAGATCTCCAGAAGTGCCAGGATAGAGAGCAACTCAGACTCCGGCTCCCACCAGGAAATTGCCACGAACACTACACGCGAGTCGCTCTCGCTCGAGCGACTCGGCGACACAGTTCATTTCACCGCTGCTGTCGACACATTTTCAACGACAACCCAGGGTACGATCGGTCCCACACAATCCGTACAACTGCCTGTTCAACTCTCCGGGACACTCGTAGGTGACAGTCTGATAGTGGAAACCGATAGCGTCGCTGAAAAATGCAACTCTGTCAGCTCGGCACTTTTAGCAGACCTTCACAACCTGCTCATACGCTTTCCCACTCCGGTTTCACAAGGAAGTGGCTGGAGGGATTCCGTGGAGTTGAAGGCATGTCAGGGGATGATTCCAACGACAGCGCGTATTACCAGATCGTATATCGTATCAGGCGAAATTGCATACCAGGGTGACTTGGTGCTGGTGGTGCAACGCACTGATTCGATCCAGGCCCATGGGGAAGGAGCGCAGCAACAGCATCCGCTGATGCTCGATGCGAAGGGAACTGGGAATGCAGTTTATTATGTGAGCCCGAGAGACGGACGCATCGTACGGCTCAACACAGAACAGGATCTCGACTTGGCAATCACGGTGTCAGGCAAGATCCATCGCTTTAAGCAAATATCGAAGCAGGACTTCGTAGCTGTACGCTAGTCGACGAGTCGAAGGGGCATCACGAGGCACATGTACGATGCAGGATCCTTCCAGCCTTCCGGCTCCACTGTTGCCGCACGTTCCGGCGCCTTGAACGTCAGCCGCACCTCATCGGTCGGGATATAGCGAAGAATCTCGAGGAGATAGCTGGCATTAAAACCAATATCGAGCTGATCACCGGTGTAGCGAATAGGAAGTTCATCCTGGGCTTCGCCCAAATCCGGAGTCTGCACACTGAATTTCAGCATACCCGAGTTGAACGAAAGCCGGATCCGATGAGTCTGATCGGAAGCGATTACAGACATTCTCTTCAGAGCGCTTGCAAGAGCAAGTTTGTCCGCAATTGCTACTCGATCATTGTCTTTCGGAATGACCTGTTCATAGTTCGGATACGGTCCTTCGATAAGCCTGGTAAAAACCGCCGTGAATGGCGATCTAAAACCGATATGATTGTCTCCACGCGCAATCTCAAGCTCTTCTTCTGCAGGAAAGAGCCTTCTCACCTGTTCCAGGGCCTTCGGAGGAACGATCAGATCACTGGCTGGCGCGTTGGCTGAATTAATCGGCATCTCCATCTTTGCCAACCGATGACCATTGGTCGCCACCATGCGCATTTTATCCGGCCTTAATTCCCATAGAACACCGTTCAAGATCGGTCTGCTTTCTTCAGAAGACACCGCGAACGACGTGTGAGAAATCAGCTGCTGCAGATCACCTGATCTGATTCTCCAGCTCTCGTTAAACCGCACCGATGGAAAGGTTGGAAACTCATCTCTCGGGAGTCCAAGTAGTTTGAACCGAGAGCGTCCACAATCGAGCGTTACCCGTTGTTCCCCAACTGCAGCGATCTTGACCGGAGCCGGTGGTAGTTCTCGAGCAATTTCACTTAGTTTTTTCGCCGGAACTGTTACAGCTCCTGCCGTTTCTACATCGGCCATTACTTCAGTGCTAACAGCGATGTCAAGATCCGTCCCCGATAGCTTGATCCCTTTATCGGTCGTCTCCAGAAGAATATTGGCTAGTACTGGCAACGTTGTTTTCGCCGGGATGCTTGCTGCCACCGCAGCGAGTCCTTCTTGAAGCTTTTCACGAGAGATCGTAAAGCGCATCCCTTCCCCTGTGGAGATTCATGTGGCGTACTAAGTAGTCTTTTATAAGAGACTTAGAATAGTAGCTGTAGCAGGTTTTGTGGACTTTCGTCGAACGGGTCTAACTTATGGTAGGAGCAGGATTTCCGCTATGCTGGGTGATGTGTGGTCGGATGTGGGTAATATGAGTTGTGAGAGCTTGTCGACATCAGCTCTAGGAAGCCTTGATGGTTTCCACACGAGAGGTGGGACGGAAGTTGATAGTTTCGAGCGAAGTGCGAATTCGATTAATGCGGGATTTTAGTTGTGGATCATGGAGAATGCTTTGTTGAACTTTTTCGAGACTGTGAATCACCGTAGAGTGATCACGTCCTCCAAAGGCATTTCCAATCTCGACGAGCTGGGTGGCGAGAAGCTCCCGCACCAGGTACATGGCTATCTGCCGTGGTATGGTAAGTGTTTTCGTTCTCGTTTTAGAGCGAAGCCCGTCTACGGTGACTCCCCATTCCTTGGCGACAGCTTGTTGAATCGCGAGGACAGTGAGGGAGGTATTTCCTTCCTGCTCGAGCCCTTCGATCGCGCGAAGCTTGTCTCGGAGAGCTTCTCGTGCGACGTCAACCGTAATGTCCTTGTGCTTGAGGGAAGCGTAAGCGAGAAGCTTGATAATGGATCCTTCGAGCTCTCTCACGTTCGAACGAACGTGCTCCGCAATGAAGTGAACAACATCGTCCGGTATCGTGAGTTCCAATCGGTCGAGTTGTGCCTTCTGTTTCAGGATAGCGACACGGTGCTCGAAATCAGGCAATCCAATATCAGCTACCATTCCCCACTGGAATCTGCTGATTAACCGTGCTTCAAGGCCCGCGATCTCTGATGGAGGCCGATCGCTCGTGAGCACAATTTGGCGCCCGGCTTCGTAAAGTGCGTTGAAGGTATGAAAGAACTCTTCCTGGGTCGTTTCCTTTCTTCCTTTCAGGAAATGCACGTCGTCGATAAGGAGCAGGTCGGTCTCTCTGTATCGCCGGCGAAATTCAGGTCCGGTTCGGTCCATGATGGAGCCGATTAACTCGTTCATGAACTGTTCTGTTCCCACATATGTGATCCGGGTCTTCGGACTGCGCTTAAGTGTTTCATGTGCTACCGCTTGCATCAGATGGGTCTTTCCCAGGCCTGTGTCACCATATATGAAGAGTGGATTGTAGACCTTTCCAGGTGCCTGACTGATCGCATGTGCGGCTGCGGCGGCGAGCTCATTTGACTTCCCAATTACGAAAAGATCGAACGTATACCGTTCACTTAGTGGCGGTGAACTGGTTCCGTTCTGCGCTGATGGTGGTTTGGCCGATACGGGAGGCGGGCTGACGAAAAAATCCATCTGAGAACGCTTTTTTCGCTCTTCGTTGACTCGGAATGCAACGCTGAGTGGATAGCCAAGGACGATCGGAGCGTAGCTCGACAGTAGTTCAGAGTGTTTGGAGTCGTTCCAGTCAGCCGTGAACTGATCGGGAGCCCCTACAAAAATGGTACTACCTTCGATGGAAAGAGCTTCCGTAGGCTCGAGCCACGCTTGGAAGGTTTGATCAGGGAGCTCCTGACGGGCGCGGTCGAGGAGGCGTTTCCAGACTTCTGCGGGGCTGAGCGACATGACACGCTACCCTACCCGGTTTATGTGGAAAAGTCAAACGAGCAGGACGTTAACTCCTTCACCTGCCTTGAACTATCTTCAATGCTGGAATAGTTTTACCGACTCTGTACTGCACCTGTTCTTTTTTGTTTCTGGAGCATTGTAATGGGCAAGCCCACCTACCGTCCCCGCAATAAGCGCCGTATCCGCACCCATGGTTTCAGATTGCGGATGGCTACCAGATGGGGACGTGAAGTTCTTAGCCGCCGCCGCAAGAAGGGACGCAAACGGCTTACTGTCCAACTGCCGACCAAATACGCTGGCGCCTAAAACGTTCGCCTTTCCTCGCAGCCGCCGGCTGACGAGCGAAACCGATCTGGAAACAGTAAGGCGTACAGGGAAGCGAATGCAAACCGAGCGTCTGGAGGCCCGGGCATCTGCTTCCCTGTTATTGCATCCGAGAGCTGGGGTAGTCGTTCCGAAGCACCGGCATAAGATTGTCGATCGGAACCGTGTAAAGCGTCGCCTGCGTGAGCTCGTAAGAATCGAACTGCTGCCTGGGCTGCAAGGGATCGACGTTTTGATTCGTGCGAAGCCTGCAGCTTATGAATCGACCTTCGCACAGCTTGCCGGCGATTTAGGTGCAATCGGTGAGTGGGCTTCGCGAATGTCGCGCTAGCGATGCGGTCCATATTTATCGTTCTGATTCGCGGTTATCAGCTAGTCATTTCACCGCTATTGCCGGCCAGCTGCCGTTACTATCCAACATGTTCGGCCTACGCACTCGAAGCCTTCGAGCGACACGGAGTGATGAGGGGATTGAGGCTCACTGTGAGTCGAATTCTCCGATGCCACCCCTTTCGGCCGGGCGGTTACGACCCGGTTCCCTGAATGGATAAGCGTTTCTTTCTAGCTCTCTTTCTCTCGCTTGTAGTCATTGCGATTTCTCAGCTGTTGTTTCCGCCAGTCAAACCGCCGCGTTCGAACAATAGCGCGATTGGGAAGGACTCGATCTCAGGGCTGAAAACCGCTGCGTCTTCAACGCAGCCGTTGGCCACGCAGTCTTCCGCGACGCAAATTCCGGCAACCGCGAGCTCACAGGGTCGAGCAACAAAGGCGACAGCAGGCAATGCCCAGATGCAACCGGTTGCTGAAACGACGGTAGTCACCATGCCGAAAACGATCTACAGGTTCAGCAACATCGGTGCGGCTCCGGTGTCGATTGTGACTCGAGACTATAAGAATCGATCGACCAAGGGCGGTCTGGTTGATCTCGGAATTCCCGGCTCGCCGCTTCTGAGCTATCAGCTCGTTACGCCTACGGATACGACGGATCTGTCGCAGGCACCGTTTACGCTCACGCGAGTCAGGAACGCAAATGGAGACGAGACTCTTACCTACAACGCATCGGTAAAGAATCGCGACGTCTCGATCTCATACACGGTCTCCCAGGACACGGCTGCAAGCTATGCGATCCGTGTCCTGGGCCGAATTGTGGGAGCACAGGGCCCGGCGTATCTGATTACGGAGCTTCCGAAAACGTTACAACCAACCGAGGCCGATACAATTGGGGATCATCGGACTTTAGCCTACAGCTTCAAGCCACAGCGAGACCATGCTCGAAGCGTGCTTTTCGGCAGTCTGGACCCCGGAGAAAAAACGCTCGAAGCCGGGCCGCTCAGCTGGGTGGCCATAAAGAACAAGTACTTCGTGTTTGGAATCCTGGCGCTGCCCAATGGTACGCCGTTCAGCGAGGTGACTCTGGCTGGCGGGACACGCACTTCGAAGATCGCGACAAGTGCATCGGCAAGCGTGGTGGAGGAAGTTCGCAATGGCAGCTTTTCGTTCGAGGTCTACGCAGGACCGCAGGAGTCACAGCGTCTCCAGCGAATGGGTCAGGACTTCGACCACGTAAACCCCTATGGCTGGCGCTTCCTCCAGGGCGTAGTGCATCCGATTGCATCAAAGGTTATCCAGGCTCTGCTCTGGATGCACAATCGCCTCAATCTGACTTATGGGTGGGTGCTGGTCATTCTGGGAATTCTGGTGCGATTCGCGCTATGGCCGCTCAATCAGAGCACCATGCGCTCGAGCCTCAAGATGCAGGAGCTGCAACCGAAGCTGGCAGCTGCTCAGAAGAAGTACAAAGATCCGGTACAGCAGCGCGAAGCGATAATGAAAGTCTACCATGACGCAGGAGTGAGCCCTTTCGCTGGATTGACCGGATGCCTGCCGGCGCTCCTCCCAATGCCGATTCTCTTCGCACTGTTCTTCGTTTTCCAGAATACGATCGAGTTCCGCGGTGTGCCATTCATGTGGCTGCACGACATCTCGATCAAGGATCCGCTCTATATTCTGCCCCTGCTCATGGGTGCGTCCATGTACGTGCTGTCCTGGATTGGAATGCGCAATGCTCCTCCAAACCCGCAGGCGAAAATGATGGGCTACATGTTCCCCGTGATGATGACGGTGGTGCTGCTCAACATGGCCTCAGGCCTCAATCTTTACTACACGGCGCAAAACATCGCGGCACTTCCACAGCAGTGGTTGCTGGCGAGGGAACGCGCAAAGACACGTCCGGCGGGGTAAGGGGGATACATGCTGCGTGTGACGTACATTGGTCACGCAACGCTACTAATTGAAATTGGAGGAAAACGAATCCTCACGGATCCCAATTTCGATCCGGCACTCGGCAAATTTCTAGCGCGCGTGAGCCCACCAGGCATCGCTCTCGAAGCACTTCCGAAACTCGATGCAATCCTGCTGACACATGCGCATGCCGATCACCTGTCTTTTGCTTCCCTCGACGCACTTCCGGAAGACATTCCTCTGTTCGCTCCACCGGCAATTGCCAAATGGCTGGGAAAGCAGGGGTATAGCCATGCGGTTGCGATTGCGGCAGGCGAGGGAACCGAGCTCGGTGGCGTAAAAATCCGGGCAGCCTCGGCGACGCACAAAGGAAATCGCTATGGCGTGGATCGCTGGAGAAGCGCAACTAATATGTATCTCATTGATACGAATACGGTGTCGTGCTTCTTTGCCGGTGACACGGCCCTTACCTCCGAGACGACACATCTGGTCGAGGACCATCTGGTTGCCAACGGACGTAATCTTGATCTCGCCCTTCTTCCAATCGGGCACGCCCCGTGGTGGAAGCCGGGATTTCGCAAAGGACATCTGACGAGCAGCGATGCGCTCACTCTCTTCGAGAGGCTGAACGCGCGGTACTTCATCCCATATCACTGGGGGACGTTCAACCACGTTACGTCGACTGCTTTCGATGCGATCGACAGACTCAGAGCAACGCTTCAGGACCACCCCCTCCATCCGTCTGTAAAAATCCTGGAGCCTGGCACCACCTTCGTTCTTCCTGCGGTGACCGCGTGATATCCGCCGGCACGAGTGCCGTGCAACTGGAGGACACGATCGTCTCGGTCGCAAGCGCACCGGGGCGTGGTGCAGTCGCTCTTGTCAGACTCAGTGGACCGGATGCTTTTTCGATTGCCGCGAAGCATCTGCGACTGCCATCGCCGGAACCGCGCGTAAGCCAATTGTGTGATGTATTTGATGGAGAGCAGAAACTCGATCAAGCGCTGGTCACGCTGTTTCCGAGCCCTGGTTCCTTCACCGGTGACAACACGGTCGAATTCTCGACGCATGGTGGCTACCTCGTTCCGAGCACCATTGTCGCGGCTCTGATTTCGTCGGGGGCGCGACAAGCAACGCCCGGGGAATTCACGCGTCGAGCCGTACTCAATGGCAAGCTGGATATCCTTCAGGCTGAGGCGATCGGTGACCTGATAGATGCGAGCTCTCACATCATGCAGATGACGGCTCTCCGCCAGCTGGATGGAGGGCTGTCGCGTCGCCTCCTGAGCCTCAGGAATGAGCTCATCGGGCTCGAGGCGCTAATTGCCTACGATGTCGATTTCCCGGAAGAAGATGACGGACCAGTTCCGCGAGGAAGGATTGATCAGGCCGCGGAAGGAATTACGAGCTCTCTCGAAGCGCTCCTCTCTACCGCGCCAGCGGGCGAGGTCATCCGCGAAGGCGCGATTGTCGTAATCGCGGGCCCGCCAAACGCGGGGAAATCCTCTCTCTTCAATGCACTTTTGGGCAGATCCCGTGCGATCGTGACGGAAATGCCCGGGACTACGCGAGATGCTCTCGAGGCTGTGATCGATAGCGGCAAGTGGCCCCTCCGTCTGGTGGATACCGCAGGGCTTCGGGAAACGGAAGACCAAATTGAACGCCTTGGCATCGAGGTGAGCGAGCGCTATATGCGAAGTGCCCACATAGTGCTTGCATGCGCGGAGGATTCGAGGAGCCTCGAGGAGACGGTAAGCCTGGTCAGTAGTAGCTCTACGGCGCCGATTCTGGCGGTTCTCACCAAGAGTGATTTAGTATCAAAGTGCGACGAAAATTTGCTCTCACGGACTGTGATTCCGGTCAGCGCTGAGACAGGAACCGGTCTTCGGGAGCTGCTGGACGCGATCGACGAGGCGCTGGATACACGGCACGGGGAGATCATTCCCGACTTGCCCATACTAACGAGAGCCCGTCATCGGAACGCGATTAGCACTGCCAGCTCAGAGCTCAAACAATTCACGGAGGCGTGGCGGGAAGAGAAGCTTCCGGCGACGGTCGCTGCAGTCCACCTCCGGACCGCGGTCTATTCCCTCGAAGAGTTGATTGGCGCCGTGGAAGTCGAGGATGTGCTCGACCGGGTGTTTAGCTCTTTCTGTGTTGGAAAGTGATTCTAGGCCGAGGCAGCGGCAGAGCTGGCAAGCGATGTGATCTCGCCGGCACCGGCACGGATCGCCCACGAAAGCCCGCGTGAGTTGACAGCCGCCTCAACCATCTTCGTGCCGAGAAAATAGCCGCTTCGCTCGGGGAAGACGTGACGCTCGACGGTTCGGGCGTCATCGCTCATCCCGCCCGAGAGATACCTGAGACGCAGCCCCAAACCGGCACGATCCAGATCGTTGCCTAGCGCTCTCGTCATCAAAGGCTCGAGCTCTCTGACACTGGCGTACTCGCGTCTCGTGTAACCGTAGTACTCCCACGCTGCATGTCCGGGGCTGATTGTTCTCGACGCAATTGTGGCCAGCCCTTCGTTGATCATGAGTTCGCGGAGCGAAGCACGCCTGCCGGTTTCCCAATACGAGTAATAACCGCCCGCATCATCGATCAGCTGTTTCATCTCGCTCCGACTGGTAGGCGAGGTATAGCGGACTGTGTGCGCGATCTCGTGGGTGAGCCACAACGGGATCAATTCCGGATCGAGTCCGAGGCCCTGGGTCTCCGGGTTGGTCACGCTGGTGAAATGCTCGAGGCAAACGAATGCGATTCCCTTTCCCTCGACCACAAGCTCGCCGGCATTCGCCGCGCCGACGCCAACCATGAGCACAACGTCGATGTCCGTGTCGACATCGAAAAGGGTCCGGCATTGCTCTTCCGTATTTCGAGCCAGCGAGACGACGTCAATTCTTTCGAGCATCGTGCGAAGGTCTACACGACTCGCAAGTGCGGCTGAGCGAACGACTTCTAGAAAATGCGGCCCCGCCGGATCCAGCACATAGTTGTGCCAGTAGGCTTCTAGGAAGCGGCGGTGATTTTCAAAGTAGCGGAGATAGGCGGCGACACGGTCTGTACTGTTGTGAACTGCGAAAAAGTCAGGCAGTAGGTTGATGAGCATCAACGACCAGGTCGCGGGGTGGTGAGCCAGTCGCGGGTTTTGCGATGCGAGAAGATACAATCCACGGAAACTCTCAACAAGGCCGATCTCTTTCGCATCGATTTCAAAATCGTGGCACAGATATTCCTTCTGTATTTCTGAGCTTCGAAGCGCTGAAAGGAGGAGTAGCCATGACAACGCTGCGTCAGATCGAGCTTCGTTGTCCCGTATGTGACAACGAGTTCAAGTCCCAGAGCGTAGTTTCCACGAATGCGTTCGGGGGCAAAAGGACCGATTTTCACGAACGGGCTGCCGGAACGCAGCCACTTGCCTATCTCATCCACATGTGCAGCGAATGCGGCTACTCTGGTGGAGAGGCAGATTTTACGCCTGCGACAGATGTGAGCCCGGGGCTGAAACAGCACGTTCTCACGGAGCTTGCTCCGCTTCGACCGTCGCTAGTTTGTGGCTCGGAAAAGTATGAGGCCGCCGCCAAGGTCGCTCAATGGCAGGGCCTCGATCCTCGCCACATTGCGGATCTCCTTCTTCGTGCCGCCTGGTGCTGTGTCGATGAGGGAGATGCGGAAGCGGAGCGGTACTTCCGGCGTCAGGCCGGGTGGATGTTCGAGGAATCGCTCCAAGCCTACGACATCGTTCCGAGGGAAGAGCGAGCAATCCTCACCTATCTGGTCGGTGAGCTCTGGAGGCGAATCGGGGATGTAAAGAAGGCGACAACCTGGTTCGAGCTGGTGGCCAGCGAGGTGACAGATGCACAGAGCCAGCAATGGGTCATCGACGCCGCGGACCAACAGAAGCTGAACCCCAGGGAATGGTTCGGCTAGCGTTCAGCGGGTGCCGAACAATCTGTCTCCAGCGTCTCCAAGGCCCGGCAGGATATAGCCCTGCTTGTTGAGTTCCCGGTCAAGTGCCGCGCAATAGATCTGGACATCTGGATGCGCCCGGCTGAGAAACCGGACTCCCTCGGGAGCGGCGACTAAACAAAGAAATCGAATCCGGTTTGCGCCTGCTCTCTTCAGCGAGGCGACAGCGGCAGCAGCGCTTCCTCCGGTGGCAAGCATCGGGTCGAGGAGGAAGAAGTCTCGCTCGGCCGTGTCCCCGGGTACTTTGAAATAGTAGTCGACCGGCTGCAAGGTGCTGTGGTCCCGGTAGAGTCCGATGTGGCCCACCCGTGCTGATGGCACAAGGCGGAGAATTCCCTCTACCATTCCGAGTCCGGCGCGTAGAATCGGAACGAGCGTCAGCTTCTTGCCGCTGATATGCCACCCCGACGTTTTCTCGAGCGGAGTGTTTACTTCTCTCGGCTCGAGACTCAACTCACTGGTGGCCTCGTAAGCCATGAGCATGGCAATCTCATCGACGAGCTCCTTGAAGGTTTTGGTCTCCGTCTGCTTATCCCGCAGGATCGTCAGCTTGTGCTGAACGAGGGGATGCCGGATAATAGTCAGAGAGGGGAATTCCTTGACGCGCTCGATCATTCTAGCCCCACGATTCCGGCATTAGCACTGTGAACACTCACCGGCCCATAATCTCTAATCTCTGATGAAAGAATACCAGGCTGTCGTGGTCAAGCTAACGCGGCATACGCGCGAGGACGAAGACACCCTCACCGATCTTCTGAACGAGAGAAGCAGAGGAGGATGGGAGCCAGCGCTGATGTCGCAGGACGAGCAACGGCTCACGATCCTGTTTCAGCGCGATGCAGTAGCAGAAGGATAGCTGTTTGGAGATAACGTTCGTCGGTGCAGCTCGCGAAGTCACAGGCTCCTGTCATCTCCTTCACGTCAATGGCTACACCGTAGCCCTCGATTGCGGGATGTTTCAGGGAAGGCGGCAGGAGTCAGCCGAGAAGAATCGCAAGCTTCCGCTCCCGATCAAGGATCTCGACGCCGTTGTGCTCTCACACGCGCACATCGATCACTCAGGGCGCCTTCCATACCTGATCGCAGAGGGCTACTCCAAGACGATTTGGGCAACGTCGGCAACACGAGACCTGTGCGCCATAATGCTCGCCGACTCGGCCCACATCCAGGAAAAAGACGCCGAGTTTCTGGGCAAAAGGGGAAAGGACTTCATCGAGCCGCTGTACGGAATGCGACACGCAGTACGCACGATGGACTTGATGGTCGGCGTTCCCTACAACAGGCCTTTCGATGTCGTTCCCGGGGTGCGCGCCAGTTACATCGACGCCGGTCATATCCTTGGCTCGGCGTCTGTCCTGGTCGATTGCACGGAGGGAGGGAAAACAAAGCGACTCGTCTTTTCCGGAGACATTGGCAGAAGCGGCCTCGCCATTGTCAGGGATCCAATTCCGCCTGAGGGCGCTGACGCCCTGATCATGGAATCGACCTACGGGAACAGGGACCACGAATCGGTAGAAGGTGCCCGAGCCCAGCTGGCCCAGGTGGTTCGGGAGACCGCCGCGCGGGGAGGGCGAGTTCTCATCCCCGCGTTTGCGATCGGTCGAACGCAGGAGATGATCTACGTGCTTCATGGTCTCGTCAGGGAGGGTGCAATCCCGGCGATTCCAATCTATGTCGACAGCCCCCTGGCGATTGATGCGACCACCGTGTTCGAGATGCACCCGGAAAGCTTTGATCGATCCGAGGAAATGGTACGGATCGCAAAAGAGCTCTTCCGCTTCGACCTTCTCCACTATACGCGTGATGTGGAGGAATCAAAGGCCATATCGCGGTCTCACGGCCCGATGGTGATAATTGCCGCATCGGGGATGATGGAGAACGGGCGAATTCTTCACCACCTGGCACAAGGCGCAGGCGATCCGCGGAATACGATTCTCGTCGTCGGGTTTCAGGCCGAGCATACGCTCGGTCGAAGAGTCGTGGAGAGACAACCGGTTCTCCGGATCTTTGGCGAGGATGTCGCCCTTCATGCGCGGGTCGAGGTCATCGACGGTTATAGCGCGCACGCCGACCGAACCGAGCTGATGACCTGGCTGGGGCGCGTCAGGGACAAGTCCCCGAAGATTGGACCGGTATGGCTGGTACACGGAGAAGCTCCAGCGCAGGACGAATTCAAGGCTGCTCTGGTAGCAAAGGGGTATTCCGTCGAGTGTCCGGAGCCTCACACGAGACGCGCTTTCTAGCGTAGCTTCTACGAATGAAGCGTGCTGCGAAAGCAAAACATGCCCTAAAGATCGTTCGGCGGATTCTCACGGTCCTGGTTACAGCGGCATTCGCGCTTTGGATCGCTTCCGCTATTGCTGTTCTCGTTTGGAGCTCACGGGATGAGGCACGGCCGGCACAAGCGATAGTCGTACTGGGTGCCGCGCAGTATGCGGGCAAGCCATCGCCGGTACTTCGCGCCCGGCTCAATCATGCACTCGATCTCTGGAACCGCCATCTGGCGTCGCTGCTGATACTTACAGGCGGAACGGGATCAGGCGACACTACCAGTGAGGCGGCGGTGGGAAGAAACTACGCCCGGAAACATGGCGTTCCGGACAGCGCGATTCTGGTGGAGAACGAAGGCCGGACGACCAGCGAGTCAATGCGCGCAGTCGCGGGCATGCTCGAAGTACGCGGGCTTCAAACGGCTCTTCTCGTAAGTGATCCATTTCACATGCTGCGCCTGCGGATCCTGGCGAGGCGTTTCGGGTTTACTCCCTACACATCTCCCACGCAAACCAGCCCTATCTCACCGAACCGGGAAGAGCGCTGGAAGTATATTTTTAGCGAATCGCTCAAAGCACCGCTCGCCTTCTTTTTCGAGAGGAAGTTGTGAAGAAGAGACCTCTTTTAGTGGCACTGTGCTACTTAATACTCGGCATCCTGGCGGGGCCGCGCGCCGATGCACAAGCCACCCCTCGTATCCAGTTCGAGAAGTATCAGCTCCCAAATGGTCTCGAGGTCATTCTCCACGAGGATCACTCGACCCCGATCATCGCGGTCGACACGTGGTATCACGTCGGCTCGGGTGACGAGCAGGTCGGGCGAACCGGATTTGCTCATTTGTTCGAGCACATAATGTTCATGGGCTCGCAGCACGTTCCAGTCGGCACGTTCGACCAGCTTCTTGAATCGGCCGGTGCCAACAACAACGGCTCGACGACGGAAGACCGCACCAACTACTATGAGGTGTTGCCGTCGAACGCACTGGCTCTGGCGCTGTGGCTCGATGCGGACAGGATGGGATTTCTCCTGCCGACGATGGATCTTGCCAAGGTCGATCTTCAGCGCGACGTGGTGAAGAACGAACGGCGACAGCGCGTCGACAACGTGCCGTACGGACGAGCGGACGAAATCATCCTTGCCGCGCTCTATCCCAAAACACACCCCTACTCCTGGCCGGTTATCGGTTCGATGTCCGACCTCAGCGCCGCATCGCTGACGGACGTGCAGAACTTCTTCAAGACCTACTATGCACCGAACAATGCGACCCTGACGATCGCCGGAGATTTCGATCCAGCGACGGTGAAGAAACTGGTGGCCCAGTACTTCGGGAGCATTCCTCGGGGGCCGGAAGTGAAGAGGAGGCTCACCGTCCCCAACGTTACGATCCCACGCGATACGTTCCTCGTTCTCGAGGACAAGGTTCAGCTGCCACGCGTCTTCTATACGTGGCACTCAGTAAAGGGATTCTCGAAGGACGATGCCGCCCTTGATATCCTCGCTCAGATCATCGCCAACGACAAGAATTCGCGCCTCTACAAGAAGCTCGTCTACGACCTGCAGATCGCACAGAACGTGGGCGCGTTCCAGGATGGATCGCGCCTGGATGGAAAGTTCCAGATCGATATCACTCCCAAACCAGGTCAGAAGGTCGCGGATATCGATCGGATCGTTCAGACAGAGATCGCCAATGTCATCAACACCGGCGTGGCACCGCGCGAGCTGCAGCGGGCCCAGAACCTGTACAAAGCGAGCTTCCTCAACCGGCTGGCAAGCGTGCTGGGTAAGGCCGAAGTGCTCAACTCGTACAATTACTTCATCGGCAATCCCGATTACGTGCAGCAGGATGCTGCGCGCTACGAGCGCGTCACCGCTGCCGATGTCCAGCGGGTAGCGAAGACCTACCTCGGCCGTCCGAAGATCGTTCTTACCGTCGTTCCCGAGGGGAAGAAGGACATGATGCTAACCGCAAGCGGAGGTGGTCGATGAAGGTTATCGGAACTACGAGCGCGCTAAGTGCGCTGGCTCTGCTTGCCGTCCAGTCGATCGCTTCCGCGCAAGGAACGTTTGACAGAAGCAAGCCACCCGAGCTGGGTCCTCCCCCTCGGGTATCGCTTCCCCCCATTCTCACGAGGCAACTCCCGAACGGTCTGAGACTGATGATCGTCGAGCAGCACGAGCTTCCGCTCGCGGATTTTGTTCTCCTTGTCGGAAGCGGCGGCACGGTCGATCCGGCGGGCAAGACGGGAGTCGCAAACCTTACTTCGTCCATGCTGCGCGAAGGCACGACGAGCCGTAAGAGCCTGGACATTGCCGATCAGATCGCATTCCTCGGTATCAACCTCTCTCCGACAAGCAGTTGGGAATCCAGCACGCTGTCGCTCCACACCCCGACGGCGCAGCTGGACAGCGCATTGGCTCTGTTTGCCGACGTTGCCCTTCATCCATCGTTTCCGGCAAACGAGTTTGAAAGGATAAGAAAAACCCGTCTAACCGAGCTTCTCCAGTTGCGCGACCAGGGACCAGCGATCGCGAACATCGCATTTCCGGCAATCATCTACGGCAGCGCACATCCTTACGGTCTTCCATTAATTGGCACGGAAGCCTCCGTAAAGTCGCTCACGACCGCCGATCTACAGTCGTATTACCAGACGAACTTCAGGCCGAACAATGCGACCCTGATCGTTGTGGGTGACGTGAGCCCCGCCCAGGTCGAGCAGAAGATCAATGCGCTCTTCGGCAACTGGCAGCGCGGAGATGTTCCGCAGCTGAACTACAACGAGCCGCCCAAGTCGGGCACCACGACGATCTATCTGATCGACAAACCAGGTGCTGCCCAGTCGTCCTTTCGCATCGGGTCCGTAGGCGTACCACGTTCAACCGGGGACTACTTCGCGCTGACGGTAATGAACACGATCCTGGGTGGATCCTTCAGCAGCAGACTCAACCAGAACCTTCGCGAGGTGCGAGGCTACACCTACGGTGCCGGCTCTCGCTTCGACATGCGACGTGCAGCAGGGCCCTTCACGGCATCAGCGGAGATCGTCTCGGCGAAGACCGATTCCGCTCTTCTGGAGTTCATGAAAGAGCTGAATGGAATCCGCCAGGCCGTTCCACCCAGTGAGCTATCCCGTGCCAAGCGCTATCTGCAGCTACAGCTTCCGGGAAATTTCGAGACAACACAGCAAATCGCAGCCGCTCTAGTGCCCGTGGCGCTGTACGGACTCCCACTCGACTACTTCAACAATTACGTGCAGAACATTGAGGGGGTCACCCAGGCCGATGTGGCCAGGGTTGCGCAGCAGTACATCAATCCCGGTTCTCTAGCCATCGTAATCGTCGGTGACCGGAAGACAATCGAACAGGGGTTGAAAGCCGTGAACATTGGCCCGATCGCGATCAGAGACATATCAGGGCAGCTTATTCAGTAACAACTGGTCCAGTCAAAGAGGGCACGATCCGATCCTGGGTCGTGCCCTCTTTTTTTGGATCAACTGAAGACTAGCTGCCAGGAACCGTCGGCCTGCCCGCTACTGGCTGCGGGCTCGAGCCGGCGTTCAATGCCTCGACAATCCAACGCCAGTAATCGTCGCCGGCAATCTCGGCAACGTCGCTGTGTCCAGCTTTGTCTACGAGCAGGACCCCCCCTTTTCGTTTGGCAGCTTTGTAGACCTCAATTCCCATTCTGAAAGGCACGATTCGGTCGCGCCTACCGTGGGCCACCGAGACCGGAACATCGAGCTCCGAGACAACCCGCCTTGTATCGAAGTGAATTCGAGAAATGGCTTTCCAGATGAGATCAATAGGCGGCCACACGATGAGCCTTGCCATCGCGCGAGCAGAAGAAAACGGTGACTGGAGAAGCAACGCACCAGGCGGATGGATTTCGGCTAACTCGGCTGCCACGCCACTCCCGAGCGAGTGACCGAAGTAAGCCATACGCGTGCGATCGATACCGAATGCGATTCGCAGATGGTCATAGGCCGCACGGGCGTCAAGCTTCGTGCTCGAATAAGTTGGACTTCCATCAAGCGACATGTAACCACGGTATTCGGCGAGAAAAACGGCGAATCTGGTATGACGCTCAACAGCCCGTGCCCAGTCGAGCTGCCATACGGCAAGGTCGGCGTTTCCATGGAAGCAGAGCAGAACGCCAGGCGCCGTTCTGGGATCCCCGATCATGAAGCCGGTGAGCCGCTGTCCATCTACAGCGTCGTAAGAGACACGCCCGGACTCGGGCTGCGCTTCAAGCAACCGGGGGGGCTGAAACAGAATTCGTTCCTGCGACCACCAAAGCAGAGACAGCGACCCGACCAGCATGGCGAGAACGACAAACGCGGCGATCACATGCGGGTGTCGAGGGGGTTCCAGTGGGTTTGCATGGCGGGCAATTTAAGACAATGCGAATTCCGGTAGAAACCTTCCACCTCGGCAACGGCCTGTTCGTGACGCTCTCGGAGGATCACACTACGCCAATCGTGGCTGTGAACCTCTGGTATCACGTAGGGTCGGCGAACGAAAAGGCCGGCAGAACCGGATTCGCGCATCTCTTCGAACACATGCTCTTTCAGGGCTCAGCGCACGTTGGATCGAACGAACATTTTGAGCTGATACAACGCGCGGGTGGAACATTAAACGGTTCGACATGGCTCGAGCGAACGAACTACTTCGAGACGGTACCATCAAACGAGCTGGCGCTTGCCCTCTGGCTGGAAGCGGACCGCATGGGGGAGCTGCTTCCGGCGATGACGCAGGAAAAGCTGGATACGCAGCGTGAAGTCGTTAAGAACGAGCGACGATGGTCGGTAGACAACCAGCCGTACGGCACTATGCTCGAAAAGATGCAGGAGCTGGTGTTCCCCCCGTCGCACCCCTTCCAGCATTCGCTCATTGGATCAATGGAGGATCTATCGGCTGCATCGCTGGATGACATAGCCAAGTTTTTTGCTACCTACTATACACCGGATAACGCGGTTCTCTCGATTGCAGGTGATTTTGATTCGACGGACGCGCGCAAGCTGGTCACGGACTACTTTGGACCGATTCGGAGTGGGGAAGGGAGACCCGCGTTGCCACCGATGAATCTCCCGCCTGTGTTCGGAAGTCGATTGCGGGAGGTCGTCTATGATAACGTCAGTCTCGCGCGATTGTTCATGGCGTTTCGGTCGCCGGTTTTTGGGAGCGAGAAGTACTACGCTGCCAGCGTAGCTTCCGCCGTGCTTGGGATGAGGAAGGGAAGCCGCCTTCATCGCTCTTTGGTGCGGGAGCGGCAGATAGCGGCAGATGCCGGTGCATTCACGCTCGACTTGGCCAAGGGTACCGATATCCTGGTCGTCGACGTCACCGCGCGGCCGGAGACTTCCTTCGCTAGGCTCGAAGAAGAAGTCGAGCGTGAAATTGACCTGATCCATCGCGAAGGTGTTGCGGAGACGGAAGTGAAAAGAGCCATCGCCCTCATCGAGACTGATCTGCTCGCGTCCCTTCAGTCAGCAGGCGAGAGAGCAGACAGGCTCTCGATGTTTGCCACCTATTTCAAGCGGCCGGAGCTGGTCAACGAGCAGGCAGACAGCTACCGCTCGGTAACCACCCAGAGAGTCAACGAGCTCATCTCCGAGCGATTCGGCGAAGAGAACAGGGCAAGTCTTCTTTACGTTCCGAAGGAAGGAGTCGAACCCGAGAGCGTACTGACCGCCGCCGCCGGCACGGGTTGATGGTCACCGCCCTCCGTCCGAAACCAGGACCAACTCGGAACTACCATTTCCCGAATTTCCTCGACGAGATATTGCCCAGTGGAATTCGTCTCGTTACCGCTCCGGTTGCAAAGCTACCAGTGGTCACAGTTTTGGTGGTCGTTAACGCCGGCTCCACAAACGATCCAAAGGGCAAGGAGGGTGTCGCCGCCCTGACTGCCGGCACCCTTCTCGAGGGCAGCAAGCGGTTCGATGGCGCGGAGCTGGCGGAGAAGTTCGAGCAGCTCGGGACATCAGTCGAATCCGGCGCTGATTGGGACAGCGCATTCATCAAGATCACGGTGCTGTCGGGGCAGGTGGACAAAGCGACGAAGCTCCTCGGCGAAGCCATCAGCAATCCCGTTTTCCCCGAGCGTGAGATCGAGCGGGCCAAGGCGGAACGTCTCGCGGAGATTCTTCAGCTCGAAACAGAGCCGCGAGGATTGGCCGACGAGAAATTCTCGGAGTTCCTGTACACGGAAGAATCGCGGTACTCCAAGCCCGATGAGGGAAGCTCCGAAAGCGTAAGCGCGTTGTCGCGAAAAGACGTTGAGGAGTTTTATAGATCCGGGTACCGGTCCGGATCGACGACTGTGATCATTACAGGGGACATATCGACGGAGGCGGCACGCGCACTGGTCACCCGCGCGTTTCAGGACTGGCCTTCCGGACGGGCCCCGCATCGACCGCTGATCGCAGCGGCGCGGACGACTCGGAAGAGCATTCACATCGTGGATAAGCCGGACGCGCCGCAGTCGGAGCTGCGGGCGGGGCATGTCGGCTTGCCGCGCAACCATCCCGACTTTTTCCCCACGCTCGTGATGAACGCCGTTCTTGGCGGCCTATTCGGCTCGCGGATCAACCTGAATCTCCGCGAGGCACACGGGTACACCTATGGGGCTTCGTCGTTCTACGACTGGCGGCGTGGCCCTGGTCCATTCGTCGTATCGACAGCCGTGCAGAGCGAGGTGACAGCGCCGGCGCTGCGCGAGATTCTTCTCGAGATCGATCGAATCCGCGGCGAGCGAATCTCGGAAGAGGAGCTGTCACTGGCCAGAGATTATCTCGATGGAGTGTTCCCGATTCGATATGAGACGACTGCCGCAATCGCATCCGCTCTCGCGACCCTCGTGATCTACGATCTGCCCGCTGACTACTATGACTCCTACAGAAAGAACGTCCGTGGCGTGTCAGCGGACGCAGTCCTCCAGGCAGCCAGGTCACATCTGCATCCTGACGAGCTGCAGACGATCGTAGTCGGCGATGCGCGGGTCATTCGTGCTTCTGTTTCCGATTTGAATGTTGGGGATATGCACGTTCACAGCTCCTAGGCTCAGCCGCGATGGAAGGAGAAGAGAACACAGGGCGGATAGACTCCAGGCGGGTCTATACGGGGAAGGTCATCTCGCTCGATACCGACACCGTCCGGTTTCCCGACGGATCTATCGGCGAACTGGAGATGATCCGGCATCCAGGTGCGAGCGCAATCGTGCCCTTCCTGAGCGACCCACGAGGGGAAGATCCGCAGGTGCTGATGATCCGTCAGTACCGGTATGCGGCCGAGGGCTACCTCTTCGAGATTCCGGCAGGAAGACTCAATCAGGGAGAAAGTCCGCGCGATTGTGCCGCGCGGGAGCTGAAAGAGGAGACCGGGTGCACAGCTGAGCAGTTCGACCACTTGCTCACGATGTACACGACTCCCGGGTTCACGGACGAAAAAATCCATCTCTTCATAGCAACCGGATTGGTCGCCGGCGAGACTAAGCATGAGGCGGATGAATTTCTGGATCTCCATCCGATGCGGCTGTCCCGAGCGTTGGAGATGGTGGAGGCAGGTGGAATTCAGGATGCCAAGACTGCACTCGGTCTCCTGTTCGCCGCGGGTTTTCGCGCAGGTCGTTAACCCTTCGGGCCAAATTGGCGTCTAATCAATGAAAAGACGCTGACATGTCATGTAAATAGGACAGAAGTGGCAGAATCTGGACAAGCCCCGGCTTGAGCCAGATGCCATAAGTCCTTTATTGACAATGGGTTACTCCAGGCCGGCGCTGGGCACACCCCGTGCATTATATGAAAGCGCAGAATGTTCCAGTAGAGATGTGCACGATTCCGTGTCGTGAGTGTCTCTCATTTAGAGGAGAGAAAAATGTCTAACATCGTCCGTAAGCAAGCGGTATCGGTGGAAGGGCCGAGCGTAAGGGAGCGCTTGCAGGCGATGGATGACTCAGCCGTCGTGACTGCATTCCTTGGTGGAGAGGAGCGCGCCTTCTCGGAACTGGTCACACGCTACCAGACCCGTCTCCTGAACTTCGTATATCGCACGATCGGTGATCGGGAAAAGGCAGAAGATCTGGTGCAGGAGGTTTTCATCCGGGTCTACCGCCACCTGCATCGCTTCGACCGCTCGAAGAAGTTTTCGACCTGGGTCTATACGATCGCCTCGAATCTGGCGAAGAACGAGCTACGCAACCGCTCTCGCAACCCGCTGGTTCTCTTTCAGACGGTCCAGAAGAACTTTCAGGACGACGACCGTCCTCTACAGTTCGAGGACACCACGTCCCGTCCGGATGACATGTATCGTAAGCGCCATCTGAGGGAGATCGTCGAAGAGAGCGTGGCCAAGCTCCCCGAGCACCACAGGAACGTGTTTGTACTGCGCGAGCTCGAGGGCAAGTCGTACGAAGAGATCGCTGAGATCACTGATTGCAATCTTGGGACGGTCAAATCCCGTCTTAACCGGGCAAGGAATTCGTTCGCGGAAATCATTGCCCCATATGTAGATTAGGTTCGACGGTCCGGGAACAGGCGCCCCCCTGGTGGGTACCTGTTACCGAACCCTCAACCTATCTACATGGATTGTCGCGATTTTTGTGATCAGCACGTTGCTTTTGTAGACGATACCCTTGCCGGGATCGAGCTGGTTCGCATGCAGCGACACCTCGCTGAGTGTGAGAACTGCGCGAAGCAAGATGCGAAGATCCGCCGAGCGCTTCTGCTCTTCAGAAACCTTCCTAGCATCGAGCCATCCGAAGATTTCTCCCGGCGCCTCGAGGCGCGTCTCAGGGAATGTGACAGCGGCCATTTGCTGGCAGCCACCCAGCGCAATCTCAGACGTGGCGCAATCGCGGCGACACTCGCCAGCGCTGCCATGCTTGGGTACATAGGAATGACGCTGTATCACCGTACTGATGCTCCACGCGATCTCATGATGCCCCCGGTGGTCGCAACAATTCCGGAGCCTGAGCTCAGCCCCATTACAACCTCGACACCGGCGATCGTCGCCTCCGTTACAGCAGGCCTGACTATATGGCCAGCGGCTCTGTTTGCGGAGCAGGCTCCGGTGCGGTTTGCGCACTCCAGGCTCGAGCTGACGAACTACACGCGTTAGCGCTCGAGAGCCATCGGCAGCCCAGTAGAGCGGCCGTATATTTGGAGGATGTCCGCATCCTCTCTCAAAACAGTTCGTGATGCGATCAAACGCCGGTCATTCGACGGCGTTTACTACATCTGGGGAGAGGATGAGTATCAAAAGGACGGTGTGATCCGGCAGATCATCGACGCCGCTCTGGATCCTGGAGCCAGGGACTTCAATCTGGACAAGCGGCGATCTTCCGAGCTCGACGCCGAGACCCTCGGAGTGCTCCTCTCCACACCGCCGATGATGGCGGAGCGACGCGTAATCGTGCTTCGTGAGGTCGGAGCGCTCAGGAAAGATGCGCGCAGGGTCCTCGATCAATACTTGACGCATCCCGAACCCGATCTGCTGCTCCTCATGACCGGAGCTGCCGGATCCAAGGCGGATGCGACGCTCTCAGCATCTAGCACATCGCTCCAATTCGACCCCCTTACCGGCGATCGGATTCCGAAGTGGATCACTCACCGGGCGACCAGTGAATTGGGAGTCAAGATTAGTGAATCGGCTGTCGAGCTCCTTCAGGCGGCGGTTGGCAGTGACCTGCATCAACTGTCAGGAGAGCTGGACAAGCTTGCGAGCTACATCGAAGGCCATAACGACGAAATTGATGAGGATGCCGTGGCGGCTGTCGTGGGGGTACGGCGTGGCGAGACCCAAGCTGACCTCTTAGACGCGGTAGCCGATCGTAACGCCCCTCGCGCCCTTGGGCTGATCTCTCATGTCCTTACCCAGCCGAAAACAACGGGCGTTTCAATCGTCATGGCATTATCGACACAGATGCTCGCCATCTCGTGGGGGCGTGCGAGACTGGATGAAGGTCTCTCGAGAGCTCGCCTGGCCCAAGAATACTTCGATCTTCTGAAAGAGACGGGAGCCTTTACAGGCCGGCCGTGGGGATCTGCCACTGCCGTCTGGGCTCGCGCCGCGGAACGCTGGACCCGCGAATTGCTCGATCGCGCACTCGATTCCCTGCTTGAGGCAGATGTAGCCCTGAAGGAGAGCAGAGTTTCGTCCGAAGAACAATTACTGGCCACGGTAGTACTCAGCTTGTGCGCAGCCGACGAGAGAAGCGCTGCCGCATGATAAGGTTCATTGTGCGGAGAGAAGTCCCCCCGCATGATAAAGTTCATTGTGGGGAGAGAAGTCCCGCCGCATGACAAAGTTCATTGTGCGGAGAGAGGTCCCGCCGCATGAGTCAATAGGAGAATGGTGAGATGTCTAGATGGCAAGTTCTTTTGGGCCTACCGTTATTCTGTGCAGCGTCGCTGGCGGCCGCTCAGGCCCCGGCACGCCCGGCAGATCCGATTTTTGTGAGAGCTCAGACGCTCGTGAGCGATGGCAATGGTGTGGCAGGGAGAGCGCTGATCGATTCCGTGATCGCAAAGACTCCACCGACATCTCAGCTATACCCGCAGGCTCTGTTCTGGCGCGCGACGCTGGCAGCTAACGCCGCGGATGCGGAAAGCGATTACAAGCACATAGTGGTGGACTATCCACTTGCTCCTCAGGCTGAGGATGCGTTGCTGCGTCTGGCACAGCTCGAGCTTGCTCGCGGGGACCGCGATGGCGCACTTGGCCACCTGCAGCGAATCCCACGCGACTATCCGCGGAGCAAGTCGCTCGCGAGGGCGAGCTACTGGACCGCCCGGGTTTTGTTCGAAAAGAATGACATCCCGAATGCCTGTACGGCCAACGCAAGTGCGCTGGCGCAGGCAGATGCCTCAGAGGTGGAGCTGAGGAATCAGATTCAATATCAGGGGCAGCGTTGTCCGTTGGTCGCTACTGTGGCGACGGTAGCTTCTCCAACGACGGGTACGTCCGGAAATACTCCAGCGACTTCCGTAACTGCTCCCACAACCCCGGTGTCCACATCCGGGAGCGCATCGAGCGCGACTGCCGCGCCTCCGAAGCCGGTTGCATCCGCTGCGACAGGAAGACCGACAGCCGTCGACACTGCGTCTCCGACTGTTGTAAGCCTATCGACACCGCCCAAAATGGTCGTGCCGGCTCACCGTCCGAAGCCACCAACTGAAGCCAACGATTCAAAGCCGAGCATCGTCGATCCGGCGAAGGCGCCAAAGGCCACCGCCGAAAAACCGGGGAGGAAGCCGAGCACCGCGGTCTCACACGCAAGCGGCTATTCGGTCCAGGTTGCTGCCTACAGTCATAGACCCGAAGCTGACAAACTCACCGCAACCCTGAACAAGCGCGGCTACTCGGCACGAGTCGACGGATCGGTTGCACCATTCCGGGTCAGGATCGGGCGCTACACAACCGAGAAGGAAGCGGAAGACGCACTAAAGAAGATCAAGGCCAGTCACATGGATGGTTTCGTGGTACGGGCGCCAGAGCGGTGAGTCGCGGCGCATCAACACCGTTGATGCAGCAGTACCGGGAGATCAAGTCGCGTCATCAGGACGCGATTCTGTTCTTCCGGATGGGTGATTTCTACGAAATGTTCTACGAGGATGCTGAAGTAGCCTCGAGAACTCTCGGCCTCACGCTCACATCAAGGAACAATGGGGGCGCGAGCGCGGTGCCACTGGCTGGAGTTCCAGTCAAAGCAGCTGGCGAGTATCTGCGGCGATTGATTCAGCACGGATTTCGGGTCTCGATCTGCGAGCAAACCGAAGATCCAAAGTTTGCCAAGGGCATCGTCAAGCGTGAAGTAGTGGAGACGATCACTCCCGGCGCGGCGTTCTCCGACGATCTGCTCGACGGCACTCGCAACAACTATCTATGCGCCCTCAACAGGGACGGCGATTCGGTGGGAATCGCGGCCGCCGATCTCTCGACAGGGGAGCTCAGGCTTACTGCCACTGGAATCCGTGACCTGGAATCCGCTCTGTCGCGATTCACTCCTCGTGAAGTGATTCTTCCACGTGGGGAGAGCCTCACTCAAGTCCTGAAGGGGCCGATTGGTGAAGAGGGGCCGATGGTAACCGAGCGCGAAGTCTGGGAATTCGACAGCGAGCTCGGCCGGGATCAATTGGTTGAACACTTTCGGGTGAGCTCACTCGAGGCATTCGGAATCGAGAGTGGAGACAAGGCAGTCGTTGGAGCAGCGGGGGCGTTGCTCCGCTATCTAAATGAGCTTCAGCCATCGGGCATGTCGCATCTCGCCCGTCCGAGTATCGAGAGGCCTGGTGGCGTACTGCCCCTCGACGAAATGACGCGGCGAAATCTCGAGCTGGTCGAGTCAATGCGTGGCGCGGAAACGTCGGGAACACTTCTCGGAGTTCTCGACCGTACCCTCACGCCGATGGGGGCGCGCCTGCTCCGGCAGTGGCTTCTCGCTCCCCTCGTCAACCGCGCTGGTATCGAAGCGAGGCTTGGCGCTGTGGAAGCGTTGGGGGACGGTCTCATTCGTGCCGCGATGCGGGAAGCTCTGGATGGTGTGCGCGACATTGAAAGGCTGGCGGGGAAAGCAGCCGCCGGTCGCGCCTCTCCCCGCGAGTTGCGGGCACTTGGTGATTCAATCGCGCGTCTGCCCGCAGTCGAATCAGCGCTGGAACGAGCTCGCGCAGCAGCCACACCCGAAAACAATGCAGCACTCGGGAGACACGCCGGTGTATGGGATGGCTGTGGTGACCTCTCCGACGAGATCATCCGAACTCTCGTGGACAGGCCGCCGGTCACGATCGGGGATGAGTCCAGCGTGCGCGAAGGGGTCGACAGCAAGCTGGACGAGTGGAGGGCGCTGCGCGACGGCGGCAAGGATGCCATCGCGAGGATTCAGGCTGAGGAACGCGCTCGAACCGGCATCAACTCGCTCAAGGTCGGTTACAACAAAATCTTCGGCTATTTCATCGAGGTGACGAACACCAACGTGCATCTCGTTCCCAGCGACTACCAGCGGAGGCAAACGCTAGCGGGGGCGGAGCGGTACGTGACTCCTTCGCTCAAGGAATACGAAGAACATGTCCTTACGGCAGCGGAGCGAATAGAGGAAAGGGAGCGAGAACTATTCGAGACGCTCCGATCGCGGGTCGGCGGTCAGGTCGCTCGCCTGCAGGCGGTTGCCCAGATCGTCGCCGAGCTCGATGTGCTTGGATCGCTGGCCGAAGTCGCGGCGATAGAAGGATACGTGCGCCCACTGCTCACCGACGATTTCGCGCTCGAGATAACGGCTGGCCGGCATCCGGTGGTGGAGAGAATGATGCCGCGCGAGAAGTTCATTCCGAACGACATCGCACTCACTGAAGACGCCCGGATGATCATTCTCACCGGGCCGAATATGGCGGGCAAATCGACGGTGCTCCGACAGGTCGGCCTGATCGTGCTGATGGCACAGATCGGCAGTTTCGTTCCCGCAACGCGGGCGCGGATCGGCGTCGTCGATCGCCTCTTCACGCGGGTTGGGGCGAGCGACAATCTGGTGCGCGGCCAATCGACCTTCATGGTGGAGATGTCGGAAACGAGCGCCATTCTTCACACTGCGACGAGGCGAAGCCTGGTGCTGCTCGACGAGATCGGGCGTGGCACATCGACCTACGACGGAATCTCGATCGCCTGGTCGGTGAGCGAGCATCTGCACAACGCTGTCGGGTGCAAGACGATCTTTGCGACGCACTATCATGAGCTCACCCAGCTGGCGGACAATTTAGTCGCAGTACGCAACTATAACGTTCAGGTGCGCGAGGTCGGGGACCAGGTACTTTTTCTCCACCGTCTTCAACCCGGCGGCGCGGATCGGTCCTATGGAATCGAAGTGGGGAGACTCGCAGGCCTTCCGCCCGCGGTTCTAAAGCGGGCAACGGAGTTGCTGAGACTGCTCGAAGCGGAACAGATCGTGCCTCGATCGGGACGCGCATCACCGACGCCGACGGACGCTGCAGACAGCCAGCTGGCACTATTTGGAGTGATGACGCATCCTGTCGTGCAACAACTGAGAAACGTGGACCCGAATTCGATGACGCCAATTCAAGCGCTCGAGATGCTCGCCCGACTCGTCGACGAAGCGAAGGGAGAGGGAGGATCAACTTGAGCATGCAGCTGCGCACTAGAAACTCGGTGATACTCCTTATGCTCGTGATCGGCACCGGGTGCAAGAATGGAGACGGGTCAGGGCTGCCATTTCAGACTGTTGGCCGACAGCCGGACGTTGCTCCGGTTATGCTCAACAAGGAGCTCCCTTTCCGTTATCCGCCGGCGCTGTATGCGCAGAAGGTTCAGGGGAACGTCACGCTTCGTATTTTCATCGACCGAGAGGGAGCGATTGTGGCCGACTCGACACGCATCGCGGAGACCTCGGGTTTCACCGCGCTGGATTCCGCGGCGATGAAGGGCTCGCGCGACCTGAAGTTCGAGCCCGCCAAGACTCAGGGTCAGCCGGTTCCGGTATCCATTCTTTTGCCGGTGTTTTTCAGGCATCCCGACGCGCCGCCACTTGCTGGTGATTCAATCATCCCGCGCGATTCCTCGACCGCAAGCAGCGCCGCGAAGCCGACCGATACAGCGAAGCCGGACACGGCCAAGGCTTCCGCAACCAAGACGGCGGCAAAACCCGCGGCGACGACAAAGCGCAAAGCGAGTCGTTAATGAAGCACGAACGCAATCGCGAACCCTACGACAACGTCCTCGAGACGATCGGGTGGACGCCCCTGATCAGGTTGAACCAGGTGACGCGCGGGATCCGTACTCCGGTTTATGCGAAGGCGGAATTCTTCAACCCGGGCGGCTCGGTGAAGGATCGAATCGGCCTTCCGATCATCGAGCGGGCGGAAAAAGAAGGGAAGCTGAAACCGGGCGGGACGATAGTCGAAGGCACGAGTGGGAACACCGGTGTCGGCCTCGCGATCGCGGCAGCGCTCCGCGGATACAAATGCATCTTCACGATGCCGGATAAGATGTCTCAGGAAAAAGTCCGCTTACTCAAGGCATTCGGCGCGGAAGTTATCATAACGCCAACGGCAGTTCCTCCGGATCATCCCGACAATTACGTGATGATGGCAAAGCGGATCGCGAAGGAAACCCCAAACGCCATCTTCGCCGATCAGTTTTACAACGAAGCCAACCCTGAAGCTCATTACGCGACTACGGGTCCTGAGCTGTGGCAGCAGACCGGTGGCAAGATCACGCACTTCGTGGCGGCGGCGGGCACAGGCGGGACGCTCACTGGCGTCGGCCGCTACCTGAAGGAGCGTAGCAAGAAGGTAAAGGTGATCGCGGGTGATCCTGCCGGCTCGATACTGGCCGAGTACTGGCGTAGCAAGGGAAAAAACAAGATCGAGGGAACGCCGTACAAAATCGAAGGAATCGGACAGGACAAGCTTCCCGGCACGCTCGACATGAGCGTGATCGACGAGTACTACACAGTGAGCGACAAGGAATCCTTCGCGATGGCAAGGCGTCTCACGCGTGAGGAGGGCCTGTTCGTCGGCGGATCATCCGGGCTCATCACCTCGGTCGCGCTCAAGATCGCGCGCGAGATCGATGATCCGAACGCCATGGTGGTGACGGTCCTGTGTGACACCGGTGAGCGCTATCTCTCCAAACTCTACAGCGACGAATGGATGCGCGAAAACCAGATGCTCGACGTGCCCAAGGTCGCGCTCCACAGCGTGCTCGGAAGGAAAAATGGCGTTGCCCCCGCGGTAGTGAGCGTCGCGCCAGGCGCGACCGTCCGGCAGGCAATCGGCCTCATGAGTTTGCACGATGTCTCACAGCTTCCTGTCATGGATGGCGCGAACTGCGTCGGATCGGTGAGCGACTGGTCGGTTTCCCAGAAGAGTCTCGAGAATCCGAAACTGCTCGAAACAACGGTCAGCGAGATCATGGATTCGCCGTTCCCGATGGTGGCGTCGGATCAGCCGGTAGACAACGTGGTAAAGCTGTTGTCAAAAGCAAATCCGGCGGTTCTCGTGCAGGAGAATGGAGTTGTCCAGGGAATCGTCACGCGATCAGACATGCTGCATTACATGATGTCTCGCTAGCCTAGAGGAATTCGATCGAATGAAGATTACGGTGCTCATGGGCGGGACATCTTCCGAGCGCAACGTCTCGCTCGCGTCGGGAATCCGAATCGTGCAGGCATTGCGGGGACGGGGGCACACTGTGATCGCTCTCGATCCGGCGCGCGGGGTGATCAGCGCAGCCGAAGAGCGTGAGCTGAGCACGGGGAAGGTTGGAACAGCGCCGCCCTCGCTGGAGGCGTTGTCAAAAGTGGCGGAGGGAACGTTTCTGCCGAATCTCACTTCGATGAAGGAGCTACGCTCGGCGGACGTAGTTTTCCTTGGTCTTCATGGCGGGCAGGGCGAAGATGGAACGCTCCAGGCCTTGCTGGACATGGCGCACGTGAAGTACACCGGAAGCGGGCACCTCGCGAGCGCCCTCGCCATGGACAAGGATCTATCGAAGAAGCTCTTTCGCGCGGCGGATGTAAAAACCGCCGACTGGCTGATGACTCCCGTGACGGTCGAACAGGTTGAGGGGATGCTGGGGCTTCCGGTGGTGGTCAAACCGTCGAAGGAAGGATCCACGGTGGGGCTCTCGGTGGTGAAAAAGCGCGGGGATCTCACCGCCGCCATCGAGGAAGCGAGCAAGTACGATGACGAAGTGATGGTCGAGCGATTCGTCCCAGGGCGCGAGCTGACAGTCGGGGTACTCGGCGACGTCGCACTGCCGGTTGGAGAGATCATTCCCAAGCACGAGATCTACGACTACGAGTGCAAATACACCCCGGGCATGGCGGTGGAGGAATTCCCGGCGAAGCTGTCGCGCGAGGCGACGGAGAAAGTTCAGCAGCAGGCCTTGGCGGCATTTCGGTCCCTCAAGCTCCGGGGGTACGCCCGCATAGACTTCAGGCTCACAACCGAAGGCGAATTCTACTGTCTCGAGGCTAACACGTTGCCCGGGATGACCGAGCTCAGTCTGATACCACAGGGCGCAGCGGCAATGGGAATCAGCTTCCCCGAGCTGTGTGAGCGGATCGTAAGACTCGCTCTCGAATAGGTTTCGCGGGAGGAACCCTTGGCCGTGCCCTGGGTCTTAGGTTGTAGGTCTCTTAGTCGCAGGTCTGCATGAGCGAGCTATACGACACACCCGAATCTCCGCGCATGACGCGCGCTGTTCAGTGGCTGCTGGCGCTGAACATTGGCGTGTATTTCCTGCAGCTGACGCTGTTTGGACCGGATGCGGTGTATTCGGCGCTCGCCCTCGATCCGGCCCGCTTCCCGGCTACCTGGTGGACGGTAGTCACGTACATGTTCGTGCACGCGTGGCTCGCGCATCTCGCGTTCAACATGTTCACGCTCTGGATGTTCGGCCCCCGACTGGAACACGAATGGGGAACCCGCACGTTCGTCTGGTTCTATCTCTGGTGCGGACTAGGTGGAGCGATCGCGCACCTCGTCTTTGCGCAGCATTCATCAGTCGTCGGAGCCTCGGGCGCGATCAGTGGAGTGCTCGTGGCATACGCGCTCCGGTGGCCCGACGAAGAGGTTTATCTCTTCGGCGTCATTCCAATGAGATCCCGCTGGCTCATCGCGGCGATGCTCGCAATGAACATCATCTTCGCCCTGTCGCCGGGCTCGCGGATCGACTGGACGGCTCACCTTGGCGGAATGGCGTTCGGGTGGATCTTCCTCAGGCTTTACTCGATGGGTGGAATCAATCGGGTGAGGGGCTGGGTGTCCGCAGTTCCGGATGAATCAGAGGACATGCCGCGCGCCGTTCCACGCGGTAGACCGCCAATGCGCGATCGCGCGGGCGGCGTGGACGAAGTGGTCGCGCGCAGCAACGCAATCATTCTTCGCGAGAGCAAGCCGGTGCAGCAGGTGCCACGGCAGGAAACACCGAAGGAGTACGCGGCGAAGGTGAATCGCGTGCTCGACAAGATCTCTCAGCTGGGGATCGAAAGCCTGACGAGAGACGAGCGGCGACTGCTCGAGGAGATGTCGCGAAAGCTGCGGGACGAGTGATAGCGACACCGCTCTGAGTTGTGAGGTTTGGAGATCTCCCCGCGGATTGATCCGCGGGGTCCATGTGTGCATCGTTCGACGATGCCAAAGCCAGAGCTCCTCGAAGTCTTCGACAATCCCTACGCCGGCCGTGATTACGAGATCCACATGGACTGCTCGGAGTTCACGTCCCTTTGCCCGCTCGGCGGCATCGAGAGCGACGCCGAGGAGCTCGCGCTGCTCACGGGAGGCGCGCCCGATTTCGGAACGATTCGTATCACCTACGTTCCAGCGGTGAAATGCATCGAGCTGAAGAGCCTCAAGCTCTATCTGTGGAGCTACAGAAACGACGGGATCTTCTACGAGCGGGCGGTGAACCGGATTCTGGATGATCTGGTGGCGAGCTCGAAGCCCAAGTGGATGCGCGTCGTCGGCGACTTCAATGTTCGCGGCGGCGTGAAGTCGGTGATCACCGCAACTCATGGCAAGGCGCCATCGTCCAAGTAGCTCGTGCTACCGGTTGATAAGGAGCACTGAGGCGCTTTAATTGTTCCATCCGGACGCTAAGTCCGATTCGGCTAGGTAGCTCAGTTGGTAGAGCAGCGGACTGAAAATCCGCGTGTCGGCGGTTCGATTCCGTCCCTAGCCACTGGCGATGTTTGCCCGCCGCGCGCGGAGATCTTCACGACTTCGTTCCGGCAGACCTAACGCCCTACGCTCTCCGCAGTAAAACCAGAACGAGGCAGAAATGTCCGCACGAGCGGTTCGTACGAGCGCGATTCGAAGCACTTTGATCGCGACTTCTATCTTGCTCGGCTTGCTGCTCTTGTGGCCGACTGCGCTTCTAGCCCAAACAGTCACCGGAACGGTTCAGACCGCGGGGAGACCCATAGTTGGCGCGACGGTCCGGCTCCTCGAGCTTGATCGCATCGAGCATACGGGCGCAGAAGGTCAGTTCACCTTCTCCGATATTCCCAAAGGGATTTACAGAGTGAACGTCGGTGTCACCGGGTACGCGTCTGCGACCGACACTGTCAGCGTGACGAGCGGTACTGCGAGGGTATCGTTCAATCTCAGGGAATCTGCGATCCACTTAAAAGAGGTCGTAGTCTCCGCATCGCCAACCGCACGGACTTCGGACGAGCAGTATCAATCGACCGCGTCCAAGTCGCTGGTGGAATTCCAGAACAGCTCAGGGACAAGCTTCGCGGAAAAGATCTCAGATCTTCCAGGCGTCGCGGTTCGTAGTCTCGGGTCGGCACCATCACGACCCATTCTGCGAGGCCTTGGCGACAACGAAGTGCTGATTCTCGAAAACGGCCTTCGCATGGGTGACCTGGCGACTTTCGATCCCGCGCATGCTACTCCGATCGAGGCAATCGGCATTATGCAGATCGACGTGGTTCGCGGGCCCGCAACTATCCTATACGGTCCCAGCACGATCGGTGGAATTGTGAACGTGATCACCGATATCGTCCCTGCCTTGTCTGATCATCCTGTTTCAGGCACGGCAGTAGTCGAAGGAAACACGGTGAGCGGCGAGGGTGCAGGATATATCAACAACGTTTACACCCAGGGTAAACAGGCCTTTCGGGTGTCGGCTGGAGGAGTCAGGTCCAGCAATATCCGGATTCCTTCGGGGAACTATACCGACCCCGAGACCGGCACGGTCTTCAACCTCGACCGGATGCCTCAGACATTCGACCATAGTGGCGAAGCAGGTCTCGGCTACGCATACCAGAGTGACTTCGGATCAGTCGGTATCGGCGGCAAACACTTCGAGGTGAACTACGGCATACCCGGCGTGCCGCCCAACCCGGATTTTGCGAACGTACCCCCGACTACGTCACGTATCGCGCAGCGGCGAAACACTCTCGAGTTCCGCAGCCTCTTCAACGGCGGATTCGGATTCATAGATCGGGTAAAGCTCAACGCGAGCTACAACGACTACAACCACTCCGAATTCCCAACGGCACAAGATGCAAGCGGGGTCTCCGATCCGGAGGCAACCCATTTCCACAAGCGGGAGTTCAACGGCGTATTGCAGCTGCAGCAGCAGTCATTCGGCAAGCTCCAGGGCACGCTGGGGTTGTGGACGAACATCGAGAACATGATCATCCAGGGTGACGAGCCGCTGGGTCCGAACTCGCGCACGAGCGGATTTGCGGCGTACGCTTACGAAGAATATCCCGCTGCGGAAAAGACCCGGCTGCAAGCTGGCCTGCGGTACGACTACAACAAGATCCAGACACGTCCAGATCCGCAGTCGACTGACCCGAATTTCCAGACGCTCAACGCCTCCCGACTTTCCAACGCTCTGACGGCCTCGCTCGGCGCGATTCAACAGCTCACGCCGCAATTGACGGGATCGTTGAGCCTGGCGCGAGCGTTTCGCGCACCCACCGTTCAGGAGCTGTTCGCGAACGGACTCGATGCGCCAAGTGGCACTTACACCATCGGCACGCCGGAGCTTGAGCCGGAAACCGGATTAGGCGTGGACGCGTCGCTCAAAGGCAACTTCGCAAACGTGTCCTTTGAATTATCGCCTTATGCAAACAGCATCCATAACTACATCTACGGGTTCCTGCGTGGCGACGTAATTCAGGGTTTTCCGGTACGTCAGTTCGGTGCTACCAACGCCCGGTTGTACGGTGTTGACGCGAGCGTAACCGTCCAGCCAGCTCAGTATTTCGCGCTCAGGGCAGGCGCTGACTACGTGAACGCCGAGGACACCAGACAGAATGTGCCGCTGCCCTTCACGCCTCCGCTAAGAGGCCTGTTGCGGGCGACATATCAGGACAGAACCTACATGGGTGTGATCGAAACGCGTGTGGCAGCGCGGCAATCGCGACTGGGCGAGGGCGACACCCCAACTCCCGGATATACTGTGGTGAATCTCGGAATCGGGATGCGCTTTGCGCGGCAACGTGTCTTGAACAACATCAGCTTCCACTGCGACAACGTGCTCAACCGGGTTTACCGAAATAATCTTTCCGTGATCAAGGATTTTATCCCGGAACCGGGCCGAGGCTTTCGGTTGAACTACCAAGCCACTTACTGACTTCGCGTAGCATAGCACTCACCAGCGGATCAGGAGCCGCCGGTGAGTGTCGTGGCGAGGCCGCTGACCAAGGACGCCTCGCGCTCTACCGCGGCAGCAGCGCGGGCAATCTCACGATCCGCGTCCCGCCACTCTCCCTGTTCGATCGCTTCGCGGACGCCCGGTATCGTCTTCACGCCGTAGCCTGTGTAAAACCCGGGTGCATAGAGCATGTGTACATACCACGGCCTGTTCTTCAGGCCTTCCGTCGATGTGAGCGCGCGCTCTGCCTGAACTAGTCGCTCGTTCACACCCTTCGCGACAGCAGTGCGTCCTTCGCTCACTGCGCGACTGTAGGCTTTGTCGTACCGCGAAGCGGCATGGTTGAGTGAATCGAGGGCGTTGAGCAGGGGCGCGAAGTTCAGTTGTGGAGCTGGCTGCTGATGTTGAGGAGCAGTCACTGGATCACGCGGGTCGCTGGCGAGCTTGAAAACGCCATCCTCGATTTGCCGGTTGCGTTCGGTGATCTGCTCCGCCCGCCTATCGCGCAGAGACTGGAGATCCTTGACGTATGTCTGGATGGTTTCCGCGAGATTCGTGAACGCGAAAGGAAGCACGTCTGCGTTCGCGAGGCGCAACACCGCAATGCCAGCGGTCTGGGCAAGCGCACGACCGTAGACGAAAGACGTGTCGCTGAAATGCGTGAACCAGTAGAAGTCGTCGTAGATCGAATGGTAGATCCCGCCGTCGTCCTCTCCGCCGTATCCAAGGTTAAGCGATGCGACGCCGAGGTGGTCGATGAACGATGAATAGTCCGATCCTGATCCGAGAGCGCCGATCCGAAGGTCCTCGCGATCACGGACTTCGTGGCGCACATCCGCAGACCCGTTGAGGATCCTCGATGCCTGCAGTCGCTTCCAGGCGCTCACTCCTGATTCGGGATCCTCGACATCCGTGGCGACGCCATTCATGAATTTCTCCAGCGAATGCGATCCCGACACGCCGAGGAATCCCCTGCCATTGCCATCGCTGTTCAGATAGGCGACCGCATGCGCCTTGAGCTCGTCAGCGTGTGTCTCCGCCCACTCGGTTGAACCCAACAGGCCGGGCTCTTCTCCATCCCAAGCGGCGTAGATGATGGTGCGCTTCGGCCGCCATCCCTGCTTGTAGAGCGAGCCCAACGCGCGCGCTTCCTCGAGCTCGGCGACAAGACCGGATATTGGATCCTCGGCGCCGTTCACCCACGCATCATGGTGGTTGCCGCGAACAATCCACTGGTCGGCTTCGGTGGTGCCGGGAAGTCTGGCGATCACATCGTAGAGCGTTTTCAGGCTCCAGTCAGACTTAACGCGGAGATGAACGCGCGCGGGTCCCGCGCCGAGGCGATAGGTAATGGGAAGACCACCGCGCCACGCTGCCGGAGCAACGGGACCTCCGAGTGCAGCGAGCAACGGCTGCGCATCGCCATAGGAAATCGGCAGCACCGGAATCTTGGTGATGGTGGCGGCCTGCGCGACCGTGAGGCGCTTCGCGTCCTTCGTTGCACCAACTCCTGGCGTCAGGGGATCGCCCGGATAGACGGGCATGTCAGCGACGGAACCTCGCTGAACTCCCTGTGACGGACGCATCGGCCCTTTGGGGAAGACGTCACCGATGGCGTAACCGTCATCTCTAGGATCTGAATAGATCAGGCATCCGATCGCGCCGTGCTCGGCGGCCACCTTGGGTTTGATGCCACGCCACGAGCCGCCGTATTTGGCAATCACGATTGCGCCCTTTACGGAAATGCCGCGCTGTTCCAGCTCCTCGTAGTCGGCCGGTATTCCGTAGTTGACGAAGACGAGAGGGCCGGTGACATCACCATCGATGGAGTAGGCGTTGTACGAAGGCAGCTGCTCTGATTGCTGATTTGATGTCGGGTCACCCGCGATCGCGGTCTCCTGGAGCGCTGCCTTGAAGGTCGTCGGAGCCACGAGCTCAACGACGCGCTCGATTGGTGTCGGGAAGAGAACGTCGAAGTTCTCGATGTGCGCGTCCCACCCGTAAGACTTGAACTGGTTGAGAAGCCACTCGGCATTGTCCTTGTCGTAGGCGGAGCCTACGTGGTGCGGACGCGCGCTCAGACGGCGCATGGATTCTCTCATGTGGGCTGGATCTGGCATAGTCTTGAATCGTGCTTCCAGATCACGTTCTGCCTGGACGGATTGGGGGAAGAATCCGCGTAATGGCATGTCGGCCGGAGATGGCGCGAGAACGAGACCGGTTGCCGAAATCATGAGCGACGAGAGCAGCGTGCGCATCAGTGGTTCTCCACTATGGGAGTGATGTAAGTGGGAGCGGAGGATGTGGTGGAAAAAAAGGACGCCAAAAATCTACTCAGCGTCCCTCAATCCGGTCATGCAGATCTGGCTTTGCGCACGCGTCGGGTGCGGCGATGGTTACCGGCTTTTGATTCAGTGGCGGTCTCGTTGATTTCGCCGCTTTCCAGCGGGATCCAGCGTTCGGCCCAGCTGCCGATTTCTCGCAGTGCGTTCTGGAGCTCACGCCCCTTGGGGGTCAGCTCGTATTCAACGCGCACGGGGCTCTCGGGGGTTACAACCCGGACTACCAACTTTTCTCCCTCGAGCGAGCGAAGGCGCTCCGACAACATCCGATCGGTAATGTCGGGAATCGCTCCCCTGATGGCCGCGTAGCGCGTTTTTCCCTGAAGGAGGGTTTGCAGGATGGCGCCCGTCCAGCGACTGCCGATGAGCTCGATAGCCCGGTGAAAGCGAGAGCAGACCTGTGAAACCGACGAATCGGTCATGAGAAGAAGTTACGGATATGGGAGCTTGACACAATCTACTTACTAAAGTATACTAGCATACTCATAGTAAGTCCAGAGCTGTTAGCCACTCAAAACAGCATTAACTGGCTCAGAACCGCACCAGATTCGAGAGGAAACGATGACCGCACCAGCTCAAACCGCTCCCGCAGCGGGAACCAAGACCCAGTGGAAGCTCGACCCGACGCACACCACGGTCGAGTTCTCGGCCAAACACCTGATGATCACGACCGTCAAAGGACGAATCGCAGACATCGAAGGCACCGTTACCATTGACGAAAAAAATCCGAGGAATTCTTCGGTCGAAGCGACTCTCAAGACGGCAAGCATCGATACCCGCACCGACCAGCGGGACGACCATCTTCGCTCGGGCGATTTTCTGAACGTCGAGAAATATCCCGAGATCAAGTTCCGAAGCACCAGCATCGACGGGGATCGGAAGGCGTTCAAGCTCACAGGCGAGCTGACGATTCGTGATGTGACCAGGCCAATCACGCTCGACGTCGAGTTCGAGGGTCAGACGAAGGATCCGTGGGGAGGGGAGCGGGTGGGATTCAGCGCGAAGGGCAAGATTGACCGCCGGGATTTCGGGTTGACCTGGAATCAGGTGTTGGAGGCAGGCGGCGTCGCGGTGGGAAACGAGATCAAGATTGGCATCGAGGTCGAGGCAGTGAAAGTCGAGTAACGCCGACATTAGGTAAATATCTAACGCAAGAGCGGGTGCACGAATTCAGTGCACCCGCTCTCTGCATCTAGGTATTTTGAACTGCGAGGAGAGCGAGGTGGGAGATGCGAGGTAGTAGGCACGAGGTGTGAGGCTTACGACCTCAATGATCGACTGATCGAGGCGGTAAACCCTCCATTCCGGAAGGCTCTTTGACGATTGTTCGACTCCAATCGCTTGCCGCAGGGTTACTTCAACTGACGTTGGTCGGAGCTGCGGGGCCACGTCAGTCAGTTAGTTACGTATCGAATTCCACGCCTGTTCGGCGCGACGTGTTCGTTGTCGCGCATCAGGACGACTGGCAGCTTTTCATGGGAGACGTCGTTGCGAAGCAAATTGCCGGCGGGGACTCGGCGACCTTTGTCTATCTGACGGCCGGGGACGACGGGCGGGATTCTCTCTATTGGCAGACGCGGGAACGAGCAGCGCTACAATCGACGCGTCTCGCCATTGGGGTTGGTGCAGCTGATTCCGCCGCAGTCAGGTGCTCGACTATGAAGGTGCTCGAGCACACCATCCGAAAATGCGTGATCGCCAATACCGCGTCCTATTTCCTCCGACTGCCGGATGGGAAGAGAAACGGCGCGGGCTTCGCTCGCTACGACTTCGAAAGCCTGAGAAGACTGCGCGGGGAAAAAATCACAGTCATAACCGCGGTCGATAGCAGCGCGACCTACCGGGGATGGGGAGATCTCCTGGCTACCGTGAGCGTGTTGATCGGGTCACACTCCGCCACCACGGATCTTGTAGTTCACACGAGCGATCCTAGCGTGGCGGCGAATCCGCACGATCACTTCGATCACCGCATGGCCGGCCTGCTTGTGGACGATCTGCGCAAGAGACAAAAGTGGAACACGCGGTACTATGTGGGTTACGCGCTTGCAACGCGAGCAGCCAATCGTTCAACCGATCAGGCGCGGGAGAAAACGGCGATTTTCCTGGCTTACGACAAGGAAATGATGCGCGTCAACAAAACGTGGAGCGCGTACGAAGAACATCCGGGATTCTACTCGGAATGCATGCTTCGCACGTACGCGCGGAAGCCCCGCTCGAGCGGAAGTCGCTGATCTTTCCGATGACGTCAAGCCCATTGATTGGGCGTTCGCCCGTCGCACGCATACATTGGCGCCTTGAATCGCTGCGCTTGCCGACCGATCGTCGCCGCATCAGGGTTTCGCCTTTAGTTTAGTCGCTCATCAGGAGTTCTTCCGAACAGGAGCAACAATGCGTCGAGGTCTGTTCATACTAGTACTGCTCTTGACCGCACAGCGACAAGCAATAGCGCAGTGCCGAGTCCCAACCAATAGCAATGAAGGAAAGCTCCTCGCGTTCTACACCGCGCCGATCGTGTACTCGATGGCGACAGCGCCGGAGGTGCCTCTGCCCGCAAGCATCAGGATCGGTGCTGAGGTGGAATACATTCCCAAACCGGATCCCGCGATCGAGCAGACCGGCCGATGCTTCACCCAGAAGAGCGAGCACACCTCACTCTCCCCCGTATTCGGGCGGCCGAGGATTACGATCGGTGGGCCGTTCGGCTTTGCCATCGAGGCGGCGTACCTTCCGCCAGTGACGATCGCTAGAGCTACGCCGAATCTTTTCAGTTTTGCCGTATCGCACGCTCACCATTTCGCGTTCGGTCCCGTCTCAAGTGGAACGACCCTCATGCTGCGCGTGCATGGCACCTTTGGAAATGTCAAAGGAGCGATAACCTGTCCTGAATCGCAGCTTCAGCAGACGGCGCCCTCTAGCCCCTGCTACGGGACGAGTCCATCGAAGGACACCTTTCATCCCGATATGTTTGGGGGCGAAATCGCCGCCGGATTTACCCCGGGGGTCCGTGGAATCTCGTTCTACGGTGGCGCGGGTGTAAACAGGATCGATCCGCACTTTCAGGTCGGGTTCACTAGTCAGTCTGGCAGCGTCGACATGACCCAGGTCGAGCTCGAGAAGCCCCTCTATCGGGCCGCGGTCTTTGGCGGGCTGACTGCCGTCCTTCGGCAGATTCTGGATGTCGGAGCCCAGGTTTATTCCGTACCGGCGGACGCCACTCTATTCCGGCTGATGGGCGGAATTCGAATTCGTTGAGCGTGAGGGCGTTAAATGCTACCAGCGGGGGATAAAGCTGGGACAGGCATACTTCCTGTACGTCTCAAAACCCTACATCTGAAAGAGGGGAGAGATGGATTCGAAGGGGAAGCATCAAAGAGATGTAAGCGCGACCGATCAGAAGAATCGAACCGACGACGAACACATACTTGAGCTGGACAAGCAACATCTCAAGGAAAGCGAGAGAAATGCGGGTCCGATACCGACACAAGGGGACAAAGGGGCTACGCACAAGGGAAAAAAGGTCTGACTGCAAACGCCCCTCAACGAGGGGCGTTTGGCTAGGCGGGGGGTAGGTTCTCCAGCAAACAAGCTCTACCGTAGAACTCGACAGCGCGGCGAACGACCTCTCGCGCGCGAGAAACAACACGCCACCCAAAAGGAAACGCTGCTTAATCCGGTAACTGCCGGGGTTTCTGATTCTCTGGCGCTCGGCGAAACTATCACTTAGATATTCCAGGAACAAATGTCCACTTTCCACAAACAAGTGAGAAAGTAGGGAAAACTATTGGCCAAACATCTGTGAGCCCACTCTCAGAAAGCACCATGAAGGAGTTGCGGACTGCGCTCACGGAGCAGCTCAAACGACCTGACGGCCCGACGCCAGAGCTTACCGCTCTCTTGACGGGAGTCGGCCGAGAGGCGCACGAAAATGACGTTCCTCCTGAGGAGTTGATAGTTATCTTCAAGGAGCTTTGGAACTCCCTCGCCGAGTCATTGCGCCCACAGAATGCGGATCAATACGAGCGCGTCAGGCAGCGGCTCGTGACTCTCTGCATCCAGGCGTATTACGCCGAGTAGATAAAACGGGATATCTTGCGGGCGTGCCCCATCCGAGAGCGGCATACCTCTGGCGTTGAGTAAGTGACGTGGCAACAGCGATCCCGCCCAAGGCTCCAACAACAATTCTGAGTCGTCTATTCGGCCGTTCACGAAACGGGTCTGGCGAAGAACTCGTCGGTCCGATTCGTGGCGAAGTACTCGGTCTCGAGCGACTCGGTGAGCGCGCGCGAGCGGTGGCGCGCGGACATCACCTGCTCCCGGCGCAAAAACAGCGGGGCGCCGGCCCACTCCTACTTCGTCTCGAGGACACGAGAGAAGTACTGGACCGTGTCTATCACGAGCTGAACAACGGGGCAGAGCGCGGCCTCGATATCAGCCCGGCTGGAGACTGGCTGCTGGACAACTTTTACATCGTCCAGGAGCACATCAGGGAAATCCGCACCAATCTTCCCAAGGGCTACTACGAGGAGCTTCCCAAGCTCGCCACAGGATCGCTCGCCGGTTATCCGCGAGCGTACGAAGTGGCAATCGAGCTGATTGCGCACACGGAAGGCCACCTCGATCTCGACAACATCACGCTCTTCGTTCGCGAGTATCAGACCGTCACCCAGCTTCGCATCGGCGAGCTGTGGGCGATCCCGACGATGCTTCGATTGGGTCTGGTCGAGAACATCCGGAGAATGGCGCTGCGTGTCGCCGCGCGCCTGCAGGAAGTCGAGTCAGCCGACCGAGCCGCCACGACACTGCGAGAGGCCAGTGAGGAGTCTTCGCGCGCGCTCGCGACCGCACTTGCCGCGTTCGTCGACGATCATCCGCCGTTCACGCCGACCTGGGTAGCGCGGTTCCTACAACAGGTGCGGTCGTATCAGACGAACTTCACGCCGCTGATCTGGCTCGAGCAGTGGATCGCGGAAGACGGGCCGAGCGCGGAAGAAGCGGCAACGCGATCGAATCGCAGAGTGGCGCTGACGCAGGTGACGGTCGCGAACAGCATCACGAGTCTTCGCACGATTTCGCGGCTGGACTGGAAGGATTTCGTCGAATCGCAAAGCGCGACGGAAAAACTTCTGCGGCAGGATCCGAGCGGCCACTACCCCTCGATGACGTTCGGGACCCGGGATCATTACCGCCACGTGGTCGAGCACATCGCGAAGCGGGTCAAGCGGCCGGAAGAAGAAATCGCGAGCGAGGTGCTGGCACTGGCGAAGCTCGCCGATCCGAGCGATGCGAGACACGCGCACGTCGGCTACTTCCTGGTGGACATCGGGCGCCAGGTGCTCGAAGAGAAGGTCGGGTACACTCCACCGCCCGGAGAATGGCTGCATCGCTGGACGCAGCGGCACCCGAATACGCTGTATTTCGGCGGGATAACCGTGTTCACGATTCTCGCGATCGCAGTGATTCTGGAAGTTGTAGAGGGCGCGTCGTTGTTGGTTCAGCTGGTCCTCGCGCTCGTTGCGCTAATTCCTGCGAGCGAGATCGGAATCAGCGTCATCAACCAGCTGATCACGCTGCTGATGCCACCGCGGCTCCTGTCCAAGCTCGAGCTGCGTGACGACGGGATTCCGGAAGCATACATGACGGCGGTGGTCGTGCCCACGCTCCTTGGGAGCGTCCACGGGGTGGAGGAAGCACTCGAGCACCTCGAAGTGCAGTACCTCGCCAATCGCGACCCGAATCTTCAGTTCGCGATACTGAGCGATTTCACTGACTCGCCAACCGAGCACAGGCCGGACGACGAGGCGATTCTTGCCGCGGCCGCGGCGGGGACCAAGAACCTGAACGCGAGGTACGGAAACGCGGGCGAAGATGTGTTTTTCCTCTTTCACCGCCCGCGCCTCTGGAATCCGAAACAGAATGTGTGGATGGGCTGGGAGAGGAAGCGCGGCAAGCTTGCCCAGTTCAACAAATTCCTGCGCGGAGGATCGCGAGACGCGTTTACAACGATCATCGGCGATACGAGCAGGCTTGCCTTCGTACGCTACGTCATCACGCTCGACTCGGACACGGTGCTGCCGCGAGATGCGGCGCAGCTTCTCGTCGGAACGATCGCGCACCCGCTCAACCGCGCGCACTACGACCCGCAAATCGGACGCATCACCGAGGGATATGGAATCGTCCAGCCGCGGGTAGGCGTGTCGCTCACGAGCGCGCATAAATCCTACTTCGCCTCGATCCACTCCGGGCACCCTGGCGTCGATCCGTACACCACGGCTGTATCCGACGTGTACCAGGATCTCTATGGCGAGGGCAGCTTCACCGGAAAAGGGATCTACGATGTCGATGCTTTCGAGGAAGCGACGCACGGGAGATTTCCAGAGAACACGCTGCTCAGCCACGATCTGATCGAGGGAACGTGGACGCGCGCCGGGCTGGCGACCGACATCGAAGTGTACGACGACTATCCGGCGCGCTATCTGACATTCACGCGTCGGAAGCACCGGTGGATTCGCGGGGACTGGCAGCTGCTCGGGTGGCTGAAGGGCACCGTTCCAGGTCCGGACGGACGGATGCAGAATCGCTTGTCGGCGATATCACGCTGGAAGATCCTCGACAATCTACGCCGCAGTCTGGTCGAGATCTTTCAACTGATGATGCTGATCGTCGGCTGGGTCCTGCTGCCGGGGTCATTCGTTCAGTGGACGGGAATCGTACTGGTGGTTATCGCGTTTCCCTGGCTCCTCTCGCTCACAATCTCACTGCTGCGGCCGCCGCGCGACCAATCGTGGCTGGCGTACTATCTGGCCGTGGGGCGCGATGCCATCACGAACGGTCAGCAATTCGCTCTGGCTGTCGCTTTCCTCCCGCATCAGGCCGTCGTATCCGCCGACGCGATCATCCGCACGCTCTACAGGCTGCTCATCAGCCATCGGAATCTTCTCGAGTGGCAAACAGCATCGCAGGTCGAGCGCGCGCTCGGCGTTGGATCGCAGCGCGAAACCTGGCGCAAGATGTGGCCGGTTACCGCGCTGTGTCTGGTTTTGAGCGCGCTCATCGGCTTGCACGTAACGGTGAGCGGCACCCTGACCTCGGACGAGCGTTTTCTGTTCATCATGGGGACGCTGCCGCTGGTACTCGCCTGGTTCGCGAGCCCGAGCATCGCGTTCGCGCTCAGCCGGCCGGCAATTCTCGGCGAGATCCATCTGACCGATACGGAGCGGCAGGCAGCACTTCGATACGCGAAGCTGCACTGGACGTACTTCGACAAATTCGTGACGGAGGAAACACACTGGCTCGCGCCCGACAATTTCCAGGAGGATCCGGAGCCGGTTCTGGCGCTCCGCACGTCGCCGACCAACATCGGGCTCCAGCTGCTCTCGACGGTGAGCGCGGTGGACTTTGGCTTCATTACCAGATCGGACATGATCGACCGCGTGGAGAAAGTCTTCCGCTCTCTCGAGCGAATGCGGCGCTTCCACGGCCACTTCTTCAACTGGTACGACCTGAACGAGCTACGCGTACTCGAGCCGGGGTACGTCTCGACGGTGGACAGCGGAAACTTCGCAGGGCATCTCATCGCGCTCAAGCAGGCTTGCTACGAGATGCTGAAGGATCCGACGTGCCCCGATCTGGATGCAAAGCGACTGAAGGCGATTGCGGAGCGCGCGCACGCGTACGCGGTGGAGATGGATTTCCGGTTCCTGTACGACACCAAGCGAAAGCTGTTCACGATCGGCTACCACATCGGCAGCAACACCGTGGACAACTCGTATTACGATCTGCTCGCCTCGGAATCACGGCTCGCGTCATTCATAGCGATCGCGAAGGATGATGTCTCGGTCGATCACTGGTTCAGGCTCGGCCGCTCGCTCACGGCCACCGCGGGGACAAGAACGTTGCTGTCCTGGAGCGGCAGCATGTTCGAGTACCTGATGCCGGCTCTGGTGATGCAAACCTTTCCCTTTACGCTGCTCGACCAGACGCACAAGGGAAGCGTCAGGCGCCAGATCGCGTACGGCGCGGAACGGAGCGTGCCGTGGGGTGTGTCGGAATCCGCGTACGCGGTGCGTGATCGATCGCACACGTACCAATACCGCGGCTTTGGCGTTCCGGATCTCGCGCTCAAGCGCGGGCTGAGCAAGGAGCTCGTCGTCGCGCCGTACGCGACGGTGCTGGCGATGCTGGTGGAGCCGCGTCAGTCGCTCAAAAATCTGACGACTCTCGAGAATGAGGGGGCGCTCGGTCCCTATGGATTCCGCGATGCTCTCGACTACACCCGGCCGTCTCCCGGCTCCCGCAAGACGATCGTGTGCACCTTCATGGCGCACCACATCGGGATGAGCATCGTCGCGCTCGACAACGCGCTTAACCAGCAGATATGGCCGCGCCGCTTCCACCTCGATCCACTCGTGCGCTCGGCGGAGCTGGTGCTACAGGAGCGGATCCCCCGTCGCCTCACGGTGCAGGACGTCCAGGGAGATGACGCGGCGCGGGTACCGAGCGAGACGGAGAAGCCCGCCGTGCGCGAGATCGAAACGCCGCACACTCCGCAACCGGTCGTCGGCATTCTCGGAAACGTGCCGTACACGACTCTGATCACGAATGCGGGCGGCGGGTTCAGCCGCTACGGAAATCTTGCCGTTACCCGGTGGCATCACGACTCGACACGTGACAACTACGGGCAATGGTGCTACGTGAAGGACCTGAGCACCGGCCACGTCTGGTCGACGGCGCACCAGCCGTCTGGGACGGAGCCGCAGTGGTACCGTGTGCTGTTCGCGAGCGACCGCATCACGTTCATTCGCCGCGACGGCGACATCGACACCATCACCGAAATTGCAGTCGCATCGGACGATGCGGCAGAAGTCCGACGCGTGATGCTGACGAACAGATCTCTCCAGACGCGTGAGATCGAGTTGACGAGCTACTCCGAGGTCGTGCTGGCCCCGCCCGATACAGACCGTTCTCATCCAGCGTTTGCCAATCTCTTCGTGCAAACGGAATTCCTGGAAGGGAAAGCGGCGCTGCTGGCCACGCGGCGTTCTCGCTCCGCGACCGAGGCGGCGATCTGGTGCGCGCACGTCGTAGCGTGCGGAGCGGAGCTAGTTGGGAAGGTCACGTGCGAGACTGATCGCGCTAGATTCGTCGGTCGCGGGCGCTCGGTGAGGAATGCGGAAGCGCTCGACGAAGGCGCGAATCTGTCGGGAACGGTTGGCGCGGTGCTCGATCCGATCTTCTCTTTGCGTGTGAAGGTAAGGATTCCACCGGGCGGATCGACGCACGTCGCGTTCACGACCTTCATCACCGAGCAGAAAGAGCGCGCGATACAGCTGGCCGACCTGTATCACGATCCGTACAGCGCCCGGCGCGCCCTCGATCTCTCGTGGGCCCAGGCGCAGGCGGAGCTACGCGACCTCGGAATTGCACCCGCCGATGCGGCGCTATATCAGGACCTCGCCGGCCACCTGATGTTCCCGCACCCGGGATTCCGGCCGGCGCAGAGCGCCGTCGAGGAGAACAAACTCGGACAACAGGCGCTGTGGACGCTTGGCATCTCCGGCGACTGGCCGATACTTCTCGCCACCGTGGAGAGCTCGGTAGGAATGCCGAGCGTGAGACAGCTGCTCAGGACGCACCATTACTGGAGGCTCAAGGGAATCACCTGCGATCTGGTGATCCTGAACGTGCATCCCGCGACGTACATGCAGGAGCTGAGCGACGAGCTGCTGGCAACTGCGATGGCGTCCAGCGAGGCGGGCCTGCTCGACCGACCGGGCGGTGTATTCATCCGTCGAGCTGATCTCCTCAAGCCGGAGGAGATCACGCTGCTCAAGGCAATGGCGCGCGTGCAGGTGAATTGCGACGGGCTCGGGCTTGGAAACTTCCTCGAGTTCCCGGGGGTCGAGGACAGATATCCGCCCAAGCTCGAGATCATGAACCGCGACATCGTGCCCCTCGGCACGGTGGCGATCCATGCAGAGACTGCTGATCCAGGCACGGGCCTTCAATGCTTCAACGGACTCGGCGGATTCAACGGAGACGGTGAGTATGAGATCCATCTGACGGGCAGCGACTTGCCGCCGGCGCCATGGGTCAACGTCGTCGGCAATCCGGTCGCCGGTTTCATCGTGAGCGAAGGTGGAAGCGGTACGACCTGGGCGGGGAACAGCTTCTTCTATCGCCTAACTCCGTGGCACAACGATCCGGTGCGGGATCCGTCGAGCGACTGCGTCTTCCTGCGCGACGATGCGAACGGCGATCTGTGGACGGCGACGCCTTGTCCGATTCGCGAGCCGACGCCATACAAGGTTCGACACGGCGCGGGCTACTCAGTCTTCGATCACACTCACAAGGGACTGGCGAGCTCGTTCAGGCTCGGCGTCGATCAGACCGATCCGGTAAAGATCAGCGTGCTTACTTTGCGCAACGATGGCAGCACGCGGAAGAAGCTCACCCTCACATGGTATGTAGAATGGGTGCTGGGCGTAAATCGTGAACTGACGCAGTATCAGATTCGCACGACCTTCGACGAGGCCACGCAGTCGATGTTCGCGCGGAATTACTTCGACGCCCAATTCGCCGAAACTGTCGCGTTCGCATCGATCAGCGAGCGGGTCGCCTACTATACCGCCGACCGCAGGGAGTTCCTCGGCAGAAACGGGACGATCTCGAGTCCCGCGGCGCTCGAGCGCGCGGGATTGTCGGGAGCGATCGGCGCGACGATCGATCCGTGCTGCGCGCTCCAGGTGAGTGTCACGATCGAGCCGGGCGAGACGCGCGAAATCGTCATGCTTCTCGGCGCAGCCGAAGGCGAAGACGCGGTCCGGGAGATAATCGCGCGAAACCGCACAGTCGCCGACGCAAAACGGGCGGTCGATTCGAACATCCGGGACTGGGACATGAGACTTGGCGCCATCAAGGTCAAGACTCCGGAGCCGACGTTCGACCTGATGGTGAATCGATGGTCTCTGTACCAGGCGCTATCGTGCCGCATGTGGGCGCGGACGGCGCTGTACCAGTCGAGCGGCGCGTTCGGGTTCCGCGACCAGCTGCAGGACGTGATGGCATTCGTATATGCAGATGCGGCGGTAGCCAGAGAGCACATAATTCGAGCGGCATCCCGCCAATTCGTGGAAGGCGACGTCCAGCACTGGTGGCATCCGCAGACCGGTCGCGGAGTACGAACACGGTTCTCGGATGATCTGGTTTGGCTCCCGTACGTCATCGACCACTACGTAAACGTCTCGTGCGATCGCGGGATATTCGACGTAGAGGTTCCCTACCTGACGATGCGGGAGCTGAACCCGGACGAGCACGAGCTCTACGAGCTACCGAAGGTCTCTTCCGAGGTCGGGAGCATCTACGACCACTGCGTTCGAGCGCTGAGGAAGGCGTGCACCGCTGGTGTACACGGTCTTCCGCTCATCGGCAGCGGTGACTGGAATGACGGGATGAACAGAGTCGGAATTGAGGGAAAGGGGGAGAGCGTGTGGCTCGCGTGGTTCCTGATCTCCACGCTGCGCAAGTTCGCCGTTCACGCGGAGAAACGCGGTGACACAGCGGCCCGCGATGAAGTGCTGGCAAAAGCGGAAGGCTACGCCGAGGCGGTCGAGAGCTCAGCCTGGGATGGAGAATGGTATCGCCGGGCGTACTTCGACGACGGCTCTCCGCTCGGATCGCGCACGAGCGACGAATGCAAGATCGACTCGATTGCCCAGAGCTGGAGCGTCATTTCCGGCGCCGGGAGTCCGGACCGAACGCGGATCGCCATGCAGTCCCTGAACAAGTATCTGGTACGCGATGACGCGCGGCTCATACTGTTGCTCACGCCACCATTCGACAAGACGACGCACGATCCCGGCTACATTCAGGGTTATCTGCCGGGCGTGCGCGAGAACGGAGCCCAGTATACGCACGCCGCGCTCTGGGCCGTGCTCGCGACAGCGCTGCAGGGAGATGGCGATCGGGCGTTCGAGTTGTTCCAGATGCTCAATCCGATCACGCACTCAGACAGCGCGAAGGCGGTCGACATCTACAAGGTCGAGCCGTATGTCGTCGCAGCCGACGTGTACACCGCGAAAGGACATCTCGGGCGCGGTGGGTGGACGTGGTACACCGGCTCGGCGAGCTGGATGTACCGGACGGCCCTCGAGGCGATACTCGGCTTCCGCCAGCTCGGTGAGGAGCTGTTCATCGAGCCATGCATTCCCGCGAGGTGGAAAAAGTTCACCATCGAATACCGGTTCAGGTCATCGACTTACGAAATCGCCGTCGAGAATCCCGACGGGCTGGAACGCGGCACGGCCGAATTGACGGTCGATGGTAGACGAGTCGAGAAAGCGATCAATCTGATCGATGATGGCAAGCATCACCGAGTCACTGCTTTGCTTCGTCCGTCTCCTTCTCCGGCCGTGGTTCACGAGAAGCAGGAGAAAGCCCGACTATAGCCGGGCCGTTGACGACCTTGCCGTACGGATCGAAGCGTGATCCGTGGCACGGACAGTCCCACGTTCTCTCGGTATCGTTCCAGTGAACGATGCAGTAGAGATGGGTGCAGACCGCCGACAACTGGTGGATGTCGCCTCCCTCATCGCGGTAGACTGCGATCTTGCCTCTACCGCGACCGATGACGGCTCCTCCACCCGGTTTGATCGCCGCGACGTCGCCAGCGTCACTGCCCGTGAACCAATCCTTGTACTGCTCCGCGACATTGACGTTTTCCTTCACGAACTCCGGAGTCGCACGGAGCCTGATGCGGGAAGGATCGTAGAGTCGAGCCCATTGATGCTTGCGTCCCTGGACCAGCTCGTTGAGGATGATGCCCGCGATCGTGCCGTGGGTCATCCCATTTCCTGAATCACCAGTGGCGATCCAGATGTGCTCGTCGCCACCCGGATTCTTGCCGATGTACGCCATGTAATCGACGGGCTCGATCACCTGACCCGACCAGCGATAGTCCAGGCGCTCGACCATCGGGAAGCGCTCGCGTGTCCACTGCTCGAGACGCACGAATCTTTCTTCGGTGTCCGCGGCCTGGCCGGTTTTGTGATCCTCGCCGCCAACGATCAGGATGTCGTAATCCAGCTCGTGCCCGGATTTATCCTCGGCGTGCTGGATGCGGATGTAGTGGTAGGGATCGGGAGTATCCCAATACAGTCCCTGCGGGACCGATCCCTTCGGAACTCGCGCGCCGATGACATAGGTGCGATACGCGGCCTGCTTGCTGTGGATGATGAGCCAGTCGTTGACCGGCGTGTTGGTGCAAACGACGACGTTGTCCGCGCTGATGACGTGGCCATCGCTCGTCGTCACCCGCGCCGGCTCACCATCCTCGATCTTCTCCGCGTGCACGCCAGTGTAGATCTTGCCCCCGTCACGAAGAATCGCGCGAGCGAGACCCTTCAGGTACTTGAGCGGGTGGAAGGTAGCCTGTCGAGGAAAGCGGAGCGCTGGTCCGCTGTCCCAGAATCCGAACGGGATGCGATCGACGAGCTGTGTATCGGTTATTCCGGCGCGTTGGGTCGCTTCGAGCTCTCGTTCCAGGTCCTTGCGCGTATTCTCGCCGCCAAGGAAGAGAAAGCCCTCGACGCGTTGGAAATCGCAGTCGATGTCTTCCATCGACGCAATGGTTTCGATTCGATGAATCGCCGACATATGACTCTCGGCTGCCAACCTGGCACCTTCCTCGCCGTGCATCGTCTCGATGTTGTAGTAGCGATCATCGAGGGCAGCGGTAAGGTGAGCGGTGGTGCGACTCGTCTCGCCACCACCGATTGGTCCGTCGTCGATCAAAACAACGGCGCGGCCCGCGCGGGCGAGCAGATAGGCCGTGGTCATGCCGGCGATGCCGGCGCCTATGACGCAAACGTTCGACCGCAGATCCTGGGTAAGCGGTTGAAACTGCGGCACTTCGGTGGTGTCCATCCAGACGGAGGTCGTGTGACCTGAGTCGCTGTGCATGGGTGATCTCGTGCGATGATTGGTGCGAGTCGTGCGGCTCGGAGACGCGCAATGGCGCATACGACATGCCATGTGCTACTCTAGAATCCGCAGACGTTCGTGAACCTTCGCCGCAGATACCGTTCGCTTTCCAGTGCGAGAGTTCGGGTAACCACGTCGGGAGAAACGTCATGAGTAAACATTCCAAGCACACGTGGGTCGTCGATGTGATCGAAGATGGGTCGGCTTCGATCGAAGTTGACGGCCGCACAGTAACGCCAATTCCAGCGTGGTTGTTGCCCGAGGGCGTGAGGGAAGGCGATGTGTTGTCAGTGACTCACGACAGAGGGGAAGGGAAATCCACACTCCTGATCGAAACCGATCCCGACAAGAAGAAGAAAGCGCTCGACAAATCGGCGAAGCAGGTGTCTAGAAAGTCGAAGAACGATCGTGGTGGGGATATTCAGCTTTAACCGTCAGCCGCCTATCTTGCTCCCGTCGCACATCCCGGCTGATGTGATACTCTGTCGCTCGGCCCATCGAGACTTGTGCCGGCATGCTCCGGGGTGATCGTAAATCCACCGCCGACCGTCCCAGGCGTGCGGATGGTGATCGTGCCGTTCTGGTCGGTTCGATACCAGGGCACGCGGGCACCGCGATAGATCTTTTTCGCCTGAGTGTGCATGTGGCCGTAGCCGTTGCCCGTGCCGAGCGATGCAACGACCCACTGTGGATCCGTCAGCGCAAGATAGCGCGGTGTGACGCCATTGCAGCTTCCATGATGATCGGCCTTGAGAACATTCACGCGCATTCCGGGATTCCGGGCGTAGCCCGCTGTCTCGAACCAGCCGATTTCCTCGCGTTCCGCATCTCCCGCGAGCCACATCGTAAATGATGCTGAATCAGGCCCGATCAATTTCACAGCAGTCGAGCGGTTGTTGGCCCCGTCACCGCTGGGAAATGGCGCCATAATGTGCAGTTTCGCCCCGCCGGTCATCGCGATGGTGCAAATCGGGCGTCCATTGGAGCACGGATCGTCGGTGTCGCGATAGATGAGGCTGTCGCGATCCATTCGAGACAGTATCGAATCACGAAGCTCGGCGAGCGTCACGGCCGCTGAAGGATCCTTGTTCTCGAAGAAGCTACGCACGCGGATATGGCGAGTGGTTTTGAATAGTTCCTGGAGGCCGCCGTAGTGATCGAGATGCTGGTGAGAGAGGATTACAACGTCGATCGTCGAGTTGTTGAGATTCAATGAATCGAGATATCGTCCGAACGCGGCGGTATCGGGGCCGCCGTCGATGATCACTCTGCTCGATCCGTTCCTGATGTAAGTGGCATCCCCCTGTCCGATATCGAGCAGGCGGACGATCAGCTCTCTGCCGCCAGAGTCGGTGACGAAGCTGGCTACCGGAGGTTTGGCCGGCTTGTGCCTGGCGCGTCGCTCGTGGGTTCTGGATGAACCTCTCGTACGCTTCGCCCGTTGCTGCTGCCCCTCGATCAGGGCGGCCAACGTTGCCAGTGCAAGAAAAAAGAAGACAGCGCGTCTGAGCATCGTTATCAATGGCGAGGTCAGAGAATCAGCTGTAAGGTCGCTGACCTGTTCGGTATCGGCCTGGTCGTTTCAGGACGTGTGTCATCCTTGCCCCACTCGCTCGAACGGCTAGACGACGATCTGCCGTAGAACCGCGCGCACCGGAGCGGCGTCGAGAGCCATGAGCTTGAGCGGAAATGCCATCAGCTCGTACATGGTGGGCGTAATTCTCCTCAGGTCGAGATTTTCCAGAATCGCAGCGTTACCGGAGAAGAGCATGATGTGGACAGGAAGATTCTTGCTGTCTCTGGGATCCACCGAGGGAGAGTCGACACCGAGCAGGCGCAGACCACGCCCGAGCAAGGTGCGGACGCACGATTCGGAGAGTGTCGGCCAGTCCTCGGGAAAGGCACCGCTCGCAATCGTTCGACCCGTCCGCAAGAGCAGCCGCTCGACGAATGGCAGTGATTGGATCTTTTCCAGGTCCTCGATCTCGATCTCCTTGTTGAGAGTCGAAACATCGACGACAATCGCCGGACCGAAGAAGGCGTCGAGTGACAGCTCGTGCGAGCCCGACCATCCCTCTCGCACGTGAAGCGGCGCATCGGCGTGCGTGCCGACGTGCGGGCTCGCGGTGAACGACGACACGTTGACGCTCGCGCCCGCCGCCATCGAGGAAGCCCACCCACATGTGAATGGTGTGTCGCCCGGCCATTCGGGTGTGTCGGGATTGAGCGTAACGCTGATGTCGCGGAGCAGGGGCTCGCTCTCGCTCACGATGACGACCTTACCAGGATCCGGCATCCCGTGATTATTTCTTCGCCACGAGCTTCTTCGCCGTCTCGACCATTCGCTCCGCTGTGATGCCGAGGTGTTCATAGATGGTAGGAGCTGGGGCCGACGCGCCAAAGCGCTCGAGTCCGATGATGACGCCATCATCTCCCACCCAGCGGTACCAGGACATCGGATGCGCTGCCTCAATCGCGATGCGTTTCACGCCTTTCGGCAACACGCTGTCGCGATATGCCTGATCCTGTCTCGCGAAAAGCTCGTGGCTCGGCATGCTTACGGCGCGCGTACGAATTCCGTCGGCCTCCAGTTTCTTCTGGGCCTCGAGAATCAGCGAGACCTCGGAGCCGCTCGACATCATGACGACCTGAGGAGCACCGCCGGCTGTATCCGCCAGCACATATGCGCCGCGCGCCAATCCGCTGGCGGAGGCGTATTTCGATCGATCGATGAAGGGAAGTTTTTGTCGTGTCAGCACCAGTGCGACCGGACCCTTGTGCTTGAGAGCGGCCCGCCAGGCCTCCGCCGTTTCCGACGCATCGGCTGGTCTGATGAGCGTCATGTGTGGTATCGCGCGCAGCGCGCTCAGCTGCTCGATGGGTTGGTGCGTCGGCCCATCCTCGCCAAGACCGATCGAGTCGTGCGTGTAAACGTAGATGACGTGGCGCTCCATGATGCACGCCAGCCTCACCGGCGGTCTCATGTAGTCCGAGAAAATCAGGAACGTCGCGCCGTATGGAATGATGCCGCCGAACAGCGCCATCCCGTTCATGATCGATCCCATCCCGTGCTCGCGAATCCCAAAATGGAAATTGCGCCCGGCATAACTCTCCGCGGAGAAGCTTGGCTCGCCCTTTATGATGGTGTTGGTTGAGCTTGCCAGATCGGCGGAGCCTCCCATCAGCTCAGGTAGCTTCTTGGCGATGGCGTTGATGACGACGCCTGATGCAGCGCGACTCGCGACGTTGCCGTCCTTCGCCGTGAACACCGGGATTGCTTCCTCCCATCCGTCCGGCAAATCACCACGAAGCCGGCGCTCGAGCTCCTTCGCGAGAGCTGGATTGGCGGCCTTGTAGGCGTCGTAGATCTTTTTCCATCCGGGCTCTGCCTTCGCTCGCTGTTTTCCTGCTTCACGCCAATAGCTGAGAGCTTCCGGCGCAACGTAGAAAGGCTCCAGCGATGGATAGCCGAGCGCCTTCTTGGTGAGAGTGATCTCGTCCTGGCCGAGTGCGGAGCCGTGCGCCTCGGCGGTGTCGTGCTTGTTGGGACTACCGTAGCCGATGTGCGAGCGAACGACGATCAGCGACGGCTTCGATGTCTCGGCCTTTGCCGCATCGATCGCGCGATTGAGCGCGGCGAGATCGTTGACGTCGGCCACGTGCTGCACGTGCCAGCCATAGGCCTCGAACCGGGCACCAGTGTCATCGCTGAACGTGAGCGCTGTGTCGCCTTCGATCGTGATGTGATTGTCGTCATAGAAGCCGATCAGCTTGCCGAGCTTCGTGTGTCCTGCGAATGAAGCAGACTCGTGCGAGACGCCTTCCATCATGTCGCCATCGCTGGCGATGAAATACACGTGATGGTCGATGATCTTCTGGTCACGGTTGAACACCGCGCCCATGTGCGCCTCGGCCACCGCCATACCAACCGAGTTGCCGATCCCCTGGCCCAGCGGGCCGGTCGTCGTCTCGACGCCGGGAGTGTAACCGAGCTCGGGATGCCCGGGCGTCTTGCTCTCCCACTGCCGGAACTGCTTCAGGTCATCGAGCGTGAGGTCGTAGCCGGTCAGATAGAGCACGCTGTACAACAACATCGAAGCGTGTCCCGCCGACAAGACAAAGCGATCACGATTCAGCCAATTGGGATCGACCGGGTTGTAGCGGAGATGCTGGGTCCAGAGCACGTAGGCGAGCGGCGCCAGCGCCATCGGTGTTCCGGGATGGCCGGAGTCCGCCTTCTGAACGGCATCCATCGCGAGAACTCTGATCGCGTTGATGCAGAGGTCCTCCAGCGATTGGCCGGATCCTGAAGGTGGAGACGAAGAAGAGGCTGTTGACCGGGGAGCGGTCGCTGTGTCGGCTGGCTCGGACATTAGAAGCAGTGCGGCAGGTGATAAAAGATATGCGCGGCGGGCGTCACGCCGAAGGGGATTCTCATCTGAAGCTAGCTCATACTCGCGCGCGCCGCAGGGCGAGCCAATCGGCCGCTTCGCGTACTTCGCTCGGCACCAGACTGTGGCCGGCCAACTGCCATTTCAGAGTGACTTCCGCGTGCGTCGACGCAAAGAGCTCAGCCAACCGCTCGACGCTGGACACGGGAACGATGGGATCCATGCGACCGGCGGAGATGAACACAGCGGAGCCGGTGAGATCGCTCTTCTCACTCGGCTCGTACACGAGCATGGGCCGGAAGAGAATCGCGCCCTGCAGGATCCCGGGTTCGACGAGCATCACCGTCGATGCGATGTTGGCGCCGTTGGAGTATCCGAGGGCGAAGACACGAGCGGGATCGAGCCGATATGTAGTGACTGCCCCCCGAATGAATCGCGCCAGCTCCTCCGCACGCGAGCGCACTTCCTTCGGGTCGAATATGCCCTCGGCGAGACGCTTGAAGAAGCGCGGAGCTCCGGCCTCCAGAACGTTTCCGCGCGGGCTCACAATGGCGGCGCCTGGAGCGATCGCCTGTCCGATCCCGATCAAGTCGTTCTCGTCTCCGCCAGTGCCGTGCAGTACGACGAGGGTTTCGCCCTGCGACGAATCCTCCGCGGGCAAAAAACGGTGAATGAATCCGAGATCGTCAGTCATGCATTGGGGCCGTGCAGCTCGAGTGGCGTGTGGATGTTGGGGAGGAGTGCTTCGATCTCGAATCTTCGGGGCTCGAGCCAGTCGGGGAGCTTGAGCGACTGGCCGAGTGAATCGAGGTGCTCGTCGATTGCAAATCCCGGACTATCGGTCGCGATCTCGAAGAGTACTCCGCCGGGCTCGCGGAAGTAAATGGATTTGAAGTAGTCACGGTCCAGCTGTGGCGTGACGTTGTAGCCGAGCGAAGTCAGCTCGGCGCGAACTTCTATCTGCTCGGCTTCGCTGGAGCAGCGGAACGCGACGTGGTGTACTGTTCCCGCTCCCATCACGCCGCCCCAAATGCCGGGCACGCAACGCAGGTCCACGATTGTCCCGGGCCCGCCGTCTCCGCTAGCGTAGCGATAAATGCTTCCCTGCTCGCGCACGAGCCTGAATCCGAGGGTGTTGGTGAGAAGCTGTCCGGTGAGCTCGTTGGCGTCGAGCCAGAGCGTGACGGAATAAAGGCCCCGGATCGCGTGTTCGGCGGGAACGCCAGCTCCCGACCAACCGGGGTGAGCCGCGGCCGCCGGATGCGCGACGAGCTCGCCCATGAATCCTTCGTGATCCTTGAATGCGATGACGCGCTCGTCCTCGTAGCGCGCAACGGGCTGCTCGAACTCCACTCTCTTCTTGATGAGTCGTTCGATCCAGAACCCGACGGAGCTGGGAAGGATCGAAAACGATGTGACGGCGATCTGGCCGCCACCCTGCCTGCCGCGACGCGCGTCCGGCCAGGGGAAGAAAGTGAGAATGCTGCCGGGGCGTCCCGATTCGTCGCCGAAGTAGAAGTGATATGTGGTCGGATCGTCGAAGTTCACGGTGCGCTTGACCAGCCTCAAGCCGAGGATCCCGGCGTAGAAATCGAGATTTCTCTGCGGATCGCTCGCGATACCGGTGACGTGATGAATACCGGCTGTCCGGAATCCCTCCACCTTTTCCCCTTCAAATAAAGCGGGAATTTACATCACGGCGTTGGATGGCGAGATCATCGAGCGAAGATCCGGGATCCGATCACGGGGTGCTACGAAGGGGGAAGAAGCGTCCCCAAGGAGCACTTAACCGCCCCTGGCGGGCCCCGGCTCCCGGCAAAAGCCAAAGAAAGGTGCCAGTGTGCAAGTGAGGAGCTGACACACGTCCCACAGTAGAACCTTTCTTCTACTGGTGTCTCATGCGCTCATTCCTTCTAGTACTCGCCCTCGGCTTTCCCACTCTGGTTTCGGGACAGATCGTTGAGGGTCCTCCGCGTCCGTGGCCCTGTCCAGTTCCACCGCCGTGCTCGCCGGGAAGACCCTGCGTGATGCCGGCGTGTGGTATTCCGTCGCCCGACGTAGTGCGACAGAGCAGCGATGTGCGCGTCGATCTCGTCGATCGCGTGCTGCGCTACGAGATCACCGAGACGTTCGTCAATCGCGGAAGCAGGATAGGTGAAGCGGATTTCATGTTTCCGTTACCGAAAGGCGCCGCCTTCCAGGATTTGAAGCTCTCGATCAATGGCGAGATGGTCGCCGGCGAGACAATGAGCGCCGACCATGCGCGGCAGATCTATGAAGAGATCGTCCGCCGGCAGCGCGATCCTGCGTTGCTCGAATGGATGGGGTACGGACTGCTACGCGCGAGAATCTTTCCGATCGCGCCGGGCGAGGAAAAGAAAGTCGTGGTGCGCTTTCAGACCGTTGCGCCGCGAGAGGGCGATGCCTTGCGAGTCGATTATTTCCGTGGAATGCGATCGAACCAGCGCGAGCTGAATCAGGAACCAGGGGGACGCACGTCCTTCGTGCTGACGTACCCCAACGACCCAATGTACGGAACGGCGTATTCTCCGACGCACTCGATCTTCGAGCAGCGTTACGGGTCAGAGAGCTCTGTCGACAGTTACGGGGACCGGTCATTCGCGTCGAACAGTCGTGGATCCGTGCGACGGGTTGAGGTGAGGGACGCGCGCGGAGAGGTCACGCTCCTCATCCCAATCCGTCGCTCGACCAGCGCCGCGATCTCGATGCTGGCGAACGCGCCCGGCAACGACGATGGATTTGCGCTGATCACGCTGTCGCCGCCCTTGATCCGTCCGCGCGCCGTGCCCCGCGACGTAACGTTCGTCATCGACGTGTCCGGCTCCATGAGCGGCCAGAAAATCGAGCAGGCGCGCGCGGCGGGGAAGCAGCTATTGCGCACGCTGTCGCCAATGGACCGGTTCCGTCTGATCGACTTCTCGAGCGATGTGCGCACGTTTCGCAACGATTTCTCGACCGCGACCAGGGAGAACCTTGGGGCAGCGGAGCGATATCTCGATCAGCTGGACGCCGAGGGCTCGACCAATATCTCGGGTGCGCTCGATGAGGCGTTGTCTGCTCCCGTTCAAGCGGGAAGGCTGCCGATCGTGCTGTTTCTGACCGACGGGCAGCCGACTGTGGGAGAGCGAGATGCGTCGGTGATTGCGTCGAACGTCGCGAAGCAGCGTGGGTCGCGCAGGCTGTTCACTTTTGGAGTGGGCGCAGATCTCAACGTTTCACTGATTGAGCAGCTGGCGCTCGAGGGTCGCGGCACCGCGAGCTTCGTGCGTCCGGAGGAATCGGTGGAGCGCGCGGTCGGAATCGTCGCGAGCCGTTTGACGAGCCCGCTCGTGACCGATGTCCGGGTTCGCGCCGATGGTGTACGACTTCTCAAAATGCACCCCTCGGGGCCGGTGGACATATTTGCGGGTGAGGATCTCGTGATACTCGCTCGCTACGATGGGAGCGGCGACGCCGTTTTGCACTTTGACGGACAGACGACGAGTGGCCCGGTGAGCTGGAGCACGCGTGTGAACTTCCCCGACCGCTCGCGCGAAAATCCATTCGTGGCGAGACTGTGGGCCACTCAGCGGGTAGGATATCTGAGCGCCGAGAAACGCAAGCACGGTGGATCGCAGGAGATCGACAACGAGATAAGGGATCTTGGCGAGCGCTTCGGAATTCCGACCGAGTTCTCCTCGTACCTGGTGGTGGAGCCAGGAATGCGCGACCGCATACAGATCAGAGGTGCCAATACGATGCTGGATCAGGTGGTCGTTACAGGCGCTGGCACTGTCGCGCAGGCTCCCGCCGCGGTTCAGTTCGAAGCCGCCAAAGTCGCCGCAGCGCAGCGCACGGTGACCAGCACCGCCGCTGTCGACTCAGCGTCTGGCATGAGAGACGACGCCAATGTGCGGAGAGCAGGGAACGCGACTTTCGTTCTGCGCGATAGCGTGTGGATCGATGTGCGCTTCAAGAAAACCGGCACGGTGCTGCGGGTGAAGCCATTTTCGGACGCGTACTTCAAGTTGATCGAGCTGGTGCCGGAGCTCCGTGAATCCTTCTCTGTTGGTGAGCGCGCAATTGTGTCGGGCCGCAACATGGCAATCGAGCTGACCCCATTGGGCGAAGAGCGCCTAACAGATCGCAACATGGCTTTAATCAAGGATCGCTGGTAGCCGAGTGACAGACGTCGAACGACTCTTCCGAACGTACAACGCCGCGTTGGTGCGATATCTGACGCGGCGTTTGGGGGATCGCGACTGGGCTGAAGAGGTAGCGCAGGAGACGTTCGTTCGCGCGTTGAGGCAGACTTCGATACAGAACGAGCGCGCCTGGCTGTTCGCGGTGGCGACCAATCTGGTGAGGGACGAAGCGAGGAAGGACATGAGACGCCGAAAGCATCTGGCACTGCTGGCGGAGGAAGAGCGCGATGAAATGGTCGAGCCTGAGGAGACCACGCTCGAGCGCGCTCAGGAAGCGGCAATGGCGCGCAAGGCGGTAGATGGTCTTGCCGAGAGAGATCGTCTCGCGCTCTTGATGAGGGAAGAAGGATTGGACTACAACGAGATAGCCGAAGCTTTGGAGCTGTCGCCGGGCTCGGTTGGGACCACGCTGTCGCGCGCGCGCCGCCGCCTGGTGGAGAGCTACGAAGCGTTGCAGAAGAGTCAAGAAGAGAGAGAGAAGAATGCAGCATCCTGACGAAGGAACGATTCACTCGTGGCTGGACGGCGCGCTCGCCGCCGACGAAGCCGCGCGCGTAGAAGCGCACGTCAAAGAGTGTCCGGAGTGCGCGGCCACCGTGGCGGAAGCGCGCGGGTTCATCGCGGGGGCGTCGCGGATTCTGACGGCACTCGACAATGCCCCGCGCGGAGTGATACCAGCAGCGGCGCCGAAGAAGCGCATCGATCCATGGGTGTTGCGTGTGGCGGCAACGGTACTCGTTGTTGCGGCGGGGACTCTGTTGGTGGTAAGAAATACCGGTAACAAGTCTGTGGCGGGTTTTTCGACTAGCGAGGAACCGGACTCGGCACCAATACCTAAACCACTGCCGCCGGTCAGCGTACAAGCAGATCCTTCCCGAATCAAAGCACTCGGTAGTTCGCAAACGAGTGCTGGTTCAATGAAGAAGGGGGCTGCGAAAGTGGCGACATCCGATACGTCGACGGCTGCCCAAACATTGGCGGCTGCTGCCGCTCCAGGAGCTGTTTACTCGGCCGAAACACGTGCTCCCGCTACACAGGCCAAAATTCCTGCGCGCGAGAACAAGGTAGCAGTAGGGCAAGCAAGCGGAGCCGTCGCCGAAAGAATCTCTTCGGATTCAGGGAACGCCGACTCGGCAGTGCTCACGTCACAGTCGCTAACCACTCTACGATTGAGAGGAGCCAACTCTCTGGACGATGCCAGTCAGCAACCGCTCCTCAAAGTGGTTGGAACTTTTAGAACAACAGGCGCGACGGTAACGTTCTACGAAGTGGCGCCCGGAGACACGGTCACTCTTACCGAGTTGACGAGCACATATCTGGAGTCTGTGGTCACAACTGCTGTTGGTATGTCGTCACAGCCACGCCAAGCGGCGGGGAAAGCACCAACTGTGTCAGGGGGGCGCGTCGATTCAGTTGTTGCCGCGCCATCTCCTCAGAGCGCGGCGGCAGGAGTGGCCAGATCGGCCACTCCATCGGCCCCAACACCAGCCCCGTCAGTGGCCATCGCAAATGGAGTGACCACGATCAGTTGGGCAGACACAGCCACAGGCAAAGTGTTCAAGCTTTCTGGACGTATGTCAGAAACGCGGCTGCAGCAAATCAAAATCAGAATCGACCGGGAAAAAGCAGCAGCGGCGGCGAAGAAAAGCCCCTGACCGCACTGTCAGGGGTTGGGCACTCCTGCCTGGAGCGCCATCCCCATTGTGTGATATCCCTTGTCCACGTAGATGACGGTGCCGGTGATTCCTGTTGCCAGGTTGCTCGAGAGAAACGCGGCGGCATTTCCGACTTCTTCCGCTTGCAACGGCTCGGTGAGTGGCGAGTTAATGGCGCAGTATGCGACCATCTTCTCGATGATTCCGATCGCGCTCGCCGCGCGCGACGCCAATGGACCGGCCGAGATGGTATTGACGCGGAGCCCGTACTTGCGGCCGGCCTCGAACGCAAGCACACGGGTGTCGCTCTCGAGAGCCGCCTTCGCCGACGACATGCCGCCGCCGTATCCGGGAATCACGCGCTCGCTCGCCAAATATGTGAGCGAAAGGAAGGAGCCTCCTTTGCGCATGAGGGGAGCGAGACGTGAGACCATCGAAATCAGCGAATACGCGCTGACGCTGATCGCGGTGAGGTAGCCGGAGCGACTCGTCTCCAGCAACGGCTTCTTGACCTCCGGACCGTTGGCCAGCGAGTGGATCACGATGTCCATCGAGTTCCTGCCGAAATCCGCCTCGATGCGGCGAGCGAGGCCATCGATGCTGAAGTCGCCCGTGTCCTTGTAGCGCTTGCTGCCCCGAATGTCTTCCGGCGCATCGGCGAGCGTATCGTACGCGGCATCGAGCGGATAGACCTTCTCGAATTCGAGAAGCTGTCCGCCAGATAACTTTCGCGACTCATCCATCTTGCCGCGATCCAGCAGATTCATGAAGATGTTGAGGGCGGGAGGCCAGGTCCCTACGGACACCCTGGCCCCAGCTTCGGCGAGAGATTTGGCGATCGCGAATCCGAATCCGGCGTCATCCGCGACCCCGGCAACCAGCGCGCGCTTGCCGGTGAGATCGATGTTCAGCATTTGGGTGATATCGCGATTCGAAGCATGATTGACAAGGGGTAAGAGATTTGCATTCCAGAAACGAGATCGAACCTTTCACCAACGTTTTCAAGAGGGGACGTACTTGTTCTCAAAGCTAGTTCGTGCCGCGCTGGTTTCAGTAACCCTGGCAGTCACTACGCAGGCACAGGTCCAGGATACCATTAGCACTAAGACGCCGCTTTTCGTCGGCAAAGACGCGTTGCTGTTGGGCGCATTCCTGATTGGGACAGCGGCGGTCGCGCCCATAGACATGCAAATCGCCAGCAGGCTTCAATTTCAGGGTACCCAGGAAAATGAATTCCTCAGGCGGGCCGCTACGGGGTTCCGCTTGCTCGGCGACCCGGGATCCTTCGTCGCCGGCACGGGCGTGTATCTGATTGGCCGCGCGGGTGGCAACCGGCGGATCGAGGCGGTCGGATTGCATGGCGTCGAGTCAATCCTGCTCGCCGACATTCTCGGCGGTGGAATAAAGATGCTCACCGGACGACAACGTCCATTCTACGATATCAGGAGCCCACATGATTTCCAGCTTTGGAGGGGCTTCTCGGGCGATCGATACCGCTCATTTCCGTCGGGGCATACAATCACTGCCTTTGCATTCGCATCGACGGTTACGCGCGAATCGCAATTCTGGTGGCCCCACGCGACCTGGTATATGGGGACCTTGTTTTACGGAGGTGCCACATTGGTGGGCCTCTCACGCATCTACAACAACCAGCACTGGGCCAGTGACGTGATGGCGGGAGCGGCGCTCGGTACGATCGTTGGACTAAAGGTGGTGAAGTACACGCATTCCCACCCCGGGAATCACATCGATCGCGAGCTGATAAAAGGAAAGCGATCGCAGATCCAGGTCAATCCGATCCTCTTTACCATTCGCTTCTAATGGTCGGGGCCGCTCTTACCGCGAGTAATACTTGGCGCTGAATGGAATTTTCATACTGGCGGAGCTGCCACCCGAGATCGCGGATCAGGTCCGCGCAATCAATGAACGCTACGACCCGAAGCTGTCGCGATATAAACCGCCCCACCTGACTCTCACTGGATCCTCAGGGGCTGGCCCCATACCCCCTTCGGCGACCGTTGAGGAAATGCGCGAGAAGCTGGAGCCGATTACGCGGGACACAGCGCCGATCACGCTTTCGTTCCAGGCTCCGCAGAGGTTCATGCAGACGAACATCCTCGTTCTGCCGGTCGATTCGCACGGCCCTCTGAGGATTCTCCACGACAGGATCATCACGAGCGGGCTTCCGTTCACACGGGCGCGGTACACTTTTAGCCCACATTCCACCTTGAGCTTGTACCAGTCTCTCGATGGGAAGGCGATTCGTGAGCTGCTCAAGACGCGAATACCAGAACCGTTTGTGATAAGCGCAATTCAGATCTATCACACCCGGGATCCACAACCTTCACGAAAGCTCCTAGAGCTGCCCCTGACCGGTGGATTCAAGAAAGATTGAGATCGTCTGGCGCACGGCCTGGATGAGGATACTGGGCCGGATGCTACCGGGACCCAGGGAAGCCACTCTGCCGCCCGCGACGAACTCTGACTATCGAGTCCTGTTCATCCGCTACGAGCGCATCGGCGACATGATCATGGCGACGTCACTGATCCGCAACATCGCGAGGGCACTGCCTGGCGGAAAAGTGGATGTGATTGCGACGCCGATCACGGCGCCCGTGCTGCAGGGTAATCCATACGTCGGCAGAGTGCTGGTGCTCAAGCGCAATTCTTTTCGCAGCTATGGCGATCTGATCAGGCAGCTGTGGCGCGAGCGTTACACGGTGATGGTGGACGGCAGGATCAACAATCCACCGATTTTCACTTCCACTCCACTTCTCATGTACGCGGGGAGGGCGCACTTCCGGGTCGGGGCGGGCGGCGACAGGGAGCCGCGAATCTACAATGTGTGCGTCCCTGAATGGAATCGGGTCGATCATTACATCGAAGGCTCCAAGCGTCTCGCCGTTCCATTCGGGGTCGATCCCGAATCGGTCGACTGGCAGCCGGAGATATTTCTGGCCGATGAAGAGCACGCCGGCGCGGAGGAACAGTGGAAGGAAGCGCGAGAACTGGTGAGGCCGGCATCAGGAGCTACGACGGGCGTCACCAAACGGCTGCTCGTCAATCTTTCGGCGTCGGAGCCCAAGAGGCGCTGGCCCGACGGCAAATTCATTGCGACGCTCCAGGCGGCGCGGGCACAGGCGCCGAACATGCCGATCATCGTCATCGGCCTTCCCGTCGAATGGGAGAGCGTGAGCGAGGTGGCGACCGCGGTGAACGGGCTGCCGGTGAGGACCCCGCAGCTCCGCGAGGCATTCGCGCTGGTGGGAACGTCGGATATGGTTTTCACACCGGACACGAGCATCTCGCACGCCGCGTCGGCATTCCGGAGGCCGTCATTGGTGTTGCTCAAACGCGATCACCGGCAATACGCGCCGTGGAATACGCCCGGCGAGATCATCGCCTGGAACGAGGACGAGATTCATCAGCTGCCACACGAGCGGGTGTCCGAGGCGCTGGACAAGTTATTGGCGGATTTCGGGGGTTAACCCCGGCTCCAGCGGATCGTCTAACAGGTATGCTTCTGACCTCAAAACTGCGGTTAATTCCCGTTGCGATGCTGGCATTGGCGATCCCCGGACGTCTCTTCGCTCAACAATCGCATAGCCATTCCGATACAGCGGCGGCACATGCGGCGCCCGGCTCGACCGACATGGGTGGGATGGAAATGAGCGCGAGTGACGACTGGAAGATGGCCGCGATGGCGAAGCACATGGCGTACTCGAGCCCGCGACCGCTTACCGCCGCCGATTCAGCCAAATCCGCCCACGTGATCAACGAGCTGCGGCAGGCGATCGCGAAGTACCAGGACATAAGCGTTGCCGAAGCCGATGGCTACAAGATGTTCGCGCCCCAGATCAAGAATCAGCCGCAGTACCATTTCACGAAGAAGTGGAACGCGATTCGGAACCAATTTGGCTTCGATCCGGCACGTCCGACCTCACTTCTATATAAGAAGGATGCACGGGGGCAGTTTCACCTGATCGGCGCGATGTACACGGCCTCGAAAGGCACGTCCGAAGAGGATCTCAACGAGCGCGTTCCGATCAGTGTTGCTCACTGGCACCGGCACGTGAACTGGTGCATTCCCGCTCGGCGGGAGAAAGACCGCTGGACCGAAACGAAGAATGGACGCCCCGTCTTTGGTCCGCTGGGCGTAGCGACCAGGGAAGAGTGCGATGCGGCGAACGGTCGCTTCATTCCGCAGGCGTTCGGGTGGATGGTGCACGCCAACACCTTTGCCGGGAACGACCTCAAATCCATCTGGCACGACGACCACATGGATCACGATCACGCGATGATGGGCCGACCGGACAAAACCTGACTCAGCTCCGGCAGCATCGGAGCGGCATGACTTGCCCGGTGCGGTAAATTGTACGGATGCCTCCACAATTCATCTATGTAATGAAGGACCTGCGCAAGGTCGTCCCGCCATCGCGGGAGATCCTGCGCGGGATCTGGTTGTCTTTCTATCCCGGCGCCAAGATCGGCGTCCTAGGCGCCAACGGCGCGGGCAAGTCGACACTGCTTCGCATCATGGCGGGGGTCGACACAGATTTTCAAGGCGAAGCGTGGCCCCATCAGGGAACACGGATCGGATACCTCTCGCAGGAGCCGCAGCTCGACGAGTCCAAGAACGTGAAAGAGAACGTGGACGTCGCTGTGAAGCAGACGCGCGACCTTCTCCTGAAATTCGAGGAGATATCCAACAAGTTCGCCGAGCCGATGTCGGACGACGAGATGACGAAGCTGCTCGATCAACAGGCGAAGGTTCAGGAAAAGATCGACGCCGCTAACGCGTGGGAGCTGGACCGGAAGATCGAGATCGCGATGGATGCGCTGCGCCTGCCGCCCGCCGATGCCGACGTGAACACACTGTCCGGCGGAGAGAAGCGGCGAGTCGCACTCTGCCGGACGCTGCTCGAGGAGCCCGACATGCTGCTCCTCGACGAGCCGACGAACCATCTCGATGCCGAGTCGGTGGCGTGGCTGGAGAGATATCTTGCCGAATTTCCGGGAACCGTCGTAGCCGTAACGCACGATCGGTATTTCCTCGACAACGTCGCGGGCTGGATTCTGGAGCTCGATCGCGGAGCGGGAATACCGTACGAGGGGAATTACAGCGCCTGGCTCGATCAAAAACGCACCAGACTGGCAACCGAAGAGAAGCAGGCCTCGGCGCGCCAGAGATCACTGGAGCGCGAGCTCGAATGGGTGCGCATGTCCCCGCGCGCTCGGCAAACCAAGAGCAAGGCGCGCATTCAGAAGTACGAGGAGCTGGCGACCGCGGCCGAAGGCGAGAAGGTCCTGCAGAACGAGATCGTGATTCCGCCGCCTGCGCGTCTTGGAAACGATGTCGTGATCGCCAAGGGCCTGAAGAAGGCCTATGGCGAGAAGGTGCTGTTCGACGATCTCTCGTTCTCGCTGCCGCGCGGAGGAATTGTCGGAATCATCGGCCCGAACGGTGCCGGCAAGACGACGCTCTTCAGGATGATCGCCGAAAAGGAGAAGGCGGACGGCGGATCGCTGACGATCGGAGACACGGTGCAGCTCGCTTACCTGGATCAGACGCGCGAATTCAACGACGCGAACACTGTTTATAAGGAAGTGAGCGAGGGGAACGACGTCATCATGGTTGGGAAGCGCGAGATGCAGGCGCGAGCGTATCTGGCGCAGTTCAACTTCAAGGGTCCCGATCAGCAGAAGAAGGTAAAAGATCTGTCCGGTGGAGAAAGGAATCGGCTGCACCTCGCGAAGCTTTTGAAATCAGGCGGCAATCTGTTGCTGCTCGACGAGCCGACGAACGATCTCGACGTCGACACGTTGCGCGCGCTCGAGGAGGCGCTGATCGGTTTCCCGGGGTGCGCGGTTGTGATTTCGCACGATCGCTGGTTTCTGGATCGGATTGCGACGCACATACTCGCGTTCGAGGGGAATTCGGAGACGGTGTGGTTCGAGGGGTCTTATCGCGATTACGCCGAGGACTTCAAGAGGCGGAAGGGAGCGGACGCGGACAGGCCGCATCGCATCGCTTACAGAAAACTCGTGCACAAATAGTGGCGAATCCGGATGGCTGCCGAGACCGGCAGCCTTGCAAGGATCTCCTGGATGCCACAGCATTTGTCATCCCGTTTGCGGAGTGATAATGCGGCCACTCGGTTGGATTGGCGTGCTTCTCATCGTTGCCGGCCTCATCGTCGTCGCGATGCGCGGAATACCGTATACGAAAAGTCATAACGAAGTCGAAGTCGGACCTCTAAAGGTCACCTCGCAGGAACGCGGTATGGTGCCACCGATCGCCGGAATTTGCGCCATCGTGGTTGGCGGCGTGCTGGTATTCGCTGGTAGAAAACAGTCGGCGTAAAAAGTTGCCCCACCCGGCATCGGGCCGGATAGGGCAATTATTCAAACAAGCCAGCGGAACAGCGTCAGTCGCCGGTGATAGGACTCACTCGGGAGACGGGAATCCCATTACATACAATTCGGGTGACACATGGGTGCGAGCGCTGGCGAGTTAACACTCGCAGTCGAGTGTTAACTTCTTAAGTCGCGGCTCAGGTCAGCGGCCGCTGCCACCATCGTCATCGTGGACTCCGAGCCACTCTCTCGTCATCCGGGAAACGCGCTCCGCCGCTGGTGGATCGAGGTTCGCAAGGACGATCAGATCGTATCCACCGGGAAGACCTCCCTCGACGACCGCGTTCATTCCGCCCGAGCCGCCGGCGATTCCCAAGCCCGCCGGGACCCCATTTGGAATTCGCTGTTCGCGCAATGCCTGCACGAATTTCATGAGATCCTGCGCGGTCGAATAACCACCGCCTGCCGAACTCCCGCGTCCGGGAAGATCTCGGCTATTCGGGCGGAGCGGCGTACTCAGCGGAGCATCCTCATCACCGCGCGTGTATCCGATCGCAGTGTTCGGCGGCAGTGAATCCACTGCAAAAGAACCGGTGCGTGTCATCCCCGCGGGATTGAAGATGTGCTCGCGCACGTAGGTGTAATAGTCATCGCCCGACAGCCGCTCGACCAGGAGACCGAGCACGACATATCCCGCGTTCGAGTATGCGTTCCGTGTTCCCGGCTCGAATGCCAGCGGCTGGTTTACGAACAGCGGGAGATAGTCCTTGAGAGTGCGGATATCGTTTCTCTTCCCACCGGCCGGCGGGTCGAAGATGTTGCCTCCAATTCCGGACGTGTGGCGCATCAATTGGCGAATCGTGATCTTGCGCGCCACTTCCTTGTTGGGATAGGCCGGCCAGTACGTGGCGAGGGTCGAATCGAGATCGAGCTTGCCCGCGGCACGGAGTTGGAGGATCGCAATCTGGGTAAAGATCTTGTTGATGGAGCCGAGATTGAAGGCCGTCTCCGGATTGTTGGCAACTCGGCGCTCACGATCTGCCATTCCGTAGGCGCGCTGGAAAATGGGCATTCCATTCTTCGCCACCACCGCAACACCCGAGAACTGACCGGTCT
>Ga0208078_1000018_pt1 | contig 86073 bp, 81 predicted proteins | sample NGESurdeep072012_3_FD_184468 | JGI IMG/M metagenome (GOLD analysis project Ga0208078, IMG submission 184468) | Arctic peat soil microbial communities from Barrow, Alaska - NGEE Surface sample 53-2 deep-072012 (SPAdes) | ecosystem: Environmental > Terrestrial > Soil > Wetlands > Peat ...
GTTTTCTCACGGGCAAAATCTCCGGGTCGGAAGGGACGATTTTGCCGAAATTTCGCGAGTCCCGCCGGTCTAGGAATCGGGGTGAGGGTCAGGTCTTGCGAACGTGGACGAACTACCACTACCCGGTGCTGACGGGAGTGGGCGCCGGACTCGAGCTACGTCCCGACTCGCGCGCCGGCGTGCGTGCGTTCGGCTCCGCACACTACTATCCGTTCGCATCCGGGCGGTACGTGACGGAGAGCGTTCCGGCGCTGGCGATCGCGCCTGCTTTCGGGATCGTGAAGCTCGACGGCGGTTTCGTCGTGAAGAGCGCCCGAACGCGTGTGTACTACGTCTTCGGATATGCCTATGAGCAGCGCTCCGGCCGCGCGCTGCCACGCGACGTCCGGTTGATTCGTTCCGGCCCTTACGTCGGGATCGGCGCCCGGATGTAGTATTCCATTGTGCCCGCGCTCAAACGCGGGCAAAGTCGCTGTCCGCGCCGTGCGGGATGAGAAAATACGCAGTGACGATGAGGTAGAGCGCCAGGCTCGCTATCGGCGAGGCGAGCGCGAGCAGCGTTGCGGCGGCATAGATTGCCCACCCGACGCGATACGCGACGCGCGTTCGGCGAACCGTTGCCCGCGACGAGGGTGCAACTCGCTCGGGCCGCCGGACTCTGGTGATCCCGTCCAAGCTAAGATCGGCGACGAGCCGTTTCAGCTTGGAATTCTCTTCGCGCAACTGACGAAGCTTGCGGATCTCCGCCGTACCCATCGTGCCGACTTTCTTCTTCCAGGCATAAAAGGTGGCTTCGGAGACGCCGAGTTTGCGCACGATCTCGGCGACCGGCGTACCGGCTTTGGCTTGGCGCAGCGTGTGGGCGATCTGTTCATCGGAGAACCGGGAGGTCTTCATGGCGAGCCGCTTTCGCGGGGTAGCAATTCGCCGAAAATCTCTAGTTTACGATCGTCGCCGCGACGAGGGTCGCGTCGCTCGCGATTCGTTCGCCAAGATCGCGGGGTGCCGCACCGTCGGCGGGACCCGCCGCCTCCGCCACCCCGCCGCACGCACCACGCAGCATGCGACCGTGAATGCGGCCGCCGGAAGTCCGAGCGAACGAAATACGAAGTCCCGAACCTACCAAGTCACGACCGCCCTCACCGCGCTTGGTCCGCGGGTGACGTTGCGACGTACGCTGCCATTCCACGCCCGTTGGCGGCTGAAGATTCGAACCGGCGCTTCCGGGTGTAGCCAGCGCGCCAGCGCCTGGTCGCGCGAGCGACGCTCAGGATCGCCAGCGGTCGCGCTGAACGCGAAGCGGCCCTCACGCTCGTCGATCGATTTCGGAATCGTCGTCGCATCACGCTGGGCGCCGACATCGTAGCAGGATAGCCGAAACGATGCGGCGCCGCCGCGCCATTGCCAGCACCCTGTCAGCTCGGTCTTTCTCCACAGAGTTTGCACCCCAGTGTGAAGGCTTGACTCGTGCCGCGTCGTCCGATCCAATTAGGATTCCGATGAAGCTGTTCGATTCTGAAGTCGTTCCCGCCAAAGCACTGAAGCGCGCTAAGCGCTCCTTGACGCGTTTATCGGAAACGCGCGTCTTACTCTACAGCGATAGTGGTTCGCTTAATACAGGGGAGCATACGAGGGAGCATACGAGCGAAGGGGCCGCTAAGACGGGTTGCCAGTGGCCGCAGCGCGTCGCGTAAACGGCTGGAAGATCGCAACCGATCCACGGGGATTGGTACACGAGATCGACCGTGCTGCGCGGCTTTACCACGTTGAAAGCCAAAGTGACCAGGATGTCATTTACAAGGTCTTCCACGATGGCTCAGCATGGTCGTGCAGCTGCCCGGCCTTCAAAAAGACCAAATCCGAGGTCGATAAACATATCGTCGCTGTTAAATACGCATTCTTTCCAGCCGAAGCGCCGCCGGAGCCGAGTCCAGCAGAAATTTCGCAATGGGCTGCTGCCTCACGGCACGATCGCGATGATTACTACAGTACCGCCCGCCGGTTTGAGAGAACGCGGTATCTTCGAGGTGTTGTCGGACGGTCTGAGGCGACTCGTCGTGATGATGGTTATGCTCGAATGGCGAAACGGGTTCCGGAGCTCCTTGCTGACCTAGGAAATGTAATAGATGGTCGTCACCCGCACGTGAACGCGAGGACCGGGAGACCGAAGATGAAGTGGGGTCATCGCGTTTACTGCATTGGCCGCAAGTTTGCTGACGGTGTCACGTTTCGCGAACTTTGCGGCGTGCATCGACGATGCGGTAGCGGCAGGGCATATTGAATGGAGTGCGAGTAGGAATACACTACTGGCATACTTTGCGGACCGTGAAATCACAGAACGCCTGTATACCGCGCTACAAATTTCTTCCCGACCTTTTCGATTGATCGATCGAGGTGCTGCAATCCTGGACGCCACCGGTGCGTACTCTAACAGCGTCGAAAACTGGATCGATTCTGCGAAGGGAATTAAACCGGTTCGAGCGCGGTCCCGTTACGTAAAAATGCATGCTTTGACGGGCCGCGTAAGCTCCGTCATTGCAGCAGTGCGGCTGACAGAGTGCTTTCGCGAACACACTTCCGACGCCGCCAATCTGCCGCCGCTGCTGGACTTTGCATTTAAGACGTATGACTTCAAACGTATCATTGGCGACAAGGCGTATCTTAGTGCTTCGAATGCCGACGCTGCAAGAAAATACGGGGCCTCTCTGTGGACCCCGATCAAGAGCGGATTGACTAAGGATTATCTTGATAGGCTTGGGGAGAAAACGGAGATGATCGAAATCGCGCGCTCGAACGGGGAGGCGTTCGATGCCGTTGTCAGAGTTCGCAGCCGCGTCGAGTCAGTGTTCTCCGCTTGGAAGCGCGTGTTCGGGCCTGATATGGTTGCCGTTGGCACTGCGAACGAGCGGCTCGACGCGAAAGACACGAAGGCGGCGCTGTTCGTGGCTCGCGAGAACGAAATGCTCGCAAAGGCGGTGGTCTGGAACCTGCGACGTGTGGTTATGTTCGAGGCGCTGCACGACGATTGCATTCGCTTTTCGCTTGATAGGGCGTTCCAGCCGATAGCTGAGGATCGGCCTGATGAGGCGTGAGGTGGAGGAAGAGAAGAACATAAGTAAGGGATGGAGACGAAGAACCTATAAATGGCAGTCTGGCGTTCCTCGAACGGGCTCTGACGCTACCTACGCTCCTCGGCGGGGTTCCGCACCCCTTCTATTTAGGACCGAGACACGCTACCAGATACTTTCCGCCTTGGCGCACGGAACAATGCGCATTGCCCGGCTCCGTGAGCATGCCTGTATTCGCAACGTCGATGAGACCCCAGCTGCCCTCATCCGCAGTGGTCTCATAATCCGTTGGGGCGATCTCCCCTGGAGATGGGTCGCTTTGGATCCGGAGCATCCCTGCGCCGGCGAGTTGCGACGCCTGCTACTGGTTCTTGCTGAATTACACAAGGTGCGACCGCCCCACTACCATCCAGACAACTGCATAGGCGGAGAACCCCGGCGGCGCCTCGGACCGCGCGATCTTTCGGCGCTGTTCGGAGGGCCCACGCGGACATGGCCGCTCCTCCTCGTATTTGTGGAAGGCCGAGCGACAAGTTCCGGCATCGCGCGTCTGTTGCCTCGGACACACATTCAAGAAGTCCGGCGTGGGCTGCACATGATGCGGGCGTTTAGGGTTCTCAATATTCAACGTATTGGCGTGCAGGCATGGTTCTCGCTACGGCAAGATTATCCGGCGTACAAGCAAATTAGCGAGGTTCTGAGCGCGCTGGATCGTGCAGCGCCGATCTATCGAGCTCTGGCGAATGGCGGCTCTGGAAAGTTACCCCGCCGCGAGCGGACCAGACTAAAAAGCGGCGGCTGGTGAGATGCGTGTTTAAAGCATCTTCACCGTCTAGAATTTCGCACACGATATTGGCTCATGCCTCTTATTGTAGCGATCTTCTTAGGCTGCTGGATACTCACTTCGTTAAAGCCGCATACGCCGCGCCGACGATTCTGTCCTGACCACTGGATTCAGGGCCTTTTCGAGGCTGTTCTACGGGGCAAGCGAACATGCTGGCGGGAAGCGCCGGACAATAACTAAAGTTAATACGTCCAGTCTTGGACGTTCCAGTAGGTCGAACCAACAAGAGCGGGGCGAATGCCGCGAAGCCGCACATTGTGCATCGCGATCGACGTCCACCAGCGCATCGTCACAAACGGCACGTCGGCCGCTACGATCTGCTGAATTTGGTCGTAGACTCGCTTGCGGACCGCCGGATCGTAGCTCCGCTCGCCTTGAATCTCCAACGCATCGACACGCGCGTTGCGCCAAAAGGCAGTGTTCAGCCCCGCGGGCGGGATGCGACTCGATGTGTCGAACCCTCTGCGGGCCGGATCGGTGGAACGCATGAAATACGCAAACAGCGCTACGTCGAACTTTCCGCCGTTGACGATTCCGCCGCCTTGCGCGGGTGCGAAGAACGTCGAGGGTGGGTAGGTTTTCAGCAGCGTGTCGACGCCCAAATCGCGCCACCGGCTTTGCAAGAGAACCTGCGTCTGCTCGCGATCGATGATGCCGGCGACCGTGGAGAAGACGATCTGCAGCGGTGTCCCATCCTTGACGCGGGTGCCGCTCGGTCCGACGTGCCATCCGGCCTGATCGAGCAACGTCTTCGCGTGGGCCGGGTCGAAGCGGCACGGCGTGAGCGATCGATCGTACCACGGGCCTTTCGGATTCTCGAGCGCGACCCCAAGATCGCCGACGCCGTGCACGACCTTGGCGTAGATCTCGCCCATGTTCATTCCTTCGCACAGCGCGCGCCGAACGCGAACGTCTTGCAGCGGCCCGGTCGAGGTATTGAATACCAGGTGCTCCCAAGTCATCGAAGAGCCAAGCGCCGGTATCATGCCAGGCACGTGCCCTACCTGCGAGTACGGCGTGACGCCGAGCTTGTCGACGAGGTCGACCTCGTGCGACCGAAGGCCGGCGATGATCGAGTTTTCATTTGGCGTGAACCGCCAGACGATACGCCCGATCTTCGGCGCGCCGCGATGGTACGCCGGGTTGGCTTCGAACGTCATCTCGCTGCCGTGGTGCCAGGACACCAGTTTGTACGGGCCACTGCCGACGGGCATCGTTCCGAACGGGTTGCGGTTGAAGTCCGCAGTGCCTCGCAAGACGTGCGCAGGCACGATGGCACCCTGAATGCTGGTGGTGAAGGTATTGAGCACGGCAGGCGCATACGGCTGTTTGAGACGAACAACGACCGTGTAGGGATCCGGCGTATCCACCCGTTCGAACTGATCGTACGGCAGTCGGTTCACGACATTGTTATGCAAATCCATGATCGCGTCGAAGGTGAACTTCACGTCGTCCGACGTAACCGGCTGGCCATCTTGCCAACGGGCGTTTCGCACCAGGTGATACGTGATGGTCAGCCCGTCGCGGCTGATGTCACCGTTTCGCTGCGTCGGGACGCGGGTCGCGAGATCAGAGACGAGATTTCCCTGATCGTCGTTGCGGAACAGTCCGTCGAACAGGAGATTGTATGCGTCGATCTCGACGGCGAGGGTCCCGATCACGGGGTTGAGCGTCGCGGGCTCCTGTTGCACCGCGACCCGAAGCGCGTCCGACGCGGGGACGGGAAGCGCAGATAGCGCGAACAGCATCGCCGTTAGAGCGAAGCCTGTTGGACGGAGCATCTTCATCATCTGTAGTAGCTACTATGTGATCTGACAGTCGTACGATTTCCGGTGCATGTCGGAGGGGTTGATTTCAGTTTACGCGATCTGTTTCTCTTTCGCAAGCGCCACGCTGTCGATGAACGTCTGCATCGGCGTCTTACCGTAGCACCACCGTCCCTGATGCGGGCGGCCCTGATCGTACTGGCGAATGTCCGAAGGCATGAGTCTGTCAGTGCATCGTGCGCCGCTTGTACCGTGGGCAGATCGAAGCTCAATACTTCGGTGCGCCAAACGCGTCCGTGGAATCGAGCCGAAAGGATGAAGTCGGCCAACTGACCGGAGATATGGACCCGCCCAGCGACGCGAAAGTCGATCGCCAAGGCTTCGAATAGATTGCTCAAATTTGGAAACGCTCCGCGATTACCGTCCGCATCCTTCACTCGCCCATCCTAGCGGAGGCGGTACCTTACAGCGAGGGCAAAGATGAAGTTGTACCCGGAGGCCGTCCGCAAGCGGACTTCTTGGGCCTTCGGCTGTTTCTGGACCTAAGCCCCACTGTCATTGCTTAGGTCCAGAAATCGCGATTCGTCGCTGATTTCTGGACCTTTGTTTTGCGTTGTTGGACTTTGGCCCTCGGGGATGTCGCCGCCGCGCGGATGCGGATAAGGGCGCCGCCTCTTTGACGGCAAGCGTGATGAGGAGCCGGTTTTGGAGACCGTAGCCGAACAGGTGCGCGGCTTCGATGCACAGGGTGCTCGTGAATTCCGTGCTTGCGGCGATCCGGCGCTCGCGGATTCCGGTGCGCCGCACGATCCATTCGTCCGAGGTGTCGACCATCCGGATGAGATCGTCCGCGTCCCCCGAAGTCGTCCAGCATGTCCGCGCGATGGTTTCGTACGATAAAGGTGCTGATCGTGGCCGGAATGGCAGCGAGCGTATTGCACTTCGCCGACAACGCGTTCGCGATCGAGCACTATCCCGAGCCGGGTTGGATCACGCCGTTCGGCGTCGTCGCCTCGTGGTGCGTCGTGACGGCCGTCGCGCTCGTCGCGGTAACGCGAAAGAGAGCCGACGGGCCGTTCCTCGCCACCACGGCGATCTACATACTGGTGCTGCTGAGCGGGCTGCTGCATTACGCATTCGGCCCGCCGATGCACATGGCGCTGCGCAGCCACGTCACCGTTCTGGCGGAAGCTCTCACCGGCTTCGCACTCGCGGGCGCGTTGCTCGGGAGCTCGATATCCGGACGGCGTGGTGGCGATCAGGCGACTCTTCGCAGCGACATCTGAGCCAGGTCGACGTACCCGCCGTCGAACTGCCGCTTCGCGGCTTCGAAATGGCGCTTGAAATGTTCGAACAGAGCCTGGCCGTAGCGCGACTCGAGCTCAGCGCGGCCGGCGGACAACCGCTCGTCCCATTGCGCCAACGTGCGTGAGTAGTCGAGCCCGATCGTTTTGAGCTCGCGGATCTCGTACGAGGCCGTCGACGGCGGCTCGAATGTCGTCGACAGTTGGAAGCGCCGATCCGGGGAAGACGTTGCGCGCGAGGAAGCTCACGTCGCGCACGCTCTCACGCGAGTTTGGCGCCCGGTTCGTCACGATCGTTTGCAGACCGACTGCGCAACGGCCGGGTATGCGTGCGCCATCGTACCAGGACGGGCCCGCACATGTCGGTACGATTTCGTGCCGATCGCGGTCCGGCGGGGGGTCGAATCCGCCGTGTGGAGGTACGGTATCGTACGCCCGCAAAGCTGCGGGTGCTGAAAGCCGGTACGTATGGGTTCGCGACGCGGAAACTGGGCCACCGGAGCGGTGCTCGTTCTCATCCATCTCGCCGCGCTGGCCGCGTTCTGGCCGGGATTCTTCCACTGGTCGTCGCTGATCGTCATGGTGGTGCTGATCTACGTCACCGGCGGCATCGGCGTCGCGCTGGGCTTTCATCGGACGCTTACGCACCGCAGTTTGCGGCTGTGGAAACCGCTCGAGTACGCCACGACGCTATGCGGCTGCCTCGCGCTGCAGGGCTCACCGATCGACTGGGTCGCGACGCACCGCGCGCATCACGCGCACACCGACTGCGAGGGCGATCCGCACGACGCCAACGCGGGCTTTCGCTGGTCGCATTTCCTCTGGCTGGTGATGCCGAACCCGAACGTCGTGTACGGCGCCGAGCGGCGGCGTTACGCCCCGGATCTCGTCGACGATCCGTTCTACGTGTTTCTCGACCGCTACCACAACTGGCTGACGCTGCTGCTCGCGGCTGTGCTGTTCGCGTTCGGCGGCGTGTCGTGGGTGGTGTGGGGCGTGTTCGTGCGGCTGGTGCTCGTGTATCAGTTCACGTGGCTGGTGAACAGCGCGGCGCACACGATCGGCTACCGTTCGTTCCGCACGCCGGACCGCTCGACGAACTGCTGGTGGGTGGCGCTGCTCGGCTGGGGCGAGGGCTGGCACAACAACCACCACGCGTTCCCGTTCTCGGCGCGCCACGGGCTGCGCTGGTACGAGCTCGACGTCACCTGGCTGCTGGTCAAGGTGCTCGCGTTCTTCCGGCTCGCGACGGAGTTGAAGCTCCCGACGCCGCAAATGATGAGACGACTCCGCATCGAATAGCCGGGGCGTGCTCGAACGGTACTTCGGGATCGCGCGCGCCGGTTCGACGATCCCGCGCGAGCTGCGCGCCGGGCTTACGACGTTTCTCACGATGTCGTACGTGCTGTTCGTCAACCCGCAGGTGCTGGGCAGCGCGATCCACGTCCCCAACGGTTTCGCGAAGCTGCTGATCGTCACGGCGCTGGCCGCGGCCGTCGGCAGCGCGCTGATGGCGCTGGTCGCGCGCTACCCGTTCGCGCAGGCGCCCGGGATGGGGCTCAACGCGTACTTCGCGTACACCGTCGTGCTCGGGCAGAAGATCCCGTGGGAGACGGCGCTGGGCGCGGTGTTCGTGTCGGGCGCTCTGTTCGTCGCGCTGTCGCTGATCGGCGTGCGGCAAGCCGTTGTGCGCGCGATCCCGAACGCGCTCAAGTTCGCGGTCACGGCGGGGATCGGGATGTTTCTCGCGTTTCTCGGGCTGCGCAACGCCGGCGCTGTCGTCGCGAACCCGGCGACGTTCGTCGCGCTGGGGTCGCTCGTCGCGCCGCCGGTGCTCGTCGCGCTGTTCGGGCTGCTCGTGACGGCGGCGCTGCTGGTGCGCCGCGTGCCGGGGGCGATCGTGTACGGCATCGTCGCGGCGACCGTGCTCGGCATCGTGACGCACGCTCCGCTCTATCCCGGACCGCACGGCGCGCTCGTGCCGTTCGGCGGCTTCCCCGACGGGGTCGTCGCGCTGCCGGTGTGGCCGAGCGGGCTGATCGGCGCGCTGAACGTTCGTGGCGCGCTCGCGCTCGGCGCGGCAGCGGTCGTGTTCACCTTCTTTTTCGTCGACTTCTTCGACGCAACGGGAACGCTGGTCGGCCTCGCGAGCCGCGCCGGCTACCTCGATGCGAACGGCGACATGCCGCGCGCGCGCCGTACGTTCGCATCCGACGGGCTCGCGGCGATGGCGGGTGCGGTGCTCGGTACGAGCACGACGACGGCGTACATCGAAAGCGCGAGCGGCATCGAGGAAGGCGGACGAACGGGGCTCACCGCGCTCACGGTCGCCGGGCTGTTCGTCCTCGCGACGCTGCTGTGGCCGCTCGCCGGCGTCATCCCCGCCGCGGCGACGGCACCTGCGCTCATCGTCGTCGGCGCGCTGATGCTGTCGGGCCTGCGCGGCATCGACTGGGACGACTACGCGGTGTCGATCCCGGTGTTCCTGACGATGATCACGATGCCGCTGACGTTCTCGATCGCGAACGGCGTGAGCTTCGGCGTGATCTCGTACGCGGCGATCAAGCTGCTCAGCGGCCGCGCCAAAGAAGTCGATCCGCTGCTGTACGTGGTGGCGGCGCTGCTGATCGCGCGCTACATCTGGCTCGCCGGCTAGACGGCGCGTACCCTCACAGCGTCACCGTCGTCCCGCGGGCCGCGACGGCCGCGTCGAAGCCGAGCGTTGCGTTCACGACGGTCGCGAAGACTTCGGCCGACGCCGGCTCGCCGTGCACCGCGTACAGGCGCGGTTTGTTTTTCAGCGTGCCGAGCCACCGCAGCAGTTCGCCTTGATCGGCATGCGCGCTGTAGCCGCTCTGGTTCACGACGGTGGCGCGCACGTCGAGGACGTCGCCGAAGATGCGCACCGTTTGCGCGCCGTGCACCATCAGGTTGCCGAGCGTGCCCGGTCCTTGGAATCCGACGAACACGATCGTCGCGTTCGGGTCGGGGATGTGGTTGTGCAGATGGTGCAGGATGCGCCCGCCGCTGGCCATCCCGCTCGACGCGATGATGATCGCCGGTCCGGTCAGCGCGTTGAGCGCCTTGGACTCGTCGGTGGTGACGTGCACCGTCACGTTGGCGCAGTCGAACGGCAGCTCGGGCGTGTCGATGAACGGCTTGTGCGCGTCGGGAAAGCGCGCGAACAGCGCGTCGACCTTGATCGCCATCGGGCTGTCGACGTGCACCGGCGTGCGCGCGATCTCCGGGTGCTTCGGCTGCAGCAGCCCGATCGAGTACAAGATGTCCTGCGTGCGCTCGACTGCGAACGCGGGGATCACGATCGGGCCGCCGCGCGCAATCCCCGCCAGCAGCGTTTTCTCGAGGTCGCCGAGCGCGTCGGGCGGATGCATACGGTCACCGTAGGTGGACTCGCACACCACGACGTCGGCGGTGTCGAGCGGGGCGGGATCGTACAGCAGCGGCCGGCTATAGCGGCCGAGGTCGCCCGAGAAGATCACCCGCTTGCCTTCGATGCGCGCGTCGATGAACGCGGAGCCGAGGATGTGCGCGGCGTTGTGGTAGCGCAGCGTCGCGCCGCACACGTCGAAGTCGGTCTCGAGCGCGACCGTTTTCAGCAGCGTCAGCGTCGTCGCGACGTCGTCGTCGTCGTAGAACGGCGGCGGTGCGTAGGACTCGTGCTCGAAGCCGCGCTTGTGGAGGTGCTGCTGCAAGTGCGCCGCGTCGGCGAGCACGATGTCCATCAGGCCGGCGGTCGCGGGCGTGCAGTAGATTGGCCCGCGGTAGCCGTCGTGCACGATCTTCGGCAGGTAGCCGACGTGATCGATGTGCCCGTGCGTGATGACGATCGCGTCGGTCGCCGCCGGCGGGATCGGGAGCGCCACGTCGTTGAGCGCCTCCGTGGCGTGCGTGCCTTGGAACAGCCCGCAATCGACGTACACGTGCTTGCCGCCGAGCGTGAGAAGGTGCTTGCTGCCGGTGACGGTCCCTGCCGCGCCGACGAACGTGAGCTCAGCCACCCGTTTCCTCCATAACGACTTTGGTGTGCGCGACCTGAGTCGCCATCGCGACGCTGCTCGGGCGCTGCTCGCGCTGGTAGCGTTCCAGACACGCGTCGACGAGGCGCTCGGGATCGGCGTCCTCGATCAGCGCGGCGCCCGTCGACTTCTGCACTAGCTTCGCGATGCTCGCGAAATCGTTCGAGATGCCGCCGGAGTCGCGCAGCACGCCGATCAGCTTGCCCTCGTCGTATGCGATGCAGAACTCGCCGAGCGTGCCGCTGCGCCCGCCGGCGAACAGCACGAAGTCCGAGCTGTGGATGTTGTGCGTCTCGCGCCCCATCAGCCCCGAGCCGGTGAACACGATCGCCGAGTACGGGTCGAGCGGCGACTCGAACACGTCGACGTGCTCTTCGCGCGAGCGCGCGGGCGACACGCCGAGGCTCTCGCCGCCGACGTCGTGCGCGCCGAGCACCGCCGCGTGCGGCAGTCCGGGGCACGCGCCGGTGACGATCACGCAGCCGAGTTCGCCGATGCGCCTTCCGAGCCGCCGCGCCAACGCCAAATGGTCCTCCGTGATGATGCCGCCGGCCGAGCCCATCACGCCGATCTGAATTCGCACGGGCCGACGCTTCGCGCCGGGGCGGGCGCCTCCCGGGCGCCGTCGCGGTTCAGGCTGCGGAGGAGCGCCGGCGGTCGACCGGCAGTGCCGCGCTGACGTGCGTACCGCCGATCGGTGCGCTCACGACGTGGATATCGCGTGCCAGCGCGCGGACGATCTCCATGCCGCGGCCGTCTTCGCGCATCGGATCGTCGGATGCGCACACCGAGCGTACGCCTGGACCCCAGTCGTCGACGTACAGCATCGCCGGCCCGATGGCGGGCCACTCGATGCGCACGGAAATGGCGCCCGGCGCATGCCGCACGACGTTGGCGACCAGCTCGCCGAACACGAGCACGGCGCCCTCGACGTCGGACGAATCGTCTGCTTCCGAGACCAAGAACTCGCGTACGGCGGCGCGCATCCGCAAGGCGTCGACCGCATCGTCGGCGCGGAATTGCCATTCGATCGAGCTGCGTGGGCTCGACATTCGCCCCCTCCGTACGGTCGTTCTTGAGGTCTGTGCCCGAGCGGAGAGCCGTCATAACGGGGAAATCGTAAAAAGCGGTACGATTCCGTACCGAGGGAGCGACGGGCTCGTGCGCCGTCAGGAGTGGTGGCCTTCGCTCCGCCGGATGGCCAATTCGGCCCGTTGGATCTCCTCGATCACGTCGGTGCGAAGCCGCTCGAGAAACGACCGGAGGCTTCGTTCTGCAGCATGGCCGAGCACGGTGCTGTCTGCCACGTGGCCCAGAATTCCGAGCGGCGCATCGTACGTCCCGTCGAGTCGAAGGACGGATTCCAAATTCCCTTGACCTTCGCTGTGGACGGTGCCGAGAAACGTTGGGAACAATTCGCTGTGGCGCGTCGCTCGTAACCCGATCGGGATCGTGCTCGGCGTACGGCTCTTGGAGTCGCGGAGCTCGACGGTGACCGGAACGGCCATCACAGCGCCGGCGATGCCGACATCGAGCGTCAGGACGACGTCGTCACGCGAGGAGTAACCACCGAGCACGGTGAGCAGCCGCGGTGCGACCACGGCCTGCGGATCCGGAAGTCGCGTCTCGACCGTGACGTCCGGCACGCGTCAGCGACCGTGCTTTCCGGCTTCGATGTGTTCGTGCGCCTCGCGAAGCTCATCCCCGACGCCGCTGAGCAGCGCGCTGAGGGTCGCGTGCGCGATACGCCGGCCGACCAGCTCATCGAACGCTCGTCCCGCGGCGCCGCCCGGCGCGTCGTACCGCCCGTCGAGTTTGAGCTCGGTTTCGCTATAGTCCTCACCCGCGCTCAGCGTAAGGGTCCCAGCGAATGCCGGCGTGGGAATGCCGCGTGCCGTCTGTCCCGCGTCCCATGCGATGACGTACTGCGAGGTATAGTTGGCGCTCTTCGGAAGCCGGTCCGTCGTCGCGGTCACGACCCGCGCGATCTCGCGCCCTTCAGCGAGCGGAAAAGCGAGCGTGAGGACGCACGTTCCCCGGTCGCCTTGCGGCGGAATGCCCAACCGGCGCTCGAACGCGCCGCGGGCCTGGGTGTACGGTGCTTCGATGAAGAGACGTTCCTTGACGACCGACATGCACCCAGCATACGGCGCGGGCCCGGGCACGACGTGAACGACGGGCGAACGCGCGTTCACGACTCGTTCACGACTCCGGGAAGTCGCCCCCGGTAGGCTTCCGTCATGGAACCTTCGCGCGACGAGCCGCTTCCCGCGACGCTCGCTTTCGTCTCTGCCCTCGGAGTCCTGATCCTCGTGGGCTGGTTTGCGATGTATTTTCTGCTTCGCGCGAGGTGGTGACGTGCACGTTCACCGGCAGGAGCGCATCTGGATGGCGTTCGGGCTAGCGATGCTCGTCCTCTTCCTCGGCGTCATCACCACCGCCGCGGTCGTCGACGGCTTCGTTCCCCCCAGCCACGTGCAAAGCATCGATCCCACCAAGGTGTCGCAGACCCCGCCGTTCGATCACCCGGGCCTGCGCAAAGTCGGTGAAGGCGCCTACGAAGCGTACTATGTCGCGCGGATCTTTTCGTTCACGCCGTCATCGATCGAAGTCCCCGCGGGTTCGCGGGTGACCTTCTACGTAACGAGCGCCGACGTCGAGCACGGCTTCAGCATCCCGGTGACGGGCGTCAACACGATGGTCACGCCGGGCTGGGTCAGTCAGGTCTCGCACACGTTCAAAGATCGCGGTACGTTCCTGCTCGTCTGCAACGAGTACTGCGGCGCCGGCCACCAGCTCATGGCCGCGAAAGTCGTGGTGAAGTGATGGCGACGGCGCTCGGCCGAGCCCGCACCGCGGACGAGGCGCTGGAACTCTCGCGCGCAAGCGGCGACCTGCTGGTGCTCACGCACGTCTACACGGCGACCCTCGTTCTCGGCGTCGGCGCGTTGTTCGGCATGCTGCAAGGTCTGTCGCGGGCAAACCTGATCGTCATGCCGGCGTCGTTCGATTACTACCGGACGCTGACTGCGCACGGCGTGCTGATGGCGCTCGTGTTCACGACCTTTTTCATCACCGGCCTGTTCACGTACAGCACGTATCGCACGATTCCACGCGTCCGCTCGACGCGGCTCGGTTGGATCGGGTACTGCGTGATGCTGGTAGGGACGCTGATGGCCACCGTCGCGATCCTCGACGGCAGCGCCAGCGTGCTGTACACGTTCTACGCACCGCTCAAAGCGAGCCCCGTGTTCTACTTCGGTGCGACGTTCCTCGTGCTGGGCACGTGGTGCGTGGCGGCGGACATTGTTCTGAACGTCGCGTGGTTCAAGGCGTACAATCCCGGCAAGCGGATTCCGCTGCCCGCCTTCCTCGCGACCTGCACGATGACGATGTGGATCATCGCGACGCTCGGCGTCGTGGCCGAGATGGGGCTGCTCATCCCGTGGTCGCTGGGGTGGACGAGCGGGATCGACGTGGGCCTGACCCGGATGTTCTTCTGGTACTTCGGCCATCCGCTGGTGTACTTCTGGATCATGGCCGCGTACGCGATCTGGTACACGCTGGTCCCCGCGAGATTCGGCGGGCGAATCTTCAGCGACGGGCTGACCCGGCTTGCATTCATCATGCTCTTGCTGCTCTCGACGCCGGTCGGGCTGCACCACCAATACCTCGATCCGGGCATCTCGGCGGGCTGGAAGTGGATGCACACGGTGACGACCTACGGCGTGGTGATTCCGTCGTTCATGACGGCGTTCGCGATCTTCGCGACGTTCGAGATCGCCGCGCGTCGAGCGGGCGTGCGCGGATTCTTCAAGATCGTGCGATGGCTGCCGTGGAAGGATCCGGTCTTCGCCGGACCGGCGCTGGCGATGATCCTGTTCATCTTCGGCGGGTTCGGCGGCATCGTCAACAACTCGTACTCGATGGACGTGCTCGTGCACAACACGATGTGGATCGTAGGTCACTTCCACATCACCGTCGGCGGTCCGGCCGCCTTGACGTTCATCGGCGCGACGTACGGCCTCGTGCCGGCGCTGACGGGGCGCAAGCTCTTCGCGCCGCGGCTGGCGCTCGTCCAAGTCTACACATGGTTCGTCGGCATGAGCATCATGTCGATCGCGATGCACTGGGCCGGGCTCCTCGGATCGCCGCGCCGCACGTCCGACGTGAGCTACTTCGGCGCGCAGGGCGCCGCGACGTGGCACGCACACATGCTCTGGGCCGCAATCGGCGGAACGATCGTCGCGATCTCGGTACTCATGTTCATCATCGTGGCGACCGGGACGTACATGATGAACCGTCGCGCCGACGTGCCGCCGACGTTCGACTTCGCCTCGACGAACGAGGATGCGCTCGAAACGCCGCCCGTGCTCGACAACCTGGGCCGGTGGGGCGCCGTCGCGCTCGGACTCGCCGTCCTGGCGTATGCCGGGCCGGTCATCCAGCAGATCAACGCACATGCCTATCTCGCGCCGGGCATGCGCACTTGGTAGGACATCCACCGCCGGTGATGACGATGTCGACCCCGGCCGCGCGACCGCGTCCGTTCGTACCAGTGTTGCGCGAAGGTGATGCCGTTCCGTCGACCGCGCTGCTCGATCAGCGCGGCCGGCGGTTCTCGTTCGCGAACACGAACGGTCGAACGACGATCGTGTCGTTCATCTACACGCGCTGCCGCGACGCGCAGATGTGCCCGCTCGTCGCCGCGAAGTTCGCGCGAATGCACCGGGAGCTGCGCGGGACACCGATCCGCCTGGTGACGGTGACCCTCGATCCCGCGTATGACACGCCGCAAATCCTGACACGGTACGGCGCCACGTACGGCTCCGACCCTGCCGCGTGGACGTTCGTGACCGGACCGACACCGGCGGTCGACGAGCTCGTCGGGCGCCTCGGCGTCGTCGTCGAACGTCCGCGTCCCGGCGTGATCGTGCATAGCGAAGCCGTGATCATCGTCGACGCGGGCGGTCGAATCGCGCGCTTCATCGACGGAGCCACGTGGCTTCCGGACGACGTCTTGGGCGCGGCGCGACAGGTCGCGGCGATCCCCGACAATCCGCTCCGGCGTTTGCGATTGTGGCTCGCGAGCAGCGCGAGCGCGCTCTGCGGCGGACGGGGTGCGACACCACTGAGCGTCGGCGCCGGGCTCGCCCTGCTCGTGGCGATAACCGCGGCTCTCACCGTCGCGTTCGCGAGAGCGTTCCGAAGCCTTCATCGTCCGTTCTCACCACGCCGGTAGCATCGGCGAAGCACCGATTCGGGAGAACACGCCATGAGCTCAGAAAAACCCGCAGAACGATCGTCGGTCGACCCCGTGGAAGAACATCGGCATGAGGTCGAGTCGCTCGAAGGTGCCGTCTTCCACGAGACGACCCAGCACGCGCCGAAACATCACGCGCAGAAAGTCCAAGCGACGCCTCCCGTCGCACGCTCGCAGCAGCGCCGCTTTCCGCGGTAGCGCTAGAGCGCGATTCCGTCGCAGAGGGCGCGATAGCCCTGACGCGCTAGCTGCCATCCCTCACGCGCGCTGACGACGAACATCCCGATTCGCGAGACGTCGGTCGAGATGCGGCCGTCGCCGATGGCCGCGGCGTTGCGCTTCGCGTCGAGTTCCGCGCCGGCCGCCGCCGCGCCGAGCGCGCCGGCGGCACGTATCTCCGCGGCGTTCTCGCCGATCCCGCCCGTGAACACGAGGAGGCCGATCCCGCCCAGCACGCCGATCATCGCGCCGACCGCGGCGCGCAGCCGCCAGGTGAGCACGTTCAGCGCGAGCCGCGCGTCGGGATCGTCGCGCGCGGTCAGCAGTGCGCGTACGTCACCGCTGCGTCCCGAGATGCCCAGCAGTCCGGAACGCCTTTCTAGGATGTCCTCGAGCTCGCCGGGTACCATGCCTTCGCGTAGCAGGTGCAGCAGCAGTCCCGGATCGACCGAGCCGCTGCGCGTCGCCATCGGCAGCCCTTCGAGCGGCGTATAGCCCATCGTCGTATCGACACTGGCGCCGCCGTCGATCGCGCATAACGACGAGCCGCCGCCCAAATGTGCCGTGACCACGCGTGCGCTCGCGACGTCGACGCCCGCGAGCGCGCAGGCGCGATGTGCGGCGTATTCGTGGCTGAGCCCGTGATAACCGCGGCGGCGCAGCCCGCGGCGCGTGAGCTCGCGCGGGATCGCGTAGGTGGTCGCTGCGTCGGACATGGTGCGGTGGAACGCGCCGTCGGCGACCGCCAGCTGCGGCGTCGCTGGCCGCAGGCGGCCCACCAGCGCGACGATGCGCTGCGCACCGGCGTCGTGCAGCGGAGCCTCTCCGCCAACGTGCGCGATCGCTTGCCGCGCAGCGGCATCGAGGCGCATGACGGCGGGTGCATCGTCGGGGAGCCGCACGAAGCGGTGCACCACCGCATCCACGCCGTCGCGCAACGCATCAGCGAGCGCCTGTTCCGTGGCGTCCACCGCCGTCTTCGTCGCCCAATTCGGAGCCGGCGGGCGGGCGAGCTCCGGTAGCGGCGCCTCGAGATCGTAACGTTCCAACTTGACGCTGGTCGACCCGGCGTTGACGGTGAGGATCCGCATTCGATCTGAATCTAACCGCCGGCCGTCCGATCGTCGTGAAGGATGAGAAGCGGCCGCGCGGGCGCGTTCGCGGAACATTCTCACGGACCGGCGAGCATCGTCCCTATGAGGCCGGTCTTCCAGCACATCACGGTCCCGGTGGACGGCTCGACGGCGTCCGCGCGCGGTATCGCCTTCGCGCTCGAGCTGGCGCGCGAGGGCGGCCGTGTCTCGTTCTGCAGCGTCGTCGATCCGGTGCTCTCCTACGCCCCGGCAATGCAAGGCGCAGCGTTCGATCCCGGACCGATGCTCGAGGTCCTCGACGAGGACGCTGCCGTCTTCTGCGGCCGCGCACAGGACGAAGCGGCAAAGCTTGGGATCGTCTGCGATACGCAAGTGCTGCACGGACAGTGCATCGACCAGATCCGGTCCTTCGCGGCACACAACGGTTCCGACGCGATCGTGATCGGTACGCACGGCCGGAGAGGTCTCTCGCGAGCCGTGTTGGGGAGCGTCGCCGAGGGCGTCATGCGACACGCCGACATCCCGGTGGTCATGGTCCACGAGAATGACGAGATGCGGACCGGGCCGCTCGCCGTCGCGATGGACTCGTCGCCCGGCGCGCAGGCGGCGCTCGACGTGGGAATCGCGATCGCCGCCGCTCGCCGAATGAAATCGATGATCGTTTATGTCTGCAATGCCGCGCCCATCCCCGCGGCCGTGAACGCGTTGCTCGAACGTGCGGCGGAACTCGCGCGAAACCACGGGATCGCGACGCAGCTCATCGTGCGCGATGGCGACGCCGCCGATCAGTTGCTCGCCGCCGCCGAGGAGGACGACTGCTGCATGCTGGTCATGGGGACGCACGGCCGCTCGCCCCTCGCGCGCTTCATGCTCGGCAGCGTCGCCACGGCGGTCGTCGAACGTGCGCACATTCCGGTCGTCACGGTGCGCTGCGCGGCGTGAGATCGGTCGTCCGGCCCGTTCACGTCGAGTCCGTCGAACGTATCGCGGCAGCGCGCGTCTCACATGCGCTGTCCGCTGCCGACGTTCTCGCCATCGACGCGTACTGGCGCGCTGCGAATTATCTCTCGGTCGGCCAAATCTATCTGCTCGACAACCCACTGCTGCGCGAGCCGCTGCGCGCCGAGCACGTCAAGCCGCGTCTGCTGGGCCACTGGGGAACGACGCCGGGACTGAACTTCGTCTACGCCCACATGAACCGCGCCATCGCCGCGCACGACCTGAACGCGATCTTCATCGCCGGCCCGGGCCACGGCGGGCCCGCGGTCGTCGCGAACACGTACCTCGAAGGCACGTACGGCGAAATCTATCCCGACATCTCGTCGGACGCCGAGGGAATGTGCAAACTGTTCCGCCAGTTCTCGTTCCCGGGCGGCATCCCGAGCCACGCGTCGCCGGAGACACCAGGCTCGATCAACGAGGGTGGTGAGCTGGGGTACGCGCTCTTGCACGCCTACGGCGCGGCGTTCGACAATCCGGACCTCTTCGTGTGCTGCGTGATCGGCGACGGCGAAGCCGAGACGGGCGCGCTCGCGACGAGCTGGCACGGCACCAAGTTCCTCAACCCCGCGCGGGACGGCGCCGTGCTGCCGATCCTGCACCTCAACGGCTACAAGATCGCCGGCCCCACGGTTCTCGCGCGTATCCCGGAGGACGAGCTTCGGTCGCTGCTGCGCGGTTACGGGTACGAGCCCCTGTTTGTGAGCGGACACGAGCCCGAAGCGATGCACCGCGCGATGGCGGCGGCGTTGAACGACGTCGTGCAGAAGATTACGTCGATTCAGACCAGTGCTCGCGCAGGCGGTTTCCACGGGCGGCCGCGCTGGCCGATGCTCGTGCTCGTCAGCCCGAAGGGCTGGACGGGTCCCGCGGTCGTCGACGGCCTTCCGATGGAAGGCACGTGGCGCGCGCATCAGATCCCGCTGACCGACCTGCGCGGCAACGCGGCGCATCGAGCGATGCTCGAGGACTGGATGAAGAGCTACCGGCCGGAGGAGCTGTTCGACCGCGATGGCACGTTGCGCGGCGAGCTGCGCGCGCTTGCGCCGTGCGGGGACCGGCGCATGGGCGCGAACCCGCATGCGAACGGCGGGGCGCTGCTGCAAGACTTGCGGTTGCCGGATTTTCGTGCGTACGCCGTGCCCGTAACGGCGCCGGGTTCGTCGCACGCTGAGAGCACGCGCGCGCTCGGCGGGTTCCTGCGCGACGTCATGCGCGTGAACGACCACACCTTCCGATTGTTCGGGCCCGATGAGACGTCGTCGAACCGGCTCGACGCGGTGTTCGAGGTGACCGACCGTACGTCGACCGCGCACGTCCTTCCCACCGATGACCACGTCTCCGCGACGGGCCGCGTGATGGAAGTGCTGAGCGAGCACACGTGTCAGGGCTGGCTCGAAGGTTACCTGCTCACCGGCCGCCACGGGTTTTTCTCATGCTATGAGGCGTTCGTCCACATCGTGGACTCGATGTTCAACCAGCACGCGAAATGGCTGAAGGTCACGCGGGCGCTCGCATGGCGCCGCCCGATCGCTTCGCTCAACTACTTGCTGACGTCGCACGTGTGGCGCCAGGACAACAACGGTTTCAGCCACCAGGATCCGGGCTTCATCGACCACGTGGTCAATAAAAAGGCCGACGTGGTGCGCGTGTACCTTCCGCCCGATGCGAACACGCTGCTGTCGGTCGCGGACCACTGTCTGCGCAGCCGCGACTACGTCAACGTCATCGTGGCCGGCAAGCAGCCGGAACTGCAGTGGCTCGACATGGACGCAGCGGTCCGCCACTGCACGCAAGGCTTGGGCATCTGGTCGTGGGCGAGCAACGACGCGGACGAAGAACCCGACGTCGTGATGGCGTGCGCGGGCGACGTGCCCACGCTCGAGACGCTCGCCGCAGTCGCGTTCCTGCGCGTGCATTTCCCCGATCTGCGCATCCGCGTCGTCAACGTCGTCGACCTCATGACGCTTCAACCGTCTACGGAACACCCGCACGGGCTGTCGGACCGCGAGTTCGACTCGATCTTCACCGTAGACAAGCCGGTGGTCTTCGCCTTTCACGGCTATCCGACGCTGATCCACCGGCTGACGTACCGCCGGACCAACCACGCGAACTTCCACGTGCACGGTTACCAAGAAGAAGGGACGACGACGACGCCCTTCCACATGACGATGCTCAACGAACTCGACCGCTACCATCTCGCTGGCGACGTCATCGACCGCGTGCCGTGCTTGCGCGACCGCGGCGGCCACGTCAAACAGTTGATTCGCGACCATCTGGTCGATCACGTCCGCTACATCCATCTGCACGGGGACGATCCACCCGAGATCAAGGATTGGACCTGGCCGGTCGGTGCTGACTGACGTCACGGTCGTCCCGACGTCCCGAATTACAATTGGAACGGACGTTCCAGCCCCGTTCGCAAGTCCCGCATCTTGTCGGTTGTATACTACAGCATGTCATATATAACGACACCATGAAGGCGGCAACATGACGACCACGACAAAGGCCCCGAGTCTTACGATGCGATTGGACCCCGCTGCGCTGGCCGTTGCCTTCGGCGTGGCCGGCGCGGTCGTGATCGTGCTCTTCGGAGGTGTCATGAGTGCGACGTGGGGGATGATGGGCGGCGGCACGGGCGGCGGCTGGATGCATGGCTCCGCCGGTGGCGGTCCCGCCTATGGAAGCTCGATGATGGGCGGCGGCCTGGGGTTCTTGGGCTACGCGCTCGTCTGCGGGTTCTTGGGCGGTGCGATTGCGGGTGGTGTGTCGGCGTGGATCTACAACTCCATCATGAGCCGGGCCGCATGAGAACCTCGACATCACGCGGCATCGTATATGCTGGCGCCTTCGTCGCGATCTCCATCGCGATCATCCTGTCGTTCCGATCGATGCCTGGTCTCGTAACGGCTTCGTCGCTCCCGTTTCTGCTCGTTCTGCTGGTTTGCCCGGTCGCCATGTTTTTCATGATGCGAGGTATGAACAGCCGGCCACGCTGATGCAGCCCGCGGCGGCGAAAGCAACGGGCCGCGACGACCACGCGGGGCACGGGCCGCAAATGATCGGCGACATGCTGCGAAAGGCGATCTTCTCGCTGATTCTCCTCGTCCCGATCTTTCTCTGGTCGCCCGTCGGCACCAAATTCGGCTTCATGATGCCGCCGCCGTTCGGAATGTCGAAGGCGCTCGCCGGGTTCATCCTGACGACGCCGATCGTATTTTGGGGCGGATGGATATTTCTGTATTCCGCTTTCCGTGCCGCGCTGCGGCGCGAGGCGAATATGATGACGCTGATCGCGCTCGGCATCATCGTTAGCTACGCGTACTCCGTCGGCGCGACGTTCTTCTTCGCCGGCGACGTCTTTTACGATGCGGCCGCGGCGCTCACCGCATTCTCACTGCTGGGCCATTGGATGGAGATGCGCAGCCGTTATTACACCGGCAAAGCGGTTGAAGCGCTCTTGAAGCTGGCACCTCCCACAGCCATCGTCCGGCGCGACGGCGCCGAGACGGAAATTCCGCTCGGAGAGGTCCAGGTGGGCGATGAAATCGTCGTCCGTCCAGGAGCGCGTGTTCCTGTCGACGGCACCATCGCGAGCGGCGATAGTTACGTAGACGAGTCGATGGTAACGGGTGAGCCGACACCGGTGCACAAGACCTCCGGCGCAAAGGTCGTCGGGGGCACCGTGAACCAGCGCGGAGCGTTCACGTTCCGCGCCGAGGCGGTAGGCGCGGATACCGCTCTCTCGCGCATCGTAACGATGGTGCAGGAGGCGCAAGCCTCGAAGGCGCCGGCGCAAGCGCTCGCCGACGTGGCCGGGAAGTACCTGGTGTACGTTGCGATGGGGGCCGGCGTCACGGCGTTCCTCGTCTGGTATCTGCTCGGTGCCGGAGTGTTGTTCGCGCTCACCGCCGCGGTATCGGCGATCGTCATCGCCTGCCCCGATGCGCTCGCACTCGCCACCCCGACGGCGATCACCGTCGGCGTCGGCAAAGGCGCGCGCGAGGGCATCCTCTTCAAGAATGCGACCGCGCTCGAGGCGACCTCGAAGATTCAGATGGTCATCTTCGACAAGACCGGGACGCTGACGATCGGCAAGCCGACGCTGATCGACGCGGTCGCGATTGCTCCGTTTACCGCGGACCAACTGGTTCGCGCGGCGGCATCCGCCGACGCTGCGTCGGAACATCCGTTGGCCCGAGCGATCGTCGACGGCGCGGCGGCGCGCGGGCTCAGCGTTCCGGCCGCCACGACGTTTCAAGCGGTCACCGGCAAAGGCGTCCGCGCGACCGTCGACGGGGCCGAGGTCTTCGTCGGGAACGAAGCGCTGCTCACCGAGACGAACATCGCGTTGCCACCGGATCTTCGGGAGCGCGCCGCCGCGCTCGCAGGCGACGCCAAGACGCCGATGTATGTCGTTGTCGGCGGAGTTCTCGCCGGCATCGTCGCCGTAGCCGACGAGATTCGTCCGTCCGCGAAGGGCGCCATCGCGCGACTGACGGACATCGGCGTGCGCACCGCCATGGTTACCGGCGACAACCGGCGCACCGCGGAATCCGTCGCACGGCTGCTGGGAATCGACATGGTGCTCGCCGAGGTTCTTCCGGGCGACAAGGCTTCGGAGGTGAAGAAGCTGCAGGCGCAGGGGCTCAAGGTGGCCATTGTCGGCGACGGCGTGAACGACGCGCCGGCGCTCGCGCAGGCCGACGTTGGGATCGCGATCGGCGCCGGCACCGATGTCGCCATCGAAACCGCGGACGTCGTGCTGATGAAAGACGATCCGGCATCCGTAGTGGGTGCCGTCATTCTCGCCCGCCGCGTGCGCGGCAAGATCGTGCAGAATCTCTACTGGGCTGCCGGTTACAACATGCTCGCGATTCCGGTCGCGATGGGCGTCCTCTATCCGTCCCTGAAGGTGCTGCTCGCCCCGGAGTGGGCTGCGGTGCTGATGAGCACATCGACCATCAGCGTCACGCTCAACGCCCTCATGCTGAACCGCGTCCGCGTCTCTGCGCCCGTGCCGGTTTCGCGAAGCCACACCGAGAAAGCCGTGTGAATTCGGGTTCCGCCGCCGTTCACACGCGGTGGGTAGAACCGGGAGGCAATGGCGAGCCCCGAACCGGGACCGGCGGCGGCCCCGGCCGAAGTCCACGACACGGTGACTACGACGACGACCCGGACGGTGCTTCTGGTCGACGATGAGCCGGCCTTGATCGACGTTCTCGAGCAATATTTGCGCGACGACGGTTTCGAAGTGCTGCGCGCCGGCGACGGCCCGACCGCGGTCGAGTTGTTCAAGAAGCACGAGCCGGATCTCGTGCTGCTCGACCTCAACCTCCCCGGATTTCCGGGAACGGAGGTGTTGCGGCAGATTCGCGCGGTTCGCGATGTGCCGGTGATCATGCTCACGGCACGCGTCCATGAAGTCGACCGCGTCGTCGGGCTCGAGCTCGGCGCCGACGACTACGTCGGCAAGCCGTTCAGCCCGCGCGAGGTCGTCGCGCGCGTCAAGAGCGTTCTGCGGCGAACCGACGCCGGCGCGCCCCACGCACCGCCGCATGAGAAGCGCATCGGGCCCATCGTGATCGATTCGCTGGCGCACGAGGTCCACGTCGACGGCAAGCCTGCGACGCTCACGCCCACGCAATTCAAGATTCTCGAAATCCTCGCGTCGCACGTCGGGCAAACGCTGACGCGCGACCAGCTGCTCCAGCGCGTCAACGCCGACGGGGACGTCTTCGACCGCACGCTCGACCGCCACATCGCGAACCTCCGCGCTCGGGTCGAACCGGATCCCGCGAACCCGCGGTACATCGTGACGGTGTTCGGCGTCGGCTACAAGATGGTGGATCCCGGATGAGGCGCGTCATCCACGAAATTCGCAACCACCTCGCGGTCGCGATCGCAAACGTCGAGGCGTTCCGCGACGGTGTGCTCGAGCCGTCGCCCAAACGCCTGTCCGCGGTGCTGCAGGCGCTGGGTGAAGTGGAGAACCTGTTAGGCGAGCTGACGCCGCGAAAGGTTTCGACCCCGCCCGCGCTCGCGACGCAGAGCCGGCGAATCAACGTGTGCGACGTCATCACCAACGAGGTGCTCGCGTTCGAGGCCGCCGCCGCGGAACACCAGATCGCGTTCCGCGTTCAGCAGTGCACGGCGCACGATCCGGCGTGTGTGAACTTTTCCGGCGATCCGGTGCGCGTTGCTGAGATCGTCAACAACGTCGTCTCCAATGCAATGCGCTACACGCCGCGCGGCGGACAGATCGACGTGGATTGCCGCCCGTCAGGCGGAATCCTGACGCTCACGGTCACGGACGGTGGTCCGGGTGTGCGCAGCGACGAGCTCGCGAAGATCTTCGAAGCGGGATTTCGCGGCGCGGCCTCGGCGGGCACCACGGGAAGCGGCGAAGGTCTTGCGCTCGTGAAGCAGTTCGTCGAGGAACAGGGCGGGACCATTGAGGTCGAAAACGTCCCCGATCGCGGCGCGCGATTCACGGTCCGCTTGCCCGGAATGCCGGTCGACTCGCGAGCCGATCGGCGCGAGGACGGGACGATCTCGCTGCTCTGAACACGCCGGGCGCTATTTGACCGCGGTGACGTCCTGCTCGGTCACCGGCCCACCCTTGTTGCCCCACGCCGAGCGAACGAACGTCGCGACGGCCGCGAGGTCGCCCGGGGAGAGCTGACCTTTCCACGCCGGCATCATGCTTCGTCCGTGCTCGATGAGGCCGATCATGCCGGCCGCGTCGCTCGCGTTGACCAGAGAATCTCCGGCGAGTGCGGGGAACGCGCCGTGACTGCCGCCTTGACCGCTCGCTCCGTGGCAGGCCGCGCACTTCGCACCGTAGATCGACGCGCCGACGGTGCTGAGAACGGCCGATCCCGCCGACGCCACTTGCTGTTCGGTCACGCCGGGAGCTTTGTTTCCCCACGCGGACCGCACGTACGTCGCGACGGCTGCGATGTCGGCATTCGACATTTGGCCTTTCCACGTCGGCATTTTGCCGTTGTACGTCGTGCCGTTGACCGCGAGCGGTCCGGACCGCCCGTTCACGATGGTCGCGATCATGTCTTTGGGGTCGGTCGCGGCGACGTGGGGATTTCCGTTGAGCGGCGGATACGCGCTCGTCCCCTGACCGCCCGACTGATGGCAGCTCGCGCACTTCGCCGCGAAGATCTGCCCGCCGCTGAGCGCCGTCGGATTGCGAGCGAGGGCGATCTGATCGGGCGTGACGACTGCGGCCTTGTTCGTCCATGCCGAGCGGACGTAGGTGAGCACTGCGGCGATGTCGTCGTTTGAAAGCTTGTCTTTCCACGCCGGCATGGCGCCGCTGTAGGTCTTTCCGTTCACCTGGATGGGGCCGCTGCGGCCGTTCAGCACGGTCAGGATCACGTTGGCCGTGTCCGCGGACGTCACGTCGGCGTTCCCGGCGAGCGGCGGATACGGTCCGCCGCCGGCGCCGTTCGCCTGGTGGCATGCGGAACATTTCGATGCGAAAATCGCCTTACCGTCCGATGCGGTCGCGCCGGCGGCAGAGCCGCCGCGGGCATACATCGTCGACGCGACGGCGGCGGCGAAGACGAATACGAGCGCAATTGCAGATCGACGACTCACGCGGCATCCCTCCGAAAGCCTGGTGCCCGGGCCGCTGGCAACGGCGGGCATGCGACTAAGGTAGGACGACCCTGAGCAAGAAGCCTGCGCGCGGCTATGGCCGCGGCGTGTGTGTGAACGGCGCTTCACCGAAGCGACGCCCCGCATTCGCATGTCGTTCCAACGGCTACCGTACGATAGGACAAATGATAGCACACATGCGTTTGTCCGCCATCGTCCTCGGGGGAGTCGCGCTCGCGACCGCCGCGATTCCCGTATCGGCAGCGAAGCCTGGCCCCAAGATGCTGCCGGCGGTCAACATCGTCGCGACGGCCGAGCAGAAGTTCGCGCCCGACCACATCGTTCTGTACGTCGGCAAACGCCAAACGCTGCGCTTCACGTCGACCGGCGGGGTTCATGGGGTCGGTTCCACGGATCTGGGGATTTCGCCCACGACGATCACGGCCGACAAGCCCGTATCCGTGGTCGTCACTCCCAAGAAAGCGGGGACGTTCAAGCTTCCCTGCACGATCGTGTGCGGTCCGGGTCACGCCGACATGGCGCTCACGATCGTCGTCAAACCGTGATACCTGCCCCACGCGTGACCGCAGGCGCCGCGTTCGGCGTCGCTTTGCTCGTCCTAGGCGGCGCACCCGCCCTCGCGATGCCGAACTTCGCGCAAGCCTACGGCGTCCAGTGCTCGACGTGCCACACCGCAGTCCCGACCCTAAACGCCTACGGACGCTACATCCAGCGCTCGCAGTATGCGTACATGGACGCGCCGACGCTCAAGAAAGCGCTCCCGCTGTGGGTCGGGTATCAGGCGAACTACGATTCGCAAGCCTCGCCGCCGGACACCCATAAGGTCATCTGGGGGAACGTCGCCATACACGCCGACGGGCTCGCCGGCGACAACTGGTCGTATCACGTGCAGCAGTGGCTGAAGAACGACAATCAGGGCGGCGGGCTCGATACCGCGTGGGTCAGCTACAACAATCTCTTCAAACATAACGGCTATCTCGAGGTAGGCAAACTCGAAGTCCCAGCCCCGTCGCCGTACAGCATGTGGTTCGAGATCGCACCATACGCCACACCGGAGGTCACGGTCGGCGAACACGGCTATCAGCTCGACGCCAACCGCTGGGGCGCGAAGGTGGGATATCTCCACAACTCGATCAGCCTCGACGCGGCATATGTCGGCAGCGACGCCGACCTCAACGGCGCATCCGACTTCGTTCCCGGCAATGGGAAGGCGTTGCAGTACCGCGCAGCGTTCATGCGCCCGAAAAACCCGCTCGAGTTCGGCGTGTACGGAACAGCCGGCACGTTCCCGATCTCTGACGGCCTGACGGACCACTTTTCGGCGATCGCGGGCTACGTGCAGCGCGATCCCCTACACGGCGTTCCGGGCGTGTTCTTCGTCTACCAGACGACGCACGACAGCTACCCGGCGGCCGGCGCAACTGCGCCCGCGAACGGCAGAAGCTACTCGCTGAACATCTATCAGCCCATCATCAAGGATAAGGTCGTCATCGGCTTCCGCCGCGAGATGACGGACGACGGGATGGGGACGATCAATCACTACGGCAACGTCGATCTGACGATCCAGCTCGCCAAGTACCTGCGGCTCTACACGGAGGCCGGACTCTCCGGATCCAATGCGGGCAACGGCGTCGACCGCGTCGGAACGCCGGCGTGGCGCGTGTTCGTATGGTGGACGATGCCCCTCGCGAAGGCGAAGCACTAGTATGAGTACGATTCGAGACTTCACCACCGTCGCGTGTGCGTTCGACGAGGTACCGGACCGGCTCCACGCGCATTTCGAGGGCGGTGTCGCGGTCCTACCTCTTCGCGTGAAATTCGGCGACCTCAGAATCGAACGTGACGTCGAGTTTCATCTGAAGAGCAAGCCCGCGTATCCCGGCTACAAGCTGCTCGACGTGTCGTGGGCGCCGAAGGGCGGCGGTCCCTACCCGACGTTCGCCGGCACCCTAAGCGTCGCCGAAGACGCGCCGGGCTGGAGCCGGATCGAGATCGACGGTACGTACAGTCCGCCCTTCGGGATCGCGGGCGCAGCATTCGATGCAGCCGTCGGCCACCGCATCGCGCAAGGAACGGTATCGGAGTTGCTGGCCGAGATCAAACGAATTCTGGTTGCCGCAGAGCTGAGGCCACCGCTCTCGCGGCGTTGATCGTCAGGCCGCTCGCTCCGTCTGCACTTTGACGACGAGCGCGGCCACGTCGTCGTGGAGCTGCTCGTTCGCGTACTGGTACGCGTGCCGCGTCAGCGCCTCGGCCTGCTGCTCCGCCTCGCATGCACGATAGCGCTCGACGACGTCTACGAGCGCGTCCGCGCCGAGGAACTCGAGGCTCGCATTGCGCGCTTCTGAAAAACCGTCGGTGACCGCGGCGAGGATGCTGCCGTGCGACAGCCGCACCACGCCGTGATCGAAAGCGCTGTCGTCGTCGAAGAGCCCGATGATCGGGCCGGTCGCCGCGAGCATCGTCGCTCCGTCCGATGCGACGAGGTACGCCGCTTCGTGTCCGGCCGAGACGTACTGCATCGTTCGCCGGTCCGCATCGACGATCCCGAAGAACACGGTCGCGAAGAACTCGTCGTCCGCCTCGAAGAGGCTGTTCTCGATGCACAGCCGGTTCAGCGCGCGAACGGAGTCCCGCGCGTTGAATCCGCGCGAGGCGTATGCGCGCAGCGCGTGCTTCGTGAGCCCGGCATACATTGCGGCGTGGATACCGTGTCCTGTGATGTCGACGATGGCGACGGACGTGAGGCCGCTGCCGTAGTGGAACACGTCGACGAGGTCACCGCCGTAGCGGAACTCCTCATCCGTCGCGTTCAAGTACGCTCGGCCGATGTCGAGTCCCGGCAGCCGCCGAACCGCCGGCCCGTAGATGCTCTCCACGATGCGGCGCATCTCCGCCTGCAGAGGGTTGTCGCTGGCGCGTAAGCGGTGGTTAGGCGACAGCACGGTGTTCATGCCGTCAACGACGTAACGAACGCCTGCCGGCAGGCAAGGTAGCACTCGCAGGCCGCGCCTTCGAGAACGCTCTTGTCGAGCACCGTGACCACTCCGCGGCCGTATTCGATCGCGCCGAGGCGCGACAGCGTGTCGGCCGCTTCCGAGACGCCAGCGCGTCGAACACCGAGCATGATCGACAAGAAGTCGTGCGTCAGCGTGAACTGCGCGCTGCCGACGCGATCGGCGGTCATGGACAGCCAGCGGGCGCAGCGCTGGAGCACCGAATGCTTCGCGTTGCACGCCACGAACTGCTGCGTGCTGAACAGTGTCGCCCGAACGTTGTGGCGCATGAGGCGAGCGAATGAAAGACTATTGCTCATGCGTTCGTCGAAGCGCTCGACGGTCATGCGCCCGACTCGCCCCTTCACCTGGCAGAACGCGGTTCGCGAAGAGATGGAAGAATCGAGGGCGGCATCGGCCTCGACGAAACTCTCGCGGCCGACGGTGCCGACTTCGACGCTGTCGCCGTTTACGAGCGTTGCGACCACGGAAAGAACAGCGTCGATCGGAAAGTCGACATGGTGCAACGTCCCGCCGATCGAGTGCGTGAACTGGTGGGCCGAAAGCGATACGATCTCGAGATCGTCTTCGATCCCCACGAGGTCCAGCGCCGGTAGAGCGTCGAGCACGCGATTCCCGGAGGAAAACGCCGTGGCTACGTGACCGTTGTGCGAGGGGACGCTAAGGCCGTTGTGGAGCGCGACCACGGGCGAGGGCGATGCCCTCATGGCGTCTCCTTCAAAAGCACCGGACGCTGTACTGAGAGCGTCGATGCGGGGTCTAAGAGTATAGCACGATTTGAGGGCCTTTGGTACGCTTCCGTACGAAAGTCTTCCCGAGCGTGACCGCTGACCCGAAGCGTCTCAGACCAGCTTGGCTAGGTTGCTTGCGAACGCTGCGACCGTTTTCTGCGCGACCGCTTCGATGAGCCGGCCCCCGACCGTTGCGATGATGCCGCTGATCTGCGCGTCGGTGTGCAGTGCGACGCGGGTTTTGCCGTTCGTCTCCGTTGCCGTTGAGACGACGTCCGCCGTTACGCCGCCGCGGCCGCGTGCTTCGTCGCCCTTCACGTGGAATTTTGCCGTGTGCGTTGCGTCGTCCAACGACTCGACGGTGATCACCGCGCGATAGCTCACCTCGACCGGGCCGACCTTCACCGACACCTTTGCGCGGTACGTCCGCTCGTCGACCACGTCGGTGATCTCTGCGCGCGGAATGCACGTTGCGACTTTCGGGATGTCTTTGAGCAGCGCCCAGACGCGGTCGACCGGTGCCTCGATGTCGAAGCCGTCGTCGATGATCATGGCGTCACCGCGGTGCGGTCGTTGTGCACCGGCAGCGTTCCTTCGCTCAAGCGGGCGCCGCGGCGGTTCTCGCGGATCGCGATGATCTCCGCGGCGATCGAGATCGCCGTCTCCTCCGGCGTGCGCGCGCCGATGTCCAAACCGACCGGCGCGCTGATCCGCGCGAGGTCGGCGTCCGAGATGCCGAGGCGGCGCAGCTCCTCGACGCGGTTCGCGTGCGTGCGGCGGCTGCCCATCGCGCCGATGAAGCCGGCGTCCGTGCGCAGCGCGACGCGCAGCAGCGGGATGTCGAACTTCACGTCGTGCGTCAGGATGACGAGCGCCGTGCGCTTGTCGACCGGCGCGTTCTGCAAGAACTCGTCGGGCCACGCGACGACGACCTCGTCGGCATCGGGGACGCGTGCCTTGGTCGCGAAGATCGGGCGCGCGTCGACCACGGTCACCATGTAGCCGAGATACTTGCCGATGCGCGCCATCGCGCGCGAGAAGTCGATCGCGCCGAACACGTACATCACCGGCTTGGGGGCGTAGGCGGCGATGAACAGCCGCACCTCGACGCCGACCGGCTCCCCGTCCTCGCCGAACGTGCGGATCGCGGTCTCGCCGACAGCGAGCAGCGCGCGCGCCTCGCCCGATCCGGCGACGTTCAAGCCCGGCGTGCCGAGATCACCGTACGCCTCGTCCTCGAACACGAGGAGCTTCGCGCCGGCGTGCGCGCCGTCGAGCCGGGTCACCAGCGCGACGGGGCGGTCGGCGCGCAACGCTTCGGCCAGCTTGTCGAAGATCACGCGATCACCAGTCGAGCCGCTCGACGAACACGTGGATCGTTCCACCGCACGTCAGCCCGACCGAGATCGCATCGGCGTCGCTGATGCCGTACGTCACCAAACGCGGGCGGCCCGTCGCGATCGCGTCTTGCGCTTCCTCGTACACCGCCGACTCCACGCAGCCGCCGCTGACCGAGCCCGCCACGTCACCGCGCTCGTTGACGGTCATCACGGCGCCCGGATCGCGCGGCGCCGACTGCTCGACGGCGACGACCGTCGCGACGGCGACGCGCTGCCCCTCGCCGCGCCAGCGTTCGATGCTCTCGAGGACTTCGATCATGGTACCCTCCTTCGACGACGCGCGAGGAGACCCCATCGCACCCCCGTATGACCGATCCCATCGAACGAGACACCAGCGCCCCGCTTCGTGCGCGCGTCGCGCTCCTCGGCCGGCTCGTCGGCAGCGTGCTGCGCTCGCACGCGCGCGCCGGAACGTTCGAGCACGTCGAGCGGCTGCGCGCGCTGACGCGCCGCCGCCGCGCAGGATCGGCTCCGCATGACGACGCCGCGATCGACGCGGTTCTCGACGAGCTGGACACCGACGGCGCCGTCGACGTCATCCGTGCCTTCAACCTCTACTTCCAGATGGTGAACCTGGCGGAGGAGATGCATCGCGAGCGGCGCCGCCGCGAACGCGCACTGCACGGCGAGCCGCCCCTGCGCGGCTCGCTCGAGACGCTGCCGGCCCGCGCCGGCGAGGCGATCGACAAGCTCGAGATCACGCTCGTGTTCACCGCGCACCCCACCGAAGTGCTGCGCCGCACGACCAGCGAGAAGCTGGCCGCGATCGCCGAGCTGCTGCGCGCTCTCGACGAGCGCGTGCTCACGGCCGAGGAGTCCAGCGCGACCGAGAGCGAGCTGCACGCCCAGATCGTGCTGTTGTGGCAGACCAACGAGCTGTACCGCACGGCGCCGACCGTGCAGGACGAAGTGCGCAACCTGCTCGCGCGCTTTCGCGAAGCGATCTTCGACGAGGCGACGCTGCTGTTCGAACGCCTCGAAGCGCGGTTGGGGCGGGCGATGCCGACGTTTCTCGCGTTCGGCAGCTGGATCGGCGCGGACCGCGACGGCAATGCGAACGTCGCGCCGGACGCGATCGTCGCCGCGCACGAGCAGGCGCGCCGCTTCGTGCTCGGTCGCTATCTCGAAGCCGTCGAAGCGCTTCAGACGCGGCTATCGCAGGACGCGCTGCGCGGCGACGTCGCGGCGGAACTGATCGCGTCGGTCGAGCGCGACGCCGCCGCGTTGCCCGACGTCCGCTACACGATCGGGCCGCGCCAAGAGGCGGAGCCGTATCGCCGCAAGCTCGCGTTCGTGCACCGCCGCCTGCGACTCACGCTGGCGGACGCAGACGGCGGATTCGCCGACGCGGCCGCGCTGCTGGCCGAACTCGAACCCATCGCAGCCAGCGTCGGCGCGCACAGCGGTGACGACGTCGCGCGGCCCGTGCGGCGGCTGATCCGTGCCGTCGGCATCTTCGGATTTCATCTGTGCGCGCTGGAGTGGCGGCAGCATCGGGATCGCGTCGTCGGCGCGCTCGACGAGATCGTCGCCGCGATCGAGCCGGGTGCGCCGTTGCTGTCCGCGCGCGGCGACGACGAACGTCTTGCGTGGTTCGCGCGCGAGCTCGACTCCGCGCGACCGCTCCTGCCGCGCAACGTCGTGCTCTCGCCGGAGGCTACCGACGTGGTGGCGTCGCTCGCGGCGGTCACCGAGCTGCGCGCGCGCCGCGGGCCGCAAACGGTGGGCTCGTTCATTCTGGCGGGCACCGAGTCGGCGTTGGACGTCCTCAGCCTGTTCGCGCTCGCGCGCGCATGCGGAGCGCTCGATGCCGGGCCGGCGCAGATCGTGCCGCTGTTCGAGAGCGCGACGGGGCTCGCGAACGCCGCGTCCGTTGCGGACAGGTGCTTGCACGTCGCGCCGTTTCGCGCGCACGTTGCGCGCTGCGGCGATGTGTGGGAAGTCATGCTCGGCTACTCCGACTCGACGAAGGTCGCGGGGATCGTTGCGAGCATGTGGGCGATCTATCGCGCGCAAGTGAACGCCGGCGACGCCGTCGCCGGACACGCCATCGCGCTGCGATTCTTCCACGGCCGCGGCGGATCCGTCGGGCGCGGTGCCGCCGACGCCCGCGATGCGGTCGCGGCCGAACCGCCGCAAACGCGCAGCGGTCGTTTCAAAGTGACCGAGCAAGGCGAGGTCATCGGGGCGCGCTACGGTTTGCCGTCGCTGGCACGCCGCAACCTCGAGCTCGCCGTGACGTCCGTCGTCGCCGGAATCGTACAGCCGCCGCCGGTCGTACCCGCAGCGTGGCACGAGCTGCTCTACCGGCTCGCGTCCGCCGCCGAGCAGTCGTACACTGCGCTCGTCGACGATCCGGAATTCCTGCGCTTCTTCGCGCTCTGCACGCCGGTCGACGAGATCGGCGACATGCAGATCAGCTCGCGCCCCGGGCGGCGCGGCGAGCCGCGCTCCAAGCGGCGCGGCGAGCCGCGCTCCAAGCGGCGCGGCGAGCGCCGCTCGATCGACGACCTGCGCGCGATCCCGTGGGCCTTCGGCTGGGCGCAGACGCGCGGGATGCTGCCGGGCTGGTACGGCTTCGGCGCCGCCGTCGCGGCCGAGTCTGCGGAGCTCGCGATGCTGCGCACGATGGCGCGCGACTTCCCGTTCTTCGCGGTGCTGCTGCACAGCGTCGAGCGCGCGCTGGCGGTCTCCGATCTCGCGATCTTCGAGCGCTATGCGCGCGAGCTGGTCGCCGACGCGGAGGTGCGCGAACGGTTCGTGCCGCGCATCGCCGGCGAGCACGCGAAGACGGTCGCCGCGGTGCTGAGCGTGCTCGAACACGATCGTCTTCTTGCCGGCGACCCGACGTTGGCGCGCAGCATCGAGCTGCGGAACCCCTACGTCGACCCGATCTCGTTCCTCCAGCTGCGGCTGCTGCGCGACTATCGCGCGAACGCGGACCGCGATCCGAAGCTTCGCGACGCCATTCGCCTTTCGATCAACGGCATCGCGGCGGGACTGCGGGTTACCGGCTAGACTGCGCCGAGATTCATCTCGCGACCCAGAGTCCGCGCGCTATCCGGGTGGCTTTCCCGTACCGAGTGCCTCAGCATGAGGACGATCGACGAGCCGACGTTCTTCATGCGTTTTTCGGTCATGCGCCCTTCCCTTCGATCGCGTCGGCCACGGCGCCCAGCGTGCGCAGGCTATGTCCCGATACGAACGCGTCGAGGTAAGGCAGTGCCGCCGCCATGCCGCGGGCCAGCGGTTCGTAGGCCGCGTGGCGCTTGTGCGGATTGACCCACACGATGCGCCGCGCGAGCCGTCGCAGTCGCTTCATCTCGACGCCGACCAGCCCTGGATCGTCGCGTTCCCAGCCGTCGGAGAGGATCACCACCGTGCCGCCGCGCGCCGCGCCGCGCTGCGTGTAGCGATCGTTGAACGCGTGCAGCGCCGCGCCGATGCGCGTGCCGCCGCCGTAGTCGCGCAGGGCTTCCGCGATGGCGGCCATCACGCGCTCGTCGCCTGCGCGCCGCAGCAGCGGCGTGAGATCGGTCAGCTGCGTCGCGAACGCGAACGCGCGTACCGCCGGGCGCGCGATCGCCGTGACGCGAGCGTACTGCAACAGCGCGCGCGCGAACGGCTCCATCGAGCCGGACACGTCGAGCAAGAACACCAGCGGGCGCAGTCGCTGCCGGCGCCGCGTCGCGCGACGTCGCACCAGCTCGCCCGCGGTGCGCGCAGCGCCGCGCAGCGTGGCACGAAAGTCGAAGCGGTCCCCGTGGGCGTGCGTGCGGCGGCGGCGCGACCTGCGGTACTCGGCCGCGACGCGCACGCGGGCGATCAGCCGCAGCATCGCGGCGCGCTCGTCGTCGTCGAAGTCTTCGAACGCCTTGTCGGTGAGGCGATGCTCGCTCGATGCGACGATCCACTGCGTCGGCGCGCGCTCGGCGAGCCGTTCGTCCGCGGGGCGGTCGGACGGCGGCGGCGGGATCGACTCCCGCTTGGGAAGATCGCGCGGCGCCCGGCGCGCCGGCGCATCGACGGTGCGCACGAGCCGCGCCAGCGCGTCGGCATCGTCGAGTGCGCCGAAGAACTCCAGGAACGCCGCATCGAACGCGTCGGCGTCCTCGATCGACGGCAGCATCGCGGCGCGCGCGCGCCAGTACGTCGCCTGCGTGGAGTCCGGCGGCAGCGCGCGCAGCACCTCGGCGAACGTCTGCGCGCGCCGCGTCCCCGCCGCGACGCCGCGCGCGTGCAGCGCCCGGTCGAACCCCGCCGCGACGGCCGCTTCGTCGATCACGCCTCGATGTCGCGTGCGGCGGCGACGATCGCGGTGGCCGACGCGCGCGCCAGCTCGACGTCTTCGGGGTACTTCAGCACGGCGCCCAGTGACGGCTCGAACACGTCGGCGTTCAAGCGCTCCGCACCGAGCAGCTGCAGCGTCTGCGCCCAGTCGAGCGATTCCGCGATCCCCGGCGCCTTGCGCAGCTCACGCTCGCGCAGCGCCGCCGACGCGCGGGCCACGTCGCCGGCCAGCGCCGGCGCGACATCGGGCAGATGCAGCCGCAGGATCTCGATCTCGCGCTCGACCGACGGGTGCCCGATCCAGTGATAGAAGCAGCGGCGCTTGAGCGCGTCGTGCAGGTCGCGCGTGCGGTTCGACGTGAGCACGACGATCGGCCGGTGCACCGCCGCGATGGTGCCGCGCTCGGGGATCGAGATCGCGAAGTCGGACAGAAACTCGAGCAAGAACGCTTCGAACTCGTCGTCGGCGCGGTCGATCTCGTCGATCAGCAGCACGATCCCGCGCTCGCGCGGCGCGCCGAGCGCCGCGAGCAGCGGCCGGCGGATCAAAAAGTCGTCGGCGTAGAGGTCCGGCGTGTGCTCGTGCGACGCTTCGGCCGCGCGAATGGCCAGCAATTGTTTGCCGTAGTTCCAGTCGTACGCCGCGGCGGCGAGGTCGAGCCCTTCGTAGCACTGTAAGCGCAGCAGCCGCGCGTCGAAGACGCTCGCCAGCGCACGCGCCGCGTCGGTTTTCCCGACGCCGGCGTCGCCTTCGAGCAGGACCGCGCGTTCCAGGCTCACGGCGCACGCCAGCGCCGTCGCCAGGCCCGCGTCGGCGACGTAGCCCGCGCCCATGAGGCGCTGCCGGAGATCGTCCACGTCGACGGGGTGCGGCATGAGCGAGGCGGTTCTGGAAACGGCAAGGAGATTCCGGCGTCGCATCGGTAGCTTCCGGGTCCCCCGCTTTCATCCGGAGACGCGCTTCATGCAGATCGATCTCACCGTCAACGGGAAACGAACGTCCTTGGAGGTCGAGCCGCGGTTGCTCCTCGCACACGCGCTGCGCGACAACCTCAACTTGACGGGGACGCACATCGGCTGCGACACGTCGAGCTGCGGCGCGTGTACGGTGCTGCTCGACGGGGTGTCGGTCAAGAGCTGCACCGTGTTCGCCGTGCAGGCCAGCGGCCATGAGGTCACGACGATCGAGGGGATCGGCACCGCGGAGTCGCTGCACCCGATGCAGGAAGCGTTCTGGACGGCGCACGGTCTGCAGTGCGGCTACTGCACCACCGGGATGATCGTGAGCGCCGTCGATCTGCTGCAGCGCAACCCGGATCCCAGCGACGACCAGATCCGCGCGGGGCTCGAAGGCAATCTCTGCCGCTGCACGGGCTATGAAAACATCGTCAAAGCGGTGCGCGCCGCGGGCAAGGCGATGCGCGGCCACACCGAGCGGCACAGCGTGAACGATTTGATGCCGATGCACCCGCCGGCCGAGGAGCCGCCGCCGTCGGGCGAGGGCATCATCCCGCCGTTTCTTCAGGAGGCGCACACCTGATGGCTTTCACGACGATGGTCGGCGCGCGCATCCGGCGCCGCGAGGATCCCCGGCTCATCACGGGCCGCGCGACGTACGTCGACGACGTGCGCCAAGTGAACACGTGCTACGCTGCGTTCGTGCGCAGCCCGCACGGTCACGCGAAGATCACGAGCATCGACGTCGCGGCGGCGAAATCCGATCCGCACGTCGCCGGCGCCTGGACCGGCGACGACATCCACCACGCGCACAACCTCAAGTCGTCGCTGCCGGTCGCGCACAAGATGGGTGCGCTCGGCCTGAAGACGCCGCCGCACTACATCCTCGCGCTCGACGAAGTGCGCTTCGTGGGCGAAGCGGTCGCGGTCGTCATCGCCGATTCGCCGTACACCGCGCGCGACGCCGCGGAGAAGATCGTCGTCGAGTACGAGCCGCTGGGCGTCGTCGTCGATCCGCTCAAAGCCGAGGCCGGCCCGCCGTACGTGCACGAGGAGCTCGGCACCAACGTCGCGTTCACGATGCCGTTCAAGGCCGGCGATCCAGACGCCGCGTTCGCCGCCGCCGACGTCACCATCAAGCAGCGCATCGTGAACCAGCGCGTGGCGCCGGTGCCGATCGAGCCGCGTTCGATGGTCGCGAACTGGGACGCCGGGATGCAGCAGCTCACCCTCTACTCGGCGACGCAGATTCCGCATCTGCTGCGCACGCAGCTCGCGGTCGTGCTGCAACTGCCCGAGAACAAGATCCGCGTCATCGCACCCGAAGTCGGCGGTGGATTCGGTGCGAAGCTCAACGTGTATCCCGAAGAGGCGCTGATCTGCTGGGTTGCGATGCAGCTCGGCCGCCCGGTGAAGTACATCGAGACGCGGTCGGAATGCTTCCAAGCGATGATCCACGGCCGCGATCAGGTCGACGACATCGAGGTCGCCGCCACGAAGGACGGCACGATCACCGCGCTGCGCTTGAAGATCACGGCCAACCTCGGCGCATACCATCAGCTGCTCACGCCGGTCATCCCCACGCTGACGCTGCTGATGGCGCACGGCTGCTACCGCTTCGAGAACATCGAGGCCGAAGTGGTCGGCGTGTTCACCAACACGATGTCGACCGACGCCTATCGCGGCGCGGGCCGCCCCGAGGCGACGTTCTTCATCGAGCGCGCGATCGACATGGTCGCGCTCAAGCTCGGCCTCGATCCGGTCGCCGTGCGCCGGAAGAACTTCATCGCGAACGCGTCGTTCCCGCACACGACCGCGACCGGTCTGACGTACGACTCCGGCGATTACGAGACCACGATGGACAAGGCGCTCAAGCTCGTCGACTATGACGGCTTGCGCAAGCAGCAGGCGGACTTGCGCAAGCAAGGCCGTTTCCTGGGCATCGGCGTTTCGACATACGTCGAGGTGTGCGGCATGGGCCCGTCGGCCGCGATGCCCGCGGCGGGCTGGGACTCCGCGACGATCCGCGTCGAACCGACCGGCAGCATCACGGTGCTCACCGGGGTGTCGCCACACGGCCAAGGCGAGGAGACGACGTTCGCGCAGATCGTCGCCGACGAGCTGGGCGTACCGATCGACAACGTCACCGTCGTGCACGGCGACACCGACCGCGTGCAGTACGGCGTCGGCACGTTCGGCTCGCGCGGCACGGCGGTCGGCGGTTCGGCACTCAAGCTCGCGATCGAGACGATTCAAGCCAAAGCGGTGAAGATCGCCGCGCACCAGTGGGAAGCCAACCCCGACGACGTCGAGTACAAGGACGGCAAGATCGGCGTCAAAGGCGATCCGTCCAAATCGATGACGACGCCGGAAGCCGGCTTCCTCGCGTTCATGGGCGACAATCTGCCGCCCGGCCTCGAGCCGGGGCTCGACGCGACGCGCCGCTTCGAACCGCCCAACTTCGTGTTCCCGTTCGGCACGCACGTCTGCGTGGTCGAAGTGGACGCGCAGAGCGGCGAGGTGAAGGTCGTCAAGTATCTCGCGGTCGACGACTGCGGCCGGCTGCTCAACCCGATGATCGTCGAAGGCCAGGTGCACGGCGGGATCGCGCAGGGCCTCGCGCAGGCGCTGTTCGAGGAAGTGATCTACGATGACAACGGCCAGCTCCTCACGGGAACGCTGATGGACTATGCGATCCCGCACGCGGAGCAAGTGCCGCACTACGAGCTCGACCACACCGTGACGGGCACGACCGTCAACCCGCTGGGGATCAAAGGCGTCGGCGAAGCGGGCACGATCGGCTCGACACCGGCGGTCGCGAACGCGGTCATCGACGCGCTTGCGCCGTTCGGCGTGGTGCACATCGACATGCCGCTGCGGCCCGAAAAACTGTGGACCGCGATGCAAGCGAAGAACGGGAGCGCGACATGATTCCGGCTATGTTCGACTACGTGCGCGCGACCAGCGTCGACGACGCTATCCGGTTGCTCGGCGAACACGGCGACGATGCGAAGCTGCTGGCCGGCGGGCACAGCCTCATCCCGATGATGAAGCTGCGGCTCGCCGCGCCCGCGGTGCTCATCGACATCGGCGGCATCCCGCAGCTCGACACGATCGGCGTGAGCGGCGGCCGCATCACGATCGGCGCGCTGACCAAGCACGCGGCGCTCGCGGCGAGCGACCCGCTGAAGAAGAACGCGCCCGTGCTGTGGGACGCGGCGAACGACCTGGGCGACCCGCAGGTGCGCAACCGCGGCACGATCGGCGGCGCGTCGGCGCACGGCGATCCGTCGGCCGACTATCCCGCCGTGCTGCAAGCGCTCGACGCGACGTTCACGGTGGCGGGCAAAGGCGGCACGCGCGAGCTCAAAGCGTCGGCGTTCTTCCAAGGCATGTTCGAGACCGCGCTCGGGGCGAACGACGTGCTGACGAAGATCGCATTCGACGCGGCGCCGAACTCGGCGTACGTGAAGTTCCACCACCCGGCGTCGCACTACGCGGTCGTCGGCGTCGCGGCGGTGCTCACGATGAGCGGTGGCGCGATCGAGTCGGCGCGCATCGCGGTGACCGGCATCGGCGACTCGGCGTTCCGCGCGAGCGGCGTGGAGAATGCGCTCAAAGGCGTGAAGCCGGCCGACGCCGACGCCTTGAAAGCGGCCTGCGCCGGCGTCGCGCGCAGCGTGACTGCGCGCGCCGACACGTTCGCATCGGCCGCATACCGCACCGCGATGGCGGACGTGTTCGCGGCGCGCGCGGTGGCAAAGGCGGCGTCAGGAGCGCGCTGATCTGATCGTGGCGACGAAGGCGGGTAACGGACGCATGGCGCGCTCTTTGCATCGGCATGCGTTGACGGCGCTCGCGTCAGTTGCGCTCGTCGGCGTCGCCGGTACCCCTTCCGCCATCCCGGCGACGTCGCTCGAATCGCGCCTGCACTTGGCGCCGTGCGTCGTCGGCCACACGAAGGTTCCGGCGCGGTGCGGCACGTTCGACGTGTTCGAGGACCGCGCGGCGCAAAGCGGGCGAATCATCCCGCTGAAACTCCTCATCGTCGGCGCGAAGTCGCCGTCGGGGCGCGCGATGTTCTGGAACCCGGGCGGCCCGGGCGCGAGCGCCGTCGAGCAAGCACCGTACATCGTCGACGGCGTGTTCGCAAAACCGTTCATGGCGCTTCGCGACCGGTACGATCTCGTGTTCGTCGATGTGCGCGGCACCGGCGGCTCCGCGCCGCTCACGTGCGACCTGTTCTCGCCGCGTCACGCGGCGCCCGACTTCGCACAGCTTTGGCCGGATGCGCCGTTGCGCGCGTGCCGGGCGGCGTCGGCGAAGAAAGCGAACCTCGATCTGTACACGACCGACATCACGGCCGACGACCTCGAGGACCTCCGCGCCGCGCTGCATGCCGACCATGTCGTCCTCTTCGGCGGCTCGTACGGCACGATGTTGTACCTCGACTATCTCCGCCGCCACCCCGCGCACGTCGAGAGCGCCGTGCTCGAAGGCGTGGCGCCGCCCGGCATCCTGATCATCCCGCTCGACGATGCGCAGGGCGCGCAACTTGCACTGAGCCGGGTGATTGCTGACTGCGCCGCCGAAACGTCCTGTCACCGGCATTTTCCCGATTTAGCGGCGCACGTCGCCGTGCTGCAGCATCGCTTCGACCACGGTTCGCTCACGATCCGCATTCGCAACGTCGCGACGAAGCAATTCGAGACGGTCGTTCTGTCGAAGGGCGTCTTTGCCGACCGGCTGCGTCAGGCGATGTACAGCACGGAAGGAGCCGCGCTCGTCCCGGTCATCCTCGAGCGCGCCTATCGAGGCGACTACGTGCCGCTCGGGTGGCTCATCCAGCAGATCACGATCAGCTTCGGGGAAGTCGCGGCCGGGCTGAATCTTTCGGTGACGTGCGCGGAGGATGTCGCGTTCATCACTGAAGCCGACGTAGCACGAACGAGCGCGGGGACGTTCGAGGGCGATACGCGGGTGCGCGCGCAGCAGCATGCTTGCGCGATCTGGAACGTGCGCCCCGTTTCGCGCGCGTTCCTCGATCCCGTTCGCAGCGCTGCGCCGATCCTGATGATCTCCGGCGCCGACGACCCCGCGTCACCTGCGGAACTCGGTCTTAAAGCGCTGCGCTATCTGCCGAACGCGCGCCAGATCCTGATCCCGCACGCCTCGCACGAAACGGAGCTGCCGTGCAGCGACCGGCTCATCGTCGAGTTCGTGCGCGCCCGCAGCGCGAAGGCCCTCGACACGGCGGCCTGCGTCGCGAGCTCGCACCGCCCGCCGTTCCTCACGTCGCCGCCGCCGTCGCGGTAGCGTCTCGAACGGCCCGACCAGACGGACGGCCCTAGGAAGCGGTCGCCACACCCGCCAAGCGAGGCTTTCCGGGCGTTGCGTTCCTCAGCAGCACAGAAACGTGGTGGTTCATGCACGCACCCGCTCTCGTTCGTCTTGCCGGCGCTCTTGCCGCTGGTGCGCTTCTCGCATCCTGTAGCGGTGGTGGCGGCTCCGCGAGCCCCCCGCTCGCGCCGGTCATGGCCCCCCAGGCGCCCGCCGGCCTAGCGCCGCAAGCGCTCGCCGAAAATTCGTCCACGCGCTCTGTACAGACCGTCGTGATTCCACCGCCGCCGCAATGCACGCCCATCATCAACGTGAACCCGGCGACGCAGCTCAACCACATCCGGACGGCGCGGTACACCGACGTTCCCGACGGGCACGACAACGATTCCTCGGGCGATCGGGATCGCGAGCACGGTGACGGACTGCGCAACATCGACGGGACGGGCTGCGACTACACGATCTATCTCGGACCGAAGTCGAAGCATGCACGCATCAATAATGCGCGCGTCCACGGCGGCGCTCACATCCAGATCGTCTCCGATGGTGCCGAGGACGTGCAGATTCGTGAGACGGTGGTCGACGGCGGCCAGGGTGCGGCGATTTGCAACGTCTACACGACTTCGTGCAAAGACGGCGTCTGGTTCGCCTACGGCGCCACCGGCTCGATCGAGCGCAGCTTCGTCACGAACGCGTCGACCGGCGTCAACATCCAAAACGCGCGTGCCTTAGTCGGCGAGACCCTGATCACCAACACGTCGTTCCTCGGCGTCAACATCCTCTTAAGCGCCGACGGAACCGTCGAGGACACGTACATCGACAACTCGATGAACACCGGCAGCGGCGTCGCGGTGCAGTTGGCCTCTAAAGGCGTCATCCGGCGCACCACCGCCGTCGGCAGAGGGGTTTCGTCGTCGGGCGGCTCCCCGCAGTTCGGGTTCTTCTTCGGGCACAACCATCCGACGGTGATCACGGATCACGCCAAGGCGATCCACAACCAGACGGGCTTCGGCAGCTACTGCGCGATCGGCATCAACAGCGTCGCCGACCTGACGAACGCGCACGACTCGGCGGTCAACAGCACGATCGCGAACTACGACGTGAACAACAACCCGGTCGGGCCCGGCTGCATCTAGGCCCCGGGCGGCGGAACCCCGCCGTCCGGTAAGCGGGTTGTGCGAATCGCCATGCCGGTTCGGACAACCCCTTTGGAGCGCGCGATCGAAGCGCTGCGGCATCTGCCCGTGGGCGATCTCGCGGCGCGCGATCACGTACGCACCGTGCGGTCTAGCCTGGCGGTAGCGTCGGAGAGCGAGCTGCTGCGATTGCTGCGGGTCCTCGACGCGCTCGACGTCGACCAGGCGCGCGTCGACGGCGATCTCGACGCAGCGCGTGCCGCGGCCGACGCGGTGGGCCGGCGTGTCATCTTGGCGCGGCTGCGGCGGCATCTGGAGCCCGCGCGCGACTGCGTGCTGCGCCACCTCGCGGCACCGCCCGGCGACCTGCGGCTCATCGTCGATTTGCGCGCGCAGCTGCTGACGTTCTTGGAGAAACGTTCCGATGCGGCCGACCTCGCGCCGCTCGACGACGACCTGCGCGCGTTTCTGGCATCGAGGGTGGACCTCGGGCTGCTCGAGCTGCGCCGTCTCACGTGGGCCGACTCCGCTGCGTTGCTCGAAAAGCTGGCGCGCTCGGAAGCCGTGCACGCGGTGCGCGGCTGGTTCGACCTGAAGGACCGGCTCGACGACGACCGCCGCGTCTACGCGTTCTTCCACCCGGCACTGCCCGGCATGCCGGTGGTGTTCACCGAGGTCGCGCTCACCGACGAGACGCCGGCGTCGATCCGCGCGATCCTCAACCCGAACGCGCTGCGCGTCGACGCCGCGCTCGCGCGCTGTGCGACGTTCTATTCCATCTCGAACACCGAGCGCGGCTTGACGGGGATCCCGTTCGGCAACGCGCTGATCAAGCACGCGGTCGAGCAGTTGCGAGCGGAGCTGCCGCGGCTGCGCACGTTTGCGACGCTCTCGCCGCTGCCGGGCTTCGCCGCATGGGTTCGCACGCTGGGCGAACGCGTCGATGTGGACGTGCGCGGCGCGCTCGCGATGCCGGGCTGGCATCGCAAGGCCGCACCGCTGGCCGCGTTGCGCGAACCGCTGCTCCGGCTCGCCGCCCGCTATCTGCTCGAAGCGAAGCGCGGCGACGGCGCCCCGCACGACGCGGTGGAGCGCTTCCATCTTGGCAACGGCGCGACGATCGAGCGCATCGATTGGCTCGCCGACCCGACGCCGCGCGGGATCGAGCAGTCGTTCGGCATCATGGTGAACTACCGTTACGCCCTCGACCGCTACGCCGCAAATCAGCTCGCATACGGCACGAACCACGCGGTGGACGCAACCTCGGCCGTGAAGGCGCTTGCGGCCGCCGATCCAACGATCATCGGCGAACAGGTCGCAACGGTCTCTCGGCGCCACGCCCTGCTTGCGGCGGTGCGCGGCGTGATGTCACGCGCGAAGCGCATCATCGCGCGCGCCCCGGCCGGCGCCTGAGCTAAGGTTTCACCCCAAGATCTTCGCGTAGTGCTGGAGTGATTGCAGCATCGCGTCGGCGACGAAGAGCCTGAACGCGCTCGCGTCACCGGCGTCTTGTCCCGAATCGAGCGCGTCGAGGTAGGCACCCCGGCGATCGGGTTCGATGATGAGCGGCGGATAGCGGTGCTGCAAGAGGTGCGCGTTCATCAGCAGGCGTGCCGTACGGCCGTTGCCGTCGAAGAACGGATGCAGCCGCGCGATCTCGTAATGCAGATCGGCCGCGACGAGCACGGGTTGCTCGCGACCTTTGCGCCCCGCGTAGCGCGCGAACATCTCGTCGACTCCAGCCGATGCGGCGTCCGCGTTCGGCGGCCGGTAGCGGGTGCCCGCGATTGCGACAGCGTCGTTGCGGATGCGCCCCGCCCAGCCGTCATCGATGCCGCGCATCAGCAGTCCGTGCAGCTCGAGCATAGCGTGCGCCGCGATCGCCTCGCCGCGCTCCGCGATCTCGTGCATTCGGCGGACTGCTGCCGCGTGGTTCACGGCCTCGAGGTGGTCGCGCATCGACTTGCCCGCGATGGTCGCGCCGTCTTCGAGCACGCGCTGCGTCTCACGCAGCGTGAGCGTGTTGCCTTCCAGAGCATTGCTCGCCCACGTGAACCGAACGTCCTCGGCCGCGAAAAGCCGAGTCAGGCCGGTCCACTCGTGTTCGGGAAGGGGCCGCAGCCGGCTCAGCCGCTCGTCGAGTTCAGCCATCACGGACAGCATACCGGGTCCGCGAGGAAATCCCCATTCATCGTGTCGCGGCCAGACCCGGTTTCGCGCCGCATGCGTTCGGCGGGGGCGGCACCGGCGGGGTCGCCGTCAAGCCGAAGTACAGCGGCAGGAACGACGTGCCGTCGGTCATGTACGTGCCGGTCACGTTCAGCGTCTGGCCGGGTGGAATGCCGAAGCCTCTGACCAAATAGCGCTGCGACGGATCGCCGACGCACCGCACTTGCGTCGGCGCCGCGTCGCCGGTGAACCACATCGTCGTCGTGACGCCGCCGCCCGTTGCACCGGGCTGCTCGTAGAGGTAGACGTTCTGCGGCGACGGCGTGGGGTTCGCGAACAGCAGCGTGACGGCGCGCAGCACGCCGTAATCGCCCGCCAACGGCGCGCGCTGGCCGGCGACCGCGACGTCGCCGGGCCGCAGGTTCGGGAACGCCGGTTGTCCGTTCGCGTAGTAGCGCACCCCGATCGCGAACGGCGGCGGCTCGGGCGCGCCGGCGGTGTACGACAGCGCCAGCGGCGGAACCGTCGCGAGCGAGAACTCGCCGCGGCGATAGTGCGCGTCGGTCGAATGCTCCGGCTGCGACAGCAGCGTCGCCGGATCGACGCCGTTGCTCGCCGCGACGACGAGCACGTTCACCGGCGCGCCGTCGAGCACGCGCAGGTCATAGATCGCGTTGATCAACGTTCCCGGCAGCATGGCGCCCGCGCCGAGCGGCAAAAAATACGGCGTCGCGGGGAGGATCGGCGCGACGAAGCTCTCCTGCGTTGCGCGCTCCAGCATGTAGCGCACCGTGGACGTGTGGCCGACGTACGCGAACGCATCGGACGGCCCCGCGAACGCCCCGAGCACTTGCACGCGCGCGGCCGACGCCGTCGGCTGCAGCGCGAGATATAGCCGGCGGTTCGGTGAGTCCGACACGTGATAGACGTACGCGCGCGCCGGGCGCGTCGCGTCGATCGTGCCGCGGAACAAGACGCCGTCGTCGAGCGCGCCGAGCCGCTCGGGGTCGTCGCTGTAGAAGAGCACGGCTGGGTCGAGCTGCGGCAGCAGGTCGATGTGCACGTGCACGTTCGTCGTACCCGACTGATCGACGTACGTGTCGTTGCCGCGCACGACGACGTTCGCGCGCGCTTCGAGTCCCTGACCGGGACGGAGATCACCTGTCGACACTCCGCCGACGTCGAGTGTCGTCCCCGGCTGCATTTGCGCCGTTTGCGCGATCGCGCCGCGAATGCGCGCGATTGCGAAGGCCCCGCTGACGTTTCCAGCCAGCTCCACGGTCGCATCCGCGGGCACGACACCCGCCGGCGGCGCGACGAGCACGGCGACGCTCGCGGTGTCGCCGGCGCTGTCGGACAGCGTGACGGTGCCGCGCCCGAACGCGCGCCCGGTGATGAAGAGCGTGCGAGTGACCGCGTCGTAGCGCACGACGACGCCGTCGAACGAGGGTTGCGCGCTCAACGGCCCGGCGCCGCCGGAAACGCCGACCGTCACGGTGCCGCCCGGGACGACGCCCACGCGCGCGCGGTCGAGGCGAATCGGAGCCAACGGCAACGCGGACGCGCCCGGCGATGGCGACGGCGTCGCGCCGGGTGACGGCGATTCCGAGGGCGACGGTGATTCGGGCGACGGTGACGGCGACGGCGTCGACGGCGCGGGGATCGGCGGCGGTGGCGGCGGCGGCAGCGATTGCGCGACGCCTGCGACCGGCACGCTCGCCGAGCCGAGCGCGAGGAGCGCGGCGAGCAACAGCATCGATTTCCGGATCGTCATCGCGCGTGCTAGTGCGTCGGGGCGCAAACGGACACCTCGCTCCGGGGTTGAAGAAGGGTACCGTGCTGAGCGATTTCCATCCGCTCGTCGGCGACTGGTTTGCCAGCCGCTACGGCGAGCCGACCGAGCCGCAAGTCCAAGGCTGGCCGCTCATTCGCGCCGGCCACGACGTGCTGGTCTCGGCGCCGACGGGTTCGGGCAAGACGCTCGCGGCGTTCACGCTGTGCCTCGACGACCTGATCCGCCGCGCCGCGGACGGCGAGCTGCCCGACGAGACGCTCGTCGTGTACGTCTCGCCGCTCAAAGCGCTCACCAACGACGTTCGCAAGAACCTCGAGACGCCGCTCGGCGAGCTGCTTGCCGCCGCCGACGCGCGCGGGTTGTCGCTCGCCCCGATCCGCACGGCGACGCGCACCGGGGACACCACGCAGGCCGAGCGCGCTCGCATGCTGCGCAAACCGCCGCACGTGCTCGTGACGACGCCCGAGTCGCTCTTTATCTTGCTCACGGCGGAGAAGTCGCGCAGGCTGTTCACCGGCGTGCGCACCGTGATCGTCGACGAGATCCACGCGATGGCCGCCGACAAGCGCGGTTCGCACCTCGCGCTGACGCTGGCACGGCTCGACGACCTCGTGATGCGCGAGAGCGGCCGCAAGCCGCAGCGCATCGGCCTGTCGGCGACGGTACGCCCGCTCGACGACGTCGCGCGCTTCTTGTCGCCGACCGCGCAAATAGTCGACGTGGGCCACCGCCGCGCGATGACGCTCGCGGTCGAAGTCCCCAGCGACGAGCTCGGCCCCGTCGCGAGCAACGAGATGTGGGGCGAGATCTACGACCGCGTCGCGGAGCTCGTGCGCACGCACAAGACGACGCTCGTGTTCGTGAGCACGCGCCGGATGAGCGAGCGCGCGGCGTTCAATCTCGCATCGCGGCTGGGCGAAGGGATCGTGCTGCCGCACCACGGCAGCCTCTCGCGCGACAAGCGCTTCGAAGCGGAAGACCGGCTGAAGAAGGGCGAGCTGCGCGCGGTCGTCGCCACCGCGTCGCTGGAGCTCGGCATCGACATCGGCTCGGTCGACCTCGTCGTGCAGCTCGGCACGCCACGCTCGATCAAGACGGCGCTGCAACGCATCGGGCGCTCCGGTCACTGGGTCGGCGCGAAGCCCGAGGGCCGCCTGTTCGCGACGACCCGCGACGAGCTGGTCGAATGCGCGGCGCTGGTGCGCGGCATCCGCGGCGGCGCGATGGACGCGCTGACGATCCCGACCGCGCCGCTCGACATCCTCGCGCAGCAACTCGTCGCGTTCTGCGCCGCGGAAGAAGAGTGGGATGTCGACGCGCTCTACCGCGCGGTGCGCACGGCCTATCCGTATCGCGACCTCGAGCGCAAAGACTTCGACGATGTCGTCACGATGCTGTCGGACGGCGTCGCGACGTCGCGTGGGCGCAGCGGCGCGTACCTGCACCACGACCGCGTCAACGGCCGTCTGCGCGCGCGGCGGGGCGCGCGCATGGCGGCGATCACGTCGGGCGGCGCGATCCCGGAGACCGCGAACTACAACGTCGTCGCCGAACCCGACGGCCACGTCGTCGGCACGGTCGACGAGGACTTCGCCGTCGAGAGCATGGCGGGCGACATCTTCCTACTCGGCTCGACGTCGTGGCAGATCCGGCGCGTCGAATCGGGCGTCGTTCGCGTGGAGGACGCGCGCGGTGCGCCGCCGTCGATCCCGTTCTGGAACGGTGAGAGCCCCGGCCGCACGATCGAGCTGTCGCACGAAGTGTCGATGCTGCGCGCCGCGGTCGACGAGCGCGACGACGCATCCGCGATCGACTGGCTGCTCGCCGAGTGCTGCGTCGACCGCGCCGGCGCGGAGCAAATCGTCGCCTACATCCGCGCCGGCAAGACGATCCTGGGCACCGTGCCGACCGGCACGACGATCGTCGCGGAGCGATTCTTCGACGAAGGCGGCGGCATGCAGCTCATTCTGCACACGCCGTTCGGCGCCCGCATCAACCGCGCGTGGGGCTTGGCGTTGCGCAAGAAGTTCTGCCGGTCGTTCAACATCGAATTGCAGGCCGCCGCCACCGACAACGGCGTGGTGGTGTCGCTGAGCGATCAGCACGCCTTCCCGCTGGAGATCGTCTTCGAGTACGTGAAGTCCGCGAGCGTCGAGGCGACGCTGACGCAGGCGCTGCTGACCGCGCCGATGTTCGCCGCACGCTGGCGCTGGAACGCGACGCGCGCGCTCGCCATCCTGCGGATGCGCGGCGGCAAGAAGGTCCCGCCGCAACTGCAGCGGATGCGGGCGGACGATCTCCTCGCGTCGTGCTTCCCCGACGCGGCGGCTTGCGCGGAGAACCTCACCGGCCCGATCCGCATCCCCGATCACGTGCTCGTGCGCGAGACGATCGGCAACTGCCTCACCGAAGCGATGGACCTCGCGGGCTTGACCACCGTGTTGCGCGCGGTCGAGAGCGGCGAGATCAAGACGGTCGCCGTCGATACGGCCGAGCCGTCGCCGTTCAGCCACGAGATCCTCAACGCCAACCCGTACGCGTACCTCGACGACGCGCCGCTCGAAGAGCGCCGCGCGCGCGCCGTGACGCTGCGCCGCACGATCCGCAGCGATGCCGACGGCGCGGGCATCCTCGATCCCGCCGCGATCGCCGAGGTCACCGAGTCGGTGTGGCCCGTCGTCCGCGACGCGGACGAGCTGCACGACGCGCTCGCGACGCTCGTCATCCTCCCGCCGGTCGCGGAGTGGACCGCATGGTTCGACGACCTGGTCGCGCAACGCCGCGCAACGACGCTCGCGGACGGCGACGCGCGCTTCTGGACGTGCGCCGAACGCCTCGCGCTCGCGCGCATCGCCTACCCCGACGCGACGGCGCAGCCGGAGATCGCCGCGATCGCGCCGGCGCAGCCGCTGCCGGAACGCCGCGAGGATGCGATCGCCGAGATCGTGCGCGGTTGGCTGGAATCGAGCGGTCCGGTCACGGTCGCCGAGCTCGCCGAACGCTTCGAGGTCGACACCGACGCGATCGACGCGGCGCTGATTCGCCTCGAAACCGAAGGCCAAGTATTGCGCGGTCGTTTCCGCGGCCACGACGTCGAGGAGTTCTGCAACCGCCGCGTGCTCGCGCGCATCCACCGCCTGACGTTAGGCACGCTGCGCCGCGAGATCGAGCCCGTCACGACGGCCGAATACGTGCGCTTCCTGTACCGCTGGCAGCACGTCGCGCCGAATTCGCGCCTGCACGGCATCGACGGCACGCTGCAGATCATCAAGCAGCTCGAAGGCTACGAAATTCCCGCCGCGGCGTGGGAAGCGTCGATCCTGCCCGCGCGCGTGACGCGCTACAAGCGCGAGTATCTCGACCAGCTCTGCTACTCCGGCGAAGTGATGTGGGGCCGGCTCTCACCGCACCCCGCGCTCGCGCCGGTCGAAGCCGACGAGCGCCAACGCCGCATCCGCCCGACGAAGCTCGCCCCGATCTCGCTGTTCAAGCGCGAGGACGCCGAGTCGCTGATCGTCACGCGCGACGGCGAGCAGAACGCCGCGCTCTCGCACGCGGCGCGCGAAGTGCTCGACGAGATCGGCCAGCGCGGCGCGCCGTTCTTCGCGGACATCGTCCGCGGCACCAAACGGCTCCCGGCCGAAGTGGAAGAAGCGCTCTGGCAGCTCGTCGCGGCGGGCCTGGTGACGGCCGACGGTTTCGACGCGCTGCGCTCGCTGATCGACGCGAAGCGCCGCCTGGGCGACAGAGGCCTGCGCGCGCGCCCGCGCTCGTCGAGCGGCCGCTGGACGCGCCTCGCGTCGGAGACCGCACGCATCGAGCCCGAGACGTTCGCGCGCCGCCTGCTGGAACGCTGGGGCGTGGTGTTCCGCGACGTCGCCGCGCGCGAAACGCTCGCCCCGCCGTGGCGCGAACTGCTCGGGGCGCTACGCCGCCTCGAAGCCCGCGGCGAGATCCGCGGCGGACGCTTCGTCTCCGGCTACGTCGGCGAACAATTCGCCCTCCCGGAAGCGATCGAAGCACTTCGCGCCGCCCGCCGCAACGCCGACGACTCCGACGTCGTGGACGTGTCCGACTACGACCCGCTGCGAATCGCGAATACGCTGATCACTGGCACGCTGCCGAAGCCGCTGCGCGCAGCCGTTTCGTAGATCGCTGCCGGGCAGGCGTGACCAGCCCGCGTCCGGTGTAGGAGTTGCCTGCTAGCTCGGGAATCCGCGGGGACGTCCGGTCGATCGGGAGTGGTTCTTATACTCCCGGGGAGCGTGTGATATTTCCAGCATGTTCCGAGCGGTGGCTCGGTGGCGCGTTGCCTGGTTGCTCGTCGCGGCTGCCGTCGCGGGCTGTGGCGGATCCAGCGCGCGATCGAACGTGCCGCCGGTGCCGGGAAGCACCGCTACCCCTACGCCAGGCGTTACGCCGACGCCCCCAGGCGGTTCAACGGCCGCCGCGCTCATCACCGCGGGGGCATTGCTGAACACGTTTTGGTCGGGCTTGCCTCATCAAGATCGGGTCGCGGACGCCGCTTCAATGGCGACGTACATGAAGACGCTGAGCATTTTCCACAACGTCATGGTCACGAACGATGATGTCGTTTTCTCCCAGCTCCCGGACAACAGCTCCTTTTCCTATTTCCTCGACGTCGGCGGTCCATATTCCGACGCCGTAACAGCGTCACACGCGAGGATGCGCGGCCAGCCACGTACATCGCAACGCCGCACGGCGTCAAGCGCGACGACCTACGTGATGCCCGATCCCACGGGCGCCGTCGAGTTCTTGGTCGATGACGCGTCGTTCCCAAGTCAGCTGCTCTCGACATCGTCAGACTTCGTGCCGGCGCTTCAAGCCAGCGGTTATAAGAATGTCACGGCGAAGGCGTTGACGGTCGATAACATGCTCGCGCTCAAAGGTACGCCACTTTCGATACTGTACATTAGCGCTCATGGCGGCGGGTTTGACGGATTCCTCAATATCGCGCCGTGGTACGAACTCCTGACGTCCACACCGGTTAGCCCCGAACTCGATTTGAAATACCAGGCGTTGCTCGCGAGCGACGCCTCGGGGGCGGCACAACTGCAACACGCCCAGACGGCTCCATTTGCGAAGCCTGTCTATTCGGTAACCACGAAGTTTTTTGCGACCAACGTGACGTTCGGCGCAAACGCCCTCGTATACGTCACCGCGTGCCATAGTGCTGCGCCGGCACCGGGCGCGCAGAGCATCATCCGCGCTATCCAGGGCGCGAGCACAAACGCCGTTTACCTAGGTTGGACCAAAACTGTACTCACTACCGACGGCCTCGAAAGTGCAGCCTTTGTCTTCGATCGGATGCTTGGTGAAACGTCCCCGTCACCGTTCAGCGGAGCGCCCAAGCCGGAGAGCCCACCGGAGCGGCCCTTTTCGCTCGAAGAAGTCCTGGCGTACGGCGCTTCCCGCGCCCGCGATGATGGCCAACCGACGACAGAAGCCACATCTTGCAGCAATTCGAACGTCTTGGACGCTCCTCTCCTTGATGGCTGTAACTCGAAACTCGTCGAGTCCAGCTCCGGCTCCGCAAACTTGATGCTCGCACCGAGCATCGCACACATGCAAGTCGACGAGACGACGGGTACGTTGACGGTTTCCGGCGAGTTTCCCGGTTCGAGCGGGTCGTTCGCAATCGATTCGACGCCGCCGGCTCAGGGCGGCGGCACCGTTCTCACGGCTTCGACGTGGTCGGCGACGACCGCGACCGCGCAGATTCAACCGTCAGGTCCCACCGCCGCGGGCTATATCGTCGCGCGGACCATGGGCGTTAGCGGGAACGCTGCGCCGCTGACGATGTGGCGGGGCCTCACGGTCGACCATAGCGGAAAACGGACCGGCGACAGTGGCAATTACACCGATTCGTTCAAGATAACGGGCTCCTACGATTTCCGCGCGGACATCCATCCGTATCGGCCGGCGCCCGGCGCTGCACCGACGTCAGACCCCAATCAAACGAATTTTGTCATGAACACCAGCACGACGCACGTGGGTGGCGGGGAGACCCATGTCATCCCCGGCAACCAAACATATACGGCCACCCTCAACGCAGACCCGGCGTGGTGTGTGTTGAAGGCCGGCGACCCCACCTGCCCGGGGCCGAATGGTTTCTTTGGGGCTCTTTTCGATCCGTGCCCGATAATCGGGACGACGGGTTTATGTGTCAATATTTTCGGCTACGCCAAAGGCACAGAAAAGTCCACGACAGGTGGGTGCAACAACCCGGATTGCTCGATTAGCCTTGAATTCAGTGTCGAAACACCCCGCTCGCCGCGAATCGGCGTCGTCGTGTTGCCGACTGATGCGAATTCGAACATTCAGCAAACAACGGTTACCGGTGACTGCTATGATCCTTTCTATGGCACCGGGTCGACGGATGTAATCTCGTGCACTTTGAAAACCGGCGCGGTAACCGCGAGCTTCCCGCCGCTGCCCACGACGCCGCAATGACGCCGGCGCGCGATTACGGACTCCCCGTGACGCGTTGCACCATGCGGTACACGATGTTCATCTGCGTCCCGCTCCTGAGCGAATAGTTCGCATCGTCATAGCCCCACCAGTCCCAGCAGCCGTTCGGATTGTACGGCGTCGGTCCGGGCGCAGCCACCGCGTACGGGTAGAGCACGATGATCTTGTTCGTGTCGGCCCATTCGTCGATACCGCTCTCGGTCACGAAGCGGTCGCCGATCTGCACGTGACCCTGCAAGCAGCCGTGGAACACCACGACGAAGCCGCACGTCGCGCCGCCGGCGCACGGCTGCGGCACGAACACGGTCCCGTTCGTGTCCATCGAATTCGCGGCGCTCGCGCCGAATTCGGTCTGATCGAAGCGCATGAGGCTGCCTTGCAGCGCCCCGCTCGAGCGCGGGCTCAAGGTGCCGAAGAATAGCGCCAGCCACTTCTGTTCCGAATCGTAGACCTGGCCGTTTTGCGTGCACGCGATCATGTACGGGCTAGCGGCGGTACCGCAAGGCAGTTCGCCGGTGGGCGACTCCCAGCCGTGGTCGGCAGCGAACGCGTTGTCGAACGTGACACGCGCGCCGTAGTGCAGATACTCGCTGTTCAAGTCCGCCATCTCTTGCGGGTTGACGACGGAGTCTTTCGTGCCCGACCACAGGTACACGGGCTGCGCCTGGAGGTGTGAGGCGCTGTCGATCGTCGCCGCCGCGGACTGCTGGTCGAGATATGACTCGGACTGCGCGAGCGTGCTCTGGTAGAGCGCTTGCCCGTTGATCGTCTCGCCGCCGCACTCCGCCAGCGCGAGCACCACGCTGTCTTGCGCGCAGTGGAAGACGCCGCCCGCGTAGATCGCCGCACCCTTGAAGACGGCCGAATGCGCGACGTGCATCTGCATGCCGAAGAATCCGCCCGACGAAATTCCCGCCACGAAGATCTGCTGCGCGGCGACGTGATACGACCCGAGATGAACGACCGTCGGGGCCGGGGTGACGCCCCCTGCTGGCGGCGTGGTGCCGGGTGCGGGTGTCGCCGTCGGGACCGGTGACGGTGTCGCCGGGGCGGCGGTTTGCCCAGGCGCGGGGGTCGCCGCACCGGGGCCTGCGCCCGGGAACTGCGCGCTTGGCGTCGGCGTCGTCGTTGTCGGCGCGATGGCCGCCGTCGAGCCGCCGCTGCAGGACGCCAGCAATACCGCTGCTGCCATCCACACCGCGTGGGCCACTGGATGCGTTCGGAGCACGGCTTCCCTCCATCACGGTAGCTGAAGGAACGCTGTACCCAGCTCTCGCGCGAATACGCTCGGTCCGGCACGGAACGTGACGCGGGCGCCAGATCGCACCTTCGAGAAGACCTCGCCGATGCGCACCGTTCGAGTTGGCCGCACCGGGCTGAAGGTTTCGGAGATTTGCCTTGGGACGATGACGTTCGGGCTGCAGACCGATCGCGGTGAGTCGTTCGACATCATGGATGCGGCCGAGTATTCCGGGATCGACTTCTTCGACGTCGCGGATGTCTACCCGGTCGGCGGCACGCTGGAGACGGCCGGGCGCACCGAGGAGATCGTGGGCGAGTGGCTGGCCGCCAAGCGCGACCGGTTCGTGCTGGCAACCAAGGTATACGGCGCGATGGGACCGCTGCCGAACGACACAGGCCTGTCACGGCGCCACATCATGGCCGCATGCGACGCGTCGTTGCGCCGGCTGCGTACCGATTACATCGACCTGTACTACATCCACCGCTGGGACGCCGACACGCCCATCGACGAGACGCTCGCGGCTTTCGACGACCTGCGCAGCGCGGGCAAGATCCGCTACGCAGGCTGCAGCAACATCGCGGCCTGGCAGATGATGGGGGCCCTCGCGACGTCGGAGCGCCACGAGCTCGTGCGCTTCGACGCGGTGCAGCCGCGCTACAACATCCTGTTCCGCGCGATCGAGAACGAGCTGCTGCCGGCCGCGCTGGCCAACGGCGTCGGTGCCGTCGTGTTCAACCCGCTCGCCGGCGGCGTGCTGACGGGCAAGTACCGCCGCGGCGACGCTCCGCGCGAGGGAACGCGCTTCACGCTGGGCAACGCGGCGTCGCTCTACCAGCAGCGCTATTGGCAGGAAGCGCAGCTCGAGGCCGTCGAGCGGCTCGCCGAGCACGTCGCATCGCGCGGCAAGTCGCTCACGCACGTTGCGCTGCGCTGGGTGCTCGAGCAGCCCGGCGTGACCGCCGCGATCGTCGGGGCCAGCCGCGCCGAGCAGTTGCGCGACTCGCTCAAAGCGGTCGACATCGTGCTCGACGACGCCGACCGTCGCGCGTGCGACGAGGCTTGGTACGCGCTGCCGCGAAGGCGGCCGGAGGAGGAGCGCTGAGATGGTCGGGACGTTCTTTCGGCACGGCAGCAACACGCTGCTGATCGGCTTGGCGCTGGCGCTGTCCGCGCTGTTCGCCGCGCACGTGCTGGCGTTCGCACCGATGTCGCCGGCCGCGGTGGCGATCGGCGCGCTCGTGTTCTTCGGCTCCGAGTACACGACGCACCGCTTCATGTTCCACGCACCGCCGCAGCGCAACGCGTTCGTGCTCAAGCTCCAGCACCGCTTGCACTACGGCCACCACGTCACGCCCGACGAGCTCGGGCTGCTGTTCCTGCCGGTGTGGTTCGTGATCCCCGTCGCGTCGCTGACGTTCGGCATCTTCTTCGCGATCACGCGCGATCTCGGCCTGAGCGCGGCGATGCTGCTCGGCGCCGTTCTCGGCTTGTTCTATTACGAGTGGGTGCACTACGTGGCGCACATTCCGTTCGTGCCCAAGACGCGGTTCGGGCGCTGGATCAAGAAGTACCACCTCTGGCACCATTTCAAGAACGAGCGCATGTGGTTCGGCGTGACGAACCCCAGCATGGACTTCGTGGGACGCAGCTATGCGCGCGTCGACGAGGTCGAGCGCTCCGGCAGCACGCGCGTGCTCTTTCCGAAATAAGGAGACCTCGATGCGAACGACGCTGGTGTACGTCGGAATCGTCCTCGGTGCGGTGCTGCTGGCGAGCGCGGTCTCGCACAGCCCGGCCCCCGCGCGCGGGAGCGTCGCCTTTTTGGTGAGCGGCACCGATCCGTGCTCGAACCCCGCGCCCGTGCCGGATGCGCTGCGTTTGCCGGCCTCGGTCCCGCCGGGCGAGCCGGCCGCGATCGAGCAAAAGATGCTGCGCTATCTCTACGGCGACGATCCGGATCACGTGCCCAGCAACAGCCCGAAGCTCTATCCCTATCGCCGGCTGGGGTGGTGCGTCGACAAGTACGTTCGCGACACCGGTCCGTACGTGCACGGCCAGTACTACGGCACGCACCCCGCCGTGCGCATCTACTACTCGCCGGAGATGATGACGTGGCTGCGCAACGGTCGCCACGGCGTCCCCGCCGACGGCGCCGTGATCATCAAAGAGCAGTTCAGCCCCACGCCCGCGGCGCGCTACGAAGGGCTCGACGACGCGCACTTGCAGCCGCACGACTGGACGGTGATGATCCGCCGCACGTCGGCGTCGCACGACGGCTGGTTCTGGGCCGAAGTCTACACCAAGACCGCCGAGAACAAGCCGATGACGTTCGGCGGCACGCAGTATCCCAACGCGGGCTTCGGCCTGTACTGCCTGCGCTGCCACGGCTCGGCGAACGACGCGGGGACGTTTGCCGCGCTCGAGAACATCAAAGGCTTTTCCGGCGAGCCGCTGACGTTCAAGGTCGACGACACGTGGCGCGCGCCGCCACCGACGCCGGAGAGTATGGGAACGGCGACGCCGCAGATCGACCGCGAGCACGAGAAGAACGCGCAGCTTCCCACGCACGTGCGCGCGGTGCCGCCGGGCTTGCAAACGTTTCCCGTCGAGCCGCTCGACACGCTGCTCGCGCACCCCAAAGGCCCGCCGCAGTTCATGACGTCGGACCAGTGCATGGGGTGCCACGGCGCCGCGTCGGGCGCGCCGTCCGGTCCGCTGATGTGGCTGACGCCGCCGCCGGCGTACACGCCGCCGCCGTCACCGCCGCCCGGAAGCATCGGCGTCAACGTGTCGGAGTACGGCGAATGGCGCTGGTCGCCGATGGGGCTCGCGGGCCGCGATCCGGTGTTCTTCTCGCAGCTCGAGAGCGAGCAGCACTACGTCGACACGATCCCCGATCGCGAGATCGCCGGCGACCATCCTGCGCAGACGCGCGCGACGCTCAAGCAGCAGGTGGTCGACACGTGCATGCGCTGTCACGGCGTGATGGGCAAGCGCCAGAACGAGATCGACCACGGCCCCAGCGCGCACTTCGACGAGAAGTGGGTGTTCGCCGCGGATCCCGCCAAGCCGTCGTTCCATTACGGCGGCCTCGCGCGCGACGGCATCAGCTGCACCGTGTGCCACCACATCACGCAGCCGGCGAAGGAGTCGCTCGCGTTCGTGCTCACGCACAAGAACACCGGGCTGTTCGACGTCGGACCGCCCGACAAGATCCACGGGCCGTTCGAGACCAAGACGATCGCCGCGCACCCGATGAAAGAATCGCTGGGCACGACGCCGGTGTTCGGCGCGCTCACGAAGTCGGCGCGGCTGTGTGCGAGCTGTCACAGCATCAACCTGCCGGTCGTCGACGCGCCGGACAAGGTCCATCCGGTCACGCCGATGATGGCGCACGACGTCGAGCAGAACACGTATGTCGAGTGGGTCAACAGCAAGTTCCAGACCGAGTACAAGCCGGGCCCGGGCGCGAAGTCGTGCCAAGACTGCCACATGGCGCCGGGCGTCGCCAACGACCGGCTCGGCGTGCGCGAACCGGAGATCCAGACGCGCATCGCGCTGGTCCAGGACGAGACGTATCCCGCCGCGGAGCACCGCGCGCCGCTCTACGGGATCGAGACGCGCTTTCGCCGCCACGGCTTCCGGCGCCACGAGCTGCTCGGGCTGAACGCGTTTCTGCTGCGCACGTTCCAGACCAAGCCGAACGACGACGTGCTCGGCGTGCGGCTCGGCGACTACATGTCCGGCTCGACGACCGATCTCGACGACGCGATCGGGAACGTCGTGCGCCAAGCGCGCAGCTCGACCGCGACCGTCGACGTCTCGGCGACGCTCGCGAACGACACGGTGATCGCGAACGTCGGCGTGCTGAACCTCACGGGGCATCGTCTGCCCAGCGGCGTCGGCTTCCGGCGTGCGTGGATCGAGCTGAAGCTGACCGATGCGGCCGGCAAGCCCGTGTGGGCGTCGGGTTCGACGAATCATGACGGCGAGATCGTCGACGAGCGCGGCGCGGTGCTGCCGACGGAGTACTTCGCGCGCGGTGCCGACGGCAAACAGCGCTATCAAACGCACTTCGACGAGCACCATCCGATCACGCGCAGCGACCAAGTGCAGATCTTCGAAGAGCTCACGCTCGACAAGAGCGGCACGATCACGGAGAGCTTCATCCGCCGCGACCATCATCTCAAGGACAACCGGCTGCTGCCGGAAGGCTGGCGCAAGGACGGCCCGCCGGGGATCGCGTTGCCGGCGAACTGGCTCGAGGCCACGCATCCCAAAGGCGCGTACGTCACCAGCGATCCGCGCTATGCGGACGGCAAGGGACGTGCCGTGGTGACGTACCGCATCGCGCTTCCGCCCGGCACCGACGCGTCGCATCTGCGCGTCGCGGCGACGCTATGGTCGCAGTCGTGGGAGCCGTCGTTCAAGCGCGAGCGCACGCACGGTGACGGCCCGGCGGCGACGCGGCTGCACTACCTGCTCGGCAACGTCCGTCTCGACGGAACGCCGCTGGCGGACTGGAAGCTGCAGATCACGTCGGCGACGACGAACCTGCGGTAGCAAAAGAAGAAGCCCGGGGACGGATCCCCGGGCCTCGTTCTTTGTGTGTCGCTAGGCGCTAGCGATACGACTGCCGCTGCGAGAAGCAGTCGCGGCAGTAAACCGGCTTGTCGCCGCGGGGCTGGAACGGGACTTCCGCAACCTTGCCGCATCCGCTGCAGGTGGCTTGGAACATCTCGCGCGCGGGACGGCTTCCGCCGCCGCCGCCGCCGTAGCCGCCGCCCGAATACGAGGTGCCGCCGCCGCCGCCGCCGCCACCACGCTGGCTCTTACGAGCGGCGCGACAGTCGGGGCAACGGTTGGGTTTGTTGGTGAAGCCCTTCGCGGCGAAGAACTCTTGTTCTCCGGCCGAGAAGGTGAAGGGCGCATTGCAATCGGTGCAATTGAGCGTTTCGTCAGTGTACATCTAAGACTCCGGCGTCGGGGGGTTGTGAGACGGACGATGTACCTGAACCGGGAGAACGCCTGAGCGCCAGACCACGCGGGACACGACTCGTACTACAGTCGGAAGAATGACGCCTAATGGGTCTTCCGGCTCGATTACTTTAACACAGGTTTAGCCCAAATGGTGCCATACCCGTTCGTAACGTGACGGTCAAGAAAGCAGGAACGCTGGATCCCGCGACCTTTGCTACTTGCCTCGGTTGACGACGTAGTCCCAGGTGAAGCCGGCCGCGACCCCCACCATTCCGAAGACGATTGCACTGGTTATCATGTCGGTGCCTACGACAGCGGCCGCGGTGGGGAAGTTCCTTTGCGCGCGCCGGTCGCGCCGTTGGAAGGCATCTCCGCCGCCGCCACCCGCCGCGGGCGAATTCCATCGTGGGGGCGAAAGGCTCCAGGCAATCGCCTAGAGCAATTGCCACTGGGACCGTGCGTACGGTTCCGTACAGACCAACCGAAGGAGCTCCCATTCCCCCTCCTCGCAGACGCAAGGGCGGCGGCGGTAAAAAGCGCCGCGAGCCCCTGACCCCCGTCGTCAAAGAAGACACGCTGAGCCTCGTCGGCCGCGTCATTGAAACGTTTCCCAGCTCGACGTTCAAGGTCGAGCTCGAGAACGGCCACACGATCCTCGCGAGCCTCGCGGGACGCCTGCGCCGGTTCCGCATCCGCATCACGCCCGGCGACGACGTCGACGTCGAGCTCTCGCCGTACGACCTCACCCGCGGCCGGATCACCTATCGCCGTCAGGGACGTAACGCCTAAGCGTCGAACGCAGCCCATCCAAGATGCGAGCGTCACGCGCCTTGGTGCTGGTCGTGCTGTTCGTGGCTGCCGTCGCAGCCGCGTGGTGGTACACCCACCGCCAGATGACCGGCGTCGGTGAAGCGATCGACGTGTACTACGCGAAGGCCGATGGGACGACGCTCGTCCCGTGGCGCGTCTCGCTGGGTTCGGCACGCGACCGCGCGAGCGTCGCGTTCTATGCCGCCACGCAGGCCGTGACCGGCCCGCCCGCCGGCATCGATGCCGTTCGCTTCCCCACGGGAACGCACGTGCGGGCCGTCGACGTTCAGGGTTCAACCGCAGACGTCGATCTCTCCAAAGAGATTGCCGCGTCTGCCGAAGGCGGCTTCGCCGAGTCGGCGGAGTTCAAGGCGCTCGTCTGGACGCTCACTCAACCGGCGCTCGGGATTTCGTCGGTGAAGGTGCGGATCGACGGCGCTCGCGTCGCGACGCTTCCCGGAGGACACCTCGCCCTCGATGAATCGCTCTCGCGTTCGAGTTTTTAGGACTCTTCCTTTTTCGGACCTGGGCGTAGCCCAGGGAGGGCTCGGGCGGCTCGTCAAGAGGCGTCTGAGCCTCCTCGCGGCGCTCGTCGCGTTCGGCGCCTGCGCGCCGGGTGCTTCGGCGCAGGACCGTCCGCCGAACCTCTGGTTTCAGGGCACGCGGCTGATCTTCGAACACCCCGTCGCGATGCAGGGCGACCTCGCCGTGAGCACCCGCGACGCCGGGCTGCGCCGCTTCCTCGACCGGCTCGGCGCGACCGTGTCGTTCCAGCCGCAGCAGCGCTACGTGGTCATCGCGACCGCCGACCGCCGCAGCATCGTGTTCACGCTGGGCGATCCTGCGTACACGATCGGCGGCGTGCGCGCGCAGGCGCCGTTCGCGCCGATCGCCGACGGCAACGACGCGGTGCTGCCGTTCTTCGCGCTGGCCCGGGCGCTGTATGTCGAGCCGGTTGCCGACGCGGGGGACACCGTGCTGCAACCGCGCGTCGGCGCGCTCGACGTGCGCACCGACGGCGGCCGCACCACCGTCACGGTGCACGCCGCGATGCCGCTGGTCATGACGACGAACGCCGAAGCGCCCGACCGCATGCAGCTCTCGTTCCTCGGGCTGGGCTCGTCGCTTGCGCCGTCGCGCCGCGCACCGGGCGCCGCCGTCGACGCGATCGACGTGGCCGTCAGCGGCACGGTCAAGGTTCCCGTCACCACGCTCACGATCGGCGGCGCCCGCGGCACGACGCATCGCGTCGTCGCCGCCGGCTCGCCCGATCTCTACACCGTCGTGTTCGAATCGCATGGCGTCGCCGTGAACGCACCACCACCGCCGCCACAACCCGCCGACGCGCAACCCGTGATCGTTCCGAACGTCGCCGCGACCGCCGCGCCGCCGGTCGTCGCGGGCCGCGCGACCGTGACGGATCTGGCGATCGAACCGGCTGTGGGCGACGCGGTCGCCGTGCGCGTGACGCTGAGCGGCGCCGCGTCGTACGAATGGCATCGCCTCACCGACGACCGCTGGTACGTCGACTTCCAGAACACGACGCTCAATGGCCCCGGCCGCGACGAGCACCCGTCGTTCGGCGCCGTGCAGTCGGTTCGCGTGCGTCAAGCCGGTTCGACCGACACGCCGACGGTGCGCATCGCGTTCACGATGACGGGCCAGCAGCGCGTCGATCTCGCGCCGAGCGACACCGGTCTCGTCATCACCGTGTCGACGGACCCGGCGACCGATCTCGCGCGCATCGGCACCGGCCGCACGGGCGGGGCGACCGTCGTCGCGAGTGCCGCGGGCCCCGATCCGCCGTCGTCGAGCGACGTCACGCCGCCGTGGAAGCCCGCCGTGAACACGAACCCCAAACTCATCGTGATCGATCCCGGTCACGGCGGCGGCGATCCCGGCACGCAGCACAACGGTCTGGTGGAGAAGCAGCTCACGCTCGACATCGCGCAGCGTTTGAAGTCGTTGCTCGTCGCGCAGGGCTGGACGGTGCGCATGACGCGCGAGACCGACATCGACCCGCTCAGCTCCGAGATCCTGGCGAAGATGCGCGCCGACGGAAAGCCCAAAGCCGACGACCGCGCGTACCTCCAGACGCGCTGCGACATCGCCAACAACGCGGGCGCGCGGATGTTCATCAGCATCCACATCAACAGCGCGCCGTCGGAGAGCGCGCACGGCACGACGGTATACTGGTACAAACCGCAGGACGCGGCGCTCGCGCAAGCAATCGAGCACAGCGTGATCCCGCTGGCCGGCACTCAGGACGACGGCACGCGCCACGAGAACTTCTACGTCGTGCGCCATTCCACGATGCCCGCCGTGCTGATCGAAACCGCGTTCGCGACCAATCCGGGCGACGTCGCGCTGCTGCGGCAGCCGTCGTTCCTGCAGAACGTCGCGCAGGGTATCGCCAACGGCGTCAAAGCGTACGCCGGCGCGCCTGCATCGAACGCGCTGAGCGTTCAGCAGTAGCGTGCTCGGCCTCTACGATTCGGGCTTGGGCGGGTTGACCGTGCTCGCCGCGCTGCGCGCGGCGGGGATCGATCAGGACGTCGTCTACTTCGCGGATCAGGCGCATCTGCCGTACGGCGACAAGACCGACGCGCAGCTGCACGGCTTTCTCGCGGAGAATCTCACGCTGCTGGGCGAGCTCCGCGTCGACGCCGTGGTGACCGCGTGCAACACCACCTGCGCGGTGGCGGAGCGGCTCGGCTGGCCGCGCACGGACGTTCCGGTGCTCGATCTCATCGCGACCGCGGGCGCGTCGTTCGCCGGCACAGCGTACCGCCGCATCGGGGTCGTGGCGACGGTCGCGACGATCCGCAGCGGCGCGTACGAGCGCGCAATCCGTGCGGCCGCGCCGGACGCGCAGCTGTTCGCGCTCGCGGCGCCGGCGCTCGTGCCCATCGTCGAGCGCGGCGCAACCGACACGGCGGATGCGCGCGCCGCCGTCGCCGCCGTCGTCGCGGAGCTTCCGCGCGAACTCGACGCGCTGGTCTACGGGTGCTCGCATTACCCGCTGCTCGACCGCTGGTTCGCGGCGGCGCTGGCGCCCGGCGTCGCCCGCATCGACCCCGCGCACGCGCAGGCCGCGGCCGCCGTGCGCCTCGTCGCGCAGCGCGGCCTCGCGCCGGGCTCGTCGACGACGACGTACTACACCAACGGCGACGCGAACGCGTTCGAGACCGCGGTGCGGCGCTGGACCGGCGACGCGACCGGCCGCGTCGCCGCGCTGGCCGTCAGCTCGTAATCAGCGCGCCTGCGCGCGCGGGATCCGTCGGAACCCGGCGCGCTACACCACGTGGAAGATGTGAAAGAACAGCAGCGTGTTGGCCAGCGCGAGCAGCGTTCCGGCGACGACTTGCAGCACCGTGTGCGCGCGGAGATAGACGCGTGACCAGCCGAGCAGCGGGATCAAGAGGTAGAACGGCAGCGGGCGGTCCCCGAACAGGACGGTGAACGCGACCAGCGGCGCCGTGATGCCGAGCGCGTGCGTCGAGATCTTCCAGTACCGCGTGATCCACTGGACGATGAGCAGGCTCGCGGCGTACCCGGCCATCGACGCCGTCATGATCACCGGCGCGTGGATCAGCCACAGGTCGAGCGCCCCGAGCGCGTAGAGCATGACGAACGCGATGAACACGCGCTCGCGCTCCGCCCGTACCGACATGTCCAAATCCGAGATGCGGTCGGTCGCGTACAGATAGAAGATGAACAGCATGGGCGCGATCGACGTGAAGAACGCGCTGTTGAAGAGCAGGATCCAGAAGTCGTGCGACCCGTTCGAGCGCACGTCGGCGAGTACGACGAACAGGGTGAGCGAGGTCACGAACGGGTTGAGGACCGTCGAGATGATCTTGGCGACGTCGGTCCAGACGCGTTTACGGACCCGCAGGGGAGTCGGCTGCGTCGCTGGTCGGTCCGTGCCCGATTCGGGTGCCTGCACGGGGACGGGCCTTCGGCCACGGTCGTCGAACACCCCGTGATGATCCTGGAGCGCATTGAGTCCCCGGCCGACGTCAAACGGCTCAGCCGGCCCGAACTCGATCGGCTCGCCGCCGAGATTCGCCAGACGCTGATCCGCGTGTGCGCGGCGAACGGCGGGCACCTCGCACCGAACCTCGGCGTGGTCGAGCTCACCATCGCGCTGCACCGCGTGCTCGACCTGCCGCGCGACGTCGTGGTGTGGGACGTGAGCCACCAGAGCTACGTGCACAAATTGCTGACCGGGCGCGGGGCTCGCTTCGCGACGCTGCGCCAGGGCGGCGGCATCAGCGGCTTCGCGATGCGCAGCGAGTCCGATTTCGACGCGTTCGGCGCGGGCCACGCGTCGACGTCCATCTCGGCGGCGCTCGGCATGGCGACCGCGCGCGATCTCGCGGGCAAGGACGACACGATCGTCGCGGTGATCGGCGACGGCGCCCTCACGGGCGGCCTCGCATACGAAGCGATCAACAACGCGGGCCTGCTCAAGACCAACTTCCTGGTGATCCTCAACGACAACGAGATGTCGATCGCGCCCAACGTCGGGTCGATCGCGTCGTATCTGGGCGTGCTGCGCTCCAAACCGCTGTTCACCAAAGGCCGCGCGATGGTGAAGGGGATGCTCGACCACGTCCCGCTCGGCGACACCGCGCGCAAAGCGCTCTCGACGGCCGAGATGGCGGGGATGCGGTTCGCGCTGCACGAGCACAAGACGCCGGTCATCTTCGAGGAGATGGGCTTTCGCTACATCGGCCCGATCGACGGGCACGACCTCGACACGCTCGTCGACGTCATCTCGAACGCGCGCAAGATCCCCGGCCCCGTGCTGCTGCACGTGAAGACCGTCAAGGGCAAAGGGTACGAGATCGCCGAGGGCGACAGCCGCACGTTCCACGGCGTCGGGCCCGGCGTGTATCATCCGGATGAAGGGAAGCTCGAGAAGGCGGCGTCGCGGCCGACGTTCGCGCAGGCGTTTGCCGACGCGCTGATCGCCGCCGCGGAGCGTGATGAACGCGTCGTCGGGATCACCGCCGCGATGCCCGACGGCACCGGCCTGGCGAAGTTCGCCAAGAAGTTCCCGCAGCGGTACTTCGACGTCGGCATCGCCGAAGCGCACGCGGTGTGCTTCGCCGCCGGCGCGTCCACGCGCGGGATCAAGCCCGTCTGCGCGATCTACTCGACGTTTCTGCAGCGCGCGTACGACCAGGTCGTTCACGACGTCGCGGTCCAGGGGCTGCCGGTCGTGTTCGCGATCGACCGCGCCGGGTTCGTCGGCGACGACGGCCCGACGCACATGGGCCTCTACGACATCGCCTACCTGCGCACGCTGCCCGGCATCACGATCATGGCGCCGCGCAACGAGCACGAGCTCGCGCCGATGCTCGATCTCGCGCTGTCGCTCGACGCGCCCGCCGCGATTCGATACCCGCGCGGCTCGACCAGCGGCAAGCACGACGATCCGCTCGCGCCGCTCGCGCTCGGCCACGCCGAAGTGCTGCGCCCGGGCAGCGACATCGCGATCCTCGCGCTCGGCAACACCGTGGACGCCGCGCTCGACGCATACGACCTGCTCGCGGATTCCGGCGTGCAGCCCACCGTCGTCAACGCGCGTTTCGTCGCGCCGCTCGACGAGACGCTGCTGCTCGGGCTCGCGGAGACGCACCGCCGCTTCATCACACTCGAAGAGCACAGCCTCGCCGGCGGGTTCGGCTCGGCCGTGGTCGAGTTCGTCAACGACCATGGCCTCGACGTCGCCGTGGAACGCATCGGCGTCCCGAACGTGCTCGTCCAGCACGCCAAGCCGGAAGCGCAGCGCGCCCAGTTCGGGCTCTCGGCCGAAAACATCGCCGCGCGCGTGCGCGCCCTCAGCCCGACCCGGACCGCCTAAAGAAACAGGAAGACTTCAGGGGCGGGGCCAAGCCCCGGCGGTTCTTTTTCCGAGCGAAGCCAGGAGTTTGCCATCGTGTTTCCCGTGTTGCTCGCCGCCGCGTCCGCTGCGCCGGTTGCCGCCAAGGCGGCGGTCCCCGTCTCCAATGCGACCGTGGCCCCGGTGCTGCCGTCCAACTTGTTCGATCCGACGCCGCACTCCGGGCTCGCGCTTCACGCGCCGTGGCTCACGCACACGTTCGCGGGATTCTTTCTCGTGCTGGGCGTGCTGCTGGTCGTGCTGCTCGCGATCCAGACGACGAAGCAGGAAGGCTTGAGCGGCACGCTCGGCGGGCGCGTCGAGTCGTCGACCCGGCGACTGGGCCTCGACGCGCAGATCGCGCGCGTGACGCAGTTCGTCGCGATCGCGTTTCTCTTCTTCGCGACGATCGTCAGCTTGTCCGGGATCTAGGCCATTTCGATGAACTGTCCGTTCTCGACCGATGTTGCCGGTGCACGACGCCCGAGTATCGTCGTCTCGGTAAGGGCGTCCTAGCTCTTGGCGCTGCTCGAGGTCGAAGACCTCAGGACGACGTTTCGAACCGAGGACGGTATCGTCGCCGCCGTCAACGGCTTGTCGTTCGCCGTCGAGCCCGGCCGGACGCTGGGCATCGTCGGGGAGTCCGGCTCCGGCAAATCGGTCACGTCGCTCTCGATCATGCGCCTTCTCGCGCAGAACGGAACGATCGAGCGCGGCACGATCCGCTTCAAAGGCGAGAACCTGCTCGAGAAGACCGAAGCGGAGATGCGCAAGATCCGCGGGCACGACATCGCGATGATCTTCCAGGACCCGATGACGTCGCTCAACCCGGTGCTGACCATCGGCGAGCAGATCGCTGAAGCCGTCCGGCTGCATCTCGGCCTCAACAAGAAAGACGCGCTCGACAAAGCGGTCGAGATGCTCAAGCTCGTCAAGATTCCGGTGCCCGAGAAGCGGCTCAAAGACTATCCGCACCAGTTCTCCGGCGGGATGCGCCAGCGCGTGATGATCGCGATGGCGCTGTCCTGCGATCCCGCGGTGCTCATCGCCGACGAGCCGACGACCGCGCTCGACGTGACCATCCAAGCGCAGATCATCGAGCTGATGAACGAGATGCAGGAGCGGCTGGGCTCCGCGATCGTCCTCATCACCCACGACCTCGGCGTGGTGGCGGAGACGTGCGAGAACGTGCTCGTGATGTACGGCGGCAACATGGTCGAGTACGGTACCGCGCAAGAGATCTTCGAGCAGCCGAAGATGCCGTACACGATGGGGCTGCTCGAATCGCTGCCGCGCTTGGACCAAGCCGGCTCGCGGCTCGTGCCGATCGAAGGCCAGCCGCCGAACCTCTTGCGCATGCCGTCCGGCTGCGCGTTCGCGCCGCGCTGCCGCTACCGCATGCCGATTTGCGACGAGCCGGTGCCGCTCTATGATTTCGGCGGCGGACACGTCGCGCGTTGTTTCCTCTACGACGCGCGTGCGGACGGTCAGAAGCCGATCCCGGCCGAGAACCATCCCATCATCCCGAACTCCGCCGTCGCGAAGACGCCGCAGGAGCTCGCGCGATGAGCGACCCGGGCCAGTCGGGCTTCAGCGACAACGGCGTCGCGACCGTGCCGGCCGAAGACGATCTCGTCGTCGTCCGCGATCTCTACAAGTATTTCCCGATCACCGCCGGCATCTTCAGCCGCCACGTTGCCGACGTCAGAGCGGTCGACGGGATCGACTTCGAGATTCGGCGCGGCGAGACGTTGGGGCTCGTCGGCGAGTCCGGCTCGGGCAAGACGACCGCGGGGCGCGTGATCCTCCGCCTCACCGAGGCGACGAAGGGCAGCGTCACGTTCGAAGGGCGCGAGCTCGTGGGGCTCTCGCGCGGCGACCTGCGTCCCTTGCGTAGGGAGATGCAGATCATCTTCCAGGATCCGTACGCATCGCTGAACCCGCGCATGACGGTGGGATCGATCGTGCGCGAGCCGCTCGAGATCCACGACATCGCGAAGGGCAAGGACGCCGACACGCGCGTTCAGGAGCTGCTGCGGCTCGTCGGCCTGCAGCCGTACCACGCGAACCGCTACCCGCACGAGTTCTCCGGCGGCCAGCGCCAGCGCATCGGCGTCGCGCGCGCGCTTGCGGTGAACCCCAAGTTCATCGTCGCCGACGAGCCGGTCTCCGCGCTCGACGTCTCCATCCAGGCGCAGGTCATCAACCTGCTCCAGGATCTTCAGGAGAAGCTGGGGCTCACGTACCTGTTCATCGCGCACGACCTCTCCGTCGTCCGCCACATCTCCAACCGCGTCGCCGTCATGTACGTCGGGAAGATCGTCGAGATCGCCGACCGCGACCGGCTCTACGACAACCCGCTCCACCCGTACACGCAGGCGCTGCTCTCGGCGATCCCGATCCCCGATCCGGTCGTCGAGCGCCGCCGCAAGCGCATCATCATCTCCGGCGACATCCCGTCGCCGGTCAATCCGCCGTCGGGCTGCCGCTTTCACACGCGCTGTCCCATCGCGTTCGACCGCTGCAAGGTCGAGGTGCCGGCGTTCAACGAGTACGAGCCGGGACATCGCGCGGCATGTCATTGGGTGGAAGAGCACGGCGGCAAAGCGCCGGACCTCGCCGCCGGCGGCGCCGCGGTTATCTAAAAAAACGAGGAGCGGTCCGTAGACCGCTCCTCTCTGATGTTCCGGTGTTACCGGGTTGTGTCAGGCCTTTTTCTTGCGAGGACGTCCGACTTTCTTCTTGCGTCCGCCCGCGGCTTTCTTGCGACCACCGGCGGCCTTCTTACGCCCGCCCGCGGCTTTCTTCTTGCGTCCGGCGGCTTTCTTCTTGCGTCCGCCCGCGGCTTTCTTCTTGCGTCCGCCGGCGGCTTTCTTACGCCCGCCCGCAGCCTTCTTGCGACCGCCGGCCTTTTTCTTGCGACCGCCCGCGGCTTTCTTCTTGCGTCCGCCGGCGGCTTTCTTACGCCCGCCCGCTTTCTTCTTGCGTCCGCCGGCGGCTTTCTTACGCCCGCCCGCGGCTTTCTTCTTGCGACCGCCGGCCGCTTTCTTACGACCGTTCGTGGCTTTCTTACGCCCGCCGGCCTTCTTTGCGGCGCCCTTTTTGCGCCCCGCACCCTTGCGGCGGCCACCACGCTTCGGTTTTGCGGCCGGTGCTGCGGCGACTGCGCCGCTCTCTGTTTCCGAACTCATTCAACCTCCTCGTCCGCGCGGACGGAGTTGTCTTTTCGCTTATGCGTCGAAGCGTCGAAGCATCGACGCAGTTAGGAGCAGAATACAATTTTTTTCCGATTCGTGCAACTCTCGGCCCGGATCGGCTGTTTCGCGCGCGCTCCGCGCGACGGAATTGGACCCGCTTGACGTCCGGGTTTATACTGTGGCCCGAAGCTCGTCCCCGACGAGCCGCACCCTCTGGAGACCGTTGTGGCGAAGCCGCTGATCATCGTCGAGTCGCCGACGAAAGCCAAAACCATCAAGAAATTCTTGCCTGCGCGCTTCGTCGTGAAGGCCTCGGTCGGCCATGTCCGCGACCTGCCGAAGTCGACGCTGGGCGTCGACGTCCTCAACGGATTCACGCCGCGCTACCTGACCATCAAAGGGAAGGGCGACATCATCAAGGACCTCAAAGCGGCGGCGAAAGTGGCCTCCGAGGTCTACCTCGCGACCGACCCCGATCGCGAAGGCGAGGCGATCGCGTGGCATCTCGCCGAGCTGCTGAAGCTCGAAAATCCGAAGCGAATCGAGCTGCACGAGATCACCAAGGACGCCGCGCTGGCGGCGCTCAAGGACGCGCGCGCCATCGACATGCCGCGCGTCAACGCGCAGCAGGCGCGCCGGATTCTCGACCGGCTCGTGGGCTACAAGATCTCGCCGCTGCTGTGGGCCAAAGTGCGCGGCGGTCTCTCCGCGGGGCGCGTGCAGTCGGTCGCGGTGCGGCTGATCGTCGACCGCGAACGCGAGATCCGCGCCTTCGTTCCCAGAGAATACTGGACGATCACCGCGCAGCTGGCGCAACTCGCAAGCGGCGCTGAAGCGCTTGCAAGCGGCGCTGAAGCGCTTGCAAGCGGCGCTGAAGCGCCGCCGCCGATGGTGTTTCCGGCCGATCTGCTGCAGATCGACGGCGTGAAAGCCGAGGTCACCAACGGCGACCAGGCCTCTGAGATCATGGCCGCGCTGCAGGGCGCGGCGTTTCGGGTCGACTCGGTCAAGACGCGCGAGACGCGCCGCAACGCGGCGGCGCCGTTCACCACCTCGACGCTCCAGCAGGAGGCGTCCCGCAAGCTGAAGTTCCGCGTCCGCAAGACGATGCAGATCGCGCAGGCGCTGTACGAGGGCGTCGACCTCGGCCGCAGCGAGGGCACGCAGGGCCTCATTACCTACATGCGCACCGACTCGACGCGCATCGCCGATTCGGCGCGCGAGGCCGCGCGGGAGTACATCACCGGCCGGTTCGGCGCGGAGTTCCACAGCGGCGGCCGCCAGTTCAAGCTCAAGGAAGGCGCGCAAGACGCGCACGAAGCGATCCGCCCGACGTCCGTGCTCCACACGCCGGAATCGCTCTCCAAGATTCTCAAGCGCGACGAGCTGCGGCTCTACCAGCTGATCTGGGAGCGCTTCGTGGCGTCGCAGATGGCGCCGGCGGTGTTCGATCAGACGACCGCCGACATCGCCGCGGCGCGGCGGTTCACGTTCCGCGCGACCGGCAGCGTGCTCAAGTTCGCGGGCTTCACCGCCGTGTACGAAGAGGGCACCGACGACCCTTCGACAAGCTCAGGGCCATCGCCGGCGCAGGCCGACGGCGCCGGCGCCAAGGGTGCGAAGGCGCGTCCGATCTTGCCGAAGCTCACCGAGAACGAAGACCTCGATCCCAAGTCGATCGACCCGAAGCAGCACTTCACGGAGCCGCCGCCGCGCTTCACCGAAGCGAGCCTGGTGCGCGCGCTCGAGGAGAACGGGATCGGCCGGCCGTCGACGTACAGCGCGATCGTCGAGACGATCCAGGCGCGCGGCTACGCCGAGCAGCTCGAACGCCGCTTCCATCCCACGGAGATCGGCGAGCAAGTGAACGACCTGCTCGCCGAGCACTTCCCCGACATCGTCGACCTGAAATTCACGGCGTTGATGGAAGGCAAGCTCGACGCGCTCGCCGCCGACGGCATCGGCGACTGGGCCGCGACGGCCAAGGTCCTCGACGCGTTCTACGTGCCGTTCGAGAAAGAGCTCGCCGAAGCGGAGCGCAAGCTGCCGAAGTTCGAGCAGCGCGACGAGCCCACCGACGAGGTCTGCGTCAACTGCGGCAAGCCGATGGTCATCAAGACCGGCCGCTTCGGAAAGTTCATGTCGTGCACGGGCTATCCCGAATGCAAGACCACGAAGCCGATCCTCAAGGACACCGGCGTGAAGTGTCCCAAGGACGGCGGGATGGTCGCCGAGCGCAAGTCGCGCAAGGGCCGCACGTTCTACGGCTGCGCGAACTACCCGGCGTGCGACTTCGTGTCGTGGGACAAGGTAGCGGCGCAGCCGTGCGCCGTGTGCGGCGACTACGTCGTCGAAAAGGTGAAGCGCGGCGGCAACGTCACGTACGTTTGCCACACGGACCGCACGCATGCGACCGGCCTCGGCGCGAACGCGGACTCCGACGAAGCGGATGCCGACGCGGAGCTGGAGCCTGCGTAACATGCCCGACGTTACGGTGATCGGCGGCGGGCTGGCGGGCAGCGAAGCGGCGTGGCAGGCCGCGCGACGCGGCGCTTCGGTCGTGCTGTACGAGATGCGCCCCCACAAGCGCGGGCCGGCGCATCACACCGGGACGCTGGCCGAGCTGGTGTGCTCGAACTCGCTGCGCGGTGCCGCGCTCGAGAACGCGGTCGGCCTGTTGAAAGAAGAGCTCGCGCGGCTCGATTCGCTGATCGTGACGTCGGCGCGCGAAGCGGCGGTGCCCGCTGGCGGCGCGCTCGCGGTGGATCGCGAACGGTTCGGCGCGCTGGTCGAGTCGCGCCTCGCGACGTTACCGAACGTCGAGATTCGGCGCGAGGAGATCACCGCGATTCCGTCGTCGGGGACCGTGATCGTGGCGTGCGGACCGTTGCCGTCCGAGGAGCTGGCGGACGCGATCGACGAGCTGGTCGGCGGGCGGCTGCACTACTACGACGCGGCCGCGCCGATCGTCGCGCTGGACTCGATCGACACCAGCCCGATGTATCGCAAGTCCCGCTACGACAAGGGCGAGGGCGACGACTATCTCAACATCCCGCTCGACCGCGAGACGTACGCGCAGTTCATCGCCGACTTGCGTTCGCTGCCCAAACACGATCCGCACGGCTTCGAAGCCGATGCGGCAACGGGCGACGTGCCGTATTTCGAAGGCTGTCTGCCCATCGAGGAGATGGCGGCACGCGGCGAGGACGCGCTGCGGTTCGGCCCGCTCAAGCCCGTCGGCCTGCGCGATCCGCGCACGGGGAAGTCGCCGCACGCCGTCGTCCAGCTGCGCAAGGAGAACGCCGAAGGCACCGCGCTCAACCTCGTCGGCTTCCAGACGCGGCTCACGTGGCCGGCGCAAAAAGAAGCGTTCGGCAAGCTCCCCGGCCTCGCGAACGCGGAGTGGCTCCGGCTGGGCGTGATGCACCGCAACACGTTCATCGACTCGCCGCGGCTGCTCACCGCCGACCTGCGGCTCCGTGCGAACCCGCGCGTGTTCTTCGCCGGGCAGATCACCGGCGCCGAAGGCTACGTCGAAGCCGCCGCGTGCGGCATGATCGCGGGCATCGCGGCCGCGCGCGGACGGCACGGGCTCCCGCCGGTCGAGGTGCCGGCCGACACGGCGCTCGGCGCCGTCGTCGCGCACCTGCAGAACACCGAGTCGCCCGACTTCCAGCCGGCGAACGTCACCTGGACGTTCTTCTCGCCGCTCGCGGAGACGATCCGGGAGAAGCGCGAGCGGCGTGCTCGCCTGGCGCAGCGCGCGCTCGCGAAGATCGACGCGTTCGCCGCCGCCGTCGCACCGCGGACCGTGCAAGCGGCCGTCGCGACGGCAAGCATCTAGCAGAACCCCGGGGCGAGTGCAACCCCGCCGTCACGCGGCGAGTAGCTAGTCCAGATGCGTATACGATCCACCACGATCTGCGCGGTCCGCCGGGACGGCATGATCGCGATGGCGGGCGACGGTCAGGTGACCGTCGACAAAACCGTCATGAAACACGGCGCGCGCAAGGTGCGCACGATCGCCGGCGGCAAGGTGTTGGCCGGTTTCGCGGGCAGCGCGGCCGACGGCATCACGCTGCTCGAGAAGTTCGAGGGCAAGATGAGCGCGTACAAGGACAACGTCCTGCGCGCCGCCGTCGAGCTCGCGAAGGACTGGCGCCAGGACCGCGCGCTGCGCCGGCTCGAAGCGCTGCTGATCGTCGGCACGCCCGAGCATCTGTTCGTGCTCAGCGGCACCGGCGACGTGATCGAGCCCGACGAAGGCGTCGCCGCGATCGGCAGCGGCGGGCCCTACGCGCAAGCCGCCGCGATGGCGCTGCTCGAGCACTCGACGCTCGACGCCGCGGCGATCGCGAAAGAAGCTCTGCGCATCGCCGGCCGCATCGACATCTACACCAACGACAACGTCGAAGTCTTGTCGCTGTGAAGAACGCCCAGGATCTCACCCCGCGCGAGATCGTCGCCGAGCTCGACCGCTACATCGTCGGGCAGGGCGACGCCAAGCGCGCCGTCGCCGTCGCGATGCGCAACCGCTACCGCCGCGAGCGTCTGCCGGAGCACGTCCGCAAGGAAGTCGCGCCCAAGAACATCCTGATGATCGGTCCGACGGGTGTCGGCAAGACCGAGATCGCGCGCCGTCTTGCGACGCTGGCCGGGGCGCCGTTCATCAAGGTCGAGGCGACGAAGTACACCGAGGTCGGGTACGTCGGACGCGACGTCGAGTCGATGGTGCGCGACCTCGCCGAGGCCGCCGTGCGCATGGTGTCGGACGAGCGCCGCACCGACGTGCGCGACGCCGCGGACTCCTCCGCCGTGGAGCGCGTCGTCGACATCCTGCATCCGGAGACGAGCGTGCCGCAGCCGCAGCAGTCCAACCCGTTCGCCGCGTCGTTCGGGTCGATTTTCGGCAACGCGTTCGCGAACCAGCCGCAGCAGGCGCAGACCACCACGCAGACCACGCCGCGCACGCTGCCCGACGACGAGGCCGCGCGCGTGCGCGCGACCGCGAAGGCCGACGTCGAGCGCGGGTTCTACGACGTGCGGCTCATCGAGATCGAGGTCGAAGAGTCGGCGCAGCTGCCGATCGGGATGATCGGCGGCGGCGAGCCCGGCATGGGCGGCAACGACATGGGCGAGATGCTCGGCGGGCTGCTGCCCAAGAAGCGCGTGAAGAAAAAGGTCACCGTCGCGGACGCGCGCCGCATCTTCGCGCAGCAGGAAGCCGACAAGCTCATCGACATGGACGCCGTCAGGCGCGAAGCGCTGCGCCGCGCCGGTGACCACGGGATCATCTTCATCGACGAGATCGACAAGGTTGCCGGTCGCGAGGGCCAGCGCGGGCCCGACGTCTCGCGCGAAGGCGTGCAGCGCGACATCCTGCCGATCGTCGAGGGCAGCACGGTGCAGACCAAACACGGCCCGCTCTCGACCGATCACGTACTGTTCATTGCCGCCGGAGCATTTCACGTCTCGAAGCCGTCGGATCTCATCCCGGAGTTGCAGGGGCGGTTTCCGGTGCGCGTCGAGCTCGACTCGCTGACCGCCGCGGACTTCGAGATCATTCTCACGCAGCCCGAGAACGCGCTGATCGGTCAGTACAAGGCGCTGCTCGGTGCTGACGGCGTGGACCTCGACGTGACCGTGGATGCCATCGCGGAGATCGCGCAGATCGCGATGCGGGTGAACGAACAAACCGAGAACATCGGGGCTCGTCGGCTGCATACCGTGCTCGAGCGCGTGCTCGATGAGATCGCTTTTCGGGCGCCCGAAGAGGGTGGCAAGAGGCTCATCGATGCCGCTTACGTTCGCGAGCGGCTCGAGAAGATTGCCGGGAATTCTGATTTGTCGAGTTACATTCTCTAGCGGCTGATCGGGGCGGCACGATGAGGGCTGGCTTTGTCACCCTGAGCTTGTCGAAGGGTGCGCCACGATGGCGGCTTCAGTGTTTCGTGGCGGATGTTGCGATTAAGAAGATTGCGCCTAGGGCGTTGTTCACGGCGTGTAGGGCGATTGCTACCCAGAGGTTGCCCGTGGCTGCGTAGGCGAGGGCGGCGATGAAGCCGATTGCGACCAGCGATGGGAACAGGACCAGATCGCCGTGGGCCGCGCCGAACAGGAGTGCCGTGATCAGGGCGCTTGCGACGACGCCCAGGCGTGCCGCTAGCGCGCCGAACAGCAGGCCGCGGAAGACGATCTCTTCCACGATCGGCGCGATGATGACCAGGGAAAACACGGCGAGCGCGACGCTGATCGACATGATGCCCGGTGTCTTCGACGTCACGTCGAAGTGTTCGAAGCCGGCTTGCACGTGCTTCGTCTGGTCGGTGAGGACGAGAATGATGCCCGTGCCGATGCGGATGACGAACAGCGCGGCGATGCCGATCAGGATCGCGCGTCCGTCGCGGCGGGCCAGCTTGCGGAATGGGTGGGCGCCCGACTTGCGCAGGCCCCACCATGCGAACCCGCCGCCGGCCGCGTAGAAGATCACCTCCGCCGTCGCGATCACCGGATGAGCGGGATTCAGCGACGGCATATTGCCGGTCATCAGAACGACCGCGAAGATCATGACGATCAGCGCGACGAACATCACGAGAAAGCCGATCACGATCGAGCCGAGCGCGAACAGCACGCCGCGCCAGAACGGGATCGCGACGCGTTCGCGGCCGTCGGCGCGTGTGAAAGCGCGCGGAACGCGGAGCGTGCGGGTCGCCAAACCGGTTAGTGCGTGGCCGCGAGCAGGCGGCGGGGGCAGCGTTGGGCGACGGCGTGGCGCGGCGAGCGGATGCGCTGCGGCGAGGTGACTTCCAGCGCGATCCACGGGGCCGTGCCGTGCGGCGTCCAGGTGTCACGGACCGATTGCGCGACCGCGCCGTCGCCGGCGAACGCGAGGCGCCCGGTCGGGGAGACGCTGCCGTCGCTGCGGACGAAGCGGTACGACACGTCGCGCTGCGCTCTGGTGTCGTAGGCGACGATCGTCGCGGTGGTGATCACGGCGCAGCGGGCCGCCTGGTGCGCGTCGAGCGTCATGCCGATGCCGGCAGCCGGCCCCGGGACGGTGGGGCCGGTGGCGAGCATCGCGAGGAAGGCGCCGGCGAGAACGCGCATCGTAGGATCATCCTACCCGCGCCTCATTACGGGGCGCTTACGGAGGTCGTTCTCGTCATCATGGACATGAAATCACCCGTCTCTCGCGGTCTGGTGCTCAAGCGCCTGGCTGCCATCCCGTTCGTCGCGCTCGGCGTCGGCGCGACCTTATCGCCGGCTCAGGCCGTGACCGATAACAAGAAGCAGTTCAAGTACCAGGACAAACCCGGGAAGAACGGCCAGAAGTGTTCCGGCTGCCGGTTCTTCAAAAAGCCCGACGGCTGCACAATCGTTCACGGCAAGATCAGCCCCAACGGTTGGTGCATCGCCTGGGCGAAATAGGAGTCCAAGGAACCCCTTTCTCGTAGCCGGCCGGCGGGCGGAACCGCGTGCTTCGCCCGCCGGTTATACTGGAAGCACCTATGGCGTACATTCGCGAGATCATCACCGACGGGAATCCCACGCTGCGCAAGGTTGCGAAGAAGGTCGATCCGGCCGACATCGCCGACCCGATGTTTCAGCAGCTCCTCGACGACATGTTCGCGACCATGTACGAGGCGCCGGGGATCGGGCTCGCCGCGCCGCAGATCGGCATCTCGAAGCGCATCTTCACGGTCGACCTCGCCGATGACGACGACAAGCACGGCCCGTTCGTCGTGATCAACCCGAAGTTCACGGTGACCGAAGGCGAGGTCGAGTCCGTCGAAGGCTGTCTGTCCGTGCCCGGCATGGTCGGCGACCTGACGCGGTTCGAACGCGTCGTGTGCACCGGGCTCGACCGGCACGGCAAGAAGATCGCGATGGACGGCACCGGGCTGTTCGGGCGCTGCCTGCAGCACGAGATGGATCATCTCGACGGCATCCTCTACATCGACAAGGCGAAGAACGTCCGGCCCGCGACGACCGAAGAGGAAGTGGAGGAAGTCGAGGCCGTCGCTTCCGGCTCTCGCTGAAGCTCGTCGTCTTCGGGACGAGCGAGTTCGCCGTCCCGGTCCTCGAAGCGGTCGCCGCACGGCACGACGTCGTCGGCGTCGTCACGCAGCCGGATCGCCCCGCGGGGCGCGGGCACAAGCTCGTTGCTACGCCCGTGAAGCGCGCAGCGGAGGCGCGCGGGTTGCGCGTGTTCACGCCGGAGAAGCTCAAGCCGTTCGTCGACGACGCGTGGGCGCTCGGTGCCGAAGCGTTCGTCGTCGCATCGTATGGAAAGATCGTGCCGCAGGCGCTGCTCGACGCCGTGCCGGTCGCGTTCAACGTGCACCCCAGTTTGCTGCCGCTGTATCGCGGTGCGACGCCGTTGCAGTCCGCGATTCGTGACGGGCGCACCGAGACGGGCGTGACGATCATCGCGATGGACGCCGGGATGGATACGGGCGACGTCTTGCTGCAAGAGCGCACGCCCATCGGTGAGACGGAAACGTACGGTGAGCTGCACGACCGGCTCGCGCGGCGCGGCGCTGAGATGGCGGTCGAGGCTGTCGACCGCCATGCGAACGGAACGCTCGCGCGCACGGCGCAGGCCGCCGTTGCGCGGCAGCTGGGGATCGGCGACGACGAGATCGAGCGGACGCGCACGCGGCCGCTGGGTAAGGAGGACATGCTCATCGGCGGCGATCGTACCGCGAAACAGCTCGTCGATCTCGTCCGGTCGCTCGCGCCTTCGCCGGGGGCGCGGACGCGCGAGGGGTTCGTGTTGTACGGGCGGGCGAAAATTTTGAAGGCGCACGTCGCTTCGGATGGGCCGGTGATCCCGGCGTCGATTGCGGATCCCGGGCGCGTCGTCGCCGTCGACGGCAAGGTTTGGATCGAGGCGACCGACGGGCTCGTCGCGGTCGACGAATTGGTGGTGCCGGGCGGCAAGCCGGTGACGGGCGAGCAGTTCCGCCACGGGAATCGCGACCTCACCAATCGCGGGGCCCCGCGATGAGCGCGCCTACCGCGACGACTGCGCGCGAGGTCGCGCTGCAGGTGTGCCGCGACGTGTTCGGGCCGAATCCGCGCGGGGCGCGCGAGGCGCTCGATTACCGGCTGCGCAAGACCGATCTTGCGCCGCGCGACCGGGCGTTTGCGACCGAGCTTGCGTACGGTGCGATCAAGATGCGGCGGTTTCTGGATTTCGAGCTGAAGCCGTTCGTCGGCGAGCGTGCGAAGTCGCTGCCGCAGCCGATCGCGGAGATCTTGCGGCTCGGAACGTATCAGTTGCGCTCGATGAACGGCGTCGAGGCGTATGCCGCCGTGTCCGAAAGCGTCGGGCTCGCGCGGAAGTACGGGCACAAGGGCACCGCCGGGCTCGTGAACGCCGTGCTGCGGCGCGTGTCGACCGAGCCGCAGCGCGAAGCCGATCTCGCGACGCGCGTGTCGCTGCCGAACTGGGTGGTGGAGCATTGGCGCGAGCGCTTCGGTGACGAGCGCCTCGACGCGATCCTTGCCGGCGTCAACGGACCTGCCGCGGCCGCCGTGTGCTTGGACTTGCGCAACACGACGCGCGAGGACGCGCAGCGCGCGCTTGCCGATGCGGGGATCGCCGCCGCGCCGAGCACGTTCGCGCAGGACGTGCTCGTGCTCGATGCGTCCGCGTCGGCGAGCGAGCTGGAACGGCTTGCGAACCATCGCTGGCACCTGCATTCCGAGGCCGCGTCGTTTCCCGTCGACATCCTCGATCCGCAGCCGGGTCACCGCGTCGTGGAGCTGTGCTGCGGGCGCGGCAACAAGACGCTGCAGATCGCGAGCCGCATGCGCGACGGCGGCACGGTGCTCGCCGTCGACGACGACGACCGCAAGATTCTGCAAACCGGCAAGCGGCTCGAAGCGGCGGGGATCGGCTCGGTCGCGCTCGTCACCGCGGACGCGACGTCGATGCAGGCGACCGCCGACGCCGATCTCGTGCTGCTCGACGCGCCGTGTTCCGGGCTCGGGATCCTCGGCCGTCAGCCCGAGGCGCGCTGGCGCAAGAACCCCGACGATCCCGTGCGGATGGCGGCCGTTCAGCGCAAGCTGATCGATGCTGCGGCCGGCGGCGTGAAGCCCGGCGGCGCGCTGGTCTACGCGGTGTGCTCGACCGACCGCCGCGAGGGCGAGGGCGTTGTCGACGCGTTCCTCGCTGACCATCCGCAGTTCGCGCGCGACACGATCGCCGAGCGCTACGCGCCGTTTCTGACGCCGGCCGGCGACGTGCTCGTCGCGCCCGGGATCGATGGCCGGGATGGATTCTTTATCAGCCGGGTAATTCGCACGGTGTGAACGTGTTCGCGCGGATCGAGAGCGCCTGCGCGCGCGTCGTCGAGGACGCGTTCGCGCGGGTGTTTCCGAGCGCGCTCGACCCGGCGCAGATCGGGCGGCGGCTCGTCGCGACCGCGCAGGCGTCGCCGAGCGACCTCTATCTCGTGCGCGTCCATCCGGCCGATTACGGGCGGCTCGCCGAGGACCGCGACTTTCTCGAAGGGCGCTGGAGCGCGATGCTGCGCGAGGTGCTGCCGGCGCAGCGTTCCGCGGCGGCACGCGTCGTGCTCGACGAGGACCCCGACGTCGTGTCCGGCTCGCTCGCGATCGAGGCGGTGGTCGACGAGCGCGTGCAGACGCTCGCGCTCGAGCGCCCCGACGGGACGCGCATTCCGCTCGCGGACGGGTTGACGATCGGGCGCGGCGACGAGAACGACGTCACCGTGCGCGATGCGCGCGCGTCGCGCAAGCACGCGCGCATCGTCGCCGACGGGACGGGATGGAGCGTCGAGGACTGCGGCTCGTCGAACGGGACGTTCGTGGACGGCGCGCAGGTCCGGCGCTCGCGGCTCGACCCCGGCCGGACGCTGACGATCGGCGACACGCCGCTCAAGGTGGTCGACGCGACGTGATCGATCCGCGGCTCGTCACGCTGGGTTTGTCAGGTGCGTTCGTCGCCTACGTCGTGCTCGTGCACGACCGGCGCGGCGCCCCGCCGGCGCGCGCGATCGAGGCGTCGATTCCGACCGGGATCGAATTGACGGTGGCGCACGCGGGAAAAATCAAAACTTACCGGTTCGGGCGGCGTATACTGGTGGGCCGGGCTCCGAGCGCCGACCTTCGTTTGGACGATCCGCGGGTGAGTCGTCTGCATGCGCGAATCGAGATGCGGGACGACGGCGTGTTCGTCGAAGATCTCGGCAGCCGCAACGGGACGGAGGTGGACGGGGAGACCGTTACCGAGCCACGGCTGCTGGGGGTCGACGACGAAGTGACCGTCGGAGGTGCAGCCCTCGTTTTCCGAGGAGTCGGAGCATGGAGATAGCGGTCGGTTCGCGACCCGGCGTGCCGCAGAGCGGCGGCGACGAAGCCTACGTTGCCGAGATCGTCGCGCCGGGCATCGTCCTGCTCGCCGTCGCCCACGGCTTCGGGCGCATCCGCGAGCGCTCCGCACCGGCCGTCGCCGCGGAGGCCGTTCGCGACAACCTCAAGCGCCGGGTCCGCAACGAGCGGCGCGACCCCCGCGCAGCCCTCTCGGCGGCCTTCTCGGCGGCCAACGCGCACGTCTATGCCCATTCGGGCAGCACCGAGGACTACGTCGCGTCCGGGACCTCGCTGACGGCCGCGCTGATCGTCGGCGACCACGCCTTCGTCGGGCACGTCGGCGCGACGCGCGCCTACCTGGGCCGGGACGGCGCGCTCACGTCGCTCACCCAAGACGATTCGATCGGCGACGGCCCGCTGCGCCTGCTGACCCACACGCTCGGCACGCAGCCGAACCTCGAGCCGGCGCTCGACCACGTGCGGTTGATGCACGGTGATGCGCTCGTGCTCTCGAGCGGTGCGCTCCACGAACTGCTCGGCGACGACGAAATCGCCGAGGCGCTGCGCGTGTCCGCGTCGTCGGAAGACGTCACGGCGCGGCTGCTCGCGATCGCCGGGATTCGCGGCGAGGGCGCCGGTACCGTGATCGTCGGCCGCGCGTTTCATGAGATGTCGGCCGAAGCCGGCCGGCGGCGCCCGCACGCCCGCCACGCCGCCATCGCGCTGGCGGTGATGGTCGCCGCGACGATCGTCGCGATCGTCATGTTGCGCGCGCTGTTCACCGCCGCGTGACGGACGCGCTCGTGCGCCTTCGGGCGTGCGTGCCGATGGTCATCGCACTCGTCATCGCCGCCTTCACCCTGCGGCTGGCGCCGCGCGACGCGTTGCTGCCGGCGTGGCTGCCGTTTGCGCTCGCGATGCTCGCGCTGGCGTGGCCGGCGCTGCGGCCGGCGAACGTCACGCGCGACGACACGCTGCCCGCGCTCGCGATCGTGCTGTCGTCGATCGGCCTTGCGGTCGTCGCGCGCTTGCAGCCGCAGCTCGCGCAGAAGCAGATCGTGTGGCTCGCGTTCTCGCTGATCCTTGCCGTCGCGGCGGGGCCGGCGTTCAACCGTTTCCGCGTGCTGGCCGCGTACAAGTACATCTGGATCCTCGCGGCGATCGCGATGTTCGTCGCGCTCGCGCTGTTCGGTGAGGAAGTGAACGGCGCGCGCTTGTGGATTCACTTCGGGCCCGTGCGGTTCGAACCGGTCGAAGTGATCAAGCTGCTCGTCGTGCTGTTCATGGCGTCCTATCTCGCGGAGACCGCCGACGTCATCGCGCGCACGCGGCCGTGGTCGCTGCGGTCCAACGCGAAATATCTCGGGCCGCTGTTCGTCGGCTGGGGCATCTCGATGATGATCCTGACGCTCGAGCACGACCTCGGGATGGCGGCGCTGCTGCTCGCGACGTTCGTGTCGATGCTGTACGTCGCGACACGCCGGATCGATTTGGTCGCCGGCGCGGTCGCGGTGTTCGGGATCGGCGCGTGGTGGGCGGCGACGCATTACGGCTACGTCGAGACCCGCATCGCGGTGTGGAAAGACCCGTTCCACGATCCGCTCGGCGCGGGGTATCAAGCGGTGCAGTCGTTGTTCTCGCTCGCCAACGGCGGGTTGTTCGGCACGGGCTTCGGACTCGGGCGGCCGGACTACATCCCGGAGGTCGCGACCGACTACGTCTACGCGGCGTTCGGCGAGGAATGGGGCGCGATCGGGTCGATCGCGCTGCTGGCGCTGTTCCTGGCGCTGGTGCTGCGCGCGCTGCGCGTCGCGAACCGCCAGCCCGACCTGTACGCGAAGCTGCTCGCGACGGGGCTCGCGGCGGTGTTCGGGTTCCAAATCGTCATCATCACGGGTGGCGTGCTGCACCTGTTCCCGCTCACCGGGATCACGCTGCCGTTCATCTCGTACGGCGGCAGCTCGCTGGTGACCAACTACTTGCTGGTGGCCTTGGTCTGGGCGATCTCGAGCGAGCCGCGTAAAGATCGGGTAAAGTCTCGGCCGGATCGCTAAGGTCCGCGACCGCGCCGCCCGATACGAAAGAATTGCGCGTGCCGCGCCGACCGTGGAAGGGACACCATGGCAGATCAAGATCTTCCAACCGGCTCCGACGAGGAGCGCACGTATCCAGAGCACGACCGCCGCCGCGGCCCCCGTCGCGGCAACGCGGGCGAGTCCGTCGACGTCCCCTTCGAGCGGCGCGGTCCCGACCGCCGCAAGCGCAAACCGGGCTTCGCCGGCCTCTTCGGCGCGATCTTCGGCCCCGGGCGCGACGAAGAGCCCACCGAAAAGTAGGAGCAGGGGCCTCGTCAAGCCGAGGCAGGAGCTAGTCGGCATGACAGCAGTACTCATCGGTGCGCTCGTGCTCGGCATCGTGTCCGGGTTGCGGGCCTTCCTCGCCCCCGCGGCTCTGTATCTGGCGCGAGGCGGGGTGGCCGGCTACGTGTTGGCGCTAGTCGCCTTGGGCGAGTTCGTCGGCGACACGTTGCCGCAGACGCCGTCGCGCAAGACGTCGCCGCAGCTCATCGCGCGCGTCGTCAGCGGCGCGTTCGTCGGCTGGATGCTGTGCGCGTTCCTCGCCGCTCCGCCGATTGCGGGCGCGATCTGCGGGGTCGTCGGCGCGCTGATCGGAACGTTCGGCGGCGCGGCCGTGCGCGCGTCGCTGATCCAGCGGATCGGCGCCCTTCCGGCTGCGCTCACCGAAGACGCGATCGGCATCGTGCTCCCGGTCGTGGTCATCATGATGTTGCCGTCGTTCCGGATCGCGTAGCTCGAAGCTAACCCGGGGTGGGGGCTGGGAAGCGGGCGTTGAGTGCCGTCGCGATCGTGGGAATGGCGCCGGAGTTGACCCACAGCATGTAGTTCGCGACGATGCTGTGCGCGGCCGTGAACGTGACGTGCCACGTGAGTCGCGGCGTTTCCATCCGCTTCGGAAACGCTGAACGTACCCGTATAGCCGTCGATCCCGACGACGCCCGTCGCGGTGTACTCATCGCAATTCCGTGTCGCCGTCGAATCTAGCCAGCCTCGGGCTGCCTCGTTCGGAGAGCAGGTTGCCTTATATGGGTAGGTAATAATACGAACGTACTCGTGCTTGCGTAAGCAAGTTGACGGGCGGTCGTGAGGTCTTTTCTGACGATCCTCAGCGAGACGGGGTGCTTGGCAATGGCGGATCTCGGGTCTTACGGACCCACCGTGGCGGCGACGTCTCGCCGATCCACGCGAGCTGCATTTGCATTGAAGTGCGATGCTATGTCGGTACTCGCGACGACGTTGATCGCGACTGAATGCCCATGAACCAGTCACGAGAGCTGATGCTCATTTTGGACGCGGATTTTCAGGACGAGAGCGCTCACGGACAGTACCGCGTAACGCAGCGAGTGTCGCCGCGCGTGATGATCGTCGAACCGGCCGTCGACGTCACGAAAGAGCACTTGCAGGCGACCGATGGCATCGCCACCGTCTTGGAGCCGGGAGAAAGCGCCGATGCCGCTACGCGACAAGCTCTCACGGCCACGGAGGCGCTCTTCGTCGACGCGTATGCGCAGCGATTCAGGCACAAAGAACGTCCCGGCGATGGGGTGAGTTGGGATGCTCCTGGATTTCTTCCACCCGATTCCCCGACCAAAGAATGAGAGAAGTACCGTTATGGCAGGTGATATAGGAGTTCAGGAACAGGTCATCATTCTCGAGTCACCGCGCGCTAAAATCGCAGACGCCGCCGCGTCGAGTGCGCGCAGCGAGGGCGCGCGCATCATCCATCGCTACGGTCCGAGCGTCATGATCGGCGAGATCCCCGACGATCGTGTGGAACAGGTTCGCGCCGCCGTTCGCAACGCTCGTGTCACGGCGGCGCCGCACCAGTTGCCCGCAGAAGCCACGGCGGGTCTCGATCCCGTCGGCGCCCTTGGTCTTGCCGCGTTCAGCTTGCGCCAATCAACCGAGTACATTGCCGCAAAAAAGCAGCGTCCGCACAAAGACGCGCACTGGGACGCGGGCGGCACGCTTTTGCCGCCCGATCCGCCGCCGCACCTTCAGCACCTGACCGCTTTCGCGGCGGCGGCACCCGGCACGCACGCGGCGGTGGGCAACACCAGCCAGCAGATGACCGGCAACATCTCCGTTGGCATCATCATCGTGTCCGGTCCAACCGCGGACCTTCAGTTCAGCGCCCAGGAGACGCAAAAGGTCGTCGCCGAGGTGCAGAACGGGCTGGGATGGCACGCCGCGCAGAGCCCCGCAGCGAAGATCATTTGGACGTACGACATCCACTCGATTCAGGTCAACGTGGCGCCGGGAGGAGCCGGCGACAAGGAAGCGCTCTGGCGCGACCCCGCGATGGCGCAGCTCGGCTATCAGGCCAACATGCAGGGCGTCTACGACTACATCAATCACATCAGAACGCAGTACGCTACTCAGTGGACCTACGTCGGCTTCTTCACGAAATACCCGCTGGACTGGTTTGCGTATGCAAGCATCGGCGGTCCGCGCCTCGTCATGCAATATTCGAATGACGGGTGGGGACCCGACAACATCGACCGCGTCTTCGCGCATGAGACGGGGCACATCTTCCAGGCGCCCGACGAATATTCGGCGAGCAATTGCAATTGCGCTGGGTCGTGGGGTATCTACAACAAACCGAATGCGAACTGCCAGCTGTGCGCGCCCGGCGGCGGCGTGGACTGCATCATGCGCTCGAATAGTTGGGCGTACTGCCCGTCGACGCCGTGGCATTACGGTTTTCCTTTGGTTGGGATCAGCAGTGCACTCGGCGCGATCACCGTGGACAACGGTCGCCCCTACGTTTTCGTCAAAGGCAGCGACGGCAATATGTGGGTCGACTGGTGGAGCGGCTCCGCCTGGAAATGGGGATTCCTCGGCACGCCCGGCGGTGTGAACATCGCGGGCGTTATGGGCACGATCAACGTCGACGCCGGACGTCCCTATTCGTTCGTCAAGGGCAGCGACGGCAATCTGTGGGTCAACTGGTGGAGCGGCTCGGCCTGGAAC
>Ga0208078_1000020_pt1 | contig 72975 bp, 61 predicted proteins | sample NGESurdeep072012_3_FD_184468 | JGI IMG/M metagenome (GOLD analysis project Ga0208078, IMG submission 184468) | Arctic peat soil microbial communities from Barrow, Alaska - NGEE Surface sample 53-2 deep-072012 (SPAdes) | ecosystem: Environmental > Terrestrial > Soil > Wetlands > Peat ...
ACGGCGCGCGCCCGCTCCTTGAGCCCCGCGTGCTCGAGTAACCCGATTACGGGGAGAACGAGCCACACGATCGCCACGTATCGGCTCGTGATGAACGCCTTTCCAAACGCTGCCACCACTTCCAGCGGAGCAAGGCCGCTCGCAATACCGGTCGCCAGACCGGCGACAGTCACGACGAGGAGTGGATTTATTCTGAGAACAAATCCGATGACGACAATTACGATGCCGATGAGCGTGAGCATGGGCGATTGGAAGGAATGACCTCGGAACCGGCGACCATATCTGATCGCCGTGCCCAAAACTTCGAAGTCGGATGTAGAGACTACAAGGGGCCGGGGTCGGAAATCAGCCGACTCTTTCCTTCGTCAGCGCCCGATCCAGTAATTCACCTTGACCTGAAACACGTTCGTGGGCCGGTCTCGGAAGATCGCCGTCCTCTGCGCGGCAAAATCGAAGCTGCCGTTTGGATCATTTCCGGTCCGACTCTGCGTCCACACGAAGAACACCGTCGAGCCCGGCCGATACTCCCACCGCACTACGGCGTTGCCGATCAGTGACCGGAAGGTGAAGTCAGGGTCGCCGAATGAAAAGGCAGGCGCTGGCCCGGCTCCGTCCGGATCAACCGTATACGTCGCGCTGCTCGAAGCTGTCGCGGGCGTGCGGGTGATCGTCCCGATGTCCTGACCGTAAATCACCCTTTGCGCTGTGCGCGGCGCCGCGAACTCGCGGAACGACGAGTAGGCACCGCTCGCGATGAATGGCTGCGCGAAGAGCTGCAACGTGAGGTTCGGGTTGAACGTCCAGTTCACCCTGGTATCGAGAGAGAGTGTCCGCGCCTTGATGAACGCAAAGACGTAGCGTTTGCCGAAGAAGGCTGTCGCGGTCGGATCCGTAACCGTCGTCACGTACTGGGCAGGGTCTTGATCCGCGGAAAAGCTTGGCGTGAGGCTGACGAAGATGTTCGCCGCTGGCTTGAGGGCAACACCAGGCCGAACAGTCAGGGTATGGGTATCCGATCCTATACCCGTCGAGGCCGATACGTCGAAATCGAAGACGGCGCGCTGCCTTGCGTCGGTCGACACTTCAACCTCGCCGTAATTGTAGCCGTTTCGCATCACGACCGGTCCACCACGTGTCAGTCGATCATCGAGAACCGTTGGATGGTGAATGACGAAGCTCCGCAGATTCCAGTAATTCAGGAACTGACTGCCTGCGTAGAGCTGCGTCTGGAGATCGGTCTTGTCGCCATCGTAATTGAACTGCTGCTGCCCTCCGCCAAGGATTACAGCATTGCGATACCAGCGTCCCGGAGTGTTCCACTGGCGACCCACGTTCGCGTTCATCCACTTGTAATCGGCGCGATCCAGGAATGACAGGTCGTTCGTCTCGAAGCCGGGACTACGCCAGTTCTGCGCTGTCTCCCAGAACCAGTTGCCGCCGCCCTTTCCTAGCCGCGTATAGAAGCCGTAGCCTTGAAGCGATGTCGCGTTGGGATCGTACTTGGCATCGAAGAGTCCGTCGCTGGTTACGCGACGGTCGGGACGTTGGAAGTAATGCGCACTGGACTGCTCAGTCTGATCGATGACGGATGACGTGCCGCCGACATCCGAGAAGAGCACCGAGCCAATCCAGGAATACTGGCGCTGGTGCCACGTGTGATTGAAATCGATTCCGCCCGCCTCGGCTCGGCTGCGAAGTCTGTCCGAGATCACCGTGTCGTTGAGCTGCCGAAGGGTTGACGTAAAAGCTCCGCCGATCGTCGTTGCTCCCTGATTCAAATCTTTCTTGATCCGCCCGACGAAGTAATTGCTGAGTGGCTCTACTTCCTGCGTCTGTTCCGGCGCGCCACCGGCCGGTATATAGCGCGCGGTCTCTCGATTCGTCAGCGCATCCAGAATCCCGAGGGTGAATCCGCCTTTTGTGCGTCCAGTGATCTTAGCGGCCCCGAGAATCGTCGTGTTGTCGGGCAAATCGGCGAAATCCGCGACGTTGCCGACATACGGATTGAGCTGTGGCGGACGTCCGATGCGACGAGAGTAAAAGATGTCGAGGCTCGATGTATTGCTGCAGAAATTGCAGCTGAAATTGCCGAAATCGAACGCGCTGCTTCCAGCTACGAAAAACGGCCGCTTCTCCGAGTAGAAGGTCTCGTACGCCGACAGGTTGATCGTCGCGGGATCCACCTCCACCTGCCCGAAATCCGGATTGACCGTCGCATCCAGAGCTAGGCTCGACGTCAGCAGGTATTTCATGTCGGCGCCGGCGCTCACGCTGCTGTAGCTGCTGTTGTGATAGGGATCGGCGGGTTGCGCGAACTTGAATTGCTGGCGCGATTCGACGTACGGAAGGATCTCGAGCTGATGGGGCTGTGGCTCGAGGACGAGTCCGTTCAGCGATCCGAAATACATCGCCCCTCCTGACTCGCTCTTCCGCCGGAATGACCACATGTCCTGCTCATTGAGCCGATCGGTGTAGCGCCAGATCTGCATTCCCCACACTTGCAGGCTGTCGCGCGAAAAACGAAGCTGCGAGTACGGAATGCGGAGCTCGGCCGTCCATCCGAGCGAATCGACTTGCGTAGCGGCCTGCCAGATGGGATCCCACGACGGATCACCGTTGAACTGGTCGCCGCGAACCCCCACTGGGTTGATCTCGAACCATGCCTCGTCGATGTGGTTGTGGTACGGATCGAGGATGACGATGAGCTTATCGGTTGTCAGTGAGTTGAACGACCCGTTGTTGCCGTTCGAATCGAGGAGCTGATCCCGCCTCGCCAACGGAGCCCGGATACCGCGTGCACCCAGCGAGTCGTACATGCGCGCTCCGATGTAGAGAGCGCGCGCGCCGTAAAGCACTCGCACTTCGGTGCGCTGGCTCGCCTGCGCGCCTTCCTGCGGGTTCTGCTGTCGGAAATCAGTAATCGGAGTAGCCTTGGCCCACGCGCTTTCATCGAGCTTGCCGTCGATGGTGATCGTTCCCGTCACCGACGCCGCGGCCGCGTTCGGCAGCGGCGCCGAGGTCGCCGGGACGGTCTGCGCGCCAAGTCCGGCGCTCCCTGCGCAAAGAATAAACGAAGCCGCGCCGACCGCGTGGACTTTGCTCCGGCGCCGAACTGGGGCCAGGCCGGTCTTACGATTCGAGCCGGGCTGGCTGAAATAGGATTTTGACATCAAGGCCAGCTAGGGACGGTAGTACCAATTGGACAACTATACCTACGAGGGGGTTTGAATTCTGTTTCGCCGCTGCGGGTGACGTTCGCCTGGGGGTAAGCGCATCTTATCAACTGTGTGTGACGCATCGCACTCATCACGTTAGCTTCGCCATGGCATTTACCCTCGAGATGAAAGGCACCGTGCCCGATGATCGGCCCTCGCTCGACGCTCTCGAGGCTGCCGCGTCTCTCATTTACCAGTCGATGCCGCCGACCCCGCAGTACCGGTGGCCCCTCCTCGAAGCGCGGGTCGGGACGATCGTCTGGGTAAAGCACGAAAACCATACGCCTACCGGTGCGTTCAAGGTGCGTGGCGGACTCGTATACCTCGATGAGCTCTGTCGCACCGGGGCCAAGCCGGACGGAGTTATCTCCGCGACGCGGGGGAATCACGGCCAGTCCGTGGGATTTGCCGCTCGTCAGTACGGAATTCCGGCGGCGGTTGTCGTCCCGTTCGGAAACAGCGTCGAGAAAAATGCCGCGATGCGATCTCTCGGCGTTGAAGTCATTGAGCAAGGCCATGATTTTCAGGCCGCCGCCGAGGTCGCTGACAAGATTGCCATCGACCGCGGATGGCACCGGTTCCCATCGTTTCATCCGTTGCTCGTGCGCGGCGTCGGTACCTATGCGCTCGAGCTGTTCCGCGCTGTTCCTGATCTCGATACGGTTTACATCCCGGTGGGAATGGGTAGCGGCGTGTGTGGAGTGATTGCGGCGCGCGACGCCCTTCGACTCCGCACCCGCGTGGTAGCCGTCGTCTCCGAGCGCGCCCCCGCATTCGCGTTGTCTTACGAACAGGGTCGCATTGTTTCTCACGACGCAACTACCCGAATCGCCGACGGGATGGCGTGCCGCACTCCGGTAGAAGCGGCACTTGCCATCGCCAGACGCGGCGTTGAGCGCGTAGTCCTGGTGAGCGACGATGAAGTGGAGTCGGCAATGCGAGCTTTGTTCTCGGACACCCACAACACCGCCGAGGGCGGTGGCGCTGCCGGGCTTGCCGCTCTGCTTCAGGAAAAAGAGAGAATGCGCGGCCGCAAAGTGGCCGTGGTTCTGTCGGGCGGAAATGTCGACTCGAGCCTCTTCTCCGCCGTCTTGAAGAGCGTGGAGTAACGCCCGAGCAGTTGCCAATCGTCTTGTGACGGTATGACGATTGTGACGGAGTTCCGCGATACTCTAACGTAGGGAGCTTCACCCTCGCCTAATTTTCTAACTTCTCTCTTCTGAAAATAAGGGCAACCAACCGTCACCACCGTCACCGCTCGTTCCAATTCTCGGCTGCCCAAGGACTTGCGGCCGTGACTGTACACGAAGCCACCGGTCACCGACGATCACCATCGTCACCCTCGACTGGAGGCCCACAATATCCTCACGAATGGAATATTGCGGTTCCACCTCGTTAGCCTACGACACGTGGTCTCCCGCTACCGAACGAGTCCCGGAAACAGCCGTGCGGCGAGCAGCACGAACGCGATGAAAACGAGCATGAGGACTGCGAAATCTGCTGGGAGGCCCGCGCTGCTCGCGCCGCCTTGCACCATCAGCGCCCGCAATGCCTCGACCAGATAGGTGAGCGGATTGTACTGCGCAACCGCTCTGAGCCACCGCGGCATCATTTCGAGCGGATAGATCGCATTGCTCGCAAAGAAGAGCGGCATCGTCAGGAGCTGGCCAATCCCCATGAACCGGTCGCGCGTTTTGACGATGCAGGCGATCACTAGCGAGAAGGTCGAGAACAGTGCACCGCCGAGCATCACGGCGCACACTACTCCGATGAGGCTCATCGGGTCGAACCGCACCCGAACGCCCATGATCACGGCAAGCAGGACGATGATCACCGCTTGCGACACAGTGCGTATGCCCGCGGCCATCGCTTTGCCGAACACCAGGGACGTACGGGACGCCGGACTGGCGAGCAACTTGTGCACGACGCCGAGATCACGCTCCCAGATCACGCCGATCCCATAGAAGATTGCCGTGAACAGAACGCTTTGCGCGAGGACACCGGGCGCCATGAACTCGATGTAGCTCAGTGGGCCCGTGGGAATCGCGCGCGTACGCGTGAACACCTGCCCGAACACGAGCAGCCAGAGCAGCGGCTGCACGGCCCGCGTGAACAAGTCAGTCGGATCGCGGAGCATCTTCCGAACCTCAACCGCCAGAATCGCGGCGGAGTGCCGCGCGAACGCGGCGCATGCCGCGAGCGCGCCACGCGGTTCGCCCTCAACCGAGGCGGGCGGTAGTGCTACGGGTGCGGACGGTGTCACGATAGCCTCCTCCCTGGTCGATCGAACCACCCGCGGCCTTCACGAACACGTCGTCGAGCGTGGCGTGGGGTCCGAGCTGTTCTTTGAGAGCCGCCGGCGTTCCAAGCGCGGCGATGCGACCACTGTGCATGATCGCGAGCGAGTCGCACAGGACCTCAGCCTCCTCCATGTCGTGCGTCGTGATGAGCATCGTCATCGCAAATTGCTGGCGTGACTGCTTCAATCGCTCCCAAACGGCCCGCCGCGCGATTGGGTCTAGACCGATCGTGGGCTCGTCGAGAAAGAGCACCGTGGGATGGTGGAGCGTTGCCTGCGCCACCTCCAGCCGTCGCACCATACCACCGGAATAGGTGCGGACGAGCGTGTGGGCCGCAGCGTCGAGGCCCATGAACGCAAGCGCCTCCGTGATGCGTGGCTTCTGTTCCGCGCGTGGCACGTCATAGAGCCGGGCGGACAGGAGCAAGTTCTCGTATCCCGTGAGCGCGCCGTCCGCAGAAAGTAGTTGTGGAACGTATCCGATGTGACGTCGTACGCGCGCCGCGTCGCGCACGATGTCGTATCCCGCAACCTCGGCCGTGCCTGATGTTGGCGGAAGCAACGTCGTAAGCATCCTGATCACGGTCGTTTTTCCGGCACCGTTGGACCCGAGTAGGCCAAAGATCGTTCCGGCGGCGATCGTGAGATCCAGCGCATCGACGGCGAGGAGCGACCCAAACCGACGTGTAAGCGCGATCGTTCGCACCACCGGCGCATCGCTCGTCACGGAAGTCGTCGCACGCATTGCCGATCTCGAGACATTTGCCGCCGCATCAGGACTGTCAACTTATTTCCGAAACTCTAAGTTGGCTATGGTATGAGGGACTTAAATCCCCTTTTGCGTTTGCATCGGCAGGGGGACTCCTAATGCCGAGTGACGGTCGCGATGATTGCGGTCTTCCCGTCGCGGGCGATCTTCCTGACGCGCGGCAACATTTCACGCCGGTCGTCCGTCTGCGGGTGCTCGAATTCGAGCACGTACACGTCGTTGCCGAAGAGGGCGACGCCGGTCGGCGCCCGGGAGCTGGAGCAGGATGGTGACGTGTCCCAAGGTCGCGTCACGGCCCAATACCGTCACCTATCACGCCAACCAATCACCTTACCGTCACTGCGGGGAGCCAAGTGACTGATTCGGTTGCGCTCCGGCTGTGTCCACTTTCGTGTCCAGATAAAGAGGACACAGTTCGACGAAAACGGCTAAGTCGTTGTCGTACAAAGAGGCGCCGGTCAGAATCGAACTGACGAATAGCAGATTTGCAGTCTGCCGCCTTACCACTTGGCCACGGCGCCGTACCACAAAGCTATCGGGTCTTGAGCCCCCAGAGCAATCTGGCGACGAAGATGCCGAGCGCTAATCCAGCGCCGAGAATAAGAACGAGGACGATGACCGCGATCGCCATGAGCCCGAGCACATTGCGTCGCTTGGGCGGAGCACCTCCGGTCGCCGCCAGATGACGCTCAAGCAGCGCTACGTTCATCGTGTTCGACTTCCACGCCGCATCGAACACATCGCCAACGGCTGGAACGGCGCCAAGTAATGTGTCGATCCCGACGTTTCCCAGCATCCTTGCCAGTGTGAACGCTGGCACCTCGGCCCGCACCGCTTCCAGAACGATGTAGCCTGACAGCACCGCGCCAATCAGATCGCCGATTCCTGGAATCAGTCCGATGATTGGATCAAAACCGATCTTCCAGGGAGTGCCTGGAATCGAAATGGACTCGTCGAGCAGCTTTGCCAATACCTGTACGCGTCTGGTCCGGCTCGCAGGGTCATCAGCGAGAATGCCCTGCCTCGCTGGAACGACGAGCCGTGGGTTCGTTCTGCTCATCGTGACAGCTTTGCCTCAAGCGCCGACATTCGCGTCGGACCCGGGTAAGGCTTGTCGCCCTTTATTGCGCCCCACAGAATGCGATTGAATAGATCGTCGTTCGACAAGTCTTCCTTTTCCAGCGCCAGCTTCTTTGAAGCCTCGGCCAACGCCCCGCGCGGTGGGTTCTTCTCGTCGAGCGGCACGACTGACTTGAGTGCAACATAAGGAGTGAGATCCGGCGTGCTCTCCCAGATCTCACGGAATGGCCGACCATAGTGATCGAACTGCGACATCCTGCCAAGCCCGAGAATGTCCTCAATCGTCGCGAGTACATCTGTGGTGTTGGCAAACCGATGGAAAACCTTCCCCCTGTTGTACGCTGAGATCACGAGCACGGGAGATCGATGCGAGTCGACGTGATCCGGGCCGTCCTGCGCATCGTCCTCGAGCACGAACATCACGGTATTCTTCCAGAACGGGCTCCTCGACAGGGCCTCGACAATTCTTCCCAGCGCGAGGTCGTTGTCAGCCATGTAGGCACGCGGCGTTGGCTTGCCGGCCTGAGCGCCGGACGTATGGTCGTTCGGAAGGGTGAGTATCTCGAGCGCCGGCATCTTCCCCGCTCGCACGAATTCCTGAAACTCCGTGATCCAAACGTCGGCGCGTGCCTGATCGGGGATGTCCAGATTCCATCCCGAATACGCGGTATTTGTGTGGCCGATCAAAGCGGGTTTGGTTGCCGTGGTGGACACGCGTGTGTTCGCCCCAGGGGCTTCGTCCGCTTCGGCGACGAATTCGCCGTAGTCCCGATAAGTAATTCCCGCCCGATCGGCGAGATTCCACAGGTATCCGCTGGCTGGCTCCGACACGTCGTCATCGGGGATCTTGCCACGATTGAGTCCCTGATAGTCGTAGCTCCGTCCCCTACCCGAGTAATTGCTGGGTATCGTCTTCTCGGCGTAGTCAGTCACAAAGGCAGCCGTCGACCAGTTGTGCCCGTCGGGACTCACTTCAGCGTTAACGAAGAACCGGTCGAAGATCCCGAACCGTTCCGCGAGAGCGTGATGGTTGGGCGACATGCTGCGCGGGAAAAAAACGAGCGACGAATCTCCGTCAGCTTGCCTGAGATCGCCGAAGACCTGATCGTAGGTTCGATTCTCCTTGATGATGTAGATCACGTGCTCGAACGGTGGATACTTTTTCGCCTGCTGCGCGGAATTCCACCCGTTCGCTGAAGCAACGCGATTGGAGAATCCGCCGAGCTCTGCCCCGCTTGTCCTGACCACTGGAAGGATCGTCAGCGTCCCGTTGATTTGTCCGAGCGTATAGTCCGGACTGTGGGGAGGCCTCGCCTGACCACCCTGCCAGTGTCCGACATTGGGCGCGGAGCCGCGCCCTTTGCCGTTGACGACAATGAGATCGCCATCGTCCGCCGTCACCGCCGATGGATACCAGCCCACGGGAATTCTTCCCGCCAGCGCGTCGCTGCCGGTTGCTCCTGAAACTCCGGCTGTCGATGCCGACAGATCGAATACGGCCACGGCATTGTTATCGGCCTCGGCTACGAACAGTCGCCCGCCGTCCGGCGAAAGCGCCAAAGCATTGGGTGTGCTGCCCTCGCCGGTCGCCGCCGGCGAAGCATCGTTGAGCGTCGCGACGACACGCTGACTGCGAGTGTCAATTACGCTCACTCTATCCGTGCTTCCCGACGCGGAAAAAAGCCGTGATCCGTCGGTGCTGAGGAGGAGTGCCGACGGATGTCTTGCCACGCGGATCCGCGTTCCCGGTTCCAGTGTTCCATTCGTCCGCGTCGGAAAAGCCGATACCGTAAACCCGCCCCACGCGGAGACGTATACGGTTCCGTCGGGCCCTGCGACGACTCCATACGGATACCGCTCGGTCGCCAGCCTTTGCACGACGCGTCGCGCTGCGAGGTCCACCACCGCCAGTGAATCGCCGAGGTTCTCAGCGACATAAAGCGTCCGCCCATCACGCGAGATCGCGATTCCCGCGGGATAGCGCGTCCCGCTCTTGTCCTTCTGTTTCACCGCCAATGCGATGGAATCCGCTAACGTCGCCTGGCCGGCTCGCCAGTCAAACCTATAGATGACATCCTCGTCCCCTCCCGACACGTACAACGATTTTCCGTCCGGGCTGAACGCGATGCCGAGAAACACGGCGGGAAGGGGTATTTTTTGGAGCACCCGTCCGGACGCTCTCTCGACAACCTGGATGCCCTGCTCCCTCCAGCCGTTGAGCAGCACGATCACGCGATTCTTTTCAGGCGAAAGCGTCATCGCCAGTGGCATCGAGCCCAAATCGTACGAGACTCCAGCGGGATCGAGTCGAGCCCCGGTCGGAAGACGCCGTGCCCCCGACGGATCCTGTGCCGAAATGGCCGCTTCAACTTGTGGGGATGGTGAGCCGCACGCGCTCACGATGAGCGTGAGCGCAAATAGACGGGTGAGTGAGTTCATCAGGATAAGATGGCATTGACACCCGATTCTGCCAGTCTGATACTCCGCCAATGCGTACCACTCTGGTAAAGCCTCGAATTGCCCCAGCAACAAAAAAGGACATCCCACTCATTCGTGAGCTCATCCTGGAGCTCGCCGAGTACGAGCGCGCGCTTCCGGGCGAGGCGCCGGTTACGGAGAAGGATCTGGCCAGAACTCTGTTCGGAAAAAAGCCGGCGGCCGAAGTCCTGATTGCCTACCTGGGCGACGAGCCCGCTGGTTTCGCCCTCTTTTTCCACAACTATTCGACCTGGCTCGGCAAACGCGGAATCTTTCTGGAGGATCTTTTCGTCCGACCCCCCGCGCGGAAGCACGGCATTGGCTTTGCCCTGTTGCGAGAGCTCGCGCGCATCGCACTCAAGCGCGATTGCGGCCGTATGGACTGGTCGGTGCTCAACTGGAACGAGTTGGCGATCTCATTTTACAAGCGGATCGGCGCGAAACCCATGGACGACTGGACGACATTCCGGCTTACCGGTGACGCGCTCGCCCATGTAGCCGGCGCGGAGAAATGATCTACGGTCGCAGGCCGCGGCAGTTGCTCGTCGTCTGGGGCGTGTCGTTGGGGGCAATTGCCCTGATCTATTGGCTCGAGTACAGCGCTCCCGCGCTGCACGAGCTGCTGATGCCCTTTTACTGGATCATACTGGCCGTCGCGTTCTACCTCACCTGGCGGTGGCTTCGGGCGCGGTCGCGCAAAGATCGAAGAGGTAATGATCGCAGGCACGCCGACCGCCGCGATGAGAAGGACACCACTTCGCCCTGAGTTTCGATAGAGCGAATCAGGCCGGCACCTGACTACTCTGGCGCACCGGCGCCTGTGGTCCGACGCTGGAGCCTATTCGGACACTCGGGGTTCGTCGCGATCCCCGGATTTTGAAGCGCGAGATGCCGGCCCCAACCCGTACCCACTTCGGCTCTTCGTGTCATCCCCGACGTCGGCAAGCTCGGAGACTTTCTCGACGAAGATCTGCGTCAGCTCGTCAACCCTGTCGTGAACGAGCATGTCACTGGCCCGCGAGATGGTAGCCGCGCGATGCGTGACATCGTCGATTGCCGCGCGCACGGTGAACACACCTTCTACCGCGAGCATCCGGGTAATTGCAGCCGACGGAGCGAGCTCTCCGACGAGACATTGCACGAGAATTGCCCGAATCGTCGGCGGTTGCAAGCCATCTGTGAGACGTGTGATCGCTTCCGCTTCCATGCCGGTCCGACTGCTCATATCGGTGTGATTTGAGATGGACGACCACAGCTCGATCGACGCGCGGATTCTTTTAGGCACAACACGCGCCAGCCGGTCTGGGAACAGATACCACGACTATCAAAACGGAGGAGTAGAATGGCTGCGCGGAAATCTTCAAGCCGCCGGAAATACGGCAAGGCCGCGTCGAAGCGCGTCGAGAGCGCGATGCGGAGGAGGAAAAAGGGAACGCTCAAATCCGGAAGAAGCGGACGGACCGTGAAGAGCCGGAAGCAGGCAATCGCCATCGGGCTGTCCGAGGCGCGAAAGAAGGGCGCGAAGGTCCCCCCGCAAGCGCACGGGGCGTAAGGGCTCCGGAGGAAGGAAACGTAGCCGCCGAGGCGGATTCGTCATTAGATAAATAGCTAACTCGCCCCTGTGCTGCCGTGTGTCGTCTCAGTACTTGGCGAGATAGTTATCGAGTTCCCACTGCGAGACCTGCGTGATGTACTCCTGCCACTCGAGACGCTTCGCGACGAGAAACTGAGTCGTGATGTGCTCGCCGAGGGCTTCGGTGATCACTTCGTCCTTCTCCAGCTCGTTGCACGCTTCTCCCAGATTGTGCGGCAGATCGTCGATCCTGAGACGACGCTTCTCCCGATGCGACATCTCCCAGATGTTGCTGTTCACCGGCTCGCGAGGATCGGCATTGGTCGCGATGCCATCGAGTCCGGCAGCCAGTTGCACCGCCAGCGCCAGATACGGATTCGCGGCCGGATCCGGAATTCGCAGCTCGATTCTGGTCCCTGAGCCGCGACGATCGGGAATCCGGATCATCGGCGAACGGTTGCGCATCGACCACGCTACGTTGACCGGCGCTTCAAAACCGGGGACGAGCCTCTTGTACGAGTTGACGAGAGGGTTCGTTATCGCAGTGAAGCCGCGCGCGTGTCTGAGCAACCCTCCGATGTAGTGGAGCGCCGTGCTGGAAAGCTCCCACTCCGCCTTTTCGTCCCAGAAGGCGTTCTTTTTCCCGCGGAAAAGCGATTGATGGGTATGCATGCCGCTTCCATTCTGTCCGAAGATCGGCTTCGGCATGAACGACGCGGTGAGCCCGAATGTCCGTGCGACGTATTTCACAACGAACCGGAACGTCGCGATGTTGTCCGCCGTCTTCAGTGCCTCGCCGTATCTGAAATCGATCTCGTGCTGGCCGTGCGCAACTTCGTGGTGCGCGGCTTCGACCTCGAATCCCATTTGCTCGAGGATATCTACGATCGCGCGCCGCGCATCTTCGCCCAGATCAGCCGGCGCGAGGTCGAAATACGATCCGACATCGTGCGTAACCGTCGACGGCTCCTCGTCCGGCCGCGGCTTGAACATGAAGAACTCTGCTTCCATCCCGGCGTTCATCGTGTATCCCAGCTTGGCCGCGCGGGCGATCGTTTTCTTGAGCACTCCCCGCGGGTCTCCGGCAAAGGGATTGCCGTCAGGAGTGTTGATGTCGCAGATCAGCCTGGCAACGCGGCTCTTTTCGTCACCCCAGGGGAATATCTGAAACGTGCCGAAATCCGGCGCCAGCAGCATGTCCGATTCCTCGATTCGGACGAACCCTTCGATCGAGGAGCCGTCGAACATTATGTCCCCCGCCAGCGCTTTCTCGAATTGCGAGGCGGGAATCTCGACGTTTTTGTTGATGCCGAGGATGTCCGTAAATTGCAGTCTGAGAAAGCGGACGTTGTTGGTGGTGGCGAGGTCCAGAATGTCCTGGGCCGTGGCGCCGGACGTGTCGGGAATCTGGGAGCGATGTCGAGGCATTGGCTGAACGTAGCCCGCTTGCCAAGTTTTTGCAAATTGTGCACTTCAATTCGCCTATTCCTTGCATTTAATGCTCGAAATGGCGAATTTGATCGCTCAAATGTGCCGGTTGTGCACTTTGTGACTTACATTCTCATCTGCGCAGACTATCAATGACAGCCGCCGCCATCACTTCGCGTAAAGCTCTTCTGAACGAGATCTCCAACCGGGAGCCCCGAATCGCTCCCGGCTTCAGCAAGGACGGGATTCCCGGGCCGACTTCCCAGTACTTCGGCGTCAACATTCTGGGCGTTAGGCAGCTGCGCGACAAGCTTCCGCGAGAAGTCTTCGGCAGCCTCGCCGCATCCATCCGCCACGGCAAGAAGCTCGATCGCGCCATCGCACCGGTCGTCGCGCAGGTCATCAAGGAGTGGGCGGTCTCGCGCGGCGTGACCCACTTCACCCACTGGTTCCAGCCCCAGACCGGGCTCACGGCGGAAAAGCACGACGCGTTCTTCGCGTTCGATGACGACCGGCAGCCGATGGAATCCTTTACCGGCGACCAGCTGATTCAGAGCGAGCCCGACGCCTCGAGTTTCCCCTCCGGCGGACTGCGTGCAACGTGGGAAGCGCGGGGTTATACGGCCTGGAATCCCGCCAGCCCGGTTTTCATTGTTGAGTCGACCGGCGCCCGTACTCTCTGCATTCCCTCGGTCTTCATCGGCTACAACGGGGAAGCGCTCGATGAAATGACTCCGCTCCTCAGAAGCTCCGATGTGCTTTCGCAGAAGTCCATCGAGCTGCTCGAGCTGCTCGGCGACAAAGGCGTGCAGCGCGTCTTCACGACGTTGGGACCCGAGCAGGAATATTTCCTCATCGATCGCTCGCACTTTGCGATGCGCCCGGATCTCGTGATGGGCGGTCGCACTCTCATCGGCGCTCCACCGCCACGCGGGCAGCAGCTGGAGGATCACTACTTCGGCGGAATTCCGGAGCGCATCCAGGGATGCATTTCCGAGGCGGAGTTCGAGCTTTACAAGCTCGGTGTGCCTATCACTACTCGGCACAATGAAGTCGCGCCCTGCCAATTCGAGATGGCACCGTATTTCGAGGAAACCGATCTTGCCGTCGATCACAACATGCTCGTGATGGCAACATTGCGACGCGTAGCGCTCAGGCACGGCCTCCAGGCGCTATTGCACGAGAAACCGTTTGCTGGCATCAACGGCTCGGGAAAACACTGCAACTGGTCGATGTCGGTGATCGCCGACTCGTCGGACCTTGACGGCTTGAACCTACTCAAGCCCGGAAAGACGCCTCACCACAACATTCGCTTCCTCGTCTTCCTCGCCGCTGTGCTCAGGGGAGTCCACAAGCACTCGGGACTTCTTCGCGCCGGAATCGCGACCTCGGGCAACGAGCACCGACTCGGCGCCAACGAAGCGCCACCAGCGATCATCTCTGTTTTCATGGGCGACATGCTCACCAAGGTCATCGAGGAGATTGCCGTCGGGAAGAGCTCCGGGACCGCCGAGCAGCAGATGATCAAGCTGGGCGTCGCAAAGCTGCCGGAAGTTCAGCGCGACAACACCGATCGCAATCGCACTTCTCCGTTCGCATTCACTGGTCAGAAGTTCGAGTTCCGCGCCGTTGGATCTTCGGCGTCGATCGCATTCCCGGTCGCGCTGCTGAACACCGTTGTCGCGGACTCCATTGGTGAGATTACGGATTCGCTGCGCGAGACCCTCAAGAAGACCAAGTCGGTGGACGACGCGGTGCTCAAGGTTGTTCGAGAGGTATTCAAGGACACATCGGCGATTCGCTTCGAGGGAAACAACTATTCGGAGGAGTGGGTGGCTGAGGCGAAGAAACGTGGCCTTCCGAACCTGCGTCGGACTCCGGAGGCTCTGAAGGAGCTCGTGTCGAAGCAGTCGCGGGCGCTTCTTACCAAGCTCGGCGTTCTCACCAAGGAGGAGCTGGAGTCCCGCTATCACGTCCGCGTCGAGCGCTACGTGAAGGACATGCTGATCGAGCTGCACACCATGCGCGAGATCGTGGACACAATGGTGATTCCGGCGGCTTATGGCTATCTCGGACTGCTTTCGAAGGCCGCTTCACAGTCGAAGGCGGCAGGCATCGCGGTAGTTCCGCAGATAGTCACGGCAAATCAGGTGGGCGAGCTGGTGCAGGAGCTCCAGGAATTTCGCGAAGACATGAGTGATGTCATCGCGCGCGTCGAGGCCAAGCATGATGATCCGACCGGGCAGGCGGAGATGCTCACATCGGAGGGAGCCGACGCCATGGCGGAAGTGCGAAAGGCGTGCGACGCGCTGGAGCTGTCGGTCGGAGACGATTACTGGCCGCTGCCCAAGTACCGGGAGATGCTCTTCCCGGTTTGATTCGGGGCAAGTGCTTGTCTTTGCCGAAACCCGCTCGGGATCTGTCACGGGGGCAGTTAGCGCGCGGCGAATAGCGTGCAGCGGGAAGCGGGCGGCAGCGTAGTGCTCCGTCATTCCAGCGTCGATTTCAGTCCATCGATGCGTACGGAGTGACGGCCGACTAATTTCACCCGCATGCCCTCCCCGTCTTCCCCATCCGACCAAACGACAGCCTGTCCTTCCTGCGGCGCAGCAGCGACTGGTCGATACTGCGCGAGCTGTGGCGCCCCACTGGCGGGCGCTACTTGTGCCTCTTGTGCTGCTGATCTAAGTCCCGGCGCCAGATTCTGTCACCGCTGCGGCACCCCGGTCGGAGCTGCCGCGCCTGTCGCGCGCGAGGCGAGAACGAACGCGCTTCCGTGGGTCGTGGCGGCGCTGGCGTTTCTCGCTCTGTTCGCGATGGCGGCTGGTCGCGGCTTCAATGCCAGTCGTGGAAGCACCGTTGACGGTTCGCAAAATGCGTTGCCACAGGCTGGACTCGACGATCGAGGAACCGCAGCCGATGATCAATCGGCCGGAGTTCGCGCCCCCGACATCTCGAGCCTGTCGCCGCAGGAGCGCGCCGATCGCCTTTACAATCGTGTAATGCTTCTCGCCACACAGGGAAAGATCGATAGCGTTCAGTTCTTTGCGCCGATGGCTTTGACCGCCTATCAGATGCTCTCGCCGCTCAACGCGGACCAGCGCTACGATATGGGGCGGATCGGCGAGGTGGCGGGAGCGCTTCCACTCGCAAAGGCGCAGGCTGACACCATTCTGCGTGAGAATCCGAATCATCTTCTCGGACTGATTCTGGAGGCGCGCCTTGCTACCCTCGCTGGCGACACCACTCAGCTCCATTCCTACGAGCGAAGGCTGATCGCCGCGCAGAAAGCGGAGCTGGCAAAAAAACGCGACGAGTACACCCGGCACCAGGACGACATCACGAACGCTCTATCGCAGGCACGGAAAAGCCTTGGAATGAAGTCATGACCTCACTCAGCACGATTCATCTGGCCCACAGTCCTGACTCGGACGATGCGTTCATGTTCTACGCGCTCGCCGACGGACAGATCGATACCCAGGGAATCAGTTATGTCCATGAGCTCCAGGACATCGAGACGCTGAACGGCCGGGCGCTCCGCGGAGAGCTCGATGTGACTGCGGTCTCGATTCACGCCTATGCGTATCTCTCCGAATTGTACGCTCTCCTCCCCCACGGCGCGTCGATGGGCGATGGCTACGGACCGATGCTCGTGTCGAAGCGGCCGATGACGCGTGAAGATATTGCCGGCAAGCGGGTCGCCGTGCCTGGACTGATGACGAGCGCGTACCTGGCGCTGAGGCTGTTTCAGCCGGATTTCATTCCGGTCGTCGTCCCTTTCGATCAGATCGAGCAGGCCGTCCTCGGCGGCGACGTCGATGCAGGACTCCTGATTCACGAGGGCCAGCTCACTTACAAGGACGAGGGATTGCATCTCGTTGCCGACATGGGCGCGTGGTGGCTCGAGAAAACGGGACTGCCGCTTCCACTCGGCGGTAACGTCATCCGGAAGGACATGCCCCGCGACGTCCAGAAAAAGGTCTCCCGGCACCTTCGGGAGAGCATCGCGTACGGACTCGATCATCGCAAGAATGCTCTCGACCACGCGATGCGCTATGCGCGCGGACTCGATCGGAGCAAGGCCGACACGTTCGTCGGGATGTACGTGAACGACTGGACACTCGACTACGGCGAGCGCGGCCGCGCGGCAATCCGGCTCTTCCTCGACGAAGGCGTCAGGGCCGGCGTGATCACGCGCCCGGTGACGGTGGAGTTCATTGACGACTGAGCTCGTCGCCGAGCTCGAGCGTCGCGCCGCGCGATTCGCGGCGGTCGCGACGGTGCAGCAGGCCATCTCGGCCACGATCTCGTTGAACGAAGCGTACCGCGAGATCTACAAGGCGGTCGCGTCGGTGGTGGACGCTCCTTGCTTCGCGCTCATGATTGCCGACTCCGTGCGTGAGAAGTTCAACGCGCATTGCATCATCGTCGATTCCGAGGAGCGCGAGGGAGAGAGTGTCCTCGATTTCCCGAATGGAACTGAGACGATCGCCAAGGTTTTCCATTCGGGCGTGCCGATCATTTCTTCGAAGCCGGAGCGTTGGTGGAAGGGAACGATCTTCCAGGTGGCGTCGAAGCGGGAAGTAAAGAGCGAGATTACGGCGCCCCTCACCTACCGCGACCGGACGGTGGGGGTGATGCAGGTCCTCTCGTACAAGACCGACGCGTACGACGGGCACGATCTGGATCTCATCATGCTGATCGCGCGCCAGGCGGCTGTCGCTATCGAGAACGCGCGACTCTTCGATGCGCAGCGCGGTGAGCAGAGGCAGACCCAAGCCGCGGCCGAGATCGCGCGCGTGGCGCTTCGCAAGGTGACCGTCGCGGAGGCGAGCCACAACATCCTCGCAATTCTCGACGACGTCGTCCCATCGAGCGGAAAGGCAATTGGCATCATCTCCCCCGATGGAACCACCATATCCTGCGTTGCAGCCCTTGGTACTTGCGAACAGATGGAAGGCATGACGGCTCCCGTAGAGAACAGCGCGGTTCGCGCGGCCTGGGCAACGGAGGAGCCAACCTTCGTCGAGAATCTCCGCGAGCTGGCTCACAACCCTGACCGGATTCCGGAGGGGCCTGCCATCACGATCCCGCTCATCGCGAGCAGTCGTCGACTCGGCGTCCTTGTCGTAACGTCTCCGACCGCGCAGTTGCAAACCGGCCCGCACGTCGATGCGCTGATGCGTCTCGCGGCCGCGGTCGCGCTGGCGATCGACGTACTGCTCCTCAGCGAAGACGAGCATCGAACCCATGCGCGCGAGCGAACACTCGCAGCGGCGCTGGCGACCATGGATCAGCCGGTGCTGATACTTGGCGTAGATGCGAAAGTTCAATACGCCAACACCGCTGCGATCAAGGAATATCGCTACGAGGCAAATGAGATCGCCGGTCTGAGCGTCGATGATTTCGTCGTTGCCTCCGCTCAGCACTCTCCCCGCCAGACCATTCCCGCAATCCCGCAGGACATGCAGCTCTGGACCGGCGAGCACGTTCATCGAAGAAGGGATGGGACGGAGTTCCCGGCTGCCGTGACCCTGAGCCACATTCGCGACGGGAGCGACAACATCGTTGGTCTCGTGATCGGCATCAGAAATCTCACCGAAGAGCGAAAGGTCGCCGACCACCTCGGTCGGACCGAAAAGCTCGCTGCCATCGGAGAGCTCGTCGCCGGCGTCGCGCACGAGCTGAACAATCCCCTCACCGGCATCTCAACCTTCGCGCAGCTCCTGCTCGAGGACAATCTGCAGGGTGAGCAGTTCGAGTCGGTAAGCCTGATCAAGCGCGAAGCCGATCGGGCGATTGGAGTGATTCGCGATCTCCTCCTCTTCGCGCGCAAGACCGATGCGCGTGCCGTGCCGGTCGACATCAACACCATCGTCAAGCACACCGTGCGGCTTCGCGCCCTCGCGTCCCGATCGGGCGGCATCGAGGTTCACATGCGCCTGGATGAATCCAATCCCCGGGCTCGCGGCGACGAACAGAAGCTGCAGCAGGTTCTGCTCAACCTCCTTGTGAACGCCGAGTCGGCGATGCAGGGAACGCAGCTCCGTCACCTCTCGCTGACGACCCAGCGCAAGAGCGGCACCGTGCAGATCGTGATTTCGGACACTGGGCACGGAATGCCGTTATCCGTGAGTCAGCGGGTATTCGAGCCCTTCTTCACCACCAAGCCTCCCGGCGAGGGAACGGGATTGGGCCTCAGCGTGAGCTACGGCATCATTCAGGCGCACGACGGAACGATCTCGGTGGAAAGCACGCCTGAGGTCGGGACGACGTTCACGATCCTTCTCCCGCTCTACAGCGACGCGACGAAGTGACCCGGATTCTGGTCGTGGACGACGAGGAAACCATTCGCCTCGCACTGCGCAAATTCCTCCGATCCCGCGGCTACGAGGTCGAGATCGCCGGCTCCGGTGATCACGCGCTCCAGCTGCTTGAAAAGGAGTCCTTCGCCCTCATGCTGTGCGATGTTCGCATGCCCGGAATGACCGGAGTCCAGATCGTTCCCCAGGCGATAGAACGGGATCAGGACCTGGCGATCATCATGTTGACCGCCGTCAACGATGCGGCTACCGCGACGGAGGTGTTGTCCTCCGGCGCGACGGACTATCTGATGAAGCCCGTCGAGCTCGCTGACCTCCAGCAAGCCGTCGATCGCGCCCTCCACAAGCGCTCGGAGCTGATGGAGCAGCGCCGCCTCGACAAGCTCATTCGCGAAGAGGTTGCGCTCCGGACCGCCGAGCTCGAGCGGGAAAAGGAATCCCTGCGGCTCATGTCCACCAGCATCGCCGAGACGCTGATCAACGCCATGGAAGCCAAGGATCTCTACCTGCGAGGCCATTCTCAACGCGTCGCCGAGCTGGCGGGACAGCTTGCCCAGGAATTGGGCCTCGAGGAAAAGACGTGCGAGGATCTGAGAGTTGCAGGCCGTCTTCACGACGTGGGCAAGATTGGCATAAGCGAGACAATCCTCAACAAGCCTGGACGGCTCACTGCCGATGAGTTCGAACACGTCAAGCAACACGTGCGGATAGGGCTCGACATCCTCGCGCCACTCTTTCACATCAAGCAGCCGCTCAAGTACGTCGAGCACCATCACGAGCGTTGGGACGGAGTCGGCTATCCACTCGGTCTGTCGGGCGAAGCGATTCCTCTGGGCGCCAGAATCCTCTGCGCAGCCGACACGTTCGACGCACTTACATCCAAGCGCGCCTACCGCGAGCCATTGGAGCCCTTGGCGGCCCTCGATCATCTCCGCGCCGATGCGGGAAAGCAGTTTGACCCGCGTGTCTACGATGCGCTGGTAAGCGTCATAACCAGACGAGTAGCGTCCCAATCCACGGCATCCAGCTAGGCGCGGAAAGTCGCTCCTTGACGTCGCGTCACCGAAGTTGTATTCGGTGTCCAGAGTAGAGAGCTTTCGGCGCTGGCGCATAAGGCACGCGACGTGCAGCGGGCGAAACTCAGAAAATTCCGCGCTACCAGCGCGAGTGCTGACATTCTATGGGAGGACTAATGCCGAGCGGTAAATCAGTGGAGCCATTGCGTTTTGCGGACGACGACGATGCGGACGATCTCGGTGGCTTCAGTCGCGGCAAGCGTTCCTACGACGATGACGACGACGAAGATGGTGGCTGGGCGATCAATGAGGATCACAGCGACCGCCTGTGGGACAGCGCTGAAGACGCGGATGATGACGAAGAGGTCGATTCCGACGCTACGGTCGTAAACGAAGGAGAGGAGGACGAGGAGGACGAGGAGGAAGATCTCTTCGGCGGAGGTGCCCCAAGAGGAAGAAGGGGCCGGCCCAAGGGATCCGGGAAGAAGCAGGAGTCGACCCTCGGCGGTGGCGGTCCCGTTGGCGGAGCCGGCGGGATGGGCGGCGGCTCGGGTTTTGGCAGCCCGCCCTCAGCCGGGTCGAGCGGGGGATTCGGCGCGGGAAGCACGTCGCCGGGAGCGGCACGGACCAGCTCATTCGGCGGTGGGCCACCTTCCCCGGCCGCACGACCGGCAGCAACGTCCACCTCCGCAAGTCGTGCCGGAGCCGGCAAAGCGGCCGGCGGCGCAAAAAAGAAAGCCGCCAAGAGCTCCTCCAAGTCTTCTGGCGGGAAGAAGCCAGCCAAGAAAAAGTCTTCCGGAGCGCGGAAGCCAGCCAGGAAGGCCGCTGGACGTAAAGTCACCGCCAAAAAGGCGGGTAGTCGGAAGGCCTCCAAAGGGGGGTCGAAGGCGCGCGCAAAGAGCGGCGGGACCCGCAAGCGGAAGCGCTAGGGGCAATAGTTTCCCCTGCCCCCGTGCGCAGTACCCGAGGCGCGGTTACTCTCAAGTAACCGCGCTTTTCCGTGACTGACCGAACTGAGGTGTGATGCAGGACAACGACGAGCGAGAAGGTCCCTGGCGAAAAATTCTTCTGTCCGGCGGCGCGATCCTGGGCGCGGCCGCTGCCTATAACGCCTTTGCCCGAAAGGGCGTCGACCAGCTCACCAACCTGATCGGTGGCGAAGAGGGCGGGTTTGACTGGCGCGACAGAAGGGTCGCGTTCACCAAGCGCGGCAACGGTCCGCCGATTCTCCTGATCCACGGCATTCATGCGGCCGCGTGGTCCTATGAGTGGAGAAACAACGTCGACGCGCTCGCGCGAACGAACACCGTCTACACCCTCGACCTGCTCGGATTCGGCATGTCTGAACGTCCCGCGATCCGCTACTCGGCGCGCCTCTATATCTCGCTCATCTCCGATTTCGTGAGCAGAGTGATCGACGAGCCCACCGTTCTCGTCGCGACCTCGCTCTCAGGCGCGTATGCGATTGTGCTCGCGGCGCGCGATCCGCTTCGCTTTCCTGCCGTGGCTCTCATTGCGCCATCCGGACTGGTGCGCCTCAACGAGCCCGTGGGCTTGGGTGGTGAAGCGAGCCGACTCGCCGTCGACACGCCGATTGCCGGCACTGCCATGTTCAACGCCGTCGTCTCGCGTCCGCAGCTGCGACGCTACTTGAACAACGCTTACTCGAACGATTCGCTCGTCACCCGCGAGCTGGTCGAGATCTATTACGCGACTTCCCACCAGCGCGGCGCACGTCACGCGCCGGCGGCATTTCTGTCCGGCCATCTCAACATCGACGTGCGAAACGCCTTACGCCGTCTGAGCCAGCCGGCCCTGCTCGTCTGGGGTGAGCAGGGATCCACCGCACCGGTCGAGGAATTTCGCGGCTTCCGCGAGATCAAGCGCGATTTCGAGATTTCCGTTTTGTCTCCAGCGGGCGACCTTCCGCACGACGAGCGAGCGGAAGACTTTAATGTTATCCTATCCACATGGCTGAATCGCCTGTCGCTCTCCTCCGCGCCCACGCTCGACATGCTCCCTGGAACGCCCGCGGACTTGCAGCCCACGCAACAGCTCTTGTAGACGCAGCCGGAGTTCGACCAACCAACGCCTCGGCGCGAGCGGCGCCGAGCGCGCGAGCGGTTCGGTTTTACGTGGCGAGTGGACTGCTCGATCGGCCCGAGGGCACTGGCACGGGCGCGACTTACGGGTACCGGCATCTCCTCCAGCTACTGTCCATCAAGATCCGCCAGCGCGAGGGACAGAGCCTCGACACCATCCGGGGCGAGATGCGCGATGTCACTGGCGATGCCCTCGAGCGGAAGATCGCAACGTCGCTCGCCCCGGCGCTCGACTCCGGCGGATACGAAGCCGTCGCCCACGACGACGATATCTCACTGCGCTGGCACCGCCTTCCTGTGGCTGATGGGATCGAGCTCCACGTTCGTGAGGATTCTCCCGCTGCCCGCGAGGAAGCCGTGATCGCAATGCGCGAAGCGGTGCGGGCGGCGTTGGGCCGCGGCGACATCCGCTGAGCTCTACATCAGATAGCGCGCGGATTTCTCCCCACGAAGATGCTCGACCAGGGCCTTCTTCGCCGCGGTGATCTCTTCGGCCGACAACCAGTCGGCTACCGAAAAACGACGCCCGCGCCCTTCCACCGCCATCGCGACGCGGCCGCCGCGCGTCACGATGAGCGCGCCGGATCCCCGTGGCCTCGACAGCGGATCCTTGTCCACCAGCTCCAGGCGAAGGTTGTACACGTTCGCCGGGTCGCTTGCCGCCATGACGACGAAGTTCGCCGATGATTGGTCTTCGTTCGCCACGGCCCGAAGCCATTCAACCGCTTCGGGCAGCGCGAACTGGGCGCCCCCTAGGCCCTTCACGAAATACCCACGCCTCACTTCTCCACGAAACTCGAGACGCTTGAGCTCGCGATAGATGGACCGCCACGATACCGGGGGACGCTCGCGCCTCCACCAGTCGCTGGAGACAACCCCGTAGCGCACCAGCCATTGACGTGCGATTCGCTCCGCTCGCTCTTCTTCGGGAAGATCGGGCCCCATCGTTCCTCGCCGCCGCACGAGCGACCAGCGACCGGTCCACCCACTCGCCCCGGCGCCAGGCCGGTCCGGTCGCCTCCACTTCGGGAGTCTCCTCACGTTCGGGCGGGTTCGTGTGAATTTCCGATTTGGAGACGGCGTGTAATCGGCCGGTAGCCAGCTCGTCGAGTCGGCGCCGGTACGCGGCACCATCGACTTCCAGCGGGCAATCTCGCGCAAGGCTTCGACCGTGTCGTTGGTCACAAGCCCCCAAGCGACCAGCTCTCGGATGGCTTCACGCACAGCGAGCATCGTTAGTCCCGTGATTGCCTGAATGTCGCCGATGAACGATGCGCCCTCTTCCGCGATCGTCGCTCTCACCGTCTCGGCGTTCTCGCTCAGCACCTGTTTCGGTTGCTCGTCGAGCCAGATTCCTCCAGTTCCGCGTTCGAAGAAGCGCACGCGGGCGAGTGGTATCGCCCCCGACTCCGGATCGTAGTTCCCTTCGCCGGCCCACACCGGCTCTCCCGTGGCCGTGAACTCTGATAGGGTCGTCGGATCATACGCTCTGATCCTCGCGCGGAGGTAATCGCGGTCCCAGGCAGCCGGCGGACGCGCAATACCATATAGTTGCCGCACGGCCGTTGCGGTCCCCGCCGCGCCGTCGAGCCGGTCCCGCTCGTCGAGATGCTGCCAGCGCTGCATGAATGCCGCAAAGTGAGGAAGCTCGACTGCCTCGATCTGCTTCCGCAATGCGGCAAGCGCGCGCCTGCGGCCAATCTCGACCACCCGTCGCGAGCACCACTCGGGATCCTGTACCTCACGCCGGAATTTTCCGCGAATCAGCTTGCCCGTTCTCTCCCACTCCACGAGCCGTGATTCGATCCATTCCGGTGACCAGCCGTAGCGATCGCGGATTTCCTGAACGGTCACCGGTCCGGATTGTGTGAGAAATCGCGCTAAAATCTCGCGCCGCGCAACCGACTCATTGATCGCGGCGTGACGGAGTACTTCCGGAATCAAAGCCGCGGCGCCCTGCTCAAGGAGTTCCGCAGTGCCCAGCACCAGGGACAACCGCTCGGGGCCGAAGGCTGCGATGTAACGTGGATATGTCTCCGTCAGAATGAAGCGCCATTCCTCTGCCCCTTCACCTCCTAGCTGGATCGCGATGACGCGCCCGGTCTCCAGTAGCCTGGCGAAGGGATCTCCACGGATACCTTCCTCCTCCGACGCGATACGAGATCGCAGCTCTTCGCCGGAGAGATCCCCCGCGCGGTCGAGCAGGTGCGCGAGCTCGTCATCGGATCGCGCGCGACGGCCTGGTGCTGTTCCGCGCCTTTCCGACAGAGTCTGCTCGATGCCTTCGCGTGTGATGTCGTCGCTGCCCTCTCCGCCCATGACTTCGTCGAGGAGTGATCTATCGATCGATAGCAGCGCGGCTCTCTGCTCCGCCCGCGGAGTGTCGTCACCGTAGAGCCAGTCCATCACGAAGCCGAATTGCAGGCTCGCGGCGAACGGCGAAGGTACGTCGGTCTGCACACTGTGGACGCGGATCTTGCCCGCCGCGATTTCCGCCAGCGTCTCCTTGAGCCCCTGCATGTCGAACGCGTCCTGCAGGACTTCGCGGTACGTCTCGACCAGAATCGGAAAGCTGGGAAACTGCCGCACGACCTGGAGCAGATCGAGCGATTTCAGCCGTTGAAGCCAGAGCGGCATACGACGCCGCGGATTGCCGCGCGGCAGCAGCAGCGCCCGCGCCGCATTCATTCTGAAACGCGCGCCAAAGAGAGACGTCGAGCCTACTTCTTCCAACACGAGTTGCTCGGCCTCGGCTCCGGACAGGCCGAGGAGCGATTGCAGCGGTACACCCATGCCCAGATCGGGCAGACGAAGCATGATGCCGTCGTCTGTCGTCTGCACCTGCAGGTCGGTGTCGTTGATCGCCTCGCGCACACGCTGGGCTAGCGCCATTCCCCAAGGTGCGTTGATTCTTCCACCGAACGCGGCGTGAATGACTATGCGCACTGCGCCAGTCTCGTCTCTGAATTGCTCGATCACGATGTTCCGGTCATCAGGAACGATCCCTGTGGCCACTCGCTGTGACGCGATGTATTTCACGATCGAGCTGGCGGTCGCGGCATCACAGCCGTATTCGGTGGCGAGTCTCTCCTCGTTCGGAGCTTCGGCCAGCTCGCGGCGCAGCGCCCCGACGCGATGACTCAGCATCAGCGATCGCGCCATGTACTCCCCGTGCCAGAACGGCATCCGCGCCGGCGTCCCGGGTGCGGGTATCACTACCACCCGGTCGTGCTCGATCGCCGCGATTCTCCACGTCGACGAGCCGAGCTGAAAGACATCGCCCATCCTCGACTCGTGCACAAACTCTTCATCCAGCTCTCCAAGCCGGGTGCGATCCGGAAGATTCACCGTGTACAGCCCGCGATCGGGAATCGTCCCACCTGAGATCACTGCCGTCATCCGCGCCGCGCGGGATCCGATCAGCTTGTCGTTGACGCGGTCCCATGTGATTCGCGGCTCCAGCTCCGCGGCGATGTCGGACGGATACTTCCCTGACAACATCGCCAGCACTTCATCGAAGGCGCCGCGCGTGAGCTGGTGATAGGGATAGGCTCGCCGCACGAGACGAAACAGGTCTTCCGTTCGCCAGTCATCGACCGAGACAGCGGCTACGACCACCTGGGCGAGCACATCCAGTGCGTTCTGCACTACGTGAGTGGGCTCAACATCTCCGGCACGCATCGCTGCGACTATGGCCGCGATCTCCACCGCATCGTCGCGAAAGGTCGGTACGAGTATTCCGCGGCTCGGCACGCCCAGAGTATGTCCGGCGCGTCCGATTCTCTGCAGCGCCGAGGCGACGCGCTTGGGCGATTGCAGCTGTATCACGAGATCTACCGACCCGATGTCGATTCCCAGCTCGAGGGAGCTTGTCGTAACGAGAGCGCGGAGAGATCCGGCCTTGAGCCGCTCTTCCAGAGCCAATCGTCGTTCTCGCGCGAGAGACCCGTGATAAGGGAGTGCAACTTCTTCCTCGGCGAGAGCGTTCACGCGCGCCGCTATCTTTTCCGCCTGTGCGCGGTTGTTGACGAACACGAGCGTCGTGCTGGAGGCGCGAATGTGTCGCAGCACGAGTGGAGCGACTGCCGGCCAAACGCTCCCGCCGACGTTTCCGAGATCGGCGACGGGCGATTCGACCGTGATCTGCATCTCCTTCGTCATGCCGCAATCGACGATCGTCACCGGACGGAACTCCGGTCTTCCAGAGGTGCTCTCTTCGCAACCACCAAGGAATCGCGCGACCTCATCGAGTGGCCGTTGCGTCGCGGACAGGCCTATGCGTTGCGGCGGTTTTTCGACCAGCGCTTCGAGTCTCTCCAACGTCAGCGCCAGATGGGCACCGCGTTTGGTCCCCGCTATTGCATGGATCTCGTCGACAATCACCGCGCGGACACCGCTGAACATGCCGCGTCCCTTTATCGTGGTCAGCATGATGTTGAGCGATTCCGGCGTCGTGATCAGAATGTGCGGGGACTTTCGAAGCATCCTTGCGCGCGCGGAGGCTGGCGTGTCTCCCGTGCGAACGGCGACGCGAATCTCTGGAAGCTCCTTGCCTTCGGCCGCGAACCGCTCTCGAAGCTCCGCGAGCGGCCGTTCGAGATTTCTTTGAATGTCGTTGTTGAGAGCCTTGAGCGGCGAGATGTAAAGAAGCTGAACCGCATTCGAGAGCGGCTCTTTCGTTCCGCGCACGATCAGGTCGTTCAGCTCCCACAGAAACGCCGCCAGCGTTTTCCCGGTCCCGGTCGGAGCGAGTATGAGGGTGTGCGCTCCGCTGGCGATCGCCGGCCAACCCTCGCGCTGCGGATCACTCGGCTTCCCGAAGGTCTCCTTGAACCACCGCCGCACGAGCGGGTGAAAGCGCGCCAGCATGGAAGGGCTAGTAGTCACATCACCGGCCAGGCAGCGGCTCCAGGCGAGCTGCTAAAGAACACGCCTCAGTTTCTGTGCCCCCCACTCTAGAATCTTGCCCGACAGCGGCCGCTTTCTGAACTCGTCGAGCTTGATCTCCTTGGACCATTTCGTGTCATCCATGAAGATCGAGTCCATTTGTGCTCCAACGTGGCGGTCGAGCGACACCAACAGCGACTCGTTGTTGAAGGACAGCGAACGGTTGTCGAAGTTCATGGATCCCATGTAAGACCAGATGCCGTCCACTACAATGCTCTTCGCGTGCATCATCGTCGGTTGGTACTCGTAGATCTTCACGCCGCCTTCGAGGAGTTTCTCGTAGTAGGTTCGCCCCGCGTACCAGGTCGTCTTCACATCGGTCTTGTCGCCCACTGTGATAACCCGAACGTCGACACCCCTTTTCGCTGCCGCCAGAAGCAGCTGCATGAAATTCTCGCCCGGAACGAAGTATGAGTTGCTGATGTAGAGCGTTTTTCTGGCGCCTGCGATCGACAGCGCCAGAAATCTTTCCGCCGGCGTGCTTCCGGTGCTGGGAATGCTGTACATCAGGCCGGCCTGCACGTCCCCGACATCGGCAAAAGAGCTCCTTGGAAAGAACAGGTCGCCGGTCAGCAGCTCGCCTGTCGCTTCAGCCCAAGCCGCCGCAAACGCTGCTTGCAACGCTGCCACTGTCGGCCCCTCGAATCGCACATTGGTCTCGCGCCACTGGTCCGCGTGATGGCCGTCTCCCAGCCAATAGTCGGCTAGCCCGAACCCTCCGGTGTAGCCGATCTTTCCATCGATCACGACCACGCGAACGTGCGATCGCTGGGCTGCCTTCTGCAGTGTGTACCAGCGAAGAGGTCTCAGCCACCTGACCTCGACGCCGGCGCGCTTGAGACTGTCACGCCACTCCCCCTTGAGCGGCTGGGACCCGAACGCATCGAGCAGCAGCAGCACGCGCACCTTGTGCTGCGCGCGATCGATCAGATACTTCGCCATCGTGTCGGCGACCGCGCCTGGCTGCGAGTAGTACATCTGCACCGTTAAGGTGCGCTGGGCGGAACCGATATCCTTCCATAGTAGAGGGTAGGTGCCGTTTCCGTTCAGCAGGATCTGCACGCTGTTGCCGGGATCGATGTGCGTTCCCGTGAACAGCTCGATGCTCCGGGCGAACAGCGGATCCTCGACGCTCGGCGGCCCGTCCTTGTCGCCTTCCGCGATTACGCTCGTAACCGGCGTGTCGTGAGTCACCGACAAAATGCCGATAAGCGCCAGAACCAGCCCGAACAGACTGAGCGCCGCGATTGCTATGTACTTGATCAGTGACATATTCTCTCTGCATGACCTTCGTGGCCCGTCGACGAATCGCGACGCGTGCTATCGTTCTCGACCGCTCCCTCGAAGCGCTCCCGATCTTCCGACTGAGCGATTCCGCCGAGGACACGGCAATTTCCTTCTCTCCGGAGAGCGGCGGGCGGTGGCGTGTGCTGCCCAGCCCGGGCGACCGCTTGCCCGGAACCTTCGATCAGGACGTGTACATCGAGCTCCTCCATCGTTATCACGAGGCGGGAGCTCCCGAGGACGGAGTGATAAGCTTTACGCTCCACGCCTTCCTCCGCTCCATCGGTCGGCGCGTTGACGGCAGAACATACGAGCAGCTGCGATCCGCATTGACGCGACTCGAGCGGACCACTCTCGAGTCGAGCGGAGTGTACGTTGCGGCAAAAGAAGGACAGCCGCTAGAAGGACGCTTTACCATTCTCTCCTCGGTTTCCATCGCGCGCCGACGAATGGCGGAGCGCGAACAATTCACCCTGTTTCCCGTGCTCACCGCTTCGGAGCCGGGCGACGCACACATAACGATCGGTCCAGTAATCCGCGCAAACATCGCGGCGGGACACACCGTGACGCTCTCTTCGACCCACTACATGTCTCTCACCAATCCCGTTGCCAGAAGGCTCTACCGGCTGCTCGAAGTCGCGAGAGAGGAGGGAATGGTAACGTGGAGAGTACCCCTCGCGTCCCTCGCGGAGCAGCTTCCTCTGACCCAGCGGTATCCCTCCCATTTGCAACGAGTGCTCCAGCCCGCCCACGAGATGCTGCTCGCGGCCGGGCTCCTCCGCGATGCCACCTTCAGGCAGCTAAACCGCGACTGGCTCGTGGACTACGTGCTGGCCTCCCGTGCCGCCTGATCGGCGATGTTCCGCTGGTGCCTTTTGTGCGTCCATGGAGGAACACTGACTGGCCGAAGGCGTATCTATTACGTTACCGCCTTCTTCTCTCTACCTAGAGCCGTATGTCCCGACCCAGAATAAGCTTGCTGCTCGGCCTCGCACTGATTCCGCTGCTGGCCGGCGGCTTCGTATTTCAGCAGCACGAGAGCCAGCAAGGCGCTCGCTTGCTCGACCAGGTCCTTAACATCGTGTCCAGCCGCTTCGTCGACACCGTCGACGCCGCGACTCTTTACGAAAAGGCCGCTCGTGGACTCGTTCACGAGCTGAACGACCCATACAGCATCCTGCTCTCGCCGAAAGAGCTTTCTTCCTTCAACGCGCAGACGAACGGACGCTACGCCGGCATCGGAATGGAGATCGCCGAGACGCAGGGCTTCATCAGCGTGCAGCGCGTATTCCCGCATACACCAGCCGAGCAGGCCGGCGTGCAGGAAGGCGATCACATCAACTTCGTCGACACGACCAATACCCGCGGTTGGACCGTCTCACAGACCTCCGATGCGCTGAAGGGAAATCCTGGCAGCAAGGTTCTGGTCAAGTTCTCACGGCCGGGCGTGCCTGAGCTGATCCCGATCACTTTCACTCGCGCCGTCGTCAACATCCCCGCCGTTCCTTACGCGATAATGCTCGACAACAAGGTGGGCTACGTCCCTCTTCTCCAGTTCAACGAAAGCGCGAAAGACGAGCTCGAAACCTCAATCACCCGCTTGTCACGCGAGGGCGCACGGGGAATCGTCATTGATCTCCGCGGAAATCCGGGCGGCATCCTCGATCAGTCGTTGAGCGTCAGCAACCTCTTCCTCAAGAAGGGGCAGCAGATCTCGAGCATCCGCGCCCGCAACGGCGAGAATCAGAGTTTCGTCGCCAGCGATGATCCAGTCGCGCCGACGATCCCGCTGGTGCTTCTGACCGACGGAAGAAGCGCTTCGGCTTCCGAGATCGTTGCCGGTGCTCTCCAGGACCACGACCGCGCTCTCATCGTCGGCACTACTTCCTTCGGAAAAGGCCTCGTGCAGTCGGTGTTCCCACTCGAAGGCGGTTATGCGCTCAAGATGACGACGGCAAAGTGGTACACGCCGAACGGCCGCTCTATCCAGAAGGAGCGCAAGCTTCTTCCCAGTGGTGAGTTCGTGGAAGTGATGCCCGATTCTTTGGAGACCGATTCGGCTCGTCGCTCGCGACCCGCCTTCAAATCGGACGCCGGCCGCATTGTTTACGGTGGCGGCGCCATCACGCCCGACATCATCGTTCGCCCCGACACATTGACCACCGCGGAACAGAAGGTGTTCAACGCCTTCGCTCCGAAGACGGCCGATGTGAGAGCGACGCTTATGGACTACTCGCTCGAGCTGAAGAAAACAGTCCGCCCTGATTTCACAGTGCCTTCGACGTGGCGCGAAGAGTTCTATCGCCGCCTCCAGGCGAAGGGAGTCACCATCGATCACGCACAGTATGAACAGGCTGGTTCAGAGATCGATCGACTGCTCAGCAATACTGTCGCGCGGTTGGCCTTCGGTGATTCCACGGCCAAGCGGCGCAGCGTCCCGGAGGACAATCAGCTGATGCACGCGCTGCAGGTTCTCAAGCAGAGCGCGTCTCAGAAGGATCTCTTCACCATCGCTCAGCGGGAGCAGGCGACCGCTGCGTCCGCCTCGGCTCGTCAATAATTGCAACGTCGCTGAACGGAAAGACAGAATTGAAAGCTCCGGCGGGAATGTCCCGCCGGAGCTTTTTTCATTTAGGGCCAGCGGTGCTTGTTCGAGTATTTGCTGCCGAATACCTCGAGGAGGGTAGGCTTCGGATCCTCCGTTCGCACGACGGCGTCCAGCCTGCCGGCGAGGACGATTGGCCGGGTGAACTGTCGGTACCTTCGGTAGCCGTGACAAAAGCAGAGCGGTCCTTTGCGGGTAATGTCTCCCAACAGAATGTCGGGCTCCCCAAAGATCGTCATGACGTAGAAAAAGTTGAGTGTGCGCGGTCTCGGAAGGTCGCTTTGTCGAACGTTTCGGGGGAGACTTCCGTGCTTCCCCCATTGAACGTCGATCACGACCTGAGACCGGGGCCACGCCGTGTGAAGAATTTGACCGTGCCAGTATGTCCAGACGTCAGTTGGCGCGTAAGTCGAGTCGTAGCCTACCCATAAGACCTCCTCATCGGTCGGTACCGTGAACGGAATCCACGACCCGTGGACATCGTCACGCCACAACAAGTGGTAGGCGATCACACGCCGGATAGGGTGCAGAACGGCCACCACCCGCTCGAGCCGGAACGTTTCATCCCGTTGCAGGTATAAGACCGGTGCTAGGCGCCTTGCCAGGAGTGCTCCGCTGTCCGTTGGTACGAGGGCGTCAGGCAGATTGGCCGGTCGGAGCGGTATGTGAGCATGCGGGCCGCAGGCGGTAATAAAGCCCAGGGCCAGCCCGACGCAGATCCGCTCGCGAATCTCGATGGCTCTTCTTCTCATTGGATAGCCGTCAAGAACGTCCACCTCACCATGCGATGCCTACCGCGCAGCGCCGTTTCGAGTAACTGGAGAGCTCATGCGCAAGCCACGTCCGAACGCGTACAATCCCGCCCAAGCCCTGTTTCTCATTAGCAACGACCGCCACGGATCTCCACTCAGCTGCCCGTCGTGCGCCGGATCAATCGAGCGCGATCCGCGACAGATTCCCCCGCCCCCCTACACGCACGTGACTCTCCGCTGCCAGAGCTGCGGACGGTCAGCGCACTACGTCGCAGGGGCAGCCTAGTGACACGGCCTGTTGCACAAAACTTGCCCTCCTCTGCGAATGCCGGATGGATAATGCGTCACGCGGACGAGCATCCGGCCAGGCGACGCATGCTCTGTACGGTCGCCAACCTGTCGTAAACGCTTCACAGATTCGCCCTGCGTGGGAGAGAGAGAGGATTAGTTCAATGGCACGCATCACTGGAACGGTCAAATGGTTCAACGACGCCAAGGGATTTGGCTTCATTTCACGCGAGGGTGGCCCGGACGTCTTTGTCCATTTCAGCGCGATCAGTGGATCCGGTTTCAAATCTCTCGCTGAGGGCGATAAGGTCGAGTTCGAGGTAGTTCAGGGTCAGAAGGGACCTCAGGCCGCCGACGTCACCAAGGCGAGCTGACTGCCCTCGGTTGCATTCCAGGAAAGGCCCCGCCCGGCGGGGCTTTTTTTTGCACTGACTTAAGGATGTCGTCGCCGAGAACATGACATCAGTCGAATCCGGACGTACTATGGCTGAGATCGCGTCGGGCAAGAGCAAGGTCTGGAGAAGCAACCGCGAGCCGAAGAAGCACACAGTGAGATCGTCCGCCACGAAGAAAATTGGGCCAGCGTCACCCGCGTCAAAGCTTTCCCTCGAGTCGCCCGAGCCGATGTACGCCAGTATCGGCACCGAGATTCCTGATAAGGGTTGGACGTTCGAGCCCAAGTACGATGGAATCCGCGTTCTCGCCTATGCGACGCCAGCCGATGTAAAGCTCGTTACCCGAAACGGTAAGGACAAAGCGGCGCAATTCCCCGAGGTCGTCGCAGCGCTGAAGAAGCTTGCATCGCAGACGAAACACCCACTCGTCCTCGACGGCGAGATCGTTGCGCTGGTCGACGGAGAGCCGGCGAGGTTCCAGGAGCTGCAGGGCCGCATGCACGTCAAGGAACCGCAGATGATCCAGCGACTCTCGGTTGCCACGCCCGCTGCGCTGATTCTTTTCGACATCCTCATGGATGGCGATGATGGTCTCATCGGGGAGCCGTGGACGGAACGGCGCGCGCGGCTGCTGAAACGGGTTGGCAAGCGGACATCGACACACCTGCGCGTAACCGAATCCATCGAGGGCGATGGAAAGAAGATGCTCGAGAAAGCCCGTCGGCAGGGGTGGGAAGGTCTTATCGCCAAGCGCATGGATTCCCGCTACGAACCCGGCAGACGAACGCGATCATGGCTCAAGCTCAAGATCGAATTTCGGGAAGAGTTTGTGGTCGGCGGCTACACCGAGCCGCGAAACAGCCGTGAGCATATTGGCGCGTTGCTGCTCGGCTACTTCTACGGAGACCGCTTCATCTACGTCGGTCACACCGGTGGAGGCTTCACCCGCGAGGAGCTGAACGACATGTCCAGGCGACTCAAGCCGCTGGAAAGAAAAACATCGCCATTTGAAGAGATCCCGAAAACCAATGAGAAGGCGCATTGGGTCAAGCCTGAAGTCGTGGTTGAAGTGAAGTTCAGCGAATGGACGGCCGACCGCCGCCTGAGGCAGCCCATTTTCGTTGGGCTCCGCGACGACAAGGACGCTAAGGACGTGGAAATCGAGGCTCCCAGCGTGCAGCGAAGGGAAATCCGAAGCGGCTCCATAGCGAAACGCCCGGCCCGGCTGAGGGTCAACGCGCGGGCAAAAAGCTCTGCAAAGACCTCGATCGCGAAAGACAGACGTCGCGCCGCGTCTGTCAGTCAGATCCAAAAAATGGATAAAAGCGGCATTATCGGGCAGCTCTCGGCCATTGAAGAGGCGGGCGGAGGCGGAATACTCGACCTCGGAGGCGGAAAAGCGCTGAACGTTTCCAACCTCGACAAGATCTTTTTCCCCAAGGAGAAGTACACGAAGGGAGATGTGATGCGGTACTACACTCGCACCGCTGACTTCATTCTCCCGACGATTCAGGATCGCCCACTCGTACTGAAGCGATTCCCCAACGGAATAGACGGAGAGAGCTTCTACCAGCACAAACCTTCAGAGACTACGCCGCCTGAGGTCCGGGTCGAGGTAATAGAAACCGAAGGCGAAGAGAAACAGCCTCGGATCATCGGCGGAGACCTGCTCACGCTGCTTTACACGATCCAGCTCGGCGCGATCTCGGTCGATCCCTGGCATTCGCGCGTTCAGTCGTTGGAGCACGCCGACTACACCATCATTGATCTGGATCCGGGAACGCGCGCGAATTTCACCCGCGTGGTTCAGGTCGCGCTCTGGACCCAGGAGGTGATTGATGGATTCGGGCTCCACGCCGCAATCAAGACGTCCGGGTCGACCGGGTTGCATATCTATCTACCGCTCCCGCCCAAAACACCCAACGAGACGGCGACTCTCGTCGCTCGGGTGATTGCGACGAAGGTGGCGGATGCGCATCCCAGGGAGGCAACGACAGAGCGGTTGGTCAAAGCGCGGGGAGCCGCTACGATCTACGTCGACTACCTGCAGAACATCCAGGGGAAAACAGTCGCCGGTGCCTATTGCGTTCGGGCAAAGCCGGGAGCCACAGTCTCGACCCCACTTAAGTGGGCCGAGCTGACCGATGACATCGATCCGCGAGATTTCCATCTCGGCAATGCAGCCGAGCGCTTTGAAAAAGTGGGCGATATCTGGAACGAGGCGATGGGGAAAAAGAACTCGCTTCGCGCGCTCGTCTAGAGCGTTTTAGCGGTAGAGCTAATTAGCGGCCGCTGTTTCCGACTTTTCGGAGTGGCAGCTCCATCTGTCCGCCCTCGGCTTCTCCGTGTTTCGAAGCATCTCCGAAGATCGGATCGCTCGACTCGTCAACCATGTGAGTGAGCTTGTAATAGAAGTGGAGTGAGTGAATCGGAGCCATGAAGCTGCGGTTACCGGCGCGAGATATCGCGACGGCTTCCTCACGCACTCGACGGGGAAGATCGCGCGCCGCCGGAAGTGCAAGAAGACGCTGTATCTCTGTGCTGTCTCGTGCGAGCAGTGCCGCGCACAAACTGTCGAGATAAGCGAGCATATATCTACCGGGCTCCCAGTTCAGGGTGTTTTAGCCTTAGGTACACATTGCAACTAATACACCGTTACCGCAAGAGGTTCCGGAGGCTAACCGGGGGTAGATACCTAGCTGTTACGGGTCTCAGGGGTAGAGGAAATCGAACCTCACACCCCGGTGTGGCCTACGCTTTTTCTTCGGTAAATACCGGAAGAGTTGAGCCGGTCTACCCCTGCCCTCGCTACGCCATTCGTCCATAGGTTCGACGAGCCAGGCGGCCTGAAGGGCACGCCTGAAACTCGCTTTGTGCAGGCGTTTACCCAGCAACAACTCATACATCTGTTGCAGCTCGCTGAGCGTAAACGTCGCCGGGAGAAGCCTGAAGGCAATCGGGGCTTGGTCGAGGCTGCTTTGGAGGGTCTTAGTCGCGCCGTCGACCATCGCGCGTTGCCTGGGAGCGAGCAGTGGCGGATTCGCAACCGGGAACCATGTGTGGCCATCGCGGGGTGACGCCGTCTGATGGGGAATGAGCCCAACATAGGCGACGGACACATCAGCTTCGCTCGGGTGCCGCTTTCCGTCGCCGAATGCGCCAATCTGTTCCATCCAGCTGGGCAGCTCGCCCAGCGCATCTCTGGCGGTTGTGGCCGCGGCCGCGTCGAGCGTTTCGCCGGTTTGAGGAATTCGCCATGGGAGCGACCATCGCTCCCGATCACTCGAGTTGCGCCCCAGCAGGATCGCCAGCTCGTTTCCCATCGCCGTCACCAGAACTGCATCAACAGTATAAAGGGCTAGTCTGGAAGGGCGTTCGCGCATCGTCCTGCGAATTAGTCACTTTGTGTGACTAAAGTCAAGGCCGCGCAAGATGTATTTTCGTTGGAATGACGTCGGCGCTCAGCGGCGATCGTCTGGAGGCGGGCAACTAGTGATATAACAATGCTTCAATCAAATCGTCAACAGGAAATTGCGAAAGTTTTTTCTTTGTTGGCGCGTCAACGATTTGCCTTGGGAGCGAATCGGCTCAGGGGGCTCGCACCGCTCTCTCCTCGCCTCTGCCGCGGCTCACGTATGGCGGTATGCTGATCGGCAAGTGACCGGAGATCGCCGAAGTTCCAAGCAATGCTCGCGCTGCCGCGGTCTGCGAAACCGGAAATCCACCCCACGCAACTAGATAGGCGCTTACCCACGGCAGCTGCTGCAACATGTAAGGATTCCCAAATGCGACCACGATCGGTTTTCGCCCCCGCTGAACGAGGGTCTGAACGAAATCCGTGAACGCCTGCGGCGCGCTTGCTGTAAGCGCATCCCAGCTCTGCCCAACGTAGGAGCTGACGATCGTTACGTCAGAGGAGTCGGCCGCCGCGATCAATCGCGGATAGTTGAGAGTAGCGTCCTCGGTCGCCACAAATTCGGTCCGCAGATTTGGCAGGCCTGTCCGCAGCTCCGCATTAAATGCGTTCCCAGCCGGAAGATCCGCTCGCCGCGCAACGGTGATCGAGAGCACTCGCGCGCTGGCCACGGTGATGGGAACCTGCCCGAGTGAGTCTTTGACGAGCGTGATCGACTTCTCGGCAACCCGCCGAGCGATCTGGACGTTGGAGCTGTCCCCGACAAGAAAGCGTAACGCGCTCAGGTCGACCAGCTTGCTCTGCGCGAGTCCCAGTTTGCGCTTTGTCTCGAGCACCCTGCGCACGGACGAATCGAGACGCGCTTCCGTGTACCGCCCTTCCTTCACGCCCGCGACAACCGCATCAATCGTCTGCGTCACATCGAGCGGTTGAATGAGAACATCGATTCCCGCCGCGACCGCCCGCTTCGCTGCCTCTGCCGCGCCGAACTGATCCAGAACTCCGCGCATGTCCATCGCGTCGGAGATGATAATCCCGCGAAATCCCATCTCGCCACGAAGGAGACCGGTCAAAACCTTGGACGAGAGCGTCCCAGGCACACCGGAGGAATCGAGCGCGGGCATCGCTCCATGAAACGACATGATCGCGCCCACGCCACCATTGATCGCTGCCCGGAACGGCACGAGCTCCACCGTATCGAGCCGGCTTCTGCTCACCGTCACCACTGGCAGCGCCAGATGTGAATTGACGCCAGTGTCGCCGTGACCGGGGAAGTGCTTCCCTGTCGCGATCATGCCGTGATCCTGCAGGCCATGAATGAAAGCGACACCCATCCGCGCTGCGAGCTGAGGGTCCTCGCCATAGGAGCGCGTATTGATGACGGGATTGTCGGGATTGTTGTTGACGTCGAGCACCGGCGCATACGCGATGTGAATTCCGAGCGCGCGCCCTTCGAGTGCTGTTAGACGTCCCTGTTCATAAGCGAGCGTGGTGTCTCGCGTTGCGCCGATTGCCATCTCCGGCGGGAATACGATCGCCCCTCCCAGATCGATGGCGTTGGGAACGAAGTACCCGCCGCGCGCGCGAAATCCGGCGCCGGCCTCGAGATCCGCCCCGAACAGAAGGGGAATCTTGCTCATCGATTGCAGCGCGTTCAGCTTCGCCGCGACTTCGATGGGGGATCCGACGGAGATTGTGAAGCCTCCGACTTCGTCCTGCTGGATGTATTGCGACAGTCGCCGCCATTGTGGCGAATCGCCGGATACGTAGTCGCCGAACAGGCTCGGCCACACGATTTGTGCGGCTTTCTCGCGCAAGGTCATCGAGGAAAGAACCGAGTCGGTCCAGCGCGCCGAAGTAGCCTGCGTTTTTCCGGAGCCGCCTGCGTTGGTGCCCATCGTTGTGCAGCCCGCCGCCAAGCCAACGAGCGCTAAGACAGGCAATACCATCGACTTGTGCGTCATCAATGGTTTATCGTGCCCTTTTTGCTGGTATCGATCTCGGCCGAGTCGCCGGTCTTGAAGAAGAACGCGGTCATGTTCTTCGTGAGGAACGCCCGTGCCTGCGGATCCATCACGTTGAGCCCATAGTGATTGATCAGCATCGTCTGCTGTTTGAGCCAGTCCGCCCAGCACGGCGTGCAGATTCCCTCGACGACGCGGGCCCCGATCGGACCGGGAAAGGGCGGCTTCACGAATCCTGCGCGCGTTTCTCCGCAACGCGCGCAGGTTACTGTCTCAGGCACGCTCGAAGCTACCTGCGTGAGTACGAGATTTCAGCTAGGCCGAAAATCGAGAGAAGCCGGAGGTAGACCCAGCCGATGTCGAGCTCATACCACTTCGTCTTGAACTTGGGAGAGTGGGGATCGGCGTGGTGATTGTTGTGCAGCTCCTCGCCGCCCAGCCAGATCGCGATGGGTGAGATGTTCCGACTCTCGTCTTTGACGTTGAAGTTCCGATAGCCGACCGCGTGGCCGACGCCGTTGATGATTCCGGCAGCCCAGAACGGGATCCAGATCATCTGTACGCCCCAGACGAGCGGTCCGACGAAGAATCCGAACAGATAAACGTCAACCACGAGCATTACGAGGATGCCAACCCAGTTCAGCGGCGACAGGAGATGGCGCTCGAGCCAATCATTTGGCGTCCCTTTTCCATACTTGTCGAGCACGCCTGGCTGGCGAACAGCCTTTCTATAGTAGAAGGCACCCTTCAGAACGATGTTCCGAAGTCCTTCCATCAGCGGACTATGCGGATCACCCTCGCGATCGGCAAACGCGTGATGCTTGCGATGACAAGCAACCCATTCCTTGGTGACGATTGCGGTCGAAAGCCACAGCCAGATTCTCATCGGCAGCTCGGCGAGATAGTGCAGCTTGACGCCGCGGTGGGTCTGGGCGCGGTGCAGGAACAGGGTGACGGACACATTGGTGAGATGTCCCGCTACAATCACGAACAGAATCGGCTTCCACCACGCCGTAGCCCAACTTCCAAAATCCGGCATTAGTTACTCCGTTTATCTAAGGCTTACACCTGCAATCTACCCGGACAGCACCCACAATCCAAACGACCACAGCGCTATCTCGTAACGGGCCCGGGCGGGTTCGCGTTTGGTGGTTTGCCCCACGTATCGTTTGAGGGATTCCAGTCGGGAACCGACGGATCGGGCCAGAGCCGCACCCCGACGACATTTCCACGCACCGGGATCACCGCATCGAAGCGATTGCTCCGTGCCCAGATATTCACAGGCAGTGAGAAGTCCTGCGTCGTTCCGTCGGCATAGGCGACGCGCAGTCGCACCGGAAATGGAACTGATGTGAACCGGTGCAGCGCTATCGTAGCGAATGTCTGTCCCTCCGATGTTCGCGTGGACACGCCGTCGATGCCGATATCGAGGACATCCGTCGTGTAGAAGAAGCTGTGCCAGAACCAGGAGAGATCGTCTCCCGTGGAATTCTCTATGCTGCGAAAGAAGTCTCCAGGAGTGGGATGCTTGAACGCCCAGGCCCGGATATACTCGCGGAACGCCGTATCGAACATTTCGGGCCCGACCACGTGATTGCGCAGGGTCAACATGACCACAGCCGGTTTGCGATAACCGATCGCTCCGAGTGCTGAAGGGTCGATGTTGTCGGGTGCGGTCATCAGTGGGGATTGAGTTCTCTGCGTTACGGCGTCGGCCCAGTTTCGCAGGTACCCGGGGTACGCGCTCTGCCCTGGATAGCGTGCCTCTGCGGCGAATGCGTTGAGATACGTGTTGAATCCTTCGTCCATCCAGGCGTAGCGGCGCTCGTTTGACCCGACAATCATTGGAAACCATTCGTGCCCGTGCTCGTGATTGATGGTACCGAAGATCGACGTCGGATCATCGTTGCCATAATGCACCATTACGAACATCGGGTATTCCATTCCACCGACCGGTCCGGCGACGCTCGTCGCCTGCGGATAGGGGAACGGGAAAAAGAGCTGAGAGTACTGTCTGATCGTCCACTGCGTCTGCTCTGCGCCCTGTTCCCAGGCCTTTCCGGCTTTCGGGAATTCGTAGTAGGCTTGAGCCAGAATTCCGTTCCAGCTCGTTGCATCCCATCTAAAGTCCGGGGCGCCTGCCCATGCGACGTCGTGGACACTCCGCGCCCGGAACCGCCACGTCCTGGTGCCCGCCTTCGGCCGGGTCTTCGCGGCAGCTGCCTCCGCCTGTGTGATGATCTGAACTACGCTGTTGCTACTTGCCGCCGTCGACAGCCTGCGCCGCTGTTCGGATGTTAGAACATCTTCGGGATTCTGGAGCACCCCGCTGCCGGCGACCACGTATCCGGCCGGCACTGTGACCGAGTAATCGATGTCGCCGTACTCGAGATAGAACTCCCCCTGCCCCAGATACGGATCTGTGTTCCAACCCCGGACATCGTCATACACGGCCATCCGCGGATACCACTGCGCAATTTCGTAGAGGGTGCTGTCCCGTCCCATCCGATCCGATCCGTGTTCCGGAACTCTGAACGAGAAGTGGATCGAGATCGTCGCCTTCCCACCACCCGGCGCCAGCGGAGAGGCAAGATCGAGACGCATCATCGTGTCGTTGATTCTGGGGTGCACGAGTGCGCCGTTCACGCGCACCTCGCTCAGGTTGTATCCACCTTCGAACCCTCTCACCCCCCAACGCGAATCGGCAGGGAAGAGCGCCGAGCCTTTGCTGCCGCTGCGATAGAGATTCTGATCCACCTGAATCCAGACGTAGCGGAGCGTGTCGGGAGAGTTATTGGTGTACCGGATCTCCACTGACCCGGTGAGCTCGGTGGTCCCGGTGTCGAGAGTGGCGGCAATCGTGTAATCAGCGCGCTGCTGCCAGTAGTCAGGGCCCGGAGTGCCGCTCGCCGAGCGATACCGGTTTGGCCCGGGCCAGTCGATGCGGTTTGTCGTCGCGAATGGATCATCGCGTTGCGTGTCGAATACCGGGCGCGAGCGCAGTGTAGCCGCTGATGTGTCGCCCGCCAGGGAATCCATTCGAACTGGGGCGAGCTCCACGGGACGCTGCTGCGCGCACGCAGTCAGCGTGATGAACACCAAAGCGTATGATTTCACTTTCGAGCGCTGTTGTTGGGGAAAGTCTCGCAAGCTGTACCCTCGTGTCAAGCAACGTAAGGGCCAACGCGCCCTGCGTGTACCTTGCAATACTCGGGTGCTGCCGATAGCCTCTCCGCAATGGCTCGTCCGAAAGTCTTGGAATCCCTCCTGGAGGGACACGCAACAGCGGAAGGTACGCGGCGCTTTCAACAGCGATTCGCCAGGACTCAGCCGGATCATTTCTATCGGTCTATTTCGGACGGCATCATCGTGTCATCGCTCGGACTGGGTACCTATCTCGGCGACTGCGACGACTCCGAGGACGCACGGTACACGTCAACCACCAGAGCCGCGCTGGAGAAGGGCTTGAACCTTCTGGACACCGCGATCAACTACAGGTGTCAGCGCTCTGAGCGCGCGCTTGGGCAAGCTGTCCGCACCAGTGTCGCGACGGGTGCTGTCAGGCGGGAAGAAGTTGTCGTCTGCACCAAAGGGGGGTACATCCCGCTCGACCGAACTCCTCCCGCCACCAAGGAGGGATATCGCGGCTTCCTGGACAGCGAATACTACGGGCCCGGCGTGATGCAGCCCGCTGACGTCGTCTCCGGCGGCCACTGTCTGGCGCCACGCTATCTGGACGATCAGGTCGAGCGCAGCAGAAAGAATCTCGGGCTCGCCGTCATTGACATCTACTATCTCCACAATCCCGAGCAGCAGCTGGATGTGCTTCCTCGCGAGAGGTTTCTGACTGTCATGCGGGATGCGTTTTCGACGCTGGAGAAACACGTCAGCCGAGGAGTCATCGGAAGCTTCGGATGCGCAACCTGGAATGGACTCAGGGTCCCACCGGAATCGCGAAACCATTTGAGTCTCGATGAGTTGGTGGCAATCGCGCGGGAAGTCGCCGGTGAGGACCATCACTTCAGAGTCGTCCAGCTTCCCATCAACCTGGCGATGACTGAAGCGGTAAGGGCACCCACTCAATGCGTCGCAGACGATCGCGTTCCTTTGCTCGAGGCTGCCAGCCGGCTCGGCATCTCGGTGGTGGGGAGTGCGACGCTGATGCAATCCCAGCTCTCGCGAGGGCTCCCGGAACAGGTGCACTCCGCCTTCCCTGGATTCAGGACCGACGCCAGGCGCGCGATAGCTTTTTCGCAGTCGCTCCCGGTTGCGGCGGCGCTGGTTGGAATGAAATCGCTCTCGCACCTCGAGGAAAACCTCGCGCCGCCTAGTATCATCTAGCGATTGCGACGTGATCGGAATGACTCAACAGGCAACGGGAATACCAGTTCATCATCGGCCGGAAGGGGGGTTCAGAAACCCGTGGCCATCCGCGCAGCTGCACGGATTCATGGATTTCTTGAAGTGGACATTGGTCGAGCGTCGGCGAAACCCACGTCGCCCTGATCCCAACCCCGCCATATTCGCGCGAGTTGCTCCGGAGTTTGTGGTGCCACGTGCCGCGCCGGACCAGCTGACGATGACGTGGGTCGGACACACGACCTTTCTGATCCAGATCGCGGGGCTCAACATCCTCATCGACCCCATCTGGAGCGAGCGAGCTTCCCCGGTTCAGTTCCTCGGGCCTCGGCGCTGGGTCCCGGCAGCCGTGGAGTTCGACCGGTTGCCCCCGATCGACGCCGTAGTGCTCTCGCACGACCATTACGATCACCTCGATGCCGCGACCATCTCACGCATCGCCCGGCGTTATCCAGCAGCAGTGTGGTACGCGCCCCTCGGAGTAGGCGAGATACTCCGCCAACGCGGGGCACGCGAGGTTACGGAACGAGATTGGTGGCAGGAGAGTGCGATCGGAGCGCTGCGCCTTACTTGCGTTCCAGCTCAGCACTTCTCCGGCAGAACTCTCGGCAAGCGCAATAACACCCTCTGGTGCGGGTGGACGTTCCGTTCCCCGTACCAGGCCCTGTTTTTCGCTGGCGACACGGCCCTGCATCCCGAGTTCGAGGCCATCGCCAAGCACTGTGGACCGTTCGATGCGGCGATCCTCCCGATTGGAGCCTACGAGCCTCGATGGTTTATGGGCCCGGTCCACATGAATCCCGAAGACTGCATGAAAGCGGTCGCCCAGCTTTCAGTGGGACAGGGCGGCAAACGCCTCATAGTGGCCGCCGCGCATTGGGGAACGTTCAAGCTCACCGACGAGCCGATGGACGAGCCACCGGCCAAGATGCTTGAGCAATGGCGGGCATCTGGTCTCGAAAGCAAAGATCTCTGGATCATGCGACACGGTGAGACGCGCACAATCGGGTAGTCACCGCGCGTCGCCGAGATTTGTGCTTGCACATGATGAGGAATGTGACAGCTTTGTTGTGCGCGAATCTTGCTATCGGTTCTACGAACCTTCCTACGCGGAGCATTCCAATGGCTGCAGCCAAGAAGTCCAGTCGTTCAAAGAGCGGTAGAAAGAGGTCGCGGTCGGGATCCTCTGGACGTAAGCGTGGAGGTGCAAAGAAGCGCGCCACCAAACGGCGCTCTGCCAGCGCGCGCAAATCGCCACGCCGTGGCGCTCGGAAATCCTCGGCCAAGCGCAAAAGCAGCGGGCGCAAAGCCGCGAAGCGGAAGGGAGGAGCGCGCAAAAGCAGCGGCCGTAGCCGTCGTAGATCGCAGTCTCCGGTGGCTCGCGTGAAGCGCGTTGCCAGCGGGGTCGTTCACCAGGCTGCAGACTTGGGCGAGCGCGCCGTCGACACCGTTACTGAGTTCGTTCAGGACCGCTTCTAGCTCCAGGGTCGTTCGACAGCCGCTCTGCTACTCGGCGGCGGCTGTCGCGCTACGGCTGTCGTGTGCCCGCAGCCACTTCTCGACTTCGCTGAACACGCGCTCGCGGCCGTAGTCGACGGTGATGATATGTCCCGCGCCTTCGGTCCAGACGAGCTTTTTTTCTTTCGCCCCGATCTCCTCGAGGGCAAATTGCGCGACTTCGGGAGCGACGCGCGGATCTTCCCGCGACTGCACTATCAGAGTCGGAGCGGTCACTCCGGGAAGAGCCTTCCTGGCGCGAGCCATCACCTTCGAGAGCTCGAACAGCGCGCGCCCAGTCACGGCACCGTACGCAAGGCTTTTTTCGCGCTCGATAGGATCATGAATCGAGCGGGGATTCCTTCCGTTTAGTTCTCCAGCCAGTCTTCCCCAGAGCCAGTGCGTTGCCGCAGCGAGGCGGAGCAGCCGCGGCATGCCCAGATAAGGCGCGATCAGAACCAGAGCTGAAATATCCCGGACCTCCGCCGCGAGCAGAACAGCGAGCGCTCCGCCCATCGAAAGTCCGACGATGTCGACACCGTTGTTCCGATCACGCATCTCGAGGAGCGAGCTCCTTGCGGCATCGATCCATTCGTCAGCGCGGGATCGAGTGAAAGCGTCCATGGTGCGTCCGTGTCCTGGGAGCAGCGGGACGAATACGCCGTACCCGGCCTTGTGTAACCTCCGGGCAAGCAGGGAGAGCGTCTGCGGAGTGTCTCCAAAACCATGCAGGAGGAGAACTCCGTGTGAGCCCTCCTCCTGCAGGTCAATCGTCTCAGCCCCTTTCCGTACGGCCGCTGCGTCAGCGTCTCGCCGATCGACCATTCATCTTCATTATTGGGACATCTCTCTCGTAATGGGAACCGTGGAATCGCCGTTCCCGTTCTCGCCGAATGAGGACATCAGTGAACCGGGCTCTATCAGGAAAGTCATGCCCTTTCTCTCCGCGATTCCAGCCGACACCAGGCGGCTCAACGCCAGTGCTATCGACTCTCTCGTGGCACCGACCATTTCGCAGAGCAGTCGATGATGCGTGTTCTCCAATTTGAGGCGGCCATCTGATGTCGTGAAGCTGCGATCGGTGCTGAGATGCGACAGCGTGGATATCAGGCGCTGATCGACGTTCAACGCTGCAAGCTCGTGCAGCTTCTCGAGCAGATATGCTCGCTCCGACATTATTTGGGACAGTAAGGGAATCGTCTGAGCAGGATGCTCTCTCACGAAGGCACGGAATTGAGCTCCGCTCAAGAACATGGTCTGTGTTTCTTCCGATGCGTTCGCGTCCGTGACGTAGTGACTGTTCGGAGACAGCCCTTCGCTTCCAAATGTCTGTCCCGCGGTGGCGATGACAGGAACGAATCCACGTCCAACCTTTATCTTGTTGCGCAGAACGACGTGGCCATCGAGAACGATGAAGACGCCGTCTGCCGGAACGCCGCGCTGATAGAGTTGAAACCCGGGAGGCCAGTTTGCCTTCGCGCCGTATTCGCCAATGGGCGCTACTTCTTCGGAAGTGAGACGTGAGCGTCGCACTCCTACATGCCCGTTTCTCGCCTGGCTGTCTTTCATTCGTTTCTCGTCGAGCGGTCGTCTAACGCAATGTCCGGGCCCGGACAAGACAGTGACGATTTCGCGTTTCAGGTTTTCCGTAGCAATTCCGTCGCCACCTGCAATGCGCGTGTCGCTGCATCAAAACGTTGGGCAAGATCCGTCAACTCCTGCCCGACAGCAGTTTGGTCACCGAGCCGGATCGCTTCATTCACCGACGGCAGGACCATCGTGGAATACCCGTTGTTCTCGTCGGCGGCGTAAATGAGGTTTCTGAACCAGGGTCGAGTCACAAGGCCCTGCTGTCTTGTAAGCTGGCGCTCAACTTCGAGCAGACTCGCATTGACCTGCTTCGCGACTCTCGGTACCAGCTGAGCCGTAAGAGCTCGGTCACGCGCGGCATTGAATGCCACCGCCGCATCTTCCATTCTCCCGATTGCGGTGGTCAGCGCGGCGGCGGAAACTTTCCAGCGTTTGTCGGCAATTGCCTGGTCAACCTGCGATCCGAACCGTCGCATCGTCCGCGCGAATTCCACATAGTCGTACGGCAGGATCTCGGCGTTCGCAATGCGCAGTAGCGTCGCAGCTCCGATACGCGCGGTGGTCGCGTGAACCTCGAAGTTCGGGTCGCCGAACTTCGACATCCAATGATACGAATCGTACGCCGAGTGATAGACGCCCGTTGGTCCGCCAAAACCCCAATCGGCGATCGGAATGCCCAGATGATTGTAGAATCCGGCGAAGTCAGAGCCACCACCCGGATCGCCCATTTGCGGCTCGAGTGAATCCGCCGCGAGGTTGGCGTGTTTCCTCCACACCTCATACACGCTACCCTGGTGGCTCGGATCGGGTACCTCCTTCGCGACATCCCGCAGCAGCGCGCGGAGTGATGGCGATCCCCCGCTGCTGAAGTTCGGGCCTTGCGCCACGTCATCCTGATTGAGATATGCGACGGCGCTCTTGCTCAATCGCAGTGAATCGTCTTCCACGTACTCCGTCGATCCGATCAATCCCCACTCTTCCGCATCCCAGGTCGCGAATACTATTGTCCGCTTCGGTCGCTTTCCCGCCTTCACCTGCTCCGCGATCGCGCGCGCCGCTTCCAGCACGCTCACGGTGCCGCTCACATTGTCCGCCGCGCCTGGTCCCCACGCGTCGCGATGCCCGCCGATCATCACGATTTCATCCGGGAATTCGCCTCCACGCACGATCCCGAATGTGTCCCATATTTGCTTGTAAGGATTCGTCGTGGCGTCTGTCGTCACCGCCATTCGGGCTTGCACCGGACCCGGCCCGACATGGTATCGGAAAGCCAGGCCTCCCTGCCACGGCTGCGGGATTGAATTGCCCATTAGCCCTCGAAGAAGCTCGGCGGCGTTTCCGTAAGAGATGGGCAGCACTGGAATGTGAGGCACGTCCATCTGCGACAGAGGGATCCGCTTCGCGTTGGCCGTGCTGGGATATCCCGGCGTGCTCGGATCGCCATTCGGGTTCATGACGCTTCCGCGCTGGATTCCTTGCGACGGTCTCATCGGACCGGCCGGGTATACATCTCCGCGCACGTAGCCATCGTCGGCAGGATCGCTGTAGATCATCAGTCCGACCGCTCCATGCCTCTCGGCCTCACGAGCCTTGATGCCGCGATACGATCTGCCATAGCGGGCGATCGCAATTTTTCCCTTCACCGAGACGCCCATCGAGTCGAGCTGCGCGTAGTCCTCGATCAGCCCATAGTTCACGTACACGACTTCACCGCGCACGTCTCCGGCTGCCCCATACCCGTTGAAAGCCATCACCTGCGGAAATGCAACCGATGTCGTGTCTTCGGGAATTGGGCCTTCCCGCAGATCGAGTTCGAGCGGATCGGGCGCGATGCGCCATATTCGCGTGCTTACCGGATGCGGCATCCACACGCTGTAGGAGCGCACTTCCGTTTCCAAGCCCCAGGATTTCATCTGACTCACCACGTAATCGCGGGTTCGCGCCTGCGCCGGTGTTCCAGCCATGTGAGGCTGGAGCGAAAGAAATTTCGAGTGCACGGACGCGCTCGACGGAGATGGGCGACTGATGACATCGGCTTCGGCGGCGCGTTCTGCCGCCGCCGATCGGGGCGAGTACCCTGGAGTCGTCTGCGCACGGAGCGGAAGTGCCAGCACGAGCGTTATGGAGAGCGCGAGATGTGTGTTCATTCTCTTGCAAATTCCTGCGTTCTGGGCTGAGTGCCGTGAAGGAGCGGTGCTATTCGTCCAGCTGTTCGAGCGCGGTGGAGATGGCGTTACGAAGTCTTCCTTCGCCCTCCATTCCCGGAGCGACGCCGGCGGCGAGTGAATTGAATTTGGACAACATTTCTGCTTCCACAAATTTCTCGGGGTGCTGCACTCCGAGCGATTCCAGGGAGCGAACCGCCAGGCGGCGAAGGAGTAACAGAGTCGAGCTATCCAGCTCCGCCAACGGTCGCGGATCGGAGGGCGTGGCAACCAATGCGTGGTCCCGCTTGCGCCTCGGAGCGTCGAGAAGAGACGAGATCGATCCCAGCTTTACGACGAAGGACCCCGGTGTGTGCTCCCGCCATTCAGTTACGACACCACGTCTTCGCAATGCCGGCAAAAGCGCGACGATCGCCCCCCTTACAGCGGAGACTCCGCCGGGACTCTGATTGCCGCGTCCGGTTATCAACAGGACTTCGCTGGTCCCGCTGACTTGCCGCTCACGCAACCATGCTTCAGCACGATGGCGCGCGTCGGCGGCGGTCGGCAGCGATTCCCGAAGATTCAGAATGTTCTTCGTCCCAAACTCGGCCTCGTCGAAAGCCTTCCAGACGGAATGGAGGGAGACCCTACCGGATCGCATTGTGAAGTATATGCCCGTCCAGCTTTTCCTGCGGTGTTACGCGCACGATCGCCGCCAGAGTCGGGGCCATGTCTACCACCCTCGCATATTCCGGGTAGCTTCCAGGCTTGATGCCATTCCCATAGAAAATGATCGGGACGTGCGCGTCGGAGTCGTTGGGGCTTCCGTGCTGCGCCTGATAGCTGCCCAGCCAGTAATTGTAAGGCGCGAGCGTCACCACCAGAGCTGCTTTACCATCGTCCGCAAACATGTGCAGCCATCTGCGGGCGATTCTGTCGTTCACCGTGTCGGCCCGCGCCAGCTCGGAGATCCTGTCCGCGCGCGCAACTCCCGACACATGAAGAAACTCGGCGCGCAGCATGCGCACGAGTGAGTCCGGATTGATCTTCGCCTTCGCTAGTGCCGGCCTGTCGAGCTCCAACACTCCGGGATCGAACGAGAAACCATTTCCTTTGTAGACGCCAAAGACGTAGTTGAGTCCGTTGCCCGGCACCCCGGCTTCAGAAAGCGAGTTGCTGAGTCGTTGCAGAACCGGCCGCACGTTGACGCGCATCGCTCCGGTGTTCGGATCGCGCGCATGAACTTCCGGAAATGGCGTAAGGCCGTGATCCGCCGTGAGGGCGATGACGATTTCGTTCGGATTTCGAATGCGAAAGAGTGAATCCAGGAACGCGCCCACTGATCGATCCAGACGAAGTATCTGATCGTGCAGCTCTCTTGAATCGGGTCCATAGCGGTGACCAACCGCGTCGGTCGTCGATAACGAGATCGCCAGAACGTCGGTCTGCGGGCCCGTGCCGAGCTTGAGCGCGTTGACGCCGGCGAGTGCGAAATCGAGCGTTACCTCGTCCATCCACGGAAACTCCGTGAGGAATCGCGCGGCTGAATCAGGTGAGCCGGGTTCGACATGCGGAAACAGGAATCCGGTCCCACCAGACTCAAATGGAACGCTGTCCGGTTCGGGATAAACGCTTTCCGGTAGCAACAACTGCCACGCGCGCCCGGCAAAGCTTGCGGGAACTCTCCGCGCATTGAAAGCCTTCACCCAGTCGGGAAGTGCAGAACCGTAGTACGTGCTCGTCGTGAAAGTCCCGTTCGGGGAGTACCAGAAGACCGGCTGTTTCGACCTTCCGATCGGAAGGATCGCAGCCCGGTCCTTTCTCGATACGGAGAGCACACGAGTGCGCGGATCTTTGGCGATGAGCCAGTCGGTGAGCGTGGTGCCACGAAAGCGAAATGGCGATGCTCCGGGACCGGGTGCATCGATGAGTGTGACGGTGGTGTCGTTCACGCCAGCCGTATTGGCCGTGATGCCGTTGTGAACAGGGAAGCGGCCCGACATCGTCTCGGAATGGCCAGGCGCAGTCTCCGTGATCGCGTGATCCTGAAATGCGTTCGTGAAAACGGCGCCGCCTCTGTAGAGTTTGCCCAGTCCGCCAGTGAGCTGCGGCTCGAACCGCGACAAATAGTCTGGCCGCATCGCGTCAATCGTGATGAACAGCACGAGCCTGGGCCTTATGCTGTCAGGGGCCTGAGATCGCGCGGGGGCTGCTATCTGGATAGCCAGCACGATTGGCAGCAGAATGTTTTTTGAGCGCCAAATCACTAGTGCCTTCTTGAGTAGTCTGTGTTTTCTTGCGGCAGGAATCTCAGTCTTCTTACTTGGGATTCAGCGTTATCGCTGGGGACTCTGTTTTTTCTTACTTGCACTGTGCGGGCGCGCCCGCTGAGAGTCCGAACGCCGTCGTGACGGCTATTCTCCAGCCTTCGGGCGTCTTCACGAAGATCCGCTCGGAGACGCCGCTCGAGGTCGTGTCCTTCTGCGTCACGGTGTAACAGTAAGTCCCATAGACGACTCCCTTGGCAATTGGCAGCACGCGCAGATTCCGGGCGACGAGAGTGTCGGGCCAGGTCGAATCGCGGCGCGCGCTCCAGCCCTCGTACCCGAGCTCCAACCCTGCTGGTCCGTTGCGTCCCAGCGCGCTTGTGTGAAGATAGGTAGCGAGATACCGCGCGCGGTCACGTTTGTGTATCGCGTCTATGTTCTCTTCGAATACGCGCCGCGCCTCGACCGTGTCGGAGGTGCTCGACACCGATGGTGACGGATCGTTATTGGCCGGTGCGGGCGCACACCCTAGTGCTACGAACAAGGCGACGAGCCGGCCGGACGAGAATCTCATAGATGCCATGTATCTCCGCGGAAAATGTCCCCGCAATTTTAACCGGACACGCCGCTATTGGCGACTCCCGCTCCCGCTACTGGCCGATGATTCTCTCGAGGATCTGGACGCCGCGCATCAGATCGTCCCTATCCATCACGAGCGGCGGGAGAATCCGGAGTGTGTGCTCTCCGGCTGTAAGGGCGAGCAGACCCTCGTCCCACCCGCGCTTCACGATCTCGTTCGCTGATTCGACCACGTCGAGACCCCAGATGTAGCCGGTTCCACGGATCGCCCGCACCCTTCCGGAGCGCCGAGCAACCGTATCGAGCTGCTCCCCGAGCCATACGCCGTTTTCACGAACGGCTTTCAGCAGAGATGGATCCGAGAGACGGTCGACGACGTATCCGGCAACCGCGGCTACAAGGGGTCCGCCGCCGAAGGTGGTTCCATGATCCCCAGGCTGGATCGTCGCTCCGATTTCCCCTGACAAGAGAACCGCACCCATCGGCAACCCACCCGCCAGGGGCTTGGCGAGCGTCAGCATGTCAGGAATGACTCCGACATTTTCGTAGGCGAAAAAATATCCGGTGCGTCCGAGACCGCATTGAATCTCATCGAAAATAAGAGCTATCTCGCGTTCCGCTGTCATTGCCCTCAGGCGGCGAAGAAAATCGGAATCGAGTACGCGCACTCCGCCTTCACCCTGGATCGGCTCGACGATTACCGCGGCGACAGTTTCTCCATCGAGAACGGTATCGAGATCACGGAGGTCGCGCTCGCAGATGGAAACTCCACCGGCTAGCGGGCGGAATGGCGCACGATACGAGGGGCGGTCGGTCGCGGCGAGAGACGCGAAGAGCCTGCCGTGAAAGCTTCCTCGCAGCGCGATGATCTCGACCTTCGCATCGGTACCGGTCTTCCGGGCCCACCGCCTCGCAAACTTGAACGCGCCCTCATTCGCCTCCGCTCCCGAGTTGCAGAAAAACACCTGCGACGCGAATGAACGCTCGATCAGCTTGGCGGCTAGCTGCTCGCCTGCGACGGTCTGATAGAGATTCGATGTGTGGATCAGGCCAGTGCTCAGCGCCTCGCTGATCACGTGCGCAACCCCCGCATCTCCGTAGCCAAGTGCATTCACTGCTATCCCGCTGGCAAAATCGAGATATCGTTTGCCGTCGGAGTCGATGAGCTCCACACCTTCTCCCTTCACGAGCTGCATCGGCGCGCGCTTGTAGGTCGGAAGGAGGGCGGATGCTTCCGAAGAAGGAATGGTCACGACTTCCTCTTCAAGTGGGAGAGTGGCAGTGGTCATAGGACAACGCTCTGAGATTGAGTTATGAAAGTGCCGCGCTGACGATCGCTGAGACCGGTGAGATCGCAGATTCTCACACGGGCAACTCCGGCACTGAGTGCGGCCTCGGCCGACTCGAGTTTGGCCGCCATCCCGCCGACTGCAATGCCGTTCGCGGCCAGCTCACGGGCGGTTTCGGTGCTTAGACTCGAAACGACTTCACCCTCGCCGTCGCGAACGCCTTCGACATCGGCGATCAGGATCAGCTCGTCGGCCTCGAGCGCGGCGGCGACGGCGGCGGCGGCATCATCGCCATTTATGTTGAGCGGACCACCATTCTGGCTGCCCGCGTCGTACCCAACCGGCGAGATCACTGGCAAATAACCCGCGTTCAGTAGAGTGCGCAGCAGATCCGCCTTGACAGCGACCGGTTGCCCCGCGAATCCGAGAGATGCCGCGTCGATCAGCTCCGCGCCGATCAGACCACCATCTTCTCCCGAAATGCCCACCGCGGGCAGACCCGCAGCAACCATCGCATTCACGAGTCGCTTGTTGACGACGCCTGACAGCACCATGCGGAGAAGCTCGAGATCTTCCTCTGATGTGACGCGCCGTCCGCCGATGAATGCTGGCTCCCTTCCCAGAGCGCTCTGCATTGCTGACATCTCGTCACCGCCGCCATGGACCACGCAAAGCTCTCCCGGACGGGAATTCCAGGCCTCGCGAAGTGTGTTAATCAGACGCGGATCGGTCTGAGCCCGTCCTCCGATTTTCACGACACGCATCATGCCGGCAACCCCGCCTGCTCACTCAGGCCCAGGAGAACATTGGCGTTTTGCAGCGCCTGGCCCGCAGCACCCTTTACCAGGTTGTCGATCGCCGAGATGATGATGAGCGTTGGTTGGCGCACGTTGGCTGCCTTCGCAATGCTCACGCGCACGACGTTTCGGCGCACGACGTCGCGGAGCGACGGCGGCTGGTCTGCGATCTCGATGAACGGTTCCCCGCGATAGCAATCGCGCCAGAGCGCGGATGGATCTTCTGCGTACTCGTTCACCGGGACGGTGATCGTCGCCAGAATTCCGCGAGCGACCGGAAGCAGGTGGGGCGTGAACAGTATGTCGTTGTCTCTGCCGCCGAGCTCTTTCGCAACTGCCTGCATTTCGGCGATGTGCCGGTGCTCGTTCCCCACGGCGTAAGCGCGGAAATCTTCCGCGACCTCGGCGAACAACAGATCGGGACGAGCGGAATAGCCGGCGCCGGTAACGCCACTCGCAGCCGAGACGTTTATGGTAGCCCCCGGCACCACCCAGCCTTCCTTAAGCAGCGGCGCGATCGCGAGCAGAATGGCAGTCGGGTAGCAACCAGGATTCGCCACGATCTCCGCCCCCGGAATCTTTGCGCGCATTAGCTCGGTAAGTCCATACGGCGCTTCAGTTTGGTTGATTCCAGCGCCGGCCCCTGGTCTGAAGTCGGATGACAGATCTACCACCCGCGCTCCGGTCGCGCGCGCATTTCCGACCCACTGGGCAGATGCCCCGTGTGGAAGCGCCGTGAAGACGACCTCCGCGCTGTTCAAGGGCGCGTCCTCTGTCGCGACGTAAGTGACCTCCGTCACACCAATGCGAGTGCGCTGCCCCCGTTGCTCGTTGGCAGAAGCGAAGGCGAGCTCGAGCCCGGGGTGCCGTGCGATCAGCCCGCACAGCTCCCGACCCGCGTATCCGCTCGCGCCGAGGACTCCCACCGGAACTTTATGCATAATGAATGCATAACATTACACTCCCTGCGCGTCAATGATTCATGGCCGTCCGCTCGCGCAATGCTTTCCGCGGTGCTAAACTCACCCTGTGGCCAACAAGCGCGAACGACACGACACGATCCTCGAGATCGTAGGCGCTCGAGTGGTGAGCAGCCAGGAAGATCTCCGGAAGATGCTGCTCCAGCGCGGGTGGGACGTGACACAGGCAACACTCTCCCGCGACCTCCGGGAATTGCGGCTCGCTCGGGTTCCTACTCCGGAAGGCGCCAGATACGCAATTACCGACGGCAGCATAGAGGAAAGCAGGGCAGCGCTCGATACCCTGCTGCCGCAGCTTTTTCTCCGCATCGATGGCGTTGGCGAGATGCTGGTTTTGCGCACGGTCCCCGGAGGCGCTCAGCCCATCGCGGCCGCCCTCGATGGCGAGGGCTGGTCCGATGTCCTTGGCACCGTCGGCGGTGACGACACGATCCTTATCATCTGTCGCTCAGTCGCCGCCCGGGACCGCGTCCTCCGGCGCCTCAAAGCCCTCGCCGGAGAACCAGGATAAGCATTGACGGGCCTGTCCAGACCGATTAAATATTCAGTCATACTGAATACTTATTGAGGTGCCTGTGATCCGTACGATTGCCCTTGCCTACTCCGGTGGGCTCGACACATCCATCATCGTCCCCTGGCTCAAGGAACGCTACGGCGCTCGTGTCATCTGTATCGCCGCGGACATTGGCCAGGGAAACGAGTTGGAGGGCGTACGGGCGAAAGCGATCGCATCGGGTGCTGACGAGTGTTACATCGAAGATCTGCGCCAGGAATTCGTGGAAAAGTTCGTGTGGCCCACCCTCCGCGCTGGCGCGATCTACGGTCGGAAGTACCTCCTTGGCACATCGATGGGGCGCCCCCTCATCGCGCGCCGGCAAGTCGAGATAGCGCGCCAGGTTGGAGCAGACGCGCTTGCTCACGGCTGCACCGGCAAAGGAAACGACCAGGTTCGTTTCGAGCTGACGTACGCCGCTTTTGCGCCTGACCTCCCGATCATCGCCCCCTGGCGCGAATGGGACATTCGGAGCCGCGAGGATGCGATTGCTTACGCCGAGTCCCACAAGATTCCCGTTGCGGCGACCAGGGATAAGATCTATTCCCGCGATCGGAATATCTGGCACATCTCCCACGAAGGTGGCGTCCTCGAGCAGCCAGCTACCGCGCCTCCAGCTGACCTCTTCATGCTGACGACTGCTCCTGAAAAGGCTCCCAACGAGCCTGAGGAAGTCACAATCGGGTTCCTCAATGGAACTCCGGTTTCGGTAAATGGTGCGGAGCTCGACGCGGTGGACCTCGTCGTTGCCCTCAATACGATTGGCGGACGGCACGGCGTCGGACGAATCGATCTCGTCGAGGATCGCCTCGTCGGGATGAAGTCGCGTGGCGTCTACGAAACCCCAGGCGGTACCCTGCTCTACTCCGCACACAGCGAATTGGAGCAGCTGGTGCTCGATCGCCGCACGCTTGCCGCCAAGGATAACATCGCCCCGCGCTACGCCGATCTCGTGTACGAAGGCCGCTGGTGGACAACCGAGCGCGAGGCATATGACGCCTTCGTGAACGTGACACAGGAGCGCGTCACCGGGTCCGTGACACTCAAACTCTTCAAGGGATCCGCATCAGTGGTCGGTCGGGAGAGCGAGTACGCGCTTTACGACGAGCGTTTCGTCACGTTCGGCGAAGACGACGTTTACGAGCAGAGCGACGCTGCCGGCTTCATCCGCCTCTACGGACTTTCAGCGCGCGTTCGCGCCATCCGTGACCAGGAGTTGGCGGCTGCACAACCCAAGGGCGAGGTAAAGGCCGAGAAGCCCGCGGCTCTGGCCATGGCTTGACCGGCAAGGAGACCACCATGTCGGACCACGCATCGCACAAGCTCTGGGGAGGACGCTTCTCGACTCCCACCGCGGCTGCTCTGGAGGCACTCAACCGCTCCATCGGCATCGATTATCGCCTCTGGCCATTCGATATCAATCTATCTCAGGCCTGGGCGGTGGCTCTCTGGGGAGCGGGAGTCCTGACGCTCGAGGAAAGCAAGAAAATTGAGCGCGGGCTCACCATGGTCGGCCAGAAGCTCGCGGCCGGCGCCCAGCCGCTCTCATCCGATGAGGATGTGCACACGTTGATAGACCGGATGCTTCACGATGAAATAGGCGACGTCGCATCGAAGCTCCACACGGGCCGCAGCCGAAATGATCAGGTAGCTACGGCGACGCGCCTCTGGTCGATGGATGCATGCACAAGACTCGATATCACCGTACGCACTCTGCAGCAGGTAATGCTCGATCATGCCGCAAAGCTGGGCGACGTGCTGATGCCGGCATACACGCATCTGCAGCGCGCCCAACCCGTATCCGCAGCACACTGGATGTTGTCGCACTTCTGGCCGCTCGAGCGGGATCGGGCGCGGATCTCTTCGGCGTCACGTGGCGCGGCGGTGCTGCCGCTCGGCTCTGGTGCGATCGCAGGGTGTGCGTTCCCAATCTCCCGAGTGCTCCTCCAGGGCAGCCTCGGTTTCAGCTCCGTGTCGCAGAACAGCATCGACGCCGTTGGGGACAGAGATTTCGTGGCTGAGTTGTTGTTCGCGGTGGCGATGACGGCCACCCATCTCTCACGACTCGCCGAAGATCTGATCATTTACGGCTCGAGCGAGTTCGGATTCGTTCAGTTCGGTGACGCGTTCACGACGGGCTCGAGCATGATGCCGCAGAAGCGCAATCCGGACGCGTTGGAGCTTGCGCGTGGATCCGGTGCGCGCGCCATTGGTGATCTGACGACGCTTCTGACCACTCTAAAAGGATTGCCCAGCGGCTATAACAAGGATCTGCAGGACGACAAGCGGGTGTTGTTCGACGCTGTTGACACGATTCTGCTTGTGCTGCCGGCCGTGGCCGGGGCACTCCAGGAGATTCGGTTCAACGCCAGGCGAATGCGCGCCGCGCTCTCGAGCAGCATGATGGCGACTGACCTCGCTGACTATCTGGTAGAGAAGGGGGCCACCTTTCGCGAAGCCCACTCTGCAATCGGGTCACTGATCCGCGAGAGTGAGCGGGAGGATTGCGAGCTCGATGCTCTCCCCATTGCCTCGTTCAAGGCGGCGCATTCATTATTCGGCGACGATGTTCTCGACTGGCTCGAGCCGGGGCGCTCGGTGGCCCGTCGCGACGTTCCCGGCGGTACGGGTCCGACTGCGCTCACTGCGCAGCTTCACTCCGCGCGGGAAGCGCTCCGGCCGGTAACAGACGCGGCACGCGGGAACGAGCTGGTGCTTCGAGCGATCTAGGAAGCGAACGCTCAAGAAGAAAAAAGCGCACGATCGTTGCGCTTTTTCTTTGGAAGCTCAGAACATCAAGCCGAAGGTGATAGGGACGAAATGGATCACTCCGCCCTTCGTTGGCTCGCGGGATATGAAGTGATATCTCGACTCGATGAAGCTCGCGATCGGCCCCAATCCGAACGTAAGCCCCGCTCCGGCATTTAGTCCGGCGTGATTCTCCGACTTGGATCCCGCCACATCGAGCTTCGTGTTGTACAACCCTCCTCCGCCTACGATGTAGCTTTTCACGCTGGTTCCCGGGAAGGCGTAGACGACGTTAGCGATTATACCGGCGATCCGAAAACCGTAAGTGTTGGTCGCACTGCCTTGGGCCGAAATGACGTTTTTGCGGGAGAAGTTGTTATAGATCCCGTCGAATCGAACGCCGATTGGTAGGTCAGGGGCACCAAGCGCCAGCGCAATGATCCCGTTGAATCCGGTCACTTGGGTGTTACTCAGTTTGCCGACTGGAATGGCTGCGCCTCCCCCGATTCCAAGGGCGTACGTCTTTTGGCCAGCCGCTTGAGCAGAGAGAATGATTGAAGCGAAAATCGAGACCGCGACGATTTTGGGAAGTCGCTTCATCCTTATCTGGTCGGATTTCATTGTTGAGTGAGTCATGGAATCGGGACAATATAGCGTGAGAAAGGCGTTGCAACGGAACTGAATACAGGCTACGCTTAATTATCCTCTTTTAATAGGATAATTTAATCGCTAGGGCATATACTATTGCTACAGCTGCACTTACCATCGGAACTTCCATTAAGTGGCTCGACAATGTGCTGTCACATAATCGTGTTGCCGGGGTTGCACAGCAGCGCCAAGGGATATCTCGTCGACTCACAATCGAAAGCTTGGTAGGTCTGGCAGTCACGGTTTTGCTGGTACGTGACCTCGGACTACCAACGGCAAAGGCTATCGCGGTAGCTGAAGATCTCGCGAGGAACGACGGTCGACACATCGCGTCGCAAGGGTTGATCCTCACGCTCGATCTATCGTCATTTCGGGCAGAGCTGCTCGCGCGGCTGGAAAGCGCCGTCGAGATCGCGCCGGTTCCAAAGAGGGGTCGTCCCCCCAACAAAACGGGGCGCCTCGCTTGAGACGCCCCGCCAGATTGTGCCAGTGAAGCGGACGTGGCTTAAGAAGCCTTCGTCACGTTCTCGGCAGCTGGACCCTTCTGACCCTCGACGATGTCGAACTCTACAGCATCACCCTCAGCAAGGGACTTGAAGCCCGAGCCGGAGATCGCGCTGTAGTGAACGAAGCAATCCTTCTGCCCGTTGTCAGGTGTGATGAATCCAAAGCCCTTCGCGTCGTTGAACCACTTCACTTTGCCGGTCGTACGCATTCCCTACTCCTGGAAAATTGTGTCTTGGGGAGCTGAAACACGCCCGACCCTCGACAATCTGGTACGCGGGTCTCTTAAACCCCGCATTGGACTTGAGACCGTGGCAAGGACTTTCACCCTTACCCCTGGCTCGACTTGGCGGAAAAATAGCAAGGACCGGCTGAGCAGACAATAGACAATTCAGAGCCCTGTCTTATGCACCCCTGTCACGAAATACTCGGTCTCCCCGAAACACGAAGTTGGCACTCCCCGGTGTTGTTCGTAGGTCAGTGACACCTGTTTGCCGGCGTTCTGCTCGATTACGTGAGCAATCGAGTCGCTTCGGACCGTGAAAGTGAAGATTTGAGGCATTGTTCCGGGCAGATTTGCCATGGCGAGCTCGCCTTCCCATGTCTTACAGAGCCAGCCTTTCTTCGAAATCTTCTGGATGTAGCCTGCGCGCTCGCCCAACGCGTAAGTGTAGCCGAGCGCTATCCAGATCCAGAGAGCAATGATGACCACGGGAACGAGGACAAGAATGAGCAACGCAATCAACGCCTTGTTTCGCGTCTTTCTTGCCGGAGCGGGAGCAGTCGGGGTCTCCGTGGTTTCCGCAGTTTCCGGGGTATCAGCCATCTGAGCTCCGTGGAAGGGATGCCGCGCGGCGCCTAATGCAGCGCTCGCGAGAGGGAATTAGCTTTCAAATTCAACACACGCAAGAACCGTTGACCATTATCGCGCGCAGAAGGACCGCGACTGCCATCGTAGGTGGCGTACCCGTTGGGTCGGCCCATCCTATCGTCGTGCAGTCCATGACAAATACCGACACCGGCGACGCCTCGGGTACGGCTCTCCAGGTAGCGGAGCTGGCTAGGGCGGGGAGCCGCCTTGTCCGCGTAACGGTCAATAACGACGACGCTGCCCGTGCGGTGCCGGAGATCGCGAGCAGACTCGCCGACATGGGCATGTCGGTTCCGCTGATCGGAGATTTCCACTACAACGGTCATTTACTGCTCGTGAAATATCCCGCGACGGCGAAGACACTCGCCAAATACCGAATCAATCCGGGCAATGTAGGTGGAAAGCGCCGCGACGAGAATTTCCGAACGATCATCCAGATAGCTCTCGACAACGACAAGCCCATCAGGATTGGTGTGAACTGGGGTTCGCTCGACCAGGATCTCCTCACCACGCTGATGGACGAAAACGCGCGTAGCGCCGAGCCGCGTGACGCGAAGGAAGTCTACATCGAGGCAATGCTCCAAAGCGCGCTGCGCTCCGCATTCATCGCCGAAGAGATGGGACTTCGTCATGACCGCATCATCATTTCCGCGAAGGTGTCGGGCGTTCAGGATCTCCTGGAGATCTACCGCCAGCTCGCGGCCCGATGCGATTACCCGCTGCATCTCGGTCTTACCGAAGCAGGGCTCGGCTCAAAGGGGATCGTCGCCAGCACGGCGGCGCTGTCGATCCTGTTGTCGGAGGGAATTGGAGACACTATTCGAGTTTCCCTGACTCCACGCCCCGGAGGAGACCGGACCGAAGAAGTCAACGTCGCGCAGCAGATTCTTCAGTCACTCGAGCTGCAGAGCTTCAATCCGCAGGTCACCGCGTGTCCGGGATGTGGCCGTACCACTTCCACTTTCTTCCAGCACATGGCGGAAGACATTCAGACCTATTTGCGGGACCAGATGCCGATGTGGCGCGAGCGGTATCCCGGTGTGATAGAGATGAAAGTGGCGGTGATGGGGTGCATCGTTAACGGGCCGGGAGAATCGAAGCACGCGAACATCGGCATTTCCCTACCCGGCACTTCCGAGGAGCCAAGGGCGCCCGTATACGTCGACGGCAAGCTGATGGTCACCCTCAAAGGTGACGCGATCGTTCCTGAGTTCTTGCAAATACTCGAGGAATACGTCGAGAAGACGTACGGCGTGGGGACGGCGGCTACTCTCGGATAGCCTGCTTCAGCCAGCGAGTTTTTGCAGCTCGCCGGAAGCCTTGTCCAGCTCCGCCATTATCGGAGCATCGAATCCGAGCTCACGTAGTCTTTCGTAGACTTGACGATACCAGCGGCCTGTTCCGGCTCTTCCCCCGCCGAAGCGGCCCCAGATCGTCTCGGGATCCAGGGTCCTCTGCAGATCTGAAATGATCGATGCGGCGTTGTGGACCTTGTCGGCGGCGCAGACCCAGCGCGCTTCCTCGCTCGCGCCCGCGAGCCGCTCCAGATAATCTGCCTTGCGGTCCTCGCCCGAGAGCTCCACTCCGTCGTCGTCGAGCTTGCGGTAGGTGACGGCCAATACCGTGTCCAGGACCTTCGCGCCGAATTTGTCGCCGATCCGCTGCTCCAGCATCTGCCGGGTATAGCCTTCCCCAACGCAGTCCTCAATCACATCGTGCAGGATTCCGGAGACGACCGTATCGCTGTCGCGGCCATATCGCGTGAGAATCACTGCCACGTTCGCGGGGTGTGTGAGGTAGGGAAGCTTCGTTCCCTTTCGCACCTGGCGGTCGTGATGCTTGGCCGCGAATGCTAGTGCGTGGTTTATCGCGTCGGAGTAGCCGGTGACTGTCATTGCTTCAATGTTGCGAACCAGGATACGAGTCGTTCGAGCCCCTGTTGGTCTTCTGCCTTGAACGCATTCAGCTGGCCAGAATCTACGTCGAGAACCGCGATTAAATCACCCCGTCGATCGAGAACGGGGACGACGATCTCGGACCGTGCTCGCGCATCACAGGCGATGTGGCCGGGGAATTTTTCGACGTCCGGAACAACTACGGTTTTCATTTCCGCGGCGGCCGTCCCGCATACTCCCCGGCCAAACGCAATGTCGAGGCAGCCGAGGCTTCCCTGATACGGCCCGACTCGGAGAAGCTGTCCGGGGACGACCACACGATAGAAGCCGGTCCATAGATGGCCGAAGGCATGATGCACCAGAGCGGCCATCGTGGCCATCGCCGTGACATCGTCATCCACTCCCTCGAGAATGGCATCGCTGTGTCCTTTCAGCTCGGCGTAGGCGCGAGCCTTCGGCACGTTTCTCAGATCAGGAATTGTATCGGCCATTGCCGGTTACCGCGCTGTCGCGAGCTCCGGCTGAAACGCTCCTGATTGTCGCGTCGCCCCGAGCATTTCTTCGCGCGTCTCCAGCTGCGGCATTTCCGCGTCCCACAGCACGAGACCGTGAATGCGCATGTCAGCTCCGCGGAGACTGGCTACGGCGGTCTTGAGCCCATCCACAGTGGTGTGGGCGATTCGCGCACAGAGGATCACGTCAGGAGCCGGGATGATGCTGCTGGCGCTCCGCTGAACGTAGCTGGTTGGAGCCGCGATGATGATGAAATCATAGCGCCGCTGCATGCGAGCCAGCTCTTTGCGCACATCTTCGACGACACTTGCTTCGGGAAGTCCGGAGCGCCGCGTTCCGCTCGGAAGCACATCGAGCGGACGGTCGCGGCCAATTGTCGTCGGAACGATGGCTTCCGGCCAGGTCGAGCTGCCCATGATGATTCCCGAGAGCCCGGGATCGGGTCGGATTCGCAGGACGCTCGCGACGCTGCACGTGGTCGGGTCGACGTCGACGAGCAGCGTACTGCGCGCCTCATACGCTGCGGACGCGGCAAGGTTCGCCGCGACAGTCGCGACAATGCCCGGGTCGTCGCCGGTGATCGTGACGATTGGGACGCTCGCTTCCACCGACGCGATGTGCAGGTAGAGAGTTCTGTAACTCTCCGACACGACATCGATCAGCGGCGGCGCCTCGACATCCGCCTGTCGACGGCTTCTTTCCACGACGACTTCCGGCGGCTTGATCACGGTGAGCACGCGCGACCCGCTTATCTGCTCCGCCTCACGCGGGTCAGCTATGTGCGGCCGTTTGAGCTCCGTTCCGAACGAGGCCGCAAATCCAACCGCGAGTGCGAGCACCACCGCGGCGGCGAGCATCGCCCACGGTGGAGCACCTACGTTAGCAAGCTCGCGGGCATGCGCGGACTCACGGTCGATGCGAGTGTTTTTCTGGTTTATCTGATCCAGCTGCGCTGCCGCTGCCGTATAGTTTTGTTGAGCGGTCGCGCGCTGAGCAACGAGCTTTATTGTATCGACCGTTATGACAGGCTTCACTACCGGAGCGGGGGTAGGGCGTATCAGCGCCAGCTTTCCCCGAACTTCACCGCGTTTTACGTCGGCGATCCCCTGTATTTGACGGCCAATCGCATTTGCCCTGGACGTCAGCGACAGATATACCGGATCGACTCCACCCACTGCCCCAAACGCGTTTCTGTCGCGTTCAACGTCCGCCAAAGAGTCGAGCAGCACGCGCACTCTGGGATCGGCGCCGACTACTGGCGATGCGGCAAGCGCGCGATAGGAGGTGGGAAGGGGAGCATTCTCAGCTCTGTCGATCAAGCGATTGAGCGTTGCGAGCTCTGCGCTCAACGAATCACGCTGCGCCCGCACCGCAGGCGGGAAGGTATCTATTACGGCTGCCGGAACGGGCGTCAGGGCGCGCCGTGTGGCATTCAACACCGAGTCCGTCGCGTTAAGCTCAGCGAGATAGCGGTCCCTCGCCGTGACGGTCGGCGTGGAATCCGTGCGGGCTTCGATTTTCAAGGCTACCGCTAACGCCTTTCGCGAAGCATTCCTCGGAACGAGGACGAACGCGATCAATGCCCCGATAAAGACCACGCCCCCAACGATGCCAAATACCACGACCCGGCGAAGCGCGTTTCTGGCGCGTCCTGCCATCCAGAGGTAGGCCGAGCCGCCGCTCATCCGTGCAATGCTATGAACGTTCATGCGTCAAAGATTCACTGAGTATGGCGCGCGCGCGAGAGGGTCCGTTCCTGGGGGCATCCCGGCCGACAGACCGAGGTCGCGCTACTTTCCCGTCAACAACGCAATCTAAGCGCCGCTCGGGTCTAACGGGACGATAAAAAAAACGGCGGGGCCTTCGCCCCGCCATTCCTGTCCTCCAAATCAGCCTACTGAACCGTGATGACTCCCTTCATGTTCAGAGCAAGGTGCGGAACGCAATGATACGGGTACTGGCCGGGTTTAATGTTGCCGAACGAGATCGTGATCGACTCGCCGGGATTCATCTTCATGTTGCTGGAAAGCTCACCCATTTTGTCCGTGCCCATGTTCGCATCGAGCTGGCCTTTTACATCAGGCGGAATCGTCGCGGGGTCAAATGCGACGTTGTGCGGACCCATGCTCACCACGACGAACTTGACGCCATCTCCCTGCTTGATCGTGAAGTTGGCGGGCTCGAACCGATAGCCCTTCGTATCTCCGACCATATTCACCGTCTTGATGGTACCAGTGATCGGAGCCATTGCTACGGCTCCGCCTGCTGAGGCAGGGGTCGTCGTCGCCCCAGCGGTAGTTGTCGTTGTCGTCGAGCTCGTATCCACCGCAACGTGCGTCGTGTCAGCAGGCTTCTTTTCTCCGCCTGCGCAGGCGCCTAGCGAAATTATGCCAACTGCAACCGCGAATCCGTAGAACCGCATCTTTTTGAGGCCTCCCAGAGCCGTACAGTGGTGCGCTTTGCTAGAGTAGTTTATTTCACTTCAGAGATTGTGAATTTATTCACAAGCTCGCTAACATGCAATTAATGCGGCACTTTCGGCTGTCATGATTTGTGCCCTGACGCAGACGCGCGCCGGATGATCGCAATTCCTGCGCTCGATCTGCGAGGCGGTGCCTGCGTTCAGCTCGCTGCGGGATCCTACGACCAGGAGCTTATCCGAATCCCAGACCCTGTCGGGGTTGCTCTTGCCTGGAGGCAATACGGGTTCCGACATCTCCACGTGGTCGACCTCGATGCGGTGGCCGGACGCGGGAACAATGCTCCTGAAATTCAGGCGATTCTCGGAGCGACTGACGTTGAGGTACAGCTGGGCGGAGGAATACGAAGCAGGGAGTTGATTCAGCGCTCGCTCGATGATGGAGCACAACGCGTGGTCATAGGCACGCGTGCGTTGGAGGACCCCGATTGGCTCGCCGAGATGAGCGGTCTGTTCCCGGGCTGCATCGTCGTGGCCGCGGATGTCCGCGATCGGAAGATTCTGTCTCACGGCTGGACGCGCACCCATCCCAAGCTCGTGCTGGACCTCGTTGAAGAGCTCAACGGGCTGCCTCTCGCGGGGGTGCTGGTAACCGCCGTCCATCGGGAGGAAGCAATGCGGGGAACAGACTTGCCGCTCATGGAAGATGTAGCTGAGACGGCGGATTTTCCGGTCTTTGCATCGGGCGGGCTCGGGAGCCTCAACCATTTGCGCGCCCTGGCAGACCGCGGTGTCGCGGCTGCTATCGTTGGGATGGCGCTTTATAGTGGCGCGATGGATCCACGGGCCGTGGCCGAGGAATTCGCGGAGTAGGCGCTCGTCGCCGCGCTGACGCTCCGCGGTCGTTAGAACAAACTGATCGTGCGCGGGTCCAGCTTCGAGGGATCGCCGACATACGCGAAGCGGAATCCTTTCATGTATTTCCTCGCCACCCTTTGAACCGCTTCCGGGGTTACGCTCTTCAACTCGTCCACGAAGCGATCGGCTTCTCGATAGTCGCCTTCATAGAGCTGCGATCGCGACAGGAAATCCGCCTGGGCCGCGTTGGTTTCGTTGTCGAGGAAGTATTCAGTTATGAATTGTTCTTCGAGCTGCTTGAGCCCCGCTGGGTCGAGCATCCCCTGTTGGAGATCCACGACTGCAGCGCGCATCAGCTTCAGCGTCGTATCCGGCGAAGCCGTCGAGACGTAAAGTCCTCCCGTAGTTGCCGCACGATCGACAAAAGGTGCGTGCACATCATAGGTGAGATTCTGCCGGGTCCGGATCTCCGCGAACATACGGCCGGTGAGAACCGATGTCGCGACCCTGAGCGCCTGATAGTCTTCGCCGCTCGCGAGCGGGCCACTGTAGTAGCCGAGTATGTAGTTGGTGGGCAGTTGGCGACGCTCGATCACGACAGCCGTCGGCGCCTCGGGAATGCGCGGAGGCGCAGTCCACTTGTAACTGCCGCGAGGAAGCTGCCCGATCGATTGGTTCACGAGCCGCTCGATGTGTGCGCGGTCGACGTTCCCCACCACCACCAGCAGCATCCGGGACGTTACGAATTGTGTGCGGTGATATTCACGCAGTGACGCCGAGTCGAGAGCCTGGATCGATTTCTCGTTGCCTACGACCGAGACCGCATACGGATGGCCCACATAGGTGATGCTGTCAGCGAGATAATCTGCCAGCGCATCTGGATCATCTCTCCGCTGCCTGATTCCAGACAGGTATTGGGCCTTCACCAGATTGACTTCCGACTTGGCCAGATTCGGGTGCATTACTCGATCGGCGAATATCGACCAGGTGGAATCGAATACTTCAGTGCTCGAGCGGATTCCAAACATCGTCCAGTCCGCGCTCGGAGCAACTACTATCTCGCTCCCCAGAAGCGACATCGCGCGACGCAGCGAATTCTTGGGGAATTTTTGGGTTCCGCGCTCGGAGACGTCGAGCAGGATGGGCTCGATCCCCGCATTCGCGTCAGTGACCTGGCGGGCTCCCCCCAACAGATAGAGATTTGCCGCGACAACGTTGTTGGCGTCGTTCTGCCGCAGTATGACGTGCACACCAGATACATCAAAGCTGGTAGTGGCCGTTGCCAGAGCCAGCGCAATTGAGAGCAGCATCAGCGTGTCCCCGCCATTACCAGGTCTTCCGGAGCGAGCTTCAGCGACTGCCGTGCATCGGGCGCAATGAGAACTCCCGCAATGTGCGGCTTCCCGACGATGTAGCGGCGCGCGTACGCGCGGAGATCTTCAAGTGTCTGCTGTGCCATGAAGTCAACGTAACCCATGTAGTACTCGAGACTGGCGACGCTCCACCAGAACCCCAGCGTGTGCGCGAACCCCGAGGCCCGCTCACGATCGAATGCCGAAGTTACGGCACGATGCGCCTTGACCGCCTCGAGTTCGTCCAATGTGAAGTAGCCCGGCGCATCGAACTTTGCTATCTCGCCGTATAGGGCCGCCAGCGCTTCGCGAAGCTGTTCGGGTGATGTCTGTCCGCTGATTGTGATCGGTCCTGTGTGGTTGAGCGTGTAGTAATTGACGCCCACCCCTTGCCATAGTCCGCTATCGACAAGCCGTTGCTGGAACTGTGATCGTGGGTCGTTCATCACGTCCGAGAACACATCCGCCGCATACGTAGACTTGGGATCCAGCCCCACGCTCGGACCTTGCCACTGAATCTGCACGGTCACCGCGCCCACGGGTGCCTCGACGAGCACTCCCTGGCTTTTCTGAAGAGGGGGAATACTCGGAATCGGATCGGTAACGAATGGATCGGCGCCGCGACCCCATTGCCCCAGCTCCCGCTCGGCGAGAGCAAACACGGTCGCCGGGCTCACATCGCCCGCGACGATCAGAACAGAGTTGTTCGGGACATAGTACTTGTTCTGAATGAAGCGCATTTTTTCGGGCGTCGTGGTCAGAACTATCTGCCGGTCACCGATCACATCTTTTCTGCTGAAGTTGCCGGGATAAAGCTTCGCATCCGCCTGGCGCGACAGTTCGAAGAACGGGCTCGATTCATTTCGGTCGTACTCGTCGATTACAACCTGCCGCTCCCGCTCCAGCTCATCGCGACGGAACAGCGGACCCTTAAGCGCCGTGGCCAGCAGCTCGATCCCGTCTCCAAGCTTTTCCGCGGGGACGGTCATGTAGTAGTTGACTCTTTCTTCCTGGGTGGTTCCGTTGAACACCGCTCCGAGGTCAGACGCCCTGTCCCAGAATTGATTGGGCTCCGGATACTTGGAATTGGCGCGGAAGAACATGTGCTCGTACATGTGAGCCAGTCCTTCGTACTCGGGGGTCTGCGTAAATGATCCGTTCTTTACGTCGATCTCGATCGTCGCTAATGGGACGCCGTGATTCTCGACGACGATTACCTCGAGGCCATTAGCCAGAACCTTGCGTTGAATTATCTTCGCGAGCTCCGCTCGCTGGCCCCATGCCTGCATCGGAGCGAGTGCCGATACGAGGAGCACAAGAGTGGCGCAGCAACGCAGGACACATTTTCTTTCGGACATGTCAGATTTTGGGAAAGCCCGCTCGGACTACTACGGGCAATTGATAACTCGGCTCGACGCCAAGAGGCTCAAGCGCAATGAGCCTCTTGCTCAATACACCACATTCAGGATTGGTGGTCCAGCTGATCTCTTCTACGATGCAACATCGGTCGAGGATCTGGCAGGGGCAGTTACTGCCGCGCGAGAGCTTGGACTCGAGTATTTCGTGCTCGGACTCGGCGCCAACATTCTCATCGGCGACAAGGGGTTTCGCGGCCTTATCATCCGCAATACCTCGAGCCATCTCGAGTTCTTCGATGACGGAAGGCTCTGGGTCGAGAGCGGCGCGGTGATGGCGAAATTGATACCCCAGGCCGTCGAGCGCGGGCTGTCAGGGCTGGAACACTATGTTGGAATCCCGAGCACAGTCGGTGGGGCCGTCTGGCAGAATCTGCACTTTCTCTCACCTGCCCCGGACCGTGAGAGAACAATGTTCATTGCCGAGGTCTTTCAGACGGCTGAGCTGCTGACTTATGACGGGAAGCGGAAAACCGTCGACAGGGAATACATGCAGTTCGGCTACGACACGAGCACGCTTCACAAGCAGCGGGATATCGCGCTGGCAGTCACCTTCCAGCTCGAGCCTGGGGACAAGTCGGTGATGCATCGCATCATGCAGGAAAATCTGAGCTGGCGCGGCGGCAAGCATCCCTGGCTCGAGTATCATCCAAGCGCTGGTTCGATCTTCAAGAAGATCGAGGGCGTTGGAGCCGGCCGCCTGATCGATCAGGTTGGATTGAAGGGTTTCCGAAATGGAGATGCCCAGATCTCCCACATCCACGCGAACATCATGGTCAATCTCGGGAAGGCGACTGCGAAGGATGTCCGCGAGCTGATCACGATGGCGCAGAGCAAGGTGCGTGAGCGGTTCGACCAGAATCTCGAGGTGGAGATCGGATTTATCGGCGAGTTCTGATTCCGATCAGGTCGCCGATAACTGCTCCGCCTGTTCCGTCACTGCTGTCCATTTTTCAAGAGCGATGTCGAGCTTGCGACGTGCTTCGTCCAGCTCCTTGCCGGCGAGAAGCGATTTGGCGGTTCCCTCGCGGGTCGTGTAGAGCTCCGGATCCTCGAGCAGTGCCGTCAGCTCCACGACTTTTTTCTCGAGTGCAGCAACCTCTTTCTCCGAGTCTTCGACTCGCCGGCGTACTTCCCGAAGGGCTGCACGGCTCTCGACCCCCTCTGTTTCCCGCCGTTTGGTCGTCTTGTGCTCCTTGACCCGCCGCAACGATTCCCGCTCCGCGGCAGTGACAGCGGCCGCGTGCTCGCGCTCCCGGCTCTGCTCCTCCCATTCAGTGAAGGATCCGGGAAAATCGGTGATGTGGCGCTCATGGAGAATCCACACCCTTGACGTCAGCGCCTCCAGCATCGCGCGGTCGTGACTCACCAGTAGTATCGTTCCTTCGTACTCCCCGAGGGCGTCCTCGAGCGCTTCCACCGATTCGATATCCAGGTGATTGGTCGGCTCGTCGAGCAGAAGGAAGTTTGCTCGGCCGAGAACCATCATCGCGAGCGCGACCCGTGCCCGCTCTCCACCAGACAGTGTGTCGGCTCGACGTTGAGCTTCGTCGCCGGAAAACCCGAATCTGGCGAGGTGACCCTGAACCATGCGGCGCTCCCATTGTGGCCTGAGATCGCTTATGACGTCATATAGCGTTCGATCCATCGGCACCTGAGCCATATCCTGGCGGTAGTAGCTCGCCTGAACGGACCCGCCAACCCTCAACTCTCCGCTTGAGACATCGCGCTCGCCCATCAACGCGCGGAGGAAGGTCGATTTCCCGCTGCCGTTCGGACCGACAAAGCCGACGACGTCGCCGCGTTGAATGGTCGCGGTAAAGTCCGAGATCAGCGTTCTTCCCTCGACCTCCAGGGTGACACCCCGCGCTATCGCGACCTGATCACCACCTCGAGCTGACACATCGAGCCTTAGCCCCAAGGCGCTCCCTTCTTCAGCCGTGGGAGAGCTGAGTCGTGGTGCTCTGCTGAGTCTCTTGCGCCTGCCTTTCGCCTGTTTCGAGTTCTGACCGGCGATGTTGCGCCTGATGTAGTCTTCTTCCTCGGCTATGACCTTGCGCTGTTTATCGAAGGCGCGGCGCTGGCTCAGCCTTCGTTCTTCCCGCTGTACGACGAATGATTCATAGCTTCCCGAATACGACACCGCACTTCCACCTTCGAGATGGAGGACGTGATCCACTACGTTGGCGAGGAATGCACGGTCATGACTGATCAACAAGACTGTCTTGTCGGTATTTCGAAGGTAGTCCTCCAGCCAGCGCGTCGTGTCCAGATCGAGGTGATTCGTTGGCTCATCCAGAAGCAGAACGTCGGCGGCACTCACCAGTTGCCTCGCCAGACCAAGCCTTCCTCGTTCACCACCACTTAGCTGTTCGAGCGGCTGGGTGCGGGCTTTCTCCGCATCGAAACCAAGTCCCTGCAGGACGGCATCCACCCGCGGAGTGAAAGTGTAACCGCCTTCCCGATCAAATCGCTCGAGGTCGCGATCATACTTGGCGAGCATTTGCTGCGTAGCGGACTCGCCCACCTGCGACAGAAGGTTCGCCTGTTCGGCAAGGGAGAGCTCCAGCGCAAGCAGATCGGCGAACTCCCCTGCGCCGACTTCCCACACTGTTTTGGCCCCGCCGAAGTCGCGGTGTTGCTCGAGGAGCCCAAAGCGCAGGCCGGGCTGGCGCGTAACGACCCCTTCGGTCGGCTGATGCGTGCCTGTAATCAGACGAAAGAGAGTCGTCTTGCCGCTTCCGTTCCGGCCAAGGATGCCCCAGCGATCGCCCCGCCCTACGGTGAAAGTTATTCCCCCGAAGATCTTTGACGCGCCGAACTCGACACCGGCATTCGAGACTGATACCTGAGTCAAGAACGCAGCACGCTCGAACACGCTGCAAGGCAGCGCTCGAGCGATTCCATGGTGTGGTCACCCATGTGGCCAATGCGAAAGGTGGAGCTCTTCAACTTGCCGTAGCCGGCTCCGACTACGATCCCGCGCTTTGCCACCGCGGCAGTGAAGGCTTCCGCCGGGGTGTCCGACGGAAGCCGGATGGTGGACACTGTCGGCGATTGAGATCCGAGAGGAGCGATGTTACCCAACTTCTTTCCCGTTTCGTCGCTGATCTTCGTGATCCATTCCTGTGTACGGACAGCCATTGCCTTGTGCCGCGCCCAGCGGGTCTCGAGCCCCTCTGCCGCAATCGATTTGGCCTGCGCTTCCAGCGCGTAGAAAAGAGTGAGCGCGGGCGTACTCGGAGTCTGGTTCCGCCGCGCATACGCATCCAGTTCGACAAGGTCGAAATAGACGCCGCGGTCATGGGTGCCATTGGCCCGATCGATAAAGCTCGCCGATGCAGCAGCGAAAGAAAGACCCGGCGGAAGGGCCAGCGCTTTTTGCGAGCCGGTTAGAACGTAGTCGAGCTTCCATTCATCGAAATGCAGCTCTGCTCCGCCAAGCCCGCTCACGCTATCGATCAGGCAGGCAATGCCGTGGCGGTGCGCGCAATCCGAGATCGCGCGCACATCGTTCAAGGCGCCGGTCGATGTCTCGGAATGAACTACTGTAATCGCCGTGTACTTTCGCATCGAGAGACGCTCGTCCAGCTGGGGAATCGCATGCACCTGTCCCCACGCGACCTCGTATCGATCGACATCGCGCCCGCAACTCGACGCGATGTGCGCAAATCGCTCCGAGAACGCTCCGTTCACCAGACAGAGAATCCGGCCCGGAGGAGCGCAGCGGATCGCAGCCTCCATCATCCCGGTCCCCGACGATGAGCTGATGTAAACGGGACGCTCCGTCCTGAATATGGGACGAAGGCCCTGCTGTAACCGCTCGAATAGTTTCTCGAACTCCGGACCGCGATGCGGAATCATCGGCTGAAGCATCGCTGTCATGATTTCTTCGCGAACCTCGGTCGGTCCTGGCAGGAAAAAAGTGCCGAAGGCTGTTGTGGGGCTCATTCCAGTATGAGTTCTCTCAGTTGGTCAAAATTCTCGATCACAAAATCGGCCCGTTCCACCACGGGCTCGCGACGCATGAATCCAGTGAAGGCCGCGAAGCTGTCCACGACGGGCTTGATTGCGCAATCCGTCATGCCATCTCCGACTGCCAGTATCGGACCTTTGAGACCCATGTCGCGTACAGTCTGTCGTTTCCCGTCCTGTCGTGTCAGAAGAGATCCTTCATCGAACCCGGCGTAATTTCCCTCTTCATCGAAGAAGATGGACACCGCGTGGACTCGCTGTTCATCGACTCCCAACTCTCTGGCGAGAGGCAATATCGCCTCACGCAGCCCGCCGCTGACCATCACCAGATCTATCCCATGTGCTCGAAGTTCGGTAAGTGTTTCCAGTGCGCGCGGCGCAACGCGTTCGATGTACACTCGCCCCAATTGCTCGATTTCCCCCATAGCTGGCTTCACCTTGTGCATCCTTTCGCGATAGACGGCTTCGATCGGTAGTTCCCCCTCCATCGCTCTTGCCGTCAGCGCCGCGCTCCATGCTTCGACGTCGGCACCACGCAATGCGGCCAGCCAGTCGATTCCTTCGATTCCGCTCAACGTCGAGTCGACATCGAAGACAACGGAATTGAAACGGCTCACAGGATATTCCCGGGGGCAAGAATTCCAAGAGGGTCCAGTTCTCTTTTCACTGCTGTCATCATTGCGATCTGCAGCCCACTCATCTGGAGCGGAAGCCACCTGCGTTTGATCTTTCCGATCCCATGCTCCGCTGCCACCGTACCGCCAAAGGCAAGCACGCGTTTTAGCGTCTGCTCGACAACTTCTTCTATGGTAGCGAGCTCTCGCGCATTACGAGCAATGTAGTTCTGATGAGGGTGCCCGTTGCCCACGTGACCATAGATCACGGCCTGTTCGACGCCACGGTCCGCGGCAAATGCACGTGCAGTTCGAATTGCCTCGGCGACTTTATGATACGGCACCGCCCAGTCGGTAGAGACCCTCCTTCCACCTGCATCGCGGTGCCTGGTTCCCCGCTCATTCATCGTCGTTGGAACACTATGACGAATCTTTCGGGCTTCTCTCAACCTTGCCTCACCATCAAAAACCAGCGGGTCGAAATCCGGAGCTATCGACTCGATGAGCTCACCCCACCTGCCAAGTGTGGAATCGAGATCATCGTCGATCTCTTCTTCCACGTAGATCATCCCCGCCGCTCCGTCCGGCAATACTCCGCCGTGACCCACAGTGCGCGCGATTCCGATTGCCTGATTGTCGAAGTACTCGATGCACCGCGGAGCTACCGTCGCTGAGTCTCGCGTCGCCACCACGAATCTCAACGCTTCCTCCTCCGTCGTGAAGAAGACCGCGAGTCCTACAACGTGAGCCGGGAGTGGCAGCAAAGCGAGCTCGGCTTCCACGACTATTCCGAGCGTCCCTTCGCTCCCAATGAACCAATCGATGGGATCGTGGGCGAATGCGTAGCCGACTGTGTTCTTCTCGAGATTGGTTCTCCGAAACTCCATCAGCTCGCCGTTCGCCATTACCACCTTTAGTGCCTGCACATGCTTTCGCGTTGCGCCGTACTTGAACGTGCGAGCGCCGGAAGCGTTGCACGCAATCGCCCCTCCAATTGTGGACTCTTCCTCGCTGGTCGGGTCGGGAGCGAAGAGAAGGCCGGCTGCTGCCGCGGTTCGCTTTACTTCGCCGACGAGCGCCCCTGGTCCAACCTTGATCGTTCTTGTTCTTTCGTCGATCGCTGAAATGCTATCGAGCGCTCGCAGGGAGAGGAGCGCCCCCTTGTCGGTAAT
>Ga0208078_1000021_pt1 | contig 66953 bp, 55 predicted proteins | sample NGESurdeep072012_3_FD_184468 | JGI IMG/M metagenome (GOLD analysis project Ga0208078, IMG submission 184468) | Arctic peat soil microbial communities from Barrow, Alaska - NGEE Surface sample 53-2 deep-072012 (SPAdes) | ecosystem: Environmental > Terrestrial > Soil > Wetlands > Peat ...
TCGCTCGTGGGTCGTCGCCCGCGAGGACACCCTCACCTCCCTCCACAGTCTGTAACTGCTGCGACGCTTCGTGCCGCGTGTGCCCGCGTCGCCCCGGTGGGGGAGCACGGGACTGCCGAGCTTTGCTCGGCGCGCTCGCGCGCATGGTGAACAGGACAGCGCGCGCGACCTGAGATCGCGCGCCCAGAGGCGCGACGAAGGTGTCTGGCCCCGCGTCGAACTCGGTGGGAAGGCGCAGAGGACCTCTCCGCCGTACCGGAGAAGACCGCCCGCGGCAAAGAACTCAGACTGCTGTGCGCGGCACAGCGGGGGTCAAGCGCGCGGCGTCCGCAGGAGCATTGTCGGCGTTAGCGGCGGCGTAGCGCGCGAGAACCGTGCGGTGGATGTCGCGCGCGTCCTCCAGTGATTCCCCCGCCAGCCCCAGCCGCTCGGGTGAGATGATGAATGGATAAACCTGATCGCCGCCGGCCGACCCGTGCGCGCCGACCTGATCGTCGAACGAGATGATGTCGTAGCCGTCGAACGTGCCGAACAAAACGCAATCGCCAGCGTTCGGCTGGTTCACCAGCGATTCCACTGCCCGCAGCACGTACGGCTCGGTGCCGAAGATCTCGAGCGGATTCTCGCCGGAGATGATCTGGATCTGCCCGTCGTGGAGAATCGCGCGGCCGTGCTTGCCCGCCAGATTCACCGCGCCACGCGAGACCGTGGCGACGAGGCCGATCCCCGGGTGTGCAACGAGCCGTTCGTAGAGTCTGGCCCAGCGCGCGTCGGCCGTTATCTGCTCGAGCGAGAGCCGCTGCTCCGTAGCCGCAAAGTACAGGAGCGCCAGACAGGAGCTGTAGGTGACGACGACATCGTTCGTCCGGTCGACGCGATACTTCTCTGGGAAAATGATCTCGCGCAACCCGTAGCGGCTTCTCAGCCAGTCGCGGAACCTGCGAATCGCGCTTCTCGCTCCGAACGAAGCCGGAGTCAGCTGCGCGACGGCTTCGACGACCTCGGGGCCGATGTCGGAGTACTCGGTATCCTCCGCAAAGCTGGCCAACGACCGCGAGGGCTGCGTGCCCTTCATCAGGGTCTCATCCAGAATCTGCTGCACCGTCGTTCCAAGCGACTCCCCGTACTGCACCCGGTAGCTCAGGGCCGGCGTCATTCCATGGTCGGAGATTATGATGAGATCGTAGCCCCGTCCCCCGGCCAGCTGTGCCATCCTCCAGATCTCGGCGATGCGCGCATCGGTGCGGCGCAGGTCGACGAGTGCCTGCTTGCTCGACGGCCCGAAGTGATGCGCCAGCTCGTCGTACTGCATGAAAGTGCTGTAAATAATAGGAACGCCGAGGTAGACGTCGAGCAGAATCGCCATCGTCTGCAGCTCGCGCACGACGACATTGCTGAGAATGCGGATGAACGGAAAAATGCCCTCCGAGTGCGTCACCCTTCCCGACAGCTCGCCGCGCGCGCGCTCCCATTCCTCGAGCAGCCATTCGAAGGCGCCCTGAAGAACCATGCGCGCCATACGAATGGGATGCAGCAGCATGAGGAGTCCCATCCGCGTTCCGCCAAGCCTGCGATACACGGACATCTTGTCACGCGTGGCGACGGTGAAGGCCACTGTCTGCGCATCGCCGTCGAGAAGATTGACGTAACTCGAGCCGCCGGCGAGCGCACCCGGCGAATGGATGCGGTCGCGGATGTACTGCACGCCGTGCGGCGCATTGCAGGTGATTACCTTGCGCGCCGCCTTGTCGTAGAAGCGAAACGCCGGAATGCCGCCGTTCTCGCCGTGAAACATCCCCGCCTGGCAATACGGAGTCGCCGACGGCAGTCCGCAGAACCAACGCCTGAGCGCGAATCCTTCGCGCAGCAGCCGCGCGATTGTCGGGCAGAGGCCCAGCTCGAGCGCGCGCCGCAGGTCGGAATACGCCAGGGCATCGATCTGAAGCATGATGAGCCCGCGCTGCGGCGGACGCGGACGCTTCTCGCGCGCGAACAAGCGGTACTTCGTTCGATAGTACCGCTGGAGCAGTGGCCCGGCGCGTGGGCGCGCTCGGCGCTCACTTATGCCAGGTGGCGTTCGATCTGACGTAGGAGCTCGCCGATTGGGACAGGCTTGATGAGGACATCGACGCATCCCGCCGCGAGACAGCCGCGACGTGAAGCGGAATCGTTGTGGCCGGTCATCGCCAGTGTCGCGCGGGGAAGCGAGCCGCGTTGGCGCAGCGCGTCCAGAATCTCCAGTCCGCTTCCATCTGGCAGTGTGAGATCGAGCAGCATCAGATCAATTGGCGTCGATGTACCGCGCTCGATCGCCTCGACGACCGTCGCCGCCACGTCTACATCGTACCCGGCCGCGGTGAAGAGCACGCGGAACGCGTCCGTGACGAGTGGACTGTCTTCCACGATCAGAATGCGCGCCGGCACTTAGTCGCGGGGCGGATTGAGCGGCAGCGTGAAGAAAAATCTGCTTCCTTTGCCAAGCTCGCTCTCGACCCAGATCGTTCCCGAGTGCAGCTGGACGAGGTTGCGCGCGATCGCGAGGCCGAGGCCCGATCCATGGTGTAGACGCGAGGGGGAGGCGTCGACCTGCGCGAACTCGCGGAACACGAGGTCGTAGTGATCGCGCGCGATGCCGCGGCCGTTGTCGCCGACCTCCACCACCAGCTCCTCCATGTCGCTGCCGCGTCGGGAGAAGGCGATCCAGACGCGTCCGCCGTCGGGCGTGAACTTGATCGCGTTGCCGATCAGATTGGCCAGCACGTGTTTGATCTTGTCGCGATCCGCGTAAACCGTGGGCAAATCGTCTCCGTTGCGACGCTCGATCGTCAGACGCTTTTTCGCCGCCAACGGCTGATTCAGCGTCCGCACCTGGTCGACGAGCCTCGTGATGTCGAAGTCCGCGCGGACGAGACTCACCTGGTCGCTCGCGCTCCGCACGTAGGTGAGGATCTCGTCCACCATGTCGATCAGCTGCTGCCCTCCGCTCACTATCCCGGTCACGCTTTCCCGCTGCTTTGGATTCAGCTCGCCCAGCATCCCCTCGCGCAGTATCTCGGCGTGCGTGATGATCGCGGCGAGCGGCGTCCGGAGATCGTGCGAGACGTTGGAGAGGAACTGCGTCTTGAGCGAGTCGCGCGCTCGCAATTCGTCGATCGTGCGCTGCGCCTCCGTCGCCTGGGCCTCCAGCGCTTTCATGCGCTCCTTCGCGGGGGAATCGGCGTGGTCGGACATGATCATATTGTAGTTGCGGTGACATCCGTTGCCAACGCATCCGCCTCCACGCCATCCGATTCCACCGCATCGAGGAGCTGCTGCCGCCGCAGCAGCGACCAGTATCGCCCGCGCAGCGCCATCAGCTCCGGGTGCCGTCCCTGCTCGACCACCGTTCCCTTCTCGAGCACGATGATCCACGACGCGTCCCGTATCGCGCTGATCCGGTGCGACGCGATGAGCGCCGTTCGCCCCGCCAGCGCTTCGCGCAGCGCGCGGAGAATCTCCGCCTCGGTGTGCGTGTCTACTGCCGACAGGGCGTCGTCGAGCAGAACGATACTCGGCTTCTTCGCCAGCGCTCGCGCGAGCGAGGCGCGTTGCTTCTGACCGCCCGACAGGTTGATCCCCCGCTCGCCGAGGATCGTCTCGTAACGGCCGGGAAACTGATCGATCGTCTGATCGAGCTGCGCGATGCCCGCCGCCCATTCTCCGGTCTGTGTAATCCCGCTCGTTCCGTACGAGAGGTTCGATCCGATCGTGTCGCTGAAGAGGAGACTCTCCTGCGGCACGAAGCCGATGTCCTGCCGGAGCTCCGCGGGCACGACGTTCTTCGTCGGAACGCCATCGATGAGAATCTCGCCTTCCTGCGGATCGTACATTCGCGGAATCAGATCGATGAGCGCGCTCTTTCCGCTTCCAGTTGCGCCGACCACCCCGAACGTCGCTCCCGCAGGCACGGTGAAGCTGACGTTGCGCAGGACCCAGCGCGGCTCGCCAGGGTTGTCCGACGGATAGTGAAACCCAACGTTCCGAAACTCGATCGTGCGGCCTGTTTTGGTCGCCGGCAGATGCTGACGCGGCTCTTCACCGTTGATCGTCGGGCGAACCACGAGTATCTCGGCCAGCCGTCCCATCGACGCATCGCCACGCTGAAACAGATTGACGACCCAGCCGAGCGCGATCATCGGCCACGTGAGCATCGTGAGATACATGCCGAAGGCGACGAACGAGCCCACTGAAATCGTGCCCTTGATCGTCAGCGCTCCGCCGACTCCGAGGACGATGACCGCGCCCAGTCCCCCGAAGAACGCGAAGAGTGGATTCAGGGTGCCCCACAACCGTACCAGTGACATGTTGAGCGCGAGGTACTGATCGTTGATAGCGCCGAACCGTGCCGTCTCGGCAGCTTCCTGCCGGTACGCGCGGACGATCCGCGCTCCGCTGAGATTCTCCTGCGCGCGCGTGGTGAGCGTCGAGAAATGTTCCTGAACCGCCTCGAACCGATCGTGGATCGCCTTTCCCATTTTGATCGTGAGCACCGGCAGGAAAAGCGTTGGCAGGAGCGCGAGCAGCGTCAGCTTGACGTCGATGCGGAGCATGAAGTACAGCGCGAACAAGCCGCCCGTGATCGTGTTGGCGAGGTACATCACGGCAGGACCAACCGCCATTCGGACCGCGCTCAGGTCGTTGGTGAGACGCGCCATGATGTCGCCGGTGCGGGTCTGTGCAAAGTACGCCGCGTCGAGCGTCTCCAGATGTGTGAAGAGATCATTGCGCAGGTCGTACTCGATCCAGCGGCTGACGCCGTTCATCAGCTCGCGCATCCCATATCTGAACCCGCCGCCGACGATGGCGGCGAGGACTATGAGGCCGCTGAGCTTCCAGATGGTGCTCATCGGCGCGCCATTGCTTATGGCGTCGATTGCGCGTCGAAGTACCCAGGGAATGACGCTCGTGATCGCCGACGACGCCAGAACGATTAGTAGCCCCGCTGCGAACGGTTTCCAGTACGGTTTGTAGTATGGCGCAGCGATGCGGAGATTCTTCATGTATGGCATATGGATTGCCGTTCATAGTTACTCATGAGCTTGGAAAAAACCAAGCGCTCACCACACGATGGAGGAGGCTTTAATGGTTCAATATATTCCCCGGTTTAGTGCGTCGCTCGCGCTCTCGCTCGCGCTATTCGCAGGTGCGTGCTCAAAGAAAGACGACACCGCCGCAGCGGATTCCGCGCTGAATAAGGACATTCAGCTCGCGAATGGGGACACCAGCGCGCAACCTGCGCTGACCGACGTTCCAGCCGGCACGGCCAAAACGCCGGGCACGACGACGACAACGAAGACGACGACCACCACGACCAGGAAGCCGACCACGACGACGCGCACGCCGACTACTTCGGTAACGTCGAGTGGAAACACGGTGACGCGCAACAACTCGGGCTCGGCCGCAAAAATCGGAACGATCCCAGCGGGTGCGACACTCAGCCTTGCGTCCGGCTCGACGATCTGCACGAACACCAATCACGTCGGCGATCGCTTCAACGCGAGCGTGACCAACGCGATTGTCGGCTCGAATGGAGCGGTGATCCCTGCCGGCGCGACGGCGACGGTTGAAGTGACGGAGCTCAAGCGCAGCGAGAACGCTAACGACAACGTGGTGATGGGCTTCCGTGTCGTCTCAGTCAACTTCGGCGGGCACACATATCCCGTCAGCGCTACGACGCAAACCGCCGACGTGACCAGAGTGAAGAATCAACCGAAGGGCAAGGATGTGCAGAAGGTCGTCGGTGGTGCTGCAATCGGCGCCATCGCCGGACAGATTCTTGGACATAGCACCAAAGCCACGATTATTGGCGGCGCAGTCGGCGCTGCTGCCGGGGCTGGAGCTGCCGCTGCGACGGCGAACTACGAAGGCTGCGTCAACTCGGGCAGCCGCATTACGGCTACGCTCAACTCGTCAACTCAGGTCAATATCTGAGAGAGCCCTGGCGGTAGCTGAAGGAATCCGGCGTGGGTGATCACGCCGGATTCTTTTTTTGTGCCTGGAATTCGATCTTGTGCCCTAAAACCCGACGGCTCCCCCGCGCGAGCGCGGGTCATCCATCCCTTCGTAGCCGCCCTTCACGCGCATGATCGATGCGGCCGACGCGATCCCTCTCAGTTCGTAGACGTAGTGTCCCATCTGCGTCAGTCGCTCCAGCACCGACCGTTCGATGCCGCCGGTCTCGACGCCGATGGAGTCGGGCAGGGACTGATGATGTATTCGTGGCGCGCTCATCGCATCAAAGAGCGACATCCGGTGGTCGATCACGTTGAGGATGATCTGCGACGTCGCGGAGATGATCCTTGGGCCCCCGCGCGCACCGGTCACGAGGAGAAGATTTCCCCTTGGATCGAGGACGATCGTCGGAGACATTGCGCTCAGCATCCGCTTGCCCGGCGCTATCGAATTGGCGGCGCCCTGAATCAGGCCGTACATGTTGGGCGTTCCGGGCCTGGCAGTGAAGTCGTCCATCTCGTCATTGAGAAAGAATCCCGCTCCGCTCACGAAGACGCCTGATCCATACAGGTCGTTCAGCGTCGTAGTCGTCGCGACGGCGTTTCCAGCCCCATCCACGACCGAGTAGTGCGTCGTCTCATTTCCCTCTCGCAGCTGCGACGCGAGCCGTGTCGTCGCGTCGGCATGATCCCGCGAGATGCTCTTCGCGACCGCCCTCGCGTAACCCTTGCTCGTCAGCGTCGCGAGCGGAATCCTGACGAACGTGGGGTCGCCCAGCTTCGAGTTGCGGTCGATGAACGCGCGCTGGGATGCGGACGCGAGCGCGTGGATTCGCTCGGCGCTCCCGAATGGCGACGTTGGTCCGTACGCCTCGAGGATGTTCAACATCTCGGTTATCGTGGTCCCGCCGGACGAAGATGGCGGCATCGAGATCAGCGAATAGCCGCGATAGCTGCTTCGTAACGGCTGGCGCCATACCGGCTGGTAGCGAGCGAGATCTTCCTTCGTGATGAGCCCGCCGTTCCGCCGCATCTCGGCGACGATCGAGTCGGCGATGCTGCCGCGATAGAAATCCCGTGACCCCGAGCTGGCGATCAGCCTGAGCGTGCGCGCCAGCTGCGGCTGGACGAATCGCGATCCGATGGCTGGAGGCGCGCCGTTTGGAAAAAAGACCGACTTCCCGGCGAAGCCGCCGATTCGATATTTCTCGCTCGCGAGCGAACGATTCAGCGTCGAGTCGACGATGAAACCTTCTGAAGCGAGACTTATCGCGGGAGCGAGCACTCTCGAGATCGGCAGCACGCCGTACTTGCGATGCGCTTCGATCATTCCGGCGACGGCGCCCGGGACGCCCGACGCCTTCGGCCCGATCGTGCTCTCTCCGTTCAGCTTGCCGTTCGCGCCAACGTACATATCGCGCGTCGCGGCCAGAGGCGCCGTCTCCCGATAATCGAGGGCGTCGGTGCGGCCGTCCGCCATTCGAATCACCATGTAGCCGCCGCCACCGAGATTTCCCGCCTCCGGAAACGTGACGGCTAGCGCAAAGCCGGTCGCGACCGCGGCATCGACTGCGTTTCCGCCCTGCTTCATCACTTGCGCGCCAACCTGGGCGGCGAGGCGATTGTTGCTGGCGACGATTGCGTGTGGAGCGAACGTCGCGCGAGCCCCGGCCGGAAAGCGCCAGCCGGCCGGAAAAACGGCGGGGACGCGTTTTGGTATTGCGGGATCGCCCGCCACCTGGCGTGTGGAAGGCGTCGCGGCCAGGAGCCAGGCGGACCCAGTGACGATCGCCGTGGCGAGAACCAGTTTCTTTTTCAGAGCGAATCTCCTGAGGGTGCGAGCGTGAAGTCTATCCACGTCGCGCCCCGCGTGTCACCTGCCGGCAGCCGGATCTGCGGGCGAACGGCGTACCGCGGCGTTAACGTTGGCGGTGTTGCCTAGCGGCGCGTCGTGCTGCCGCCGAATCCCATGCGAAGCAATGCCCGCAGCCCGGGCATGCTGTTCGTATTGCTGTTGCCGCTCGACAAGTCCTTTCTCTCATGGATCGCGAACGAGTAGTCCGAGATGATATCGAGGTTGGTGCGATCACTGAGTCCGTAGCCGAACCCGTAGCCAAGAGCAAACAATGGGTCGACGTTTCCGCCGCTCGGCGTCAGCTTCGCGCCGTCGGATTTGCGCTTCAGATTCCTGTAAGCAACGACTCCACCGTTGAGCTCCAGAACCTGATGGAAGCCGATTCCACCTCCCGAATGAAACGTCGCGACGAGAGTCATCAAGTCGAGATGTGCTTCGCAGCTCAAAGTACCCGCGCACCCACCGGCCGGAGGGAATACACCGGTCGATGTGTAGACGAAGGGCACGTGCGACCAGCTTCCCGCCACACCGAACGATGAGCCGTTGTTTCCTCCCTTCTCTATCGATCCGCGATACGCAAAGTTCGTGGAGTTGCCGAAGTCCCACTTGCTCGCGGATACCCCGTCGTTGACCACATTGGCCCGGAATCCGGAAATTCCGGCGGTAATCCAGAAGCCGGGATCATTCGTGTACGCGCTCGGCCGCCGCGGCATCTGCGCACTGAGCGTTGCCGCGCTGAACATCAACGTCAATATCGCCAGAGAAAAACGTCTCGTCATGTTGCTCCAAGTTGTCTTGCAATTCGCGCGAGGCGTCGGGTAAGTTTGGTCGTGACTCACCGCTCGGCTACGCATTGATGTTGGACCCTCGCGAAACGGAGCGCCGCAACCCGCGTACCGTCTCGATCGATCTCGCGTCAGCCCTCGAGATCGTAGACATGATAAACGCGGAAGATCGCAGAGTTCCCGAAGTTGTCGCGACACAGCGGGAGCAGATCGCCCGCGCAATCGAGCTTGCCGAAGCAACGTTTCGTTCCGGAGGACGATTGTTCTACGTCGGGGCCGGTACCTCAGGACGACTGGGAGTGCTCGACGCAAGCGAGTGTCCGCCGACCTTCGGCACCAAACCGGAAATGGTGCAGGGCATAATCGCCGGCGGACTGCCGGCGCTGACGCGCTCGCAGGAAGGAGCCGAGGACATCGTCCAGAATGGCGCGCTGGCTATGGATGAGCACGGCGTGAACAAGAAAGACTTCGTAATCGGGATCGCTGCATCCGGCACGACGCCCTACGTTCGCGCGGCCCTCGAGCGGGCCGCCGCGCTCGGTGCGAAAACCGGAATCGTCGCGTGCTCGCCGCCGCCCGCGGATCTGGTGGCGAAAGTCGACGTGACGATGCTGCCGATCGTCGGCCCGGAGGTCGTCACCGGATCGACGCGCATGAAGGCCGGCACCGCGACCAAGCTCGTGCTCAACACCATCACGACCGGCGCCATGATCCGACTTGGCAAGACGTACGGCAATCTGATGGTGGATCTCCGCGCGACGAACAACAAGCTGATCGATCGGAGCCAGCGCATCGTGATGGAAGTCACGGGAGTTTCGCGAGACGAAGCAGCGAAGCTTATCGAGCGCGCGGACAAGAGCGTCAAGCTCGCGATCGTGATGCAGAAGAAGGGAGTCTCGCGCAAGGAGGCCGAGAAGCTCCTCGCCGATAACGGCGGCGTAGTGCGGCGCATCACCAAGGATGCGCCGCCTCCCATCAGAGACGCGTAGCATGTCGTCCGGCGTCGTCGTCGGCTTGATGTCGGGCACTTCCCTCGACGGGATCAGCGCCGCAGTGGCGCGCTTCAGCGACGCGAGCGATGGCCGCATCGACGTCGATCTCCTCGCCCACACCTCCCGCGCGTACACGAGCGCCCAGCGCACGCGACTGACCTCAGCGCTCGGTGCTGGATCTCCCTCCGAGTATTGCCGGCTCAATTTCGATCTCGGCGGATGGCTTGCCGACGCAGCGATCGAGGTGATGGCCGAGGCCGGCATCGCGCGCGACGACATCGCGGCGATCGCATCGCACGGTCAAACTATCTGGCACGAGCCCGGGCACTCCACCTGGCAATCGGGCGAAGCTGCCGTCATTGCGGAGCGAACGGGCGTCGATGTCATCAGTGACTTCCGCGTGCGCGATGTCGCCGCTGGCGGACAGGGGGCGCCGCTCGTTCCAATCGCCGATGCGATGCTCTTCTCCTCCGAGTCGGAGTGGCGCGGTCTGCAGAATCTCGGCGGCATCGGCAACATCACGGTCGTGCCGCCACACGGCCAGATCGAGAGTGTCCGCGCATTCGACACCGGACCCGGTGTCGCCGTGATCGATGCAGTGACGCGAGCCATCCGGCCCGATCTCACCTACGATGTGGACGGAAAGCTCGCGGCCGTGGGCAAGCCCAACATGAAGATCGTGACCGAGCTGATGAAGCATCCTTATTTCAGCGCGGCGCCTCCGAAATCCACGGGCCGCGAGCTGTTCAACTCCGACTACGTACAGAAACTGATCTCGGCCGCGCGTGCCGCCGGCGGCAAGGACGAAGACATCGTCGCCACCGCGGTCCAGCTGACGGCGGAAAGCATCGGAGATGCGTACCGGCGATTCATACCGGAGCCGGTCCGTGAGGTGCTGGTCTCCGGCGGCGGAGCGAAGAATGCCGCGTTGTTCGCCGCGATCGAGAAGGCCGCTTCACCGATAGTCGTTCGCCACTTCGACGACGTCTACTTCGACGGAGAGGCGAAGGAGGCCGTGGCCTTCGCATTGCTTGGATATCTGCACGTGATGAAACGACCGGGCAATGTTCCTACCGCTACTGGCGCGCGTGGTCCTCGCGTGCTGGGGAAGCGCACGCCGGCATGAGCGAGATCGCCGAGCTTTTCTACCCGGCCATCCGCTGGGATGCATCGCGCGGCCACGAGGGTGAGCGCCCCGCGATTGAGCAGGCGCTGAAGCTGGGCGTCGGCGGCTTTATTCTGTTCGGTGGTCCTTCGGAGCACGTCGCGGCGCTGACCGAGCAGCTTCACTCCAAATCGAAGATCCCGCTCCTGATTGGCGCGGATCTGGAGCGCGGTGCGGGACAGCAGTTCGAAGGACAAACCGCGTTGCCGCCGCTGGCGGCCATAGCTTCGCTGGAGGACATCCAGGCGGTGCGGCGATCGGCTGCCGTGAGTGCGGCCGAGGCCCGGGAGATGGGAATCAACTGGATATACGCTCCCGACTGCGATATCGACGTCGAGCCCAACAATCCGATCATCGGAACGCGCTCGTTCGGAAGTGATCCCGAGCGGGTGGGAGAGTACGCGTCAGCGTGGATCGATGCGTGTCAGGCGGAAGGCGTGCTTGCCTGCGCGAAACATTTTCCCGGCCACGGGCGCACGACCGTCGACTCGCACAAGGCGCTGCCGCGCGTCGAGGAGTCGGCGGCGACGATTCGCGAGACGGATCTCGTTCCGTTTCGCCGGGCGATCGAGCGGGGAGTCGCGTCGATCATGTCGGCGCACGTCGCCTTTCCGGCGCTCGACCCAAGCGGCGCGCCGGCGACGCTCTCGCGCGCGATTCTGACCAACCTCCTGCGCAATGAGATGGAGTTCACGGGTCTCGTGGTCACCGACGCGTTGATCATGGAGGGGGTGCTCGAGGGCGGAGAAGCGGAGGCGGTGGTCCGCGCGCTCGACGCCGGCTGCGATTGTCTGCTCTATCCGACGAACGTCGTCGATTCGATTGCGGCCGTGCAAAAGGCAATCGACGAAAAGCGGCTCGATGGCGACAAGATCCACCAGTCGATCGAGCGGCGCAGAAGGTGGGCGCGCTGGGCGGCGCTCTCGCGCGACGCGAATCGCGTCGGGCGCGACGAGAGCGGTTGGTCCACTCAGCTGACGGAGCAAGTCGTGCACGTGTTGCACGGGAAGCTGCCACGGCTGCGGCAGCCATGGAATCTCGTGATCGTGGACGATGATCTGGGCGGACCATATCCCGCTCCATCGCGCGATCCTCTCATCTCGGCGTTGCGCACAGGGGGAGTGGATCTGGTAGTGAATGGTGACGGTGCCGATGGCACCGGAGCCACCGTGATCGCGCTGTTCGGCGACATCCGTGCCTGGAAGGGAAGGCCCGGTTACTCGTCGTGGTCCAAGGAAACCGTGCGCCGGACGCTCGAGCGGGCAAAAGGCGGAGATAGCCTCATCGTTCAATTCAGCCACCCGCGCCTGGCGGCCGAGCTGGATACGGACGCTCCGATCCTATGCGCATGGGGCGGAGAAGCGGTGATGCAGCGGGCGGCAGCGCGGGTACTGCTGCGCGAGCTCGCCGCGACCAAAGCCGGGAAGAGCGCGCCAGCCGCACAGTAGCCGCGCGGTTGTCCCACTAGAGGGAGAAGCCCTATGAGCGAGAGCACCGCGAGCGAGACCGCCACAAAAACATCGGCGCTTCGAATCTTTGGGCAACCGAAGATGGCGGTGCTCCTCTTCCTCGGATTCTCGTCGGGGCTGCCGTTCTACCTCACCAGCAAGACTCTGCAGGCGTGGATGACTACGGCGAAGGTCGATCTTGCCACGATCGGCTTCTTCAGTCTCGTCACGCTCCCGTATTCGCTCAAGTTCGTGTGGGCGCCTCTGATGGATCGCTACGTCCCGCCATTCCTCGGTCGCCGCCGTGGCTGGGTTTTCATAACGCAGGTGCTGCTGCTCCTCGCGATCGCGGCGATGTCGCTGCACGACCCTCGTACTGGGCTCAAGATGCTGGCGATCAATGCGATCGCGATTGCCTTCTTCAGCGCGTCGCAGGATATCTCGCTCGACGCATATCGCACCGACGTGCTTCGGGATCGTGAAATGGGCGCCGGCGCGGCGGTGTTCGTGATGGGTTACCGCGTCGCAATGATCACGACCGGGGCCCTGGCATTTTTTCTTGCCGACCGAATGTCGTGGCAAATGGTGTATCTCGTTCTTTCGGTGCTGATGATCATCGGCATCGCAACCACGTTCGTCGCGCCGGAGCCGGTTCTGAGCGACGCGCCCCCAAAAACTCTGGTAGATGCCGTCGTGCTCCCGTTTGCCGATTTCTTTCAGCGCGCCGGCGTGCTGCGAGCGTTGTTGGTGCTCCTGTTCATCGTCGCCTACAAATACTCGGATAGCCTGGCCGGCAGCATGACCACCCCGTTCCTCCTCCAGGCGGGTTTTTCCCAGAGCGAGGTGGGCGCGGTCTTTCTGGGTGTCGGGGTTGTCGCGACGATCGTAGGCGTTCTCGTTGCCGGCGCGGTCATGGGGACCTTGGGGATCAACCGCTCGCTATGGATTTTTGTGGTTTTCCAGGGCTTGAGCAACCTCACCTACTACGGGTTGTCGCTCTCGGGGAAGAACCACGCCTTCATGGTGGCTGCTGTCGTGACGGAGAACTTCGGCCTCGGCCTCGTCACCGGTGCGATGACGGCCTATCTGATGAGCATGTGCAACAAACGCTTTACTGCCACGCAGTTCGCACTGCTCTCGAGCCTCATGGCCGCCAGCAGGGATATACTCGTCGCTCCGGCCGGAAAGATTGCGGAATCATTGGGATGGCCGGGATTCTTCCTGCTGACCGTCACGATGGCGATTCCACCGCTGCTCCTTCTGCCTTTCATCGCGCCCTGGTCGCGCGATCTGCCGATCGGTGCGGCGCCTCACACTGGTGAGACGGTGCCGGCCAAAGCTGCTCAGCCGCCCCTGGCGCCGCGGCGATAGTCCTCTTCAGGGGAGCGGAGACGCGCCGTGACGACCGTGACGTTGTCAGGCGCCCCCGTGTGCAGCGCTTCCTCGATGAGCGCGGCGCAGATCTCTTCAGGCCGTCCCGCGCCGCGCGCGATCCGTCCGATCTCCTCGGGCGACACCTGGTTCGACAGCCCATCGCTGCAGAGCACGAGAATGTCGTCGTTATCCAGCCGCACACGATAGAAATCCGTGACGACTTTCTCCTCGGGGCCGAGCGCCTGAAGGATGATGTTGCGGTGCTCGCTCTGCGCCGCTTCTTTCGCCGTCATGCGGCCGGCGTCGATCAGCCGCTGCACGAATGACTGGTCCTTGGTCAACTGCTTCGCGGCGCCTTTGCGTACGAGATACGCGCGGCTGTCGCCGACCTGCGCGATGAACGCCTCGCCATCGAGTATGAGCGCCAGCGTCGTGGTCGTGCCCATGCCGTGATGCTCGGGCGATGTGATCGCTTTCTGGTAGATCGCCCTGTTCGCGACGTCGATTCCCCGCTTGAGCGCGGCTTCGACCGATTCAGGCGTGCGCTTTGGCACTTTGTGCCACCATCGGTGCAGCTCGCTCAGAATCGTCTCGGTTGCAATCGAGCTGGCGAGGGCGCCAGACGCCGCTCCGCCGACACCGTCGGCGACGATGAGGATGAAGGGTGCTGTGTGAACGGAAACGAGTGTGGGCGCGCTCATCGTCGCGATGTCGCCCGTCTCCAGGTTCGCTATCAAAAAGGAATCCTGATTGTCGTGCCTGATCAGGCCGACATTCGAGATCCCGAAACTCTCTGCAATCAATTTTGGCTCGAAAGGAGCGTAGTAGTGCGGTCACGGGAGAACTGCGCCCCCCGGTGCGACAAAAGATAGCGGAACGAATCCAACGAGGGCACTACCCATGCGTATTAGAAAGACGTATACCGCATTGCACGTGCAACCTGGAATTTGACGATGAATGCTTGGGTCCATAAGGGTTTCGCCTGTTGCGTCGCCGTGGCGAGCGCGTCCTGCGCGCCCGCGACGGGACCATCCGCTCCCGCTCCCACACCAGTGACCTTTCCGCCGCTCGTTCCTGCCCCTCTTCCTCCCGCTAGCCCGAAGCTTCCACCCGTCCCCGAGGTGCGCGGCCCGCTGCAGATCAGCGTTGCGTATCCCAAGCCGGAGCAGCTCCTCACCGTTCGGGATTCGAATTTTATTTTCGGCACCGTCGGAACCGGAGGCGCGGCGCTTCGCATCAATGGAGTAGCGGTGCCCGTCTGGCCCAACGGCGCGTTCATGGGATGGCTTCCGGTCCCGCCAGATAGCGCGCCGCGTTACGAGCTGCTCGCGTCGAACGGCGCGGAGAGAGCGCGCCTCGTTCTCCCGGTGAGGATTCCGCCGGTGCCGGACACCACGCACCGCAACAAGCTGGTCGGGGATACCCTACAACCGGTTCCATCGCCGGACACGATCGCACCGGTTCCCGGAAATGTCTACGTCATGCTCGGCGGGCCCGCGTCGACGGTGGACGACACTGACCGTGTGACGATCGCGCGCCCCGGTCCGGGCAATGGACAAGAGTACAAGTGGTTTCTCTTCCCCCGCACCGTTGTGAAAATCACGGGTGCGATCAAGGCTAGCGGCGATGATTTCGTGCGCGTACAGCTCGATTCGACGCAAGAGGCATGGGTTCTCCGCAACGAGCTCCAGGCGCACAACATCTCGACCATATCGCCGGGAAGGTTCGTCGGCGACTCGGCTGCTCCCGTACGACGAATTGGTGCGATTCGCATCGAGCCCGGCCCGGATTGGATCGACGTGGCAATCCCCATGACGGGACCACCACCGCCGTATCTGGTCGAGGAAACAGATCGGACGATCTCGCTCCTCTTGTACGGCGTGACCGCAGCGCCCGTAGTCTCGATGATGGCGGAGCCGATCGACTCGTACTTCAATAGCATCAGCTCCTCGACTCCGGAGCAAAGCAGAGTTCGCTACACGATTAATCTCGAGCGTGCTCCCTATGGTTACCTCGCACTCTGGCAGAACGGAACGCTGACCTTCAGGGTGCGGCGTCCGCCCAGGATCGCCGATGCCGTATCTCCGCTCCGCGGTCTCACGATCACTGTCGACCCCGGACATCCTCCCGCGGGCGCTACCGGCCCGACGGGGCTCTATGAAGGCGACGCTGTGCTCCAGGTGGGCCTCAAGGTGCGCGATCTTCTCACGCAGCGAGGCGTGAACGTCGTCATGACGCGGATCACCTCCGAGCCCGTCGATCTCGGGTTGCGCGCGATCATCAGCCGCCGCGCCAACGCCAACGCCTTCGTCTCGATCCACCTCAACGCCTTCCCGGACGGCGTGAATCCATTTGTCAACAATGGGTCTTTGACGCTTTATTTCTGGCCACATTCGATTCCATTGGGCGTGGCGACACAGGCGGCGCTGCTGGCCGAGCTGGGACTTCGCGACAACGGGACCAAGTTTCAGAACCTGGCGGTGGCTCGCGGGACCTGGATGCCATCGATCCTCACCGAGGGGGCGTTCGTCATCATGCCTGATCAGGAAGCGGCACTGAGAACTCCGACTTACCAGGAGGCTTACGCCGCGGCGATAGTGCGTGGCCTCGAGGCCTACTTCGCGTCGATGGCCCAAAAGCCGTGAGATCGCTCGCGCTCGCGGCCGCGTTGTTCCTTTGCGCGGCGCGGGCCGCGGGTGGCCAGCTACCCCCCAACGAGGACTGGCGCACGCTCCGCACGCGGCACTTCCGCGTGCATTTCACTCCGGCGGTCGAAGAAGAAGCACGCAGAGCGGCTGTGAATGCCGAACGCGCGTACACGGAGCTGTCGACGGAGCTGGTCCCGCCGCGCGGCACGATCGATCTCGTCATCTCGGACAACGTCGATTTCGTGAACGGCCACGCGACGCCGTTCCCATCGAATCGCATCGTCGTCTACGCGCACCCGCCCACGGACGCGTCTGGGCTCCGCGACTACGATGATTGGAACGCGCTCGTTGTGACCCACGAGCTCACCCACATTTTCCATCTCGACCGCTCGCGCGGGATCTGGCGATTCGGCCAGGCGATCTTCGGCAGGAACCCGCTGCTCTTTCCGAATCTGTACGAGCCGACTTGGGTGATAGAGGGGCTCGCCGTCTATTTCGAGTCGCGAATGACGGGTGTGGGCAGGTTGGAGAGCTCCGAGCACTCGATGACCGCGCGCGCGGCCGCGCTCGCCAATCGATTGCCGACGCTCCAGGAGCTGTCACCCGGCACGTCGCGCTTTCCGGGCGGCAACGTCGTTTACATCTACGGCTCGCTGCTGTTCGACTACCTCTCGCGCACGCGGGGCCCAGGCAGCATTCGCCAGTTCGTCGAGAGCGGATCGAAGACTCCGTTTCCGTTCATTCTCACGCTTACGTCGCGAAACGCGTTCGGGATGTCGTTCCAGACGGCGTGGGAGCACTGGCGCGACTCGCTGGCTCGCGAGGTGCGCGGCCCATTCGAAGCGATGCCTGGATGGCGCCAGCTCACAAACGACGGACGCGTCGCGCTCTTTCCGCGCTGGCTCAACGACACGACTCTGGTGTACGCGGGCGACAACGGGCGCGAGATGCCCGCCGCATATCAGGTCAGTCTCTCGGGACGCGAGACGCGACTCGGCCGGCGCGACGGAACGAGTCCCAATGTGAGAATGCCCGACGGTGGCATTCTCTTCTCGCAGCCCGACTTCCTGGATCCCTACCACATCCGGAACGATCTCTACGTCGAGAGAAACGGGTCGCAGACGAGGCTCACGACCGGCGCTCGGTTGACCTCGCCGGACGCGCGAGTGGACGGCGAGATCGTCGCGGTTCAGGACGAGCCGGCGACGACGAGGCTGGTACGGCTCTCGAGCGACGGACGCACGCTCGTGCCGCTCACACCCACGAGCATCGACGTGCAGTGGGCAGATCCGCGGTGGTCCCCTGACGGCTCGCGCATCGCGGCCGTTAAGCAGAGTCGCGGCAGATCCGAGATCGCCATCATCGGTTCGGATGGAAAGATGATCGACTCCTTCGGCGCGACCCACGCCATCAACTCGAGCCCGAGCTGGTCTTCCGACGGGACGCGCATCTATTTCTCCTCCGAGCGCAGCGGCTCGCCGCAGATTTATGTTGCCGACGTGACGACCTTCGCGCCGACGGTGGCCAGGATCAGCGACGCGTCCACCGGACTATTCGCTCCCGAGCCATCGCCCGATCAAAGCCAGTTGGCGACACTGCTCTTCAAGGCCGACGGATATCATCTCGGCGTTGCTCCGTTTGCGTCCCTCGCGCCCGTTGCCACCGACAGCACGAGGACGAGTCCGCGCTCTGGCTGCGCGAATTGCCTGGCTGATGTGCCCGCGCTCCCGCCACTCGGCGCGTCCGACAGCTCCCGCGCGACGAAATATTCGCCGTGGGTGTCGCTCCTGCCGCGCTACTGGAGTCCGGTCGTCGAGAGCACCACAGACGACGGAACATCCTGGGGCGCTTATACCAGCGGCTCCGACATCGTGGATCGTCACGACTACGTCGTCGAGGCACTTCACAATTCGCGATGGGCGCAAAATTCCGCCTGGCTCTGGTACCGCTACGCGGGATTCGGCCTGCCGCTGATCGATCTTTACGCGTCGCAGAACTACTCGAATACGAACTATGACGCGTCCGGGGCATTCAACGCGCCGTTCGGATTCACGGAGCGCGAGAGAATTGTTTCGCTCCAGGCGACGTTCATTCGCCCGCGCTTTCGGACCTACACCCTCGCTTCGATCGGCGGAGAGCTCGAGGGGGACGCCTTCTCCACTCTGCCCGATACAGTGCTCCGGCACCTGTTGTCTTTCTTCTCGCAGACACATAACTACCCGGCTCTGGTGGCGTCGGTGGGCTGGTCGAACGCGCAACGCCCGGGCTTGAGCATCTCGCCAGAGGATGGAATCAGCATCAGCGCGAACGGACGTCAGCGCTGGCGGGGCGGCACGACCGGCGCCGCCACACGCAGCGTCGTCGGTACGACATTCGTCTACAAGTCGCTCGACCTCCCGGGTTTTGCTCACCACGTGCTCGCGCTTCGCGCCGCGGGCGGCATCACCGATGAGGGAAGTCCCGACCTTTTTTCAGCCGGAGGAATCAGTGGAACGGCGCTCGAGCTCTTTCCCGGTATCACCGCGGGCCAGCAGCGTCGAACGTTCGGAGTGCGCGGATATCCCGCAGGAGTCGAGGGCGGAATTCGCGCGTATTCGGGCGCGGTGGAGTATCGAGCGCCGCTCGCCGCGCCATCGCGCGGCTTCCGCTACATCCCGGTCTTCGTCGATCGGATGTCGCTGACGCTTTTCGGCGAGACCGGCCGAGCGTTCTGTCCCGCGGGCGCCGACACGACAAACGGATTCTGTACCTCCGCAAATATCCGGAATCCTGTCATGACTTCCGCCGGAGCGGAGCTCAATATCGACACCGGGCTACAGCTCGATGTGCAGGCTCGGCTGCGGTTGGGACTCGCGTTTCCCCTGGTGAATCGACAGCAGCTCGGGGCGAGCGTGGCACAGGCTTACGCGACGTTTGGCGCTTCCTTTTGACCCCTTTTGGAGCGCGTGTATCTAAGCAAACGGGAGTTTTCCAGCGCCGGCGCTACAGCCGAGCCGCGCGAGTTTTTCTCGCCGTTCCCGACTGATCATTCGCGAGTTTTCCCACTTTCCGGTGACCTAACTACAGCCCTCCGGTGTACTTAGAGGGGACCGGTCCCTCGCCACAATTATCTAAGTGAGGAGCGCGATATGCAGACCTGGATCGGGAGATCACGATGGACCTCGGCGTGGAAAAAAGATGGTCGAGTATCTATTCGTGATGTGGAATACATAAAGCGTTGTCATGTAAAGAGATAGGTGAACACTGGCGCGGACTCACGAATACCGGTAGTATCCCTGCCCGCATCGAAATCACCGATGCCCAAGCGTGAAGTTCAAGGTCCGTCGTCTTCTTACTTGACAACCCTTTTATCCTGCGGAGAGTTCTATCTAATGCCCATACCTGCCGTCCCGCCCCAGGGCGAAGCCCAGTTGAATGACAATGCGCGCACCGTGATCAGCAAACGGTATCTGATCAAGGACGCTACGGGCACGCCTGTGGAGCAGCCGGAAGACATGTTCTGGCGCGTGGCGGGAACGGTCGCCGAAGCGGACCGTCGGTACGGCGCAAGCGACGGCGAGGTCTCGGCTATGGCGGAGAATTTCTACCGCCTGATGGTCGAGCGTCGGTTCGAGCCGAACTCACCGACCCTCATGAACGCGGGACGCCCCCTCGGTCAGCTGTCTGCCTGCTTCGTTCTTCCCGTCGAGGACGCTCTGTCGAACGGCCGCGACGGGATCTACGACACGCTGCGCGCCATGGCGCTGATTCATCAGTCCGGCGGCGGAACAGGCTTCGGGTTCTCGAAGCTGCGCGGCAAGGGCTCGATGGTTCGCTCAACGACCGGCGTCGCATCGGGTCCCGTGTCGTTCATGAAGCTTTACGACGCGTCGACCGATGCGGTGAAACAGGGCGGCACGCGCCGCGGCGCCAACATGGGAATTCTTCGCGTCGATCATCCCGACGTCATGGACTTCATTACCTGCAAGGAAGACCTGACGCAGATCACGAACTTCAATATTTCCGTCGCCGTCACCGATAAGTTCATGGCAGCGGTGAAGGCGGGCACGAGCTACGATCTCATTGATCCGAGCAGCGGCAAAGTCACCGGCCAGCTAGACGCTCGCGCCGTCTGGGACAAGATGATCGACGGGGCGTGGAGAACCGGCGAGCCGGGCTGCTTCTTCATTGACGAAGCGAACCGCTACAATCCGGTTCCGCACGTCGGAAAGTATGAGGCGACGAATCCGTGCGGCGAGCAGCCGCTTCTCCCGTACGACGTCTGCAACCTCGGCTCGATCAACGTCGGCCACTATGTGAAGGATGAGCAGATGGATTGGGACGCGCTCAAGCGCGACATCCACCTCTCGGTTCGCTTCCTCGACAACATCATCGACGTCAACAAGTATCCGCTGCCCGAGATCGACGCGCTCTCGAAGAGAATCCGGCGCATCGGCTTCGGCATCATGGGCTTCGCCGACGCGCTCGTGCGTCTTGGCATTGCCTACAACAGCATCGAGGGCGTCGAGTTCGGACGCCAGCTTCAGAAGTTCGTGGACGTCGAGTCGAAGCGTGAGAGCGAGCGACTCGCCGACCAGCGCGGTCCGTTCCCGGAGTGGGCCAGATCGATCTGGGGTCCCGACGAGACGTGCGCCCGCGACGCCAACGGCAAGCGCGTCAAGCCAATGCAGCTGCTCCGCAATTGCAACGTCAACACGATCGCTCCGACCGGCACCATCTCGATAATCGCTGGCTGCTCTTCGGGCATCGAGCCCCTTTTTGCCGTTGCTTTCATGCGGAATCAGGCGGGCGCGCTGATGCCCGACGTGAACGAAGATTTCGTCGCGATCGCAAGGAAAGATGGCTGGTACTCCGACGAGCTGATGGAGAAGATCGCGAAGGAAGGCCACATCCACTTCGACGAAGTGCCCAGGCAGGTGCAGCGCGTATTCGTCACCGCGCACGACATCACGCCCGAGTGGCACGTCAGAATGCAGGCCGCCTTCCAGGAGAATTGCGATTCTGCGATCTCCAAGACGACCAACTTCCCGCACGCGGCCACTCCCGACGACGTGCGCGAGATCTACGAGCTCGCCTACGCGCTCAAGTGCAAGGGCGTGACGGTGTACCGCGATGGCTCGCGCGACAATCAGGTTCTCTCGACCGGCGCGACCGTGCAGGCGAAAGCGGAGCGCGACGGCAAGGCCGACGCGAGAGCCGAGCGTGGTGAGCTGCACGGCACGATTGCGGAGCTCGAGGCCGAGAACACGAGACTCAAGCAGGCGGTGTTCGACGTGGAGGCCGAGAATCTCCAGCGCCGCGCCAAGAGAGCGCGTCCCGATACGCTGCGCGGCATCACCACGCGCATCGAGACACCACTCGGCACGATGTTCCTCAACATCACCGAGGATGACCGCGGCCATCCGTTCGAGGTCTTCATCAATCTCGGCAAGGCGGGCGGAGCGGTGATGGCTGACGCCGAGGCGATGGGAAGACTCATTTCGCTCGCGCTCAGATCCGGGATTCCGATTCGGGAAGTGCATCGCCAGCTGCGCGGCATCGCGTCGGACAAGGCGATCGGACTCGGACCCAACAAGGTACTGTCTGTTCCCGACGCAATAGGTATTGCGCTCGAGAAGTGGATGCGTGAGAAGCAGGGTGTGCAGCAGGAGTTGCTCGGTAGCGCGCCTCTGGCTCCTTCTACCGACGAAGTGGCGGAGCCCAAGCCGACTCCGGTGTCTGGAGAGGGCGGGCAAGCCCAGTATCGTTTCGATGCGCTCAATCGGGGCGAGTCGTTCATCGGCACGTGCCCGGACTGCGGATCGTCGCTCGAGATGGCCGAAGGTTGCGCCAAGTGCCATGTGTGCGGATTCAGCGAGTGCGGGTGAGGTAGGTCCGCGCTCACAGACAAAACGCCGGGCAGCAATGCCCGGCGTTTTTCTTGTGGGATACTCAGTAAGAGCTTGCGCCTACTTCACTCCGCCAAACCACCGCGCACGCTTGATGCCCTTCTCGACCAGATCGGGCGGGCCGTATTCCTTTCCGCGCTTCCACGTGAAGTCCATCTCCTCGTTCACCGCGGCGAGCGCAAAGCGGGATTCCTTGATCAACAGGAACGCGGCGTAGAGGAGTAGTCCCGCGCCAATCAGCCCGAGCGCGATCGGAACGAGAGTGAATGCTGAGCTCGTTATCGCCACCAGTCCGATGCTCACGCTCGTGCCCACGAAGAACGCCAGCGCCGCGTACAGGCGCGACAGGGCGCGTTGTAGTAAGCGCGATCGCGTCGTCACGAAGTCGAGCTGAACGAACAGCATCCGCCGCTCTTCTTCGCGATCGTCGTGTCGCTGGTCGGCGGCGCGCGGGATCAATGCGCTCGAAATCTCGCGGGTGCGCGTTACCGCCTTGCTCAGCCTGTCCGAAGTCGCGAGGATGAGCGATCCGCACGCCGAAATGAGCACGGCGGGTGTGATCATCGCGGAGAGAACCGAAATCGCGTCAGGGAAGTTGGTCATCTTCGCTTGCGACTGGAGTCAGTACGTTCCTGCATCAGGCGGATCTGCCGCGCCGGGCTGAAGATGGATACCGAGAGCGTTCGCGCGCTATCCATAGATGAAATGGCGGCCCCGCCGAAAACCATGCCCTCCCTCGCCCAGCTTCCGATGACGTCAGTTTCCAGGATTCGTCCGGTGGTCGAAGGCTGTTTGCCGATTACCTCTCGAGGGAGGGGAGGACCCCACTGTGTGGTGAAAAATCTCTTCAGGGAGTCTCTGGAAAAACGTCGGTCAACTGGGAAGCTGAGCCAGATTTCTTCGAGGCGCCGTGGCATCGGGCTGAAATAGAGATTTGCGTTCCGTCCGCCAGGATCCGTCTGGCAGAACATCGTCTTTGTGGCCATTCCGACGCATACGAGCGGTCTGGCGATCTGCGCCTCGGTGAGTTTCGTGGCGCTATCGAACGAAATCCCAAGGGCCCAGCCATGATAGGAGAGGGGCCGTTGCTGGCCCTGGGCCCCCATGAAAGCCGGGGCCAATGCTGCCGCGCACATGAGGCGAGCCATTCTCATTCGTGAATAATGGGCGAGTGGCCCAAAGTGGGATAGTCGCACTTGCCTTTCGGGTGCCTCGTTGCTCCCTTTAAGCACTTCCTCCGGGAAAACCCAATCATGGACGACAAGAAGATCGCGGCGCTGGCAAAGAAGAACGCCGCCAAAGCGGCAAAATCGACCGGTCAAAAGGGCTTCGGCAAGAAATACGACAAGAACCTCTCTGATTTGCCCACGGACGAGGCAACGCTCAAGGAGCGCCAGGAACACGAGCGCTTCTTCAAGGAAATGCGCAAGCGGGAGTTTTGACACGGGGCAATCCCCGCCGGACAGAGGCGCCGGGGCGTCTGGCTGGTTAGAATTGGAGAGGGGGATTTTCCATGGCCAAGAACAGGCTACAACAGCTTCATGACATCGGCCAATCTATCTGGCTCGACAGCATCGATCGACGAATGCTGCACGACGGCGAGCTGGATCGCCGCATCTCCGGCGATGCGCTCACTGGCATGACGTCCAATCCGACAATTTTTCAGAAGGCCCTGGCGTCGAGCAATGCCTACGACGACCAGATCATCGAGGCCGAGCAGCAAGGGCTTACCAGCTGGCAGCTATTCGAGCTCCTCGAGACGACTGACGTGCGCGACGCCTGCGACCATTTCGCCGCCGTCTACAGCTCGACGCGCGGGGCCGATGGCTACGTCTCGATCGAAGTGTCCCCCGGGGTTTCGCACAGCGCCGACGCCACCGTCGAGGAAGCGCGGCGGCTCTGGAAGACTGTCGATCGCCCGAACGTGATGGTGAAAGTGCCCGGCACGCCTGAAGGCGCGATTGCGGTGCGCCGTCTCATCGCGGAAGGCATCAATGTCAACATCACGCTCCTCTTCGCTATCCAGGCGCACGATCGTGTGGTCGAGGCGTACATGGCCGGCCTCGAGGATCGCATCAAGGCGCGCCAGCCGATCGATGGCCTTGCGTCAGTCGCGAGCTTCTTCGTGAGCAGAGTCGACACCGAAATCGACAAGCGTCTCGATGCGCTTATCGCCAAGGCTTCGCAGCCGGAAAAGGAAAGGCTCAAGCTGCTCAAGGGCCGCGCGGCAATCGCGAACGCGAAGCTCGCCTACAGATTGTTCGCGCAGAAGTTCGCCGGACCCCGCTGGCAAGCGCTGGCGAAGCAGGGAGCGCGCGTTCAGCGTCCGCTCTGGGCGAGCACCAGCACGAAGAATCCCGAGTACCGCGACGTGATGTACGTCGAAGAGCTGATCGGGCCGGACACGGTGGACACGATGCCACCCGCCACGATCGACGCGTTCCGGGATCACGGAGTAGTTGAGAGAGCGGTCGACAAAAAAATCGCGGCCGCCGAAGGACTGCTGAAGGAAGTCGAAGCGGTCGGAATTTCGATCAAGGAAGTCACCGAGAAGCTCCTCGTCGACGGAATCGCCAGCTTCCAGAAATCGTTCGACGAGCTGATCGCCGGACTCGAGGCGAAGATCGGCTCACTCGCACCTGGCGGGAAGTGACCGGCATCTACACTCCCCGCACCAAGATCGTCTGCACACTTGGGCCCTCGACTTCGACAGATGATGCGATCCGCGGGCTGATCGAGGCCGGCATGAACGTCGCCCGTGTGAACTTCTCGCATGGGACCCACGAGCAGCACGCCGCGACGATCGCGATGGTTCGGCGGCTCGCGGAAGAAGTCGCAAAACCGATCGCCATCCTCGGCGACCTCCAGGGCCCGCGAATCAGGATCGGCGATCTCGCGAAGCCGATCACGCTCAAGGTCGGCGAAGACGTCGTGCTCGTGCACGAGGGCCAGGAAAAGAACGGCGAGATTCCCGTTACCTACGATCAGCTCGCGAACGACGTGCGCGTCGGCGACAGGATCCTCATCGACGACGGCTTGATCGAGCTCGTCTCCCTCGACGTGAGCAACTCTCGCGTGAAAGCCCGCGTCCTGAACGGCGGAGATCTCAAGAGCCACAAGGGATTGAATCTTCCCGGCGTCCAGGTATCGGCCCCGTCGATCACCGAAAAGGACGAAGCCGACATTCGATTCGCCGTCCAGCATCAGGTGGACTACCTGGGCCTCAGCTTCGTCAGGCGCGCGGAAGACATCGAGTCGCTGCGGAAGATGATTCCGAAGTGGCTGCTGGTCGTGGCGAAGATCGAGAAGGATGTCGCCCTCCAGAACATCGAGGCCATCGTCCGCGCCAGCGATGCAGTGATGGTCGCGCGCGGGGACTTGGGCGTCGAGCTGCCGTTCGAGGCAGTGCCAGGCGCGCAGAAGCGAATCATTCGGCTGGCGAACAAACACGGCCGCCCGGTCATCACCGCGACGCAGATGCTCGAGTCGATGATCGAGCACCCGCGCCCCACACGCGCCGAAGCGAGCGACGTCGCCAACGCGATCATCGATGGAACCGACGCCGTGATGCTGTCGGCCGAGACGGCCGCCGGCGCCTACCCCCGCCTCGCGGTAGAGGCGATGACGCGGATCATCAAGGAGATCGAGACGCATCCACCGGTGGCTCCTTTCGCCGGCGCGGAGCAGGGCGATGGAGTCGTGACCACTGAAGTCGCGATCGCCGCGGCGACAGTCGCGGCGGTCGGCATGCTGGGCGCGCCGCTGGTCGTCGTCTTCACCAAGAGCGGGTTCTCCGCGCGCGTGGTCGCATCTAAGCGGCCTCCGGTTCCGATCCTGGCACTGACGGACGAGGAGCGGACATACCGTCAGCTAGCGCTCGTGTGGGGCGTCGTGCCGGAGTTGGTGCCGCACTGTGAGGACTACGACGCGATGATGCACCAGACCAAGGACGTTGTCGTGCGGAGAGAGCTGGCGTCGAATGGAGACCGCATCATCGTCACCGCGGGCGTGCCCTTCGACATGCCCGGCACCACCAATCTGCTCAAGGTGGAGACGGTCTGAAACTCACCTTCCTGGGGACAGGAACCAGCTTTGGCATCCCGCAGATCGGATGCGCGTGCGAAGTCTGCAGGTCGACGGATCCCAGAGATAAGCGCACCCGCGTTGGCGCGGTCGTGGAGACGGATGGGGGCACAACCATACTCATTGACACTCCGCCCGAGTTGCGCCTCCAGCTCATCGCCGCGGGCGTCAGTAAGGTGGACGCTATTCTGTTCACGCACGATCACGCCGACCACGTCCACGGGATAGACGATATCCGCGCCCTCTCCGACCGCGGCGATGTTCCGATCGAGATGTACGGGCCGCCCGACTCGATGGCCCGACTCGCGAAGCGCTTCGCCTACATCTTCGACGATTCCATCCGGCCGCTCCCGGGCACGAGCAAGCCCGAAGGCCGCGCTCACCCGGTTCCGCCGGGCAAGAGCTTTCGCATCGGAGATGTGGACATCACGCCGGTGTCGGTTCCGCACGGTCCCACCTCCGTTTACGGCTATCGCATTGGCAACCTCGGCTACATCACGGACGCGAAGGAGCTGCCGGAGGAAGCGATTCGGGCTTTTCGCGGAGTCGATGTCCTCGTCCTCAACGCGCTGTTCCGCACGCCGCACCCGACGCACTTGAGTGTGTCGGAGGCTGTGGCCGCCGCGCAGAAGATCGGCGCGCGAGAGACCTGGCTCACGCACCTTACCCACCGCACCGGCCACGCCGAGCTGGCGGCGGAGCTGCCGCCCGGTATCGCTCCTGCATTTGACGGACTGACCGTACAGGTCAATTGAAATGACACTGAGACTCGATTACTCCAACATGATGATCTCGCCCGGCGGGATCGACCAGAAGACGTGGGCCGCGGCGGCAAAACAGTTCGCAGACGCAAAGCGCGGTTTCGATTCACTGCGAGGCAACGGCACGGTCGGCTTCGTCGATTTGCCAGCCGACAAGCGGCTGCTCGACCAGGTGACCACGTTCGCGTCGGCGGCGCGTGGCAAGTACGACGATGTAGTCATCCTCGGCATCGGCGGCTCCGCGCTCGGCCCAATCGCTCTGCGCACCGCGCTCCGGCCGAGTGGCTGGAACATGCTCGATGACAAGGCGCGCGGCGGCTACCCGCGCCTTCACGTGCTTGACAACGTCGATCCCGAGACGATCGCGGCATTGCTCGGACGGCTCCAGCTCGCCCGCACGCTGTTCATCGTCACGTCCAAATCCGGTGGAACGGCCGAGACCATGGCGCAGTTCCTCATCGTGCACGATCGAATCTCGTCGGCGAAGCTGGATGTCGCGAAGCAGATGGTGTTCGTCACCGATCCGAAGCAAGGTGCGCTGCGGCCATTGGCCCAGCGGCTCAAGGTAACGGCTGTCGACATTCCACCGAGCGTGGGTGGTCGGTTCAGTGTGCTGACTCCGGTCGGGACATTGCCGGCGGCACTCATCGGCATCGACGTGAAATCACTGCTGGCGGGCGCCAGCGAGATGGCCAGCCGCTGCGACAAGGCGGACCTCGCGGCGAATCCGGCGGGCGTGTACGCGATGCTTCAGTGGCTCTCCGACACGCAGCTGAAAAAGTCGATCGCCGTGTTCATGCCGTACTCGGATCCACTGCGTGATTTCGCGGCGTGGTTCGTCCAGCTTTGGGCGGAGAGTCTAGGAAAGAAGCGGACCGACGGGACTTCCGTGGGATCCACGCCGCTGGCGGCGCTCGGTGCGACCGACCAGCACGCGCAGGTGCAGCTCTTCATGGAAGGGCCGGCCGACAAGACTGTGACGTTCGTCGCGGTAAAGGAGCGCTCGACGGACGTGAAAATCCCGGCCGCCTTTTCCGACGTAAAAGAGCTCGGCTATCTGGCAGGACATTCGCTCAGCGAGCTGATCGACATCGAGCAGCGCGCCACAGCCGGCGCGCTGGCCCGGCGCGAGCGGCCGAACATGACGATTCACCTGGACCGCGTCGATGCGGCGCACGTCGGCCAGCTGATGATGCTCCTCGAGATCGCGACGGCTTACGCCGGGCAGCTGTACGGGATCGACGCCTTCAATCAGCCGGGCGTGGAACTAGGGAAACAGTTCGCTTACGCCCTTTTGGGCCGGCCCGGGGCGGACAGCGGAAAGAAGGAGTGGGAATCGCTTCCAAAGAGCGATCCCCGCTGGACAGTTTAAGAAAACTGAAGACGCCCTTAGCGGGTGGTCTTCACTAAATTTCGTTGACCTTGCGAGAGCCCCCGAGCCACACGAGTTTCACTACATGTTCATCAATCCATTCAACAAGGCTGTAGCCGTCCTCGACGGCAGAGTCACCGTTCACAACGAGTCCGCGATCGCATCTCCGGCGATGGACAAGCTCGTGTACACCGCGGTATTCGGAGAGCCCGACGACCGAGAGGACGCGCGCTGGCTGATCTGGGAGATCGGGCAGGCGGTGGGCGTGCGGCCGTCGTCGATCCACGATCTATATCTATCCCGGGGCAAGGGCCTGACCGGTGGCTTCACCGTTCCCGCCATGAACATTCGCGGCATGGCGTACGACACCGGCCGCTCGATCTTCCGATCCGCCGTCAGGCTCAAGGTCGGAGCGCTGATCCTGGAGATAGCGCGCTCGGAGATCGCGTACACGGATCAGCGGCCGTCCGAGTACGTAGCCGTGATGATGGCGGCAGCACTGCGCGAAGGGTTCCGTGGGCCGATCTTCATTCAGGGCGACCACTTCCAGGTCAACGCCAAGAAGTTTGCCGTCGATCCCGTCACCGAAGTAAATGGCGTGAAGCAGCTCGCGCGCGAAGCGATTGCGGCGGGCTTTTACAACATCGATGTCGACACTTCGACTCTTGTCGATCTTTCGAAGCCAACTCTCAACGAACAGCAGCGGACGAACTACGAGCAGGGAGTCGAGCTAGCGCTGACGGTAAGAGGGTTGCAACCCGCGGGCGTGAACATCTCGATTGGCGGCGAGATCGGCGAAGTCGGGACGGAGAACTCGACCGTCGAAGAGCTCGTGACCTACATGGACGGCTTCAACGCGACGCTCGCGAAGCGCTCGCCCGGTACGGAGGGGCTGTCAAAGATCAGCGTGCAGTCAGGAACGACGCACGGCGGTGTCGTGCTCGCCGACGGCAGCATTGCCGACGTCAAGATCGATTTCGACACGCTCGCCAAGCTCTCGAAGATCGCGCGCGAGAAATACGGCTTGGCCGGCGCGGTTCAGCACGGCGCGTCGACGCTCCCCGACACCGCGTTCCACAATTTCCCGCGCACGGAAACCGCCGAGATCCACCTCGCGACGAACTTCCAGACGATGTTGTTCGACAACATCCCGGACGCGCTGCGCAAGGAGATCTACGAGTGGCTGCACGTGAACGCGAAGGACGAGCGGAAGCCAACCGATACCGACGAACAGTTCATTTACAAGACCCGGAAAAAGGCGATTGGCCCGTTCAAGAAGAGGTTCTGGGATCTGCCGGCCGACGTGAAAGCCCGTCTCGCCAAGGCCTACGATGAGAAGTTCACGTTTCTGTTCACGCAGCTGGCGGTGGTCAACACCCGCGAGACTGTCGATCGTTTCGTCAAGCCTGTCGAGCAGCACAAGCCGCAGCCGCACCCGGATCTCGCTGTGGTTGAAGCAGCGCCCGATGACGCGGATCTGAGTGACTGACGCTCGTCGACAGGCAAAGGAAGCTCCTGAGGCTGTTCGTGAGATAATCCGGCGGGCGGGGCACGAGCTCAGGAACGCCCTCAGTGGCGTCGCGGTGAATGTCGAGGTCGTGCGCAGCAGGGCTGGGCGCGAAGGACCGGCAATAGAGCTGACAGCGTTCGCCGAGCGCGCGTCGGCTCAGGTGGAGGAGGCAAGCAAGCTGACCGATGGACTGCTCGCGTTCGTGGGGTCGGTACTGGCGGCGCAGGCGGCTGGAACACTCAAGGTGCCGGCCGGACATGGCGCTGGAAGTCGAATCGAGCTAATGATTTATGGCGACGCCACGGCTGCTGTTTTGTCCGATATCGAACGTCTGGCGAGCCGCATTGGTGTCGGGGTCGAGCAGCACGGCCCGAGCGTTATATTAACCATCTTACCAGAAGGAAAAAGCCATTCCAAAGCCTGAGATAAAGCGCGCCAAAGTACTCATCGCGGACGACGACCGTTCTATTACAGAAGGGTTGAGCGCCATTTTGCGCGACGAAGGATACGAGGTCGCGGTCGCCGTCGATGGCCAGAAGGCCCTCGATCAGCTCGGCGCCGAGGCCTTTGGAATCGTGCTCGCCGATCTGAAAATGCCGAAAGTGGATGGGCTCGCGCTGCTCAAGGAGCTGCAGCTCCGCGCCATCCCGACCGAGTGCATTATCGTCACCGGTCAGGCAACGGTCGATTCGGCGGTGCAGGCGATGCGCGAGGGCGCGTACGATTACGTCGAGAAGCCGCTCACTGCCGACAAGCTGAATCGCCTCAAGGCGCTCATTCCGAAAGCGCTCGAGAAGTTCAACGTGCAGCAGAAAAACCGCGAGCTGTCGTCCAAGCTCGAGGGGCTCACGCACTTCGGCGAGCTGACGGGACAATCAGAAGAGATGCGCGCCGTCTACCAGATCATCGAAGCCGTCGCTCCGTCGACCGCGAGCGTATTGATCTTCGGTGAGTCGGGCACGGGCAAGGAGCTTGTCGCGCGTGCGATCCACGCCAAGAGCGAGAGAGCGAAGGGTCCGTTCTTCGCCCTCAACTGCGCGGCGCTTCCCAAGGACATCCTCGAGAACGAGCTGTTCGGGCACGAGAAGGGGGCCTTCACCGGCTCGACCAACGAGAAGCCCGGCGCGTTCGAGATGGCTGATGGCGGAACGATCTTCCTCGACGAAGTGGCGGAAATGCCACCCGACATTCAGGTGAAGCTCCTTCGCGCGATCGAGTCGCGAACGATCAGGCGACTCGGCGGCAAGAAAGAAATCGAAGTGGACATTCGCATCCTCGCCGCGACCAATCGCGATCTCCAGAAGGCGCTTGCCGACGGGGACCTGCGCGAGGATCTGTACTATCGTCTCGCCGTGGTCGAGCTTTTTCTCCCGCCGCTCCGCGAGCGGGTTGGCGACATCAAGCTGCTCGCGAACGAGTTTCTCGTGCGCTTCGCGGAGCAGAACGGCAAGCCGATGACGGGCTTCGACGATGCGGCGTGGGAATGGATTCTCTCGCACAACTGGCAGGGCAACGTGCGCGAGCTGAAGAACGCGGTCGAGAGAGCAGTGATCATGACCCGGGGCGACAAGATCAAGGCGGCCGACATCATGCCGCGCCATCTCCGTCGCGGTCAGGAGGCCAATGCATCGATCACGGTTCCCCCCGGGGCGACCCTGGCGGATACCCGTCGTCAGCTGGTGCTTCGCGCCTTTGCCTCGACCAACGGCGATTACGCGCGCACCGCGACCGTGGTGGGAATGACGCCCGCCGACGTTCGCGCGGAGATTACATCGCTTCTCAATGGGAAGGCCACTGACGGCCAAGGGGCGGGAGGCGCCGCCAACGGCGTGCCGCGCGTGGCCAAGGCTGCCGACTCATCGGCACCAGCCGGAAAAAGTGCGAAGGCTCCAGTCAAAGCGTCGGGGAGCCCGGGCAAGGCCAAGCCTAAGAAGCGTTAACGAATCGGAGGAAGGGAAATGGACGAGGACGATCTGTACGATGACGACGAGCAATACTATGGCGGACCTTACGTCATCGTCGAAAGACGCGAAGCTGGAATCGGCCCCCTCCTCATCGGGCTCGCGCTTGGCGCTGGGGTAGCGCTCCTTTTCGCTCCGCAGAGCGGCGAGGAGACTCGCCGTGGCATCGCCCGACGGGCCCGGAGGGCGCAGGATGCGGCCCAGGATTTCGTCGCGGATGTGAGCGGCACGGTCGCCGACAAGTTCGACGAAGTCCGCGCCACGGTCGGGGAGCGCATCGAGGCGACACTCGACGCCGTCGACGACAAGAAGCGACGAGTGACTAACGCGTTCCACGCCGGGCGGGCCGCGGCTCGTGAAGCGCGCGGCGAGCTGGAGCAGCGCATCGCCGAAAGCAAAGCGGCTTACAAAGACAGCTAGTGCCGCAGCGCGGGCTCGCGGCCCGGCTCGGTTGGCTGCTTCGCGACTACGCGAAGCGAGTCTGGGACAACAGCGGCGAAGACAACGTTTTTTTTCTGGCGGGCGGGATCGCGTTCAACATCCTCCTCGCCGCCGTCCCGTTCTTCCTGCTGCTCGCGACCGCCCTGGTTTATCTGCTCAACCAGTCGCCCGACACGACGTCGGCGGAAGTCCTCACCATCGTCGACAAGTTTCTTCCACCGCACCCGCCGGGGGACTCGGGGCCAGCAGCGGGGATTCTGGACGAGGTCATCAAGCGGCGCGGCTCGCTCGGAGTGTACAGCGCGATTGGCTTCGTCTGGTTCTCGACGCGCCTGTTCGGATCCCTCCGTACGGTGCTGGCGGCGATCTTCGACATCGACACCGATCGCGGCATAATCGCGGGCAAGATCTTCGACATCGAGATAACCCTCGTCTCGAGCCTCCTCCTGGTCGCCTACACGGCGCTCAGCGCCTATCTCGCGATTGCCACGACACGCGGAGTTCTGGTTCTCGCCGACCTTGGCATTCGCAAGGAGCTGATGGGCCAGCTCGAGTACAACCTAGGCCAGCTGCTGGCGTTCTCGTTCATAGCGACGATGTTCTTCTCGCTGTACAAGTTCCTGCCCCACCGCAAAATACGCTGGAAGACCGCTCTGATCGCCGCGCTGTTCACGGGCGTCATGCTGGAGGTGGCAAAACGGGCTTTTTCGGCCTATGTGCGCTCTTTTAACCCCGGCTCCTTCTATAGCGGCACGGTCGCTGCATTGGTATTGACCGTAGTCTGGGTCTACTACGCCTCATTCATTTTCATCATCGGCGGAGAGGTAGCGCAGGTCTACGAGCTTCGTCGCGTTCGGAAGAAGCAGCGCGAGGCATTTGAGGATTGAGCAATATTGGCGAGGTTGCCGGGTCTTCCGGCGAATATACTCTTTGGTGGGGGAGGGCGACTCGTGCGCAAGTTACTAGTAGTTGCGGCCGCTTTGGCCGTTGTATCGATCTCGGCTTGCAAGAAGACGGGAGAGGGAGAGTATCAGGTGGAGAAGCCGGTCGTCGGAACGCAGACGGACACGATTCACACACCGACAGTCGACGTCGGCACCCAGACCACAACGGTCGCGGTTCCGAAGGTCGTAATGGATTCCGCGAAGATCAAGACGCCGACGGTGAAGATTAAGAAGTAACTCACTTACCGGGCGCGAGCGCCCCCGGTGAACTGTGATCAAGGGTCCCGTCAGAAATGGCGGGGCCCTTCTTTGTCTAACAGTTAAGACGGTGGATCGGGGAACTGCAACCGATGACTACCTGCCGGGAGCCGTGGGCGGGCCGGCTATTGGCTGCGAGCTTTAGTGCGAAACGGATCTCTGCGGCTTCACGTCTGGTGCGGGATTCGAAAGTCGCTTGAGCAATCCGTATAGCATCTTGCGGACGGTTATCGTCGACGAATATCGGGCTCCGCGGATTTTCGTACACACGCGATCAACGCTCAGCGAAAGAGCGTGTGCCCTGTGCCATACTTGAAGCTTCTTGAAATCTGTCATCCCGCAGGATCAAACAGAGATCCGTTCAATGCTGCATCGTTTCGCATCGGTTGAAGCCCGAAGCCAACAGCCGGCCCGCCGACAGCCCCCGGCAGGTAGTCATCAGTGAAAAAGTGCCGCGCAACGTGGCCAGTTAGCTCCCGAGTCTCTAGCTACAGCGCTATATTACGGGTGCCCCAGGTCCCGGAGGGCGTAAGCCCGCTAACTCCGTCAGGACCCCGAAGGTAGCAGCGGCATGCGGTGTCTAACGTTGCTCCGTAAGACCTGGGGTACTCCCGCCTCGCAATGTCTCTCGCACTCGCCCGCAAATACCGCCCAAAACGTTTCGCTGACGTAGCCGTCCAGTCGCACGTGTCCAACACGCTGCGTGGGGCAATCGCCCGGGGCCGCGTCGCGCACGGCTACCTCCTCTGCGGACCACGCGGAGTGGGCAAGACGACGCTCGCCCGCGTGCTGGCGATGGCGCTCAACTGCGAGAACAAGCGCGAGGACGGCGAGCCGTGCGGAGAGTGCATCTCCTGCCAGCGCATCTGGAGCGGGTCGTCCAGCCTGGACGTGGTGGAGATCGACGCCGCCTCGAATCGCGGCGTGGACGACGCGCGCGACCTGCGTGAGAGAGCCATGTACGCGCCCTCAGGTGACGACCGCTACAAGGTCTACATCGTCGATGAAGCGCACATGCTGACGCGTGAGGCCTGGAACGCGCTGCTCAAGATTCTCGAGGAGCCGCCGCCGCGCGTCATCTTCGTGTTCGCGACGACGGAGCCGCAGAAAATCGCCCAGACCGCGGCGCCTGTACTCAGCCGCCTCCAGCGCTTCGACCTCAAGCGCATCGGACTCGCCGACATTACCCGGCGTCTCTCGACGGTGCTGGACAACGAAGGGATCAAGGCGTCGGACGACGCGCTGGCGATGATCGCGCGAGCCGCGGACGGCTCCATGCGCGACGCTCTGAGCCTCACCGACCAGGTAATTTCGATCGGCGAAGGAGCGGTGACCGCGGAGCGGGTTCGCGAAGCTCTGGGTCTCGTGCCGGAGGATGAGTTCCTTGCGATCGTCGACATCATCGCCGGCCACCGCGCCGGAGAAATCTTCGGCGCCGTCAACAAGCTGGCCGATGCCGGCGTCGACTTCGGGGTGTTTCTCTCTGGCTTCGCCGATATCCTGCGCGCTCAGCTCACCGTCGTCCTGAATGGGAAAGCGGAGGGAGTGTCGGCGACGGCCGCGGCTGCCCTCAGGGAAAGGCGGGATCTCTTCACTGCCGGCGACCTGCTCCGCATGTTGAGCGCCGTCAACGCTCTCGAGCCGACGTTCAGAAAGAGCTCGCAGCAGCAGCTTTTGATCGAGATGCTCCTGGTTCGGATGGCGCTGCTCGATCGCACCGTCGCGCTCGAGGATCTGCTCAAGGGGCTGGCCGGAGAATCGACGCAGTCGTCGCGTGGAGAATCCACGGCGACGGCTCGCGGAGAATCAGCGCCGGCAGCTCGCGGCGAGTCGGCTGCAGTGGCTTCGAGGTCCGACGTGCCCAGCGGCGCGGTGCGGACCCAGCCCGCGCAGGCATCAGTCGCGCGAACCTCGCAGCGGCCCGCGACAAGGCCAGGGTATCCGCCTCAAATCGATGCACCGAACGCGCTTCCGCCGGCTACCGTTTCGAAACCGCCCGGTCCGGGCGCCAACGAGGGCCAACTCCGCGAAATGAAGCGCGCAATGGAAACGACGGCACAGGATTCGAATCGTAGTCGCATGACACCGGAAGCCCTGAAGGAGGAGCGCATCGGCATGCTCCGCCAGAAGGATCCGGCGCTGGGCGCGGCCATCGACGAGCTCGATCTCGAGCTCCTCGACTAACCACTCATTCTGAATTCACGAGTCATGGCAGACTTCACGAAAATCTTCGAACAGGCGCAGCAGATGCAGGCGCGCATGCAGCAGATGCAGGCCGAGCTGGAAAAGCAGACCGTCACCGCGGCAGCGGGTGGCGGCATGGTGACGGTCGAGGCCGACGGGAAGGGAACCATCACCAAGGTCAAGATCGATCCCAGCGTCGCCGATCCGAAGGACCTCGAGATGCTCGAGGATCTCGTTCTGGTCGCCGTCAACGAGGCGCAAAAGAAGGCGGCGGAGCTGGCAAAGGGAGAAATGGGCAAGCTCACTGGCGGGCTCAACCTTCCATTCAAGCTGCCTTTTTAGCGTGGGAGCCATTGACGATCTGGCCGCCGAACTGTCGAAGTTGCCCGGAATAGGGCGGAAGACGGCGCTCCGACTGACCTACCACCTGCTGAAGCAGACTCCCGAACAGTCCAAGCGCCTCGCCTCGGCGCTGACGACCCTGGCCGAGAAGGTCCGGCCGTGCCCCCAGTGCTTCAATCTGACAGAGGAGGATTTGTGTTCCATCTGCCGTGACGCGCGCAGGGATACGGGAGTCATCTGCGCAGTAGAGGAAGCATCCGATATCGGGGCTATCGAGCGGTCCGGCGAATTCCGGGGCGTCTATCACGTCCTGGGAGGTCGCCTGTCGCCATTGGATGGCATCGGGCCCGAAGACCTCACCATACCGCAGCTGGAGACGAGAGTGTCGGCTGGAGTCGTCCGTGAAGTGATAATTGCCACTAATCCGAGCATTGAGGGCGAGACCACCGCGCTGTACGTACAGCGCAAACTGGCTCGTTATCCCTTGACTGTCTCCCGCATTGCGCGGGGACTTCCGGTCGGAGGCGACCTCGAATACGCGGATGGCGTAACCATTGCCCAGGCGTTGACCGCAAGGAGGGCAATGTCATGAGCAAACAAAGAGCGAGCTTCGTCGCCGTGGGGTTTCTGGGCGGAATAGCCGCCGGGACCCTGATCTGGAGCCGCCTGCAGCGCCAGTACCGCCGCAATCTGTTTTCACCCCACACACTCCGCCGCGTCGCCGCGCTGGGCTACCTTCGCGCCCGGCCAACGGTGAACACCGCGCAGCTTCTTCGGGAGTACGTGGCGTGGGAGCCGCGCCCCATTCTCCGCGATCGCGGAGCGAAGATGCTACGACGGCTCGAGGCGACGCTGTGACCGGGGGACGATGACCGCGGGCACGGCCAACTGGTCGTTCACTCAGGACGACTTCACAGGGATAACTGAATCCTTGAAGCGATTTCTGGACGAGACCAAGTCGCTCTGCGCGCTCCTGGTCGACCGTTCCGGACAGCTCGTGACCACCGTCGGAGAAGCCCGCGGGCTGGACACGACCTCGTTCGCGACGCTCACGGCCGCGGACTACAGCGCCAACGACCAGCTCGCAAAGCTGGTCGGCGAAAACGACTTCTCCAGCCTCTTTCATCAGGGCGAAAAGGAGTCCATCTACGTCGCGGACATCGCGCGGCGGCTGCTGCTGGTAATAATCTTCGATTCGCGCACGACTGTCGGGCTCGTCCGTCTGAGGATGAAGGATGAGATCGAGGAGTTGACGTTGTTGGTCGATCGTGTATTCTCACGCGGTCGCAATGGCGCCGCGCCTGATGAGCATCTGCTCCGTGGCGCGGATGACGAAATCGACAAACTCTTCAACTGGTGAGGAAGAGCTAGACGTGTCGATGATCAACTACGCTTCGCGCGAGATCAATTGTAAGATCGTTTACTATGGTCCCGGGCTTGGCGGCAAAACCACGAATCTCGAGCACGTTTACGGCAAGGTTAAGCCGGAGACGAGAGGGAAGCTCATATCTCTCGCCACCGAGACAGAGCGAACCCTCTTCTTCGATTTCCTCCCCGTCGATCTCGGAACCATCCGCGGTTTCAAGACGCGGTTCCACCTTTACACGGTGCCCGGCCAGGTGTACTACAACGCCAGCCGCAAGCTCATACTCAAGAACGTGGACGGGATCGTCTTCGTTGGCGACTCCCAGGCCGAGCGGATGGAAGCGAACCTCGAGTCGATGCAGAATCTCTACGACAACATGACTGAGTACGGATACGATCTGACGCAGATGCCATTCGTCATTCAGTACAACAAGCGTGACCTGGCCAATGCTTCTCCGATCGAAGATCTCCAGGCTGCTCTCAATCCCGGTTGGGAAGTGGAGGACGCGAGCAAGCATCGCGTACAACCGGATCCGTATCACGCGGGCCAGAATCTCGTCGAGCAGCTTCCCGGCGGCGAATGGGTGGAGAGAGCGCCGTATTTCGAGGCGATCGCGGTAAACGGCGATGGTGTGTTCGACACCCTCAAGGCCGTGAGCAAGCTGGTGTTGAAGGCGCTCGCCTAGCGGGGACAAAGGGGCTTCGTGTGAATCTCCCGAACACAATCACCGTCGGCCGCATACTCACCGCGCCCTTCATCGCGGCGCTGCCGTTCATCGCGTCGCCCGGCGCCAGGCTCGTCGCGTTCGTATTTTATATCGTGGCCGCGGTAACCGACTACTACGACGGAAAGCTGGCGCGCACGCGGAATCTGATCACGGACCTTGGCCGCCTGCTCGATCCGCTCGCCGATAAGCTGCTTCTCTTCGCCACCCTCGTTCCGATGTTCGTTCTGATGGCGCCGACCAGCGACGCGCTCGTTCCCACGCGCGCGGAGAGCATCGACGCGGCCCGGCTCCAGTTCATCACTCCGTTTGGGCAGGTGGGGCTGCCATGGTGGATAGTCGCGATTGTGATCGGGCGGGAGATCTTCATGACCGTTTTCCGACAAGCGGCCGCGCGCCGGGGTGTCGTCATCTCGGCGATCGGGCCGGCCAAATGGAAGACGGGATTCCAGTCCGTATGGGTCGGCTCGGCTTACTTCTGGTTCTTTGCGGCGACTCTCGCGAGAGTCGAGGGGTGGACCAGCGTTGCGTGGCGCGCGTTCGCCAACTTCAACGGCATCGTCGGCACTATCACCATGATCGCATCGGTTTTCCTCACCGTCTATTCCTTGATTCTCTATCTCCGGCGATTCGCCGGCGTGTTCGCCGCTTGAACGCAATGCAGGTCGAGCTGATCACCATCGGTGACGAGCTCCTTCTGGGCTTCACGATAGATACGAACGCCGCGCACATATCACGCACCCTCGCTGCCGCGGGCGTCGAGATCGTTCGTCGCACCACCGTCGGCGACGAGCCCGAGAAAATTGCAGGCGCGGTGCGCGAGGCGCTCGAGCGGACCGGCGCCGTGATCACGACCGGTGGACTCGGACCGACGAGCGACGATCTCACCAAGCCGGCGATCGCGAAAATCTTCGGCCGCGAGATGAAGCTGGACGAAGCGATCGCGACCGCGCTCGAGCACCGGTGGAGAGCGCGATTCCCCAACAGCAGTTTTCCCGCGACCAACCGTACGCAGGCCGAGATTCCCGAAGGCGCGCGGATTCTCACCAATCGTCACGGCTCGGCGCCCGGAATCTGGCTAGAGGACGACAAGGGACGGTGGGTTGCGATGATCCCCGGCGTTCCACGCGAGATGCGCGGAATGCTGGCAGAGGAGGTTCTGCCGGCCATCAAGTCACGCTCTAAGGGTGCTGAAAGCGTGGTGCTCTCCGGAACATTGCGCACGACCGGAATCGCGGAATCGGCGATCGCGGAGCTGCTGGGACAGAATTTCCTGGGCGAGCCCGGAACCGAGCTGGGATCGCTTCCCCTCGCCTATCTGCCGGGCGTAGCCGGCGTCGATCTTCGCGTCACCGCGAAAGGACTGCCCCGTGCACGGGCGGAGAAACTCGTAAAGGAAGCAATTCTGAAACTGCGGAGCAGGGTATCGGCGTACGCCTATGGAGAGGATGACGCGGATCTCGCGGCCGTCGTGCTCGAGAGACTGCGCTCGTTGGGGCTCAAGCTCGCCGTCGCCGAGAGCTGCACCGGCGGAATGCTGGGAGAGCGAATCACGAGCATTCCTGGATCGAGCGATGTTTTTCTGGGCGGCATCATCGCCTACCACAACGATGTAAAGGTGAAAGCGCTGGGCGTTCGTGCCGAGGATATCGAGCGCCACGGAGCTGTGAGCGAGCCGGTGGCGCTGCAGATGGCGTCCGGAGTTCGCGAACGAACCGGTGCCGATGTCGGGGTTTCGGTGACGGGGATTGCGGGGCCGGGGGGCGGCACGCCCGACAAGCCTGTCGGACTGGTCTGGATTAGTGTAGATGTGACCGACGCGAAGGCACGGCGCTTCCATGTTGTTGGAGACCGCGCCGAGATCAGGCAGCGGGCAGCACAGGCTGCGCTGGAGATGGTGCGGCGCGCTCTCTCAAACGGTTAACTTAGGCACATGAAACACTCGAGAAAGAAGGGCGAGAACGCGCCGGCTCCGGACCAGGGTTCGATGGGTCCGGCCGACGACTACGCGCCCGAAGACTCCGTGAGCCAGGGCGACGGCGGCGGCGATCCACCGTTCAACGGTTCGTCCGAGCCCGCAGCCGACACGGGCGCCGCGGCAGGGGCCGCGGAAGCCGGCGCCGCTGCGACCAACCGCGCGGAGCCTGATTCTGGGACTGAGCGCGACAGATATCTGAGGCTTGCGGCCGAATACGACAATTATCGAAAGCGCTCCGCCAAGGAGCGTCAGGACGCCGGCGCGCGCGCGCAAGCCGATCTCGTTCGCGAGCTGGTAGAAGCGCTCGATGATGTAGCGCGCTTCGCGCACGTCGATCCCGCCACGACCGACGCGGGGACGATCGTGCAGGGCGTCGACATGGTGGAGAAGAAGCTACTGAAGGCCCTCGGTAATGCTGGGCTCGAGGTGATCAATCCCGTCGGCGAGACGTTCGACCCCGCACTGCACGAAGCGGTTGCGACAGAGCCCACATCTGCGCGAGAAGACGATCACGTCGTGTCGCGAGTGTACCAGCCCGGATACATCTTCAAATCCCAGCTTCTTCGGCCCGCGCGAGTGGTCGTGAAGCAGTGGAACGGCTGACCGCGCTCCCGCGCTGACCGCCCATGGCACCGACGAAGAGGGACTTCTACGCCGTCCTCGGCGTAGGCTCAAGCGCCTCCCAGGACGAGATCAAGAAGGCGTATCGCAAGCTCGCCAAGAAAAACCATCCCGATGCGAACGCGAGCGATCCGAAGGCAGCCGAGCGCTTCAAGGAGATCTCGGAGGCGAATAACGTCCTCGGCGATCCCGTAAAGCGAAAGCAGTACGACGAGATGCGCCAGCTAGGCGCATTCGACGGCGGATTCGGAGGTTTTGGCGGCGGCGGCAGATCGTCGCGCGGCGCCGGTTCGTACGGGGGAGCCGGCGGCGGCCAGACCATCAACTTCCAGGACTTCGACATCGGTGGCCTGGGCGGTCTGGGCGATCTTTTCAGCTCGATGTTCGGCGGTGGAGAGACGCGTCAGACCACGCGTCAACGCGGGCCCGAGAAGGGCGAGTCGGTCGAGGCGACGCTGGACATTCCATTCCGCACCGCCGCGCGCGGCGGAAAAGTTCCGATCGAGCTCGAGGTGAGTGAAGAGTGCGGAACCTGTCATGGCACAGGCGCCGCGCCTGGCGCCTCGCTCAGGATCTGTCCCGAATGCAATGGTCGCGGAGTGATCTCGTTCGGGCAAGGTGGCTTCGCCGTCAACCGACCATGTCCGGTGTGCCTCGGCCGCGGGCAGGTTCCGACGGAGCCATGCCCTACGTGTCATGGGACGGGAGAAGTGCGCGTCAAGCGGAAGGTGCTGATAAATGTCCCGCCGGGAGTTGACACCGGCTCCAAGATCAGGCTCAAGGGCCAGGGCGGAAAGGGACCCCAGAACGGACCGCCGGGCGATCTGATTATCACGTTCAACGTTCTTCCAGACAAGTTCTACCGGCGGGACGGACTCGACGTGATCGCGACGGTTCCGCTCAACATCGCGCAGGCGACATTGGGAACCAAGATCAGCGTGAAGACGCTCGACGGAAAAAAAGTCGCGATCAAGATTCCGCCGGGAACTCCCTCGGGGAAACGACTCCGCGTGCGAGGCCAGGGAATCCAGAAGGGCGACAAGAAGGGGGACCTGATCGTCGAAGTGTCTATCGCCGTTCCGGAAAAACTTTCGGAAGAGCAGGAGCGAATGATGAAGGAGTTCGCAGAAGCAGGGGGACTGAAGTACTGAGCGGCTGGCATCCCGCGTAACTCCGTGTTGATATTATTCTCATGAGAATCGGAATTTTGGGAACCGGAGTAGTCGGCAAGACGTTGGGGACCAAGCTCGCGAAGCTCGGTCACGACGTGCGCATGGGCTCGCGCGCAGCCGGCGGCGAGAGCGCGAAGGAGTGGGCCAGGATCACGGGCACCAAGTCATCTGAGGGCACATTCGCCGATGCGGCCGCGCATGGCGAGATCGTCTTCAACTGCACGTCGGGCATGGCGTCGCTCGAGGCGTTGAAGGCCGCGGGCGCCGAGAACCTTCAGGGGAAGGTTCTCATTGACGTCTCGAACCCATTGGATTTCTCGAAGGGGATGCCGCCCACGCACTCAGTCTGCAACACCGACTCCCTTGGTGAGCAGATTCAGCGCGCGTATCCCACCGCGAAGGTGGTCAAGGCTCTCAATACCGTGACCGCCGCCGTGATGGTCGAGCCATCGTTGATTCCGGGCGTCCATACGATTTTCGTCTGTGGAAACGACGCCAAGGCGAAAGCGGTGGTGATCGACCTCCTCAAGACGGGATTCGGTTGGAAGGAGGTCATGGACCTCGGTGACATCACCGGCGCGCGTGCCCAGGAGATGTACCTGTCACTTTGGTTGCGCCTCTTCACGAAGCTCAAGACTCCGAACGTAAATATTCACGTCGTGTTCTGAACGGCCTCTGAATTCACGCCACCGAGTGGCGTCTCGACGTTGGCAGCTAACAGCGGCGAAGCTGTTCAGCTACCCGCACCCTCTCGTTCAGTTGCAGTTCGAAAGGAACCGCCAGGCGCCTATAGTTTTCGAATCCAGATATTGCGGTACCGCACAGGATTCCCGTGATCCTGAAGGTGCAGCGGCTCTTCGGCCGAATGCGCGATGTATAGTGCCGGCCGGTCATTGTAGGTGAGGCCATAGATCTCAACGTTGTTCTGAATCAGAACGCCGTTGTGCAGCACCGTGACGCGCGCGCGGTCGATCACCTTTCCCTGATCGTCGAACCTGGGCGCGTGGAAGACGATGTCGTACGACTGCCACTCTCCCGGCTTGCGCGACGCGTTCACGAGCGGCGCGTGCTGCTTGTAAACCGAGCCCGCTTGCCCGTGGAAGTAGGTTTTGTTGTCGTAGGAGTCGAGCACCTGGACCTCGTACCTGTCCATCAGAAAGACGCCGCTGTTGCCGCGCTCCTGTCCCTCGCCTTTGACCACCGCCGGCGTTGCCCACTCGATGTGAAGCTGGACGTCGCCGAACTTGTCCGTTGTGGTGATGTCACCGGCGCCCGGGGCGACTTCGACGTAGCCGTCTCTCACGTTCCATTTGGCGGCGCCTCCATCCTTGCCCCGCCAATGTGAGAGATCCCGTCCGTTGAACAGTACAATCGCGTCGGATGGCGGATCCGCGCTGGTTTTTCCAGGCGTGACGATCGCCGGCTCCGCCTTCGGAGCCGGGAATGGTCCCGGCTCCTGAGACTGCGCTCCCGCGGCGGCGAGTACGACGACTATTGATGCCGTGACCGTTAGGCGTCCTACCATGGCAGTTGTGGTGACCGGTAGAAGTTGATTCCGAGGTAGTTCCATCGCTGCTGGTGGGTCACGATACGCGTGCGGAAGCTCTCCCAGTTCCGTACTGCTTGCGGGGTCCACGCCACTTCGGCAACGGCCGGCAGTCGCGGGATCGCCAGGTACTCCACAGCGGTGATGTTGCGAAGAGTCTCGCTCCAGATCGGCGCCTCGACGCCGAAGATGTCCCGCTCGGTCACTCCCTTCATGTACGTCGCCGGATCCCAGTCGTAGGAGTCTCGTACTTCGACGTACGCTGCCCAGTGCTGCCCAAGCTCGGTCGCCGGTGTGTACTTCATGTCGAGATACACCTTTGGTGCGGGCGAGAGTATCAGCTTGGAGCCGTAGGCCACCGCCGCCGTGGCCGAATCGCTCTTCCATTGATGTGCGATCGTGGTCGGGTTGAGATGCGCCTTAGTGATTTCTTCCCAGCCGATCATCTTCTTCCCGTATTTGTTGACGATCGTTTGAACGCGCTCGATGAACTTTACGTATTGCTCGGGCGTAAGCGTCTTCACCTCGTCGCCACCGATGTGAAAGTAGGGGCCCGGAGTCATTGCACTGAGCTCGCGGATCACGTCATCAACGAAAGCGTACGTCTCCTCTTTGTCCACGCAGAGCGAACTCCAGCCGACGTCGGTTCCCGTATAGAGAGCCGGGGGCCGTGCGCTGCACGCCAGCTCCGGATAGCCGATGAGGGCGGCGTTGATGTGGCTCGGCATGTCGATCTCCGGCACGATCAGGATGTAGCGTGCCTGTGCGTAGCGCAGTATGTCCTGGTAATCCTGCTTGGTATAGAAGCCCCCCGGTCCGCCTCCGACTTGCGTGAGCGACCCCATTGCGGTCAGCTTCGGGCGCGAATCGATCTGTATTCGCCATCCCTGATCGTCGGACAGGTGCAAGTGCAGCACGTTCAGCTTGTACAGCGCGAGGACGTCGAGGTACTGCTCCACTTCCCGCACAGTGAAGAAGTGGCGGCTGACGTCGAGCATGGCGCCGCGATAGGCGAAGCGCGGCTTATCTGCAATGCTGAGCGCGGGAATGCTCCAGTCGTAACGCTCCTGCCCCATCTCCGATTCAATGTCGGCGGGCAATAGCTGCCTAATGGTCTGGATGCCGCGGAACAGACCCGCCGGCCGGTTGGCGACGAGGCTGACCGAATCGCTCGTCACCCTGAGCTCGTATCCTTCCTCGCCGAGAGCGGCGCGATCCGGCGCCAGGCGCAAAATGATCGAACCGGCGGACTGCGTACCGATCGGTGAAACAGCGACCGGGAAACCCGTCGGCCGGCGTATCAGCGCCGCCAGCATCTCTCCGATCGAGGTCACTTCGGCGCTGCCGCCGTCGACGTAAATGCCGGTGGTTCTGACGATCTGAAACGGCGATCCCACCGCGAGGACCATGGATGCTGGGGCGGGAACAAGTTGTGGCGTCACTCTGACGGGTTGGGGAGCGGGCGCCGGACCGGGCGCCTGACACGCGGCGCCGAAAATTGATCCTGCAACGGCAAGAACGCGTCTTGAACACCGTAGAGCCTCTCGTCTCCGCATCGCCGGGCCTCCGTTGGTTTGCCAGCCGGTTACGCAGCGCCTTCCTGTGAGGATTTCCAGGCGACTGCGACGTTACAAACTTGGGGCGGTCACCCCACTCGCGGCAATGAATCGTGACTGGGGAATCCGGCTGCCGATAGTCTCACCGATTCAAGAACCGATATTCGCAGAACCGCGAATGCTTCGTGCGAGAGGACACCCAAAAGGAGATTTCCATCGCAGTACAGGATCGGATCCTCGAACCACGCGCGTCCGGCTGGGTCGTAGGCGAGGAGTCCGTTGGGCAACGCCTGCTGCAAAGCTCCTATCGTAACGGGATTCAGCGCCCAGAGTCGCGTGCTCCGCGCCAAATCATCCGCCGTTGGACCGCTCATGCGCTCGCGGGTTTCTTCCCCTCGGGAAAACGGCTTTACGACTTTCTCAAACGGGCGCCAGACTTTCGCTTCTGCGCGGGCATCGGATCCTACGCGGTCGATCGTGAATTCGTCCGCTCCCATCGCGCGGCACCACTCGACTAACCGCCAGGTCTCCGCCGCAGTGAAATCGGTCGGAGTCAGATACCGTTTGATTGAGGTCAAATTTCTGGAATTCGGGTGCGCCCCAGCTTCACCACGGAATTAGCGGTGACCGATAGTAATTGACGCCGAGGTAGTGCCAGCGCGGAGCCTGGGCAGCGAGCCTCGAGCGGAACCCCTGCCACTCGCGCGAGGTCTGCGGTGTCCACGCCACCTCGGCCAACGCCGCGAGACGTGGCATCGCCTGAAACTCTACGGCGGTAATGTTTCGCACTGTTTCTCCCCAAATCGGAGCTTCGATTCCGACAACGTTTTGTTCCGTGACACCCGGCATGTAGACCGCGGGATCCCAATTGTAAGCAGTGTTCACCTCGATCAATGCGGCCCAGGTGAGTCCGAGCTCGGTCGTGGCAGTGTATTTCATGTCGAGGTACGCTTTGTCCGACGGCGAAAGGATTATTTTTGAGCCGTACTGGAGCGCGGCGGTTACCGAATCGCTCTTCCATTGCTGCACTATGGTCGTCGGCTTGATATGCGCCTTCGCGATCTCCTCCCACCCGATCATCAGCTTCCCATACTTGTTGACGATCGTCTGCGCGCGCTCGACGAAGCGCGCGTACTGTTCGGGAGTGAGCCCCTCCACTTCGTCGCCGCCGATATGAATGTATGTGCCGGGTGTCAGCGCACTGATCTCGCGCACCACGTCGTCCAGGAGGGCGTAGGTGTCTTCCTTGTCGACGCAAAAAGTGCTGGTGCACGCGACCTCCGGGTACGCCGTCGTGGCCGCGCGGCTGTGCCCGGGCATTTCTATTTCCGGAACGATCGTGATATAGCGCGCCTGCGCGTATCGAACTATGTCCTGGTAATCCTGCTGGGTGTAGAACCCACCTGGTCCGCCTCCAACCTGTGAAAGCGACCCAACAGCAGTCAGCTTCGGACGTGAGTTGATCTGGATTCGCCAGCCCTGATCGTCGGAGAGATGCAGGTGAAGAACGTTCAGCTTGTAGAGGGCCATCAAGTCGATGTACTGCTCGACTTCTTTGACGGTGAGGAAGTGGCGTGCGGGATCGAGCATCGAGCCGCGCCAGGCAAAGCGGGGCCGGTCCACTATGGTAAGCGCCGGCATAGCCCAGTCGCCGCGCTCCACACCGATCTCTGATTCGATGTCGGCGGGTAGAAGTTGCCTGATCGTCTGTATGCCGCGAAACAGCCCAGCCGGTGTGCCGGCCACGAGCCGCACCGAGTCGGAGGTCACCGTCAACCTGTAACCATCTTCGCCGAGCGAAGCGGGGTCGCTGACAAGGCGGAGCTCGACGCTTCCGGAGCCGCTCCCGTCCGAAGACGCTGACACCGGGATCGGGAAGTCGGTAGCGCGGCGAAGCAGGGCAGCGAGTGTTTCTCCGATCGCGGCCACCTCCGGATTGGCTCCAACGAGCGCGACCCGCGTCTCCTTGGTGAGCTTGAACGGAGGGCCACTCGCGAGTGAGAGTGACGCTGGCAAGGGAATGATTCGCGGCGGGAGGGCGCCGGACTGAGGTCCCGGCGGCGGGGCGGGAGCCGGGGGGTTGCAACCCAATGCGAGAAGGGCGCCGACGATCGCTATCACGAGCTTCGGGTGTGACCACAGTTCGCGTGCAGACATGAGACGGTTCCTCTCGTTAGGTATGCGCTTCAGTCACATCGAATAATGTTCTCTGCAATTCGCCGGCAACTTCTCGGCGTGCGCGTTGAATCACGCCGCCAAAACAGGTAGTGCGGAACGCAGACTACGCGAGACCTCGATGAATCCGCCGCCAAGAACGCGCTCACCGTCGTAGAACACAGCGGACTGTCCCGGTGTTATGGCTGACACAGGCTCGTCGAGTGCGAGCTCGATTTCTTGTCCATTGAGACGAACGATCTCCGCGCGGGCGAGGGGTGCGCGGTGCCGGATGCGAACGCTCACCTGGTCGCCGATACTGGGCGCATCGGTGAGCCAATTCACTTCGCTGGCTATGATGCCACTGCCCAGTAGCTCATCACGAGTACCGATGACGACTGCTCGCTGCTCAGGTCGAATCGCGATGACGTACATCGGGTGTGCGAATCCGCCGGGAACGCCGCGCCGCTGACCGATGGTGTAGCGCGCGAAGCCGTTGTGCTCGCCAACGATCGCGCCACTCGAGTTGACAATCGGACCGCGCGAAAGCGCGGGCGCGTCCGCCGGCAGTCGCTGCTCCAGAATCCGGGTGTAGTCGCCGTCCGGCACGAAGCAGATCTCCTGGCTCTCCGGCTTTTCGGCGATCACCTCGAGACCCATCGCGTGCGCGCGGGCGCGCGTCTGCGCCTTGTCGAGACTCCCGACGGGCAGGATCATGCGCGAGAGAACGGCGCGGTCGATACCCCAGAGGAAATAGGTCTGATCCTTGTTCTCGTCGATTCCCCGGCGAAGCTCGCCATCGACCACGCGCGCGTAGTGTCCTGTCGCGATCCATTGGGCGTCAATTGCATTTGCCTTCTTCAGGAAGTCGCGGAACTTCGTGAACGTGTTGCAGCGGACGCAGGGAATCGGAGTGCGGCCGCGGGCGTACTCTTCGACGAAGTTGTCGACCACGTCGTGTCCGAAGCGGGTCTCGAGATTGAGCACGTAGTGCGGAATCTCCAGCTGCTCGCATACTCGCCTCGCATCGTTCACGGAATCGAGCGAGCAACACGGACGGTCAGGGACATCTTCGCCATGACAGAACAGTTTCATCGTCGCGCCAACGACGTCGTAGCCCTGCTCGACGAGCATCGCCGCGGCGACCGACGAGTCCACGCCGCCGGACATAGCGACCAGCACCCGCTCGCGCGACATCGTTATTCCGCGACCGCGAGCTGTCTCGCCTTGGCGACGAGCGCGGGGAAGACTTCGATGACGCGGTCGATGCTTTGATCCGTCGTCAGAACGCCGAGGCTCATACGGATTGCCGCACTGGCGAGATCTGGACGGACGCCGAGCGCCGTCAGGACGTGCGACGGATCGATGCTTCCGCTCTGGCAGGCCGACCCACCTGATGCGGCGATGCCGCGGAGATCGAGCGCCATGAGGAGCGATTCGCTGTCGGTCCCCGGGACTGAGATGTTCATGATGTGCGGCGCACGCTCCGCTCCCCTGCCGTGGATGACCGCGTCGGGGATTTTCGCCAGGATTCCGGCCTCGAGCTTGTCACGCAGCTTCCGAATCCGCGCGCAATGCGCCTCGCTCTCCGCGAGCGTGAGCTCGGCGGCGCGCGCCAGGCCTACCGCCGCGGCGACATTCTCGGTCCCCGGTCTTCGTCCGCGATCCTGCGTTCCGCCGTGCATCAGCGGCTCGATGTGCGTCCCCCGGCGAATGAAGAGCGCGCCAATTCCCTTGGGCGCGCCGAACTTGTGGCCCGAGATCGTGAGAAAATCGAACTGCTGCGTCTGGGCGTCGATCGTGACCTTCCCGAAGGCCTGGACAGCGTCGGTGTGGACCATGACGCCGCGGTCTTTCGCCTTTGCGGAGAGCTCGGGCACCGCCTGAATCGAGCCGATCTCGTTGTTCACCCACATCATCGAGCAGACCGCGACCTTCTCGTCGACCAGCTCATCGAATGACGCCGGATCTATCACACCGTCTGCCGTCATGCCCAGGAAACGCTCCTCGGCTCCCTCGTGCGCCGCCTGATGCACCGCGCCCAGAATCGCCTTGTGCTCGATTGGCGTCGTAACCACGGCCGTACGGCCCTTTGCCTTGAGAGCGCGCCACGCGCCCAGAATGGCGAGGTTGTCGGCCTCAGTGCCGCCCGAGGTGAAGCAGATCTCGTCCGCGCGCGCGCCTAGACATCGGCCCACTCGCTCCCTGGCCTCGTCCAGCGCCGCACGCGCTTCGCGCCCCCACCGGTGCGTGCTGGAAGGGTTCCCGAAGCGTGGGCCGAAAAACGGCTTCATCGCCTCGAAGACCTCTTCTCGCACCGGCGTCGTGGCGGCGTGGTCGAGATAAATCGGGTCAATCGGCATGGGTGGAATTTAGCTCAACCCTTGAAGAATTTGCTCCTCACTTCCCACAGTTCCGGGAAAAAGCGCTGATTGATCGTCTGCTGAAGATATTTCGAGCCGAGCGTGCCTCCGGTGCCGGAGGTCAACGGGCCGATGATCCGCTCGACGAGCTGAACGTGCAGGAATCGCCACATCGCGAAGCCCTGCTCGTATTCCAGCAGCCCCTCCGCCAGCATTTGCAGCGGCTTCTGGTTTTGCTCGGAGTAGACCTGCTCGAGCGTCACGCCCTCTGCATCGAGCAGGTCGTCGTATAGCCCCTGGAGCGTGGGCCTGGCGAGCGCTCTTTTGACCAGAGGCGCAATCTCACCGTGCTGCTTGAGGACCTGCAGAAAATGTGCGTCGCGCATTCCGGACATCGCTTCGATCGCCCGGAACTGCACGCTCTGCGAGCCGCTGGACGTGCCGAGGTAGCTGCGGAACTGCGCGAACCGCTGCGGCGGGAGCGTCTCGAGCGCTGAGAGCTGACCGGTAACGATACGCACGAGCGCATTCACTCGCCGCACCGAAGTGAGTGCGCCAAGGGTGTCCCTGGCTTCGATCAGCGCAATGAGCGCGGTGAGCTCGTGGAGAATCAGCTTGAACCAGAGCTCGCTCGCCTGGTGGACGATGATGAAAAGCAGCTCGTCGGGGTGCTCGGGCGCGGAGCGGGGACGCTGTAGCTGTAAAAGCTCGTCGAGCGCGAGATAGGACGGATAAGTGACCTCGTCCTCGGATTTCTTCGGGACCGGAGCCGAAGAGCGCTTGCCTCCCTTGCCGGTCAAAACGTCGCGACCTCGAGCGACGCCACGTCCTCCACCCGCATCGTCTCAGTCGTGTAGAACGGCTCGCCGTAGCGGCACCGAATCAGCGACCCGTAGTGCGCGGCGTGGTGGCGAATCAGGTCGTGCAGTGGCTCCCCGTTCGGGTAAACCTCTCCCGCCTGAACCGCTTCACCGAACTGCGACTCGTAGCATCCGATTGCCTCGAGCTTCTTCTCGAATGCCTCGCTGATGTCGACGACGAAGGTCGGCTTCTGGTTGTCTTCGCGGAACGAGAGAGCGTGAAGAACCTTGAGCGGGCGGTGGGGGGCGACTTTGGGCTCGACCTTTTTCAGGCCGGCGACGAAGCACGCGTCTCGCACGAGCTGGGCGACGATCGGATGATCCGGATGTCGTCCGTGCTGGGAGTGGGTGATCACGATCTTTGGCTGAAAGCGCCTGATCGCGACAGCCAGCTTCGCTCTCGTTTCCGGGGTGTTTTGGATTCCGCCATCAGGAAGCCCAAGGTTCTCGCGCACGCTGACGCCCATCACCTTCGCTGCTTTCGCCGCCTCTTTCGCTCGAAGCTCCGGCGTTCCTCTGCTGGCCATCTCGCCCGCCGCGAGATCGAGGATTCCGGTAGATCTCCCGAGCATGTGGGCCCGAATGAGCGTGCCTCCGCAAATCAGCTCGACATCGTCGGGGTGGGCGGCGATGGCGAGAACGTCTACTGGTTTCATGCGAAGAATCTACTCGTACCGCAAAGCGTCGATCGGATCCAGCTTCGCCGCTCGCTGCGCCGGAAGCATGCCGAACACGATGCCGATGGTCACTGAGACCATTACGGCGATCATTGTAAGTCCGATCGGAACGCTCGCGTCGATGTTCATCGCCAGCGTGGCCAATCGCCCGAAAGTCAGTCCGATGAGAATGCCTAGTATGCCACCAAACCCCGTGAGCGTCGCAGCCTCAACCAGGAACTGAAACAGTATCTCCCGTCTCGTCGCTCCGAGTGCCTTCCTGATGCCGATCTCGCGCGTTCTGCTAGTCACCGACACCATCATGATCGCCATCACTCCGATGCCGCCAACGAGCAGGCCGACGCTCGACAGCACGATCATGACCAGGAAGAACACCGCTGTGATCTTGTTGAAGGAGTCGAGGATCTGGTCCTGCGTGATCAGGTCGAAATTGTTCTTGTCCGCGGGGTGCAGCCGCCGCATCTCGCGCAGCGCGATCGTCACCGCTTCCTCTGCCTGCGCCGTCGTCACTCCTTTCTTCGGCTTGACGGGAATGTAGAGCGCGTTCGTCTTGTCGAGTGTGAACTGGTGGTCGAGCATCGCATACGGCACGATGACACCGATGTCCTGTCCCGGGGGCGAGAAAATGTTTCCCGGCTGGGCGTATACGCCGATCACGCGCGCCGGCCTGCCGCTGATGTGAATCTGCTTGTCGAGAATGGACTCTCGTCCGAACAGCTTCTTTGCGGCGTTCTCGTCGATTACGGCGACGCTTGCTCCGGACGACATCTCTGCGGGTGTGAACCAACGCCCATCCAGCAGCTCGCCACCCTGGATCTCCTGATACCGGTCGTCCGCGCCCGTGATGACCACGTTCTGGGTGCGCTGCGCCTCGTAGGACAGGCGGCCGTTCGATTGTCCCCAAATCGCAGCGTACCCGATCTCCGGCAACTGCCTGAGACGTTCGGCTTCGGCCTCGACCAAATCCGGACGCACTCTAATCCACTTCGGAAGCCGGTCAGGGTTCACCGGTGTCTGCGAGAAAACCTTGATGACGTAGAACGTGGTCGGCCCCGCGATCTCGATCGTGCGGACGATCTGATCCTTAATTCCCTGGACGATCGCCGCCATCGTCATCACGGTGGAGACGCCAATCACGACGCCGAGAATCGTAAGAGCCGACCTGAGCTTGTTCGCGCGCAGCGTGTCCAGCGCGATCTGAACGTTGCTCTGGATCCGATCGGTGATGATCATTCGGCGCGCAGTGCGTCAATCGGATCGAGCTGGGCCGCGCGCGATGCCGGATAGACGCCGAACAGGACGCCAACGCCCGCCCCGAGGGAGAGCGCAAGCATCACGGACCACAAGCTCACCCTGGCGGGCAGGGGCGACGCGAGACTCACCAGACCCGCGAGTCCCCAGCCGGCGGCAACGCCGCAAAGACCGCCAATGCTCGCCAGCACGACCGCTTCTACCAGAAACTGCCGGCGAATGTCGCCCGGCTTCGCGCCGAGCGCCTTTCGGACGCCGATCTCACGCGTCCGCTCAGTGACCGACATCAGCATGATGTTCATGATCACGATTCCGCCGACCACCACTCCGATCGCGACGATGGCCGGGATGACGGAGAAGAGGATCTTTGTCAGGTTCTTCCAGAACTCCACCAGCGCGTCGGCGGTCTCGACAGAATAGTCCGGCTCGTCCGCGGGGCGCAGGCGGTGCGCGATGCGCATCGCTTCATCGGCGCGCTGCATTCCGCTCGCGACGAGCAGCGCGGTCGGCATCTTGACCGACACGGTGTTCGTCTTACGCCGCCCGTAAATCATCTCGAAGTTTGGGAGCGGCAGCAGCACGAACCCATCGAAGGATTGCCCGAGCACGCGACCTTTCTTTGCGATCGTTCCGATGACGGTGAACCTCTGGCCGACGATCCGGATATCCTGGCCGACCGGATCCACGTGCTCGAACAGCTTCTCGGCCACGTCCGCGCCGATGACCGCGACCGATGCGTGATTGCGCACATCGATGTCGCTGATGGGGCGCCCGTGGTCGAACACGTAGTCCTGGACGACCTGGTACGGCGCGGTGACGCCGAGTATGGCGACATCGGCCTGCGTCTTGTCGCGCCATACGATGTCGGCAATCGGAGTGGGCCAGCCGGATTGCATGCTGATCGCCACTGCCTCCGGGACCGCGGCAATCACCGCGTCCGCATCCGCCTCGGTGATGCGCGGCCGCCGTTGCAGCTTTTTCCACTCCTCATCGTCGAAGAGTCCGATGCGGATCGGAGTCCTTCTCACCTGGAAAGTGTTCGCGCCAATGAGCGCGCTGGCGAGGTTCTCCTTCACGTACGCGTTCATGCCCGAGATGATGGCGACGACGGCGACGAGGAACGCCACGGACACGATGATCCCGAGCAGCGTGAAAAAGGAGCGCAGCTTGTTGACGCGGATCTGCTCGAGCGCAGTGGTGATTACATCGATGGAGCGCATAACCTAATTTCGGCGAAGGGCACCCTGGCCGCTACACAGACCTTGCTTAACTGCGACTGAACGGGCGGGAGGCGGCAGTGGTTCAACTGAAAAAACTACCCCGTTCTTTTGCAGTTGCGCCCTTACCGCGAACCGGCGCCCATCACTCGTACCGTAGGGCCTCCACGGGGTCCAGCCTCGCCGCGCGCGCAGCGGGGAGAAGCCCAAAGAGAATTCCGGTGAACGCGCTCGTGGCCAGCGCCGCCACGACCGCCGAGATGGGTGTCGAGGCGGGCACGGCGGGGAAGGCGGTCTTGATTCCGAGCGCCACCAGAATACCCAGCACGAGCCCGATCGCGGCGCCAATGCTGGTCAGCGTCGCGGCCTCGACCAGGAACTGCCAGAGGATCGCGCTCCTGGTCGCGCCCAGCGCCTTCCGCACGCCGATCTCACGCGTGCGCTCGGTGACGCTGATCATCATGATCGCGACCACGCCCACTCCGCCGACCAGCAGTCCGACCGAGGAGAGCGCCAGCCCGACGACAAAGAAAGTACCGAACAGCTGGTTGTAGATCCCCATCAACCGGTCCTGCGTCACGATCTCGAATGTGTTCTTGGCCGTCGATCTGAGCCCGCGCCGCGCCCGCAACAGCGCCGTCACGTCGTCCGTTGCTTCCTCCGTCGTCACGCCGGGCTCCGGCTTGACGATGAAATCCACGCCCCGCATCCACGGGTTGAGACTGCGGCGCGCCGACTCGAACGGCACGATCGCCTTCGCCTGATCTCCACCGCCAGCCGACGTCGGCGTTCCCATCGGACTCGCCGTATAGTGGTAGACTCCGATCACCTGGAATCCAACGCCATCGACGTTGATCATCTTGTCCAGTGGGTCGGACGTTCCGAAGAGCCGTTCGGCCAGCTTCTGGTTGACGATGATCACACGCGCCGCGGTGGTGTTCTCGGCGTAGGTGAAGCTGCGGCCGGGATAGATATCGCCGCCATCCACATCCACCCAGTTGGGCGTGTAGATCTCCATCCCCGTGCTCACCTGCTTGTCCTTGTACGTGAACTTGGCGCCACTGCCGAGGTGCGCGGTGACCGCCTTGATTGTAGGCAGCCGCTCGATCGCCGTCGCGTCGTCGATCGTGAGCGCCGGATTCCGCCGCTCGGGGCACGTCTCGTCCGAGCCATCGCACGCCTGGAAACCACTGATCGGACGTCGATAGATGAAGAACGAAGTCGGACCGGCCGCCTCCAGATCCTTGGCGAAGCTCTCGTTGATCCCGCGCACCACCGATGACATCGCGACGACGACGAACACGCCGATCGCGACCCCCATGATAGTGAGCGCGGCTCGTACCTTGTTCGAGCGGATCGAGTCGACGGCCATGCCGACGCCTTCGAGCGCGTTGAAAATGCGCTGCCCGATCCGCATCGCTATTCCTTCCTCAGGGCTTCGATCGGGTCGAGCGCTGCCGCCTTGCGAGCCGGATATACGCCCGAGATGATTCCTACGACCGTCCCGAGCAGCGTCGCCATCACGATTGACCAGGGTGCAACCGCCGCGGGGAGCGGCGTCTTCCACTCGATGACCTTGGCAGCGGCGATTCCGAGAATGATTCCGACCACCGCGCCGAGCGTGCTCAGAGTCGCGGCCTCAACGAGGAACTGTCGCATAATGTCACGCCGTCTGGCACCGAGCGACTTCCTTATCCCGATCTCGTGCGTACGCTCTGCCACGGCGACGAGCATGATGTTCATGATCACGAGTCCGCCGACGATCAGTCCGATCGCGGGGAACGCGGTGCCGGCCATGGTCATCACCTTCTTCAGCTTGTCCATGAAGGCCAGCGCTGTCGCCGAGGTTTCCATGAAGAAGTTGTCGGGCTCACTCGGCCGGAGCTTGCGCCGGCCGCGCATTACCTCGCGCACAGCCTCCATGGCGTCGGTCATCGTGAGCGACGTCGGAGTCTGAACCATGATTCCGTCCACGTCGCCGCGCGGGTTCGTGAAGTGGTGCAGCGGTGAGTTGTAGGGCGCGATGGCGACGCGGTCGAGCGAAAGCCCGAATACCGAACCCTGCTTCTCGAGCACTCCGATCACGGTATAGGGCATTCCCTTGATGCGGAGCTGGCGCCCGAGCGGGTCGAGGTCCCTGAAGAAATAGGTCGCGACCTCGTCACCGATGACGACAACCGGCGCGCCGAGGGTCGACTCCTGCTGCGTGAAGAGTCTGCCGAGGCGGACGTCGTACTTCTTGATCGTGAAGTAGTCGCCGTCCACCGCGTGAGCCTCCACCTGCTTGGGACGCGCGTACTGCGACTGCGCCTGGAGGTATTCCTGGCTTTCGACGGCGTACCTGGATCCGGGCGGCAGCACGCTGGCGACGAGCGCCAGATCCGAGTGATAGATGCGCGGACGTCGGAGCCAGGTGCGCCACTCCTCTTCAGAGCTGGCACCGTCGCCGAACCATGGAAAACGGCGCAGCGTGAAGGTGTTCACGCCCAACAGTTTGGCCGCGAAGTCGTTCTCCATGTAGCTGCTCATGCCCTGAACGATCGAGATGACCGCGATCAGGAACATCACGCCGATGCAAACACCGAGGAGCGTGAAGAAGCTTTTCAGCTTCTGCACGCGAATCTGCGCCAGAGCAAGCCAGATGGCCTCGACGAACGGCACGGTCAGTCTTTCCTGGTGAGGTCTGGCGGGGCGATTCCGGCTGCCTTGATGAAGGTCGCGCGCTTTTCGTCACTGGCAACCGAGCCGTCGCGCAGGACGATCACGCGTCGCGCGTGGGCCGCGATGTCCGGCTCGTGGGTCACCATGATCACGGTCTGTCCCTGTTCGGCCAGGCCCTCGAAGACGCGCATGATCTCTTCCGATGTGGTCGAGTCGAGGTTTCCCGTCGGCTCGTCCGCGAGAAGAATCGATGGCTGATTAACCAGCGCGCGCGCGATCGCGACGCGCTGGCGCTGACCGCCGGAAAGCTCGTTCGGCCGGTGCTGGATTCGATCTCCGAGCTGCACGCGCTCGAGTGCTTCCGTGGCTCGCTTTCTCCGCTCGTCCGATCCAATGCCGGCGTACACCAGCGGCAGCTCGACGTTGTGCAACGCGGTGGCGCGCGGCAGCAGGTTGAAGGTCTGGAACACGAAGCCGATCTCGCGATTTCTGACGCGCGCGAGCTCGTCCTCATCTTTGTCGGAAACAAGCTCGCCATTCAGCCAGTACTCGCCTCCGTTCGGTGTGTCGAGGCAGCCGATCAGGTTCATCAGCGTCGACTTTCCCGAGCCCGACGGGCCCATGATCGCGACGTACTCGTTGCGGCGGATAGCAATGTCAACTCCGCGCAAAGCGTGTACTATCTCGCCGCCCATGTCATAGTCGCGCTTCAGCCCGCGCGTGACGATGACCCATTCCTTATCCGGAGCGGCTCCGGCTTCGGTCGTGATTACCTGTCGTTCAGCAGTGGTGCTGATCGGAATTTCGTCAGTCGTTGGCATTAGGCCTTCGCCGGCTCGCCGGCCTTCTTCGGTTGGTCCTTCTGTGCGCGCACCGTTGTGCCGTCCTTGAGCTCGCGGATGGCCTGGTAGGTGCCGCCGACGATGTTCTCGCCTTCCTTGAGGCCAGTGAGAACCTCGAAATACTTCTCACCCGCAATACCAACCTTTACGGGACGGAAGGTGACTTTGTTGTTCGTTCCGATCACGAACACTCCCTCGACGTCACGCTTACCGACTTCCTTCGACGGCGCCTTCTTCGCGAGCGTGAGCGAAGTGTCGGGCTTGACGCTGTCCTCGCGGACGGTGAGCGCGATGATCGGAATCGCGATCACGTTATTCCTCGTCGACGTGATGATCTTCGCGGTGGACGAGAAATCGGGCCGTGTGTCGGGCGGAACGTTGAGCAGCTGGATCGTCACTTCATAGTCGATCGCCTGGTCGGTCGCGCCGCCGGTACCGCCGGTGCCCGCACCCTTTACCGAGCTATTCGAAATCTCGGAAACCCGGCCGATGAATGTCGTATCGGGGAATGCATCGAGCTGGACCACCGTTGAGTCGCCGATCTTGATTCGCGAGACATCGGTCTCATCGACCTTGACCTTCGTCTCGAGGACGCTCATGTCGCTGATCGTGAGCATCGTCGCCGCGTCCTTGTTGAACGTTCCCGGGATCGCGGTCTCGCCCTGCTCGACGATGAGTCGCGTGATGCGACCGCTCATGGGAGCGGAGATGGTCGTCTTGCTCAGGAGCGACTGCGCATCCCGATACGAAGCCGTCGCCTGATCGATGGCGTGGTTCGCCGCCTCCAGCGTCGCCTGATTGACTTCGACCTGCGTTCTCAGCTGCTCGATTTGTTCATCGGACACCAGCGTCGGATTTGCTTTCTTGAGCGCCATCAAACGGTCGAAGTTGCGCTGAGCCTGGGCCATAGCCGGCTTCGCCTGCGCCGCCTGTGACCTGGCCGATGCGACGGCCGCGGTCGCTCTCTCGACGCTCGCCCGATATTGCGACGGGTCGATCTCGAGGAGGAACTGGCCCATTGTCACCATCTGGCCTTCCTTCACGGCCAGGCGGACGATTCGTCCGCTGATGTCGGCGCTGATGTCTACCTTCGTGTGCGGCAGTACCTGGCCGCTCGCCGTCACCGAGGCGACCAGATCACGCTTCTGAACCTTCTCCATGCGGACTTCGGTCGCCTTGTTGCGGCCCTTCATCGCGCTGGTGAAGCCGATGATCACGATCGCGAGAGTGATCGCGCCGACGACGGTCCACTTGGTGCGTTTCTTCATATATGTCGATCCGATTAGCGAAGGGGATGACCGACGGCGCTCTCCAGAGCGGCGAAGGCTTTATGATAGTCGTACACGGCGGTGATGCGGTCGCTCTCGGAGCGCTCGTATGTCGCGCGCGCTTCCGTGAGGTCGACGTACGTCGTCGCCCCGATTCTGTACCGGTCCTGCACCAGCTTCAGCTCCTGCTTGGCTTTGGCGGCGTTCTGCTCCTGCAGCGCGACGGTTTTTTCCGCCGTCACCAGAATCAGGTACGCCGCAGTCACATCCGCCGTGAGCGCCAGCTCCTTTGATCTTACGCTGTAGCGCGCGTCGGACCGGCTCGCCATCGCTTCCTGCAACCTCTGCTCACGCGAGAATCCATCGAACAACGGAAGCGAGAGCGTCGCGCTGAACGAGCGCGGAGACTTTGTAAAGTTGAATGGGAACCTCGAGTTCCCGTCGCGGATCGCCTGCGCTTGCGCGTCCGTGAGTGCCATCGCGTTGCACTCGGCAAGCTGGTTTGAAAGGTTGAGCGCCGCGCGGACCTCCTCGGTTCTGACGCAGCTCGTGCGCGCCGCGTCGAGCTGCGCCGATGCCTGCTGCACGGGGAAGTTGGAATTCGTGTAGCCGTACGTGTAGCCGCCGATGCCCGTGGACAAGGACAGGGTTGGTGAGTATTCGCCCTTTTCTCGCCTCACGTTGAGATCAGACACGTGCTCCCTCGACCGCAGCGCGAGAACGCCGGGGTTCTGGCGGCGCGCGGACTCGATGAGCTCCTGGAGATTGAGCGATGTCGGCGTGACCGGGAACTGGCTGACGAGCTTCACGTTCGGCGGTTGGGGGGTTCCCATCAGCTGGAACAGCCGCAGCTTCTCGATCTCGACCTGGCTTCTCGCCTTGAGCGCCGCCACCTGCTGCAGTCCGAGCGATACCTCGGCGCGCTGGACATCCAGCTGCGTGCCGGAACCGACGATCTCTCTGGCCTGCGCGAGAATCAGCTCCTGCTGCGATGCCACGACGAGCGTGTCCTGAAGATCCGCGTTCGCCTCGGCCTGGAGCGACGACAGATACTGCTGGCGAACGTTGCTGCGGAGCGTCTCGGCGGCGCCCGTGATGTCAGCCTCTACCGCGTCGCGATTGGCGCGCTGCAGGCTCGGCGTTATCAGCGTTGCGCTGTTGATTCTATAGTTCACTCCGATCTGATAGGCGGACTGATTGACGTCGGAGCTGGCGCCGAGACTTGCGCCGCTGAAGATCTGCTGGCCGCCCTGCTGTCTTTGCGCGAAGAGCGAGGCGTCAGCGGTCGGCAGCAGAGCGCCATACGCGCTCCGCACCGCCGCGCGGGCGCCGATCCGGTTGTTCTGAATCTGCTGGAGCTCGGGGTTATTACGCCGGGCCAGCTCGATCGCCTGATCGATGGTCAGCGTGGCCTGGCCAGCCGAATCGCGGGGAGTAACCTGGGCGGATGCCTGAACGGCGCCTGCCATAAGACTTAAGAAAAGCAGTGATCGTATCATTATAGGGGAGGTGGACTTTTCGAACACTTACGGCGAACTATACAACAGAGTTTCAGACCCGAACACACCGAGTTTCCTTAAGATTGAATTAAGTCCGACTTGATTGTAGCGCGCGACCTTATTCGGTCGACGCGGGCGCCAGAAAAATCCGGTCGCTGATCTTGGCGTAGATGCGCTCGTAGATGCGCTTCCCCTTTTCCGCCGATGCTAGAGATGGCCTCCCGATGGAGCCCGCGCTCCCGCTCGGAACGGTGAGCCAGCCGCGCCTGTACCGCCTGAGCTGCTCGCGCGACATCATATAGTCCTGTGCCTGATCGAGGCTGACCATATGCGGCGCCAGGAACAGCATTATGGATGTGTCGACCTCGTCTCCGTGCATGGCCTCCCTCTGTCCTTCGAGCAGGTCGGAGAGATTCACGCCGAACATGTCAACAACTCTTACCCGCGCCGCAGTGGTGATGACGGTAGCAAGCGCCTCCTGATGCGGATCGTGCCCGTGCGCCGTGAGCAGAATGAACTCCCGCACGCCGGTGGCCTCCCACGAATCGAGCAGGTCGTTGAGCATCCTGTGCAGCGTCTTCTTTCTCAGGGAAGCATTACCGGTGAACCCGCGCTCTGTGTCGACGTTCACTCCGTACTCCACCGTCGGTGCCCGCAACACGCCATATTCCGCAGAGAGATCGTCCGCCATGTGCTCGACGATTATGGTGTCGCAGCCGAGCGGAAGGTGAGGACCGTGCTGCTCGCACGTCCCGATCGGGATTATGAGCCGCGGATCATTGCCGAGTATCGCGCTGATCTGCGCCGGATTGAGCTCCTTGACCCGCAGCGGCCCGGAAACTGGAATGGAGGAGGGAAGAGTCATCGCATCAGATAGCAGTTCTGCATCAGATAGTAGCCCTATTGTAAGAAGCGGTCACCTGCCGCGAGGCGCAATCCTCGCGACTGCCGCGGTTCCGCTTTTCCTGATTGCGATGTGGGTCAGAACCCCGGCGCTTCCACGCACGTCGGGGCCGGATTCGCCAAACGGAAGCGAGAGGGTTGATGCGGCGGACGGCGCCCTGCGATCGCTGGCGCGTGCTCTCGCCGAGACGCGCGACCGTCTCGACGAGAGGGCGACTCGCGCGCTCGATGCGCCAGTGGACGCCGAAGGGGCCTTTGCATTTCTCTCCGCGCGGTCTCCGCAGAGAGATGGAGAATCGGTCGTCCTCTTCGACCACGATCGTCCCTTCGCCTGGTCGGGCAAAGTGAGGATCGATCCCGATACACTTCGCGGCCACGTCAGCGTGACGTTCAGTCCGTTCTACACGACTCTCAACGTGGTCGAGACACGCAGCGACCGCCGTGCCGTAGCCTCGGCGGTGCTGCACGCCGCGCCGCCGGCGAACAGGCTCACCGAATCGGTGGACGAACAGCTCGCCCTCGCCCAGGACGTGGCTTCCTACGAATTCTCCCCGCCCGCAATTGCGCGAGGAGGGCCAGTTGTGCTGTCCGCGAATGGCAAGCCGATTCTGCGGTCGCTGGCGCGACTGGCAACGGCGGACGAGGTCAGCTTTCGTCGCGCATCGATGCTCCGCGCGAGAGGAGCAGTAGCGCTCGTCATTCTCGCTCTCGCGTTTCTCGTCTTCGCCTGGCGGGAGAGACGCGCCTTGGCGGAGCGCCTCTTTGCGGTCGCGGTTGCGCTCACGATCACGGCGCTCATTCCATGGAACTCGTTCTCCAATACATCGCGCCTCTTTGATCCGGCTTACTACTTCTCAAAGCTCGGAGGGCCGCTCACGGCCAACGCGGGCGCGCTTTGCATCAGCACGGCACTCATTCTCATGGCGGTGTACGCGGTCATTCGCGCGCACCCCGAGGCCCGTTGGCCACGCCCCTACGCCGCGGTCGGCGCCATCGTCACCCTCGGCGTCGGGATTCCGCTCGCATCGAACATTGTTCGAGGAATCGGGCAGCCACCGTGGGGTTCTACTCCCGGCCTCTGGCTCTCGTGGGAGATCCCCCTCTTCCTCTTCCTTTTCGCCGTGCTGCTCGCCGCGTACTGGATGGCGCGCATGGCATTCGGCAAGCCGGGAGACGTCACCTTTCGCGCGGCGCTCATCATCGCCTCCGTTTCCGCTATCGTCGCGCTCGGCGGCCTCTGGTCTACGACATCCAAAGAGCGCATGCAGCTCGCGGAACAGGATGTTGCCGCACTCGGGCAGGTTGACGATTACGCCGTCCAGCTTACGCGCCGATTCGTCGCCACGCTCTCGCAGTCTCCGCAGCCGCTCACTCGCGCCGACTTGCTGAAGGCGTATGCGGCCTCTGATCTGGCATCGGCGGAGTATCCGGCGACTATCGCATCCTGGAATCAAGCCGCGACGCAGATCTCCGAATTTGCGGTGGCGCCCGCGGAGCCAGACTCCGAGGCTGTAACGAACGCGGTCAAGGAGGCGATCGCCACGCGTCAGACAGTGGCGCGAAGCACGCTCGGTCCCACCGGCGTTCAGATTCTCGCTGCCGTCGCCCATCCGTCGGGAGGCGCGACATCGGTCCTGGTGCTGCCGCGCACCAGACTTCTAAATGCCAATCCATACGCGGCACTTCTGGGAATGGCTCCGCCATCCGGCGGCGATCCGCCCTACGCGCTGCTGCTGACCGACGTCTCGCCGTCGGGCCACGCTGACACGACTCAGGTGCGCTGGCATCGGATGGGGGACGAGCTCCACGGCAACCGGCTGATCTCGACGAGCGCGGGAACGATGCGCGCGCACGTGGAGATCGACCTGCGCTCGGTTTGGGTGCGGGCCGAGCGCGGAAGCCTCGTCCTGCTGCTCGACCTGATGCTCGCCGGATTGTTCTGGCTGCTCGGTACGATGATGGAGAAGGGTTTCGTGCGTTGGCTGCGGGTGAGAGCGGCGAGGTGGATTTACACCTACCACGCGAGGCTCACTCTCGCCCTCTTCGCGTTCTTTGTGATTCCAGCGATCGCATTCGCGGTCTGGTCGTATCAGAGATTGCGCAGCGACGACGTTCAGACCCGCGAGGTGCTCGTGCGCGAGACACTCAACGCGGTTGCCGCGGGCAACGAGTACGAGCAGCTGCCGGGCGCGGCGCGGCGCTTCGACACTCCGCTCTTCCTCTATTCCAACGGCTTTCTCGATCGCACGAGCGACAGCCTGCTCGATGCCCTCGCTCCGACCGGGCGGCAGTTGCCTCCATCGGTCGAGCTCAGCCTCTCGACTGGGGGTGAGCTCTCAGCTGTGTGGGAAGCAAAGCTCGGCGCTACCAAAATGCTCTTCGGCTACAGTACCGGCGTAGTGGGACAGGAACGCTACGTGCTCGCCGCGCCCGCTCGGAGCGACGATATCGTGCTGGACAGGCGCCGCCGCGATCTCGGGATGCTGGTGCTGTTCGCAACGGCCATCGGCGCGCTCGCAGCTCTGGGGCTCAGTGGGATCGCGGCGAAGGGGCTGGCGAGGGATCTCGAGCTCAGCCGCATCGAAGTGGCGCGCGCCGAGCGCGTGCTGGCGTGGGGCGAGATGGCGCGCCAGATCGCCCATGAGATCAAGAATCCGCTCACACCGATTAGACTGGGGGTTCAGCATTTGCGGCGGGCGCGCAGTGATCCGCGCGTCGACTACGACCAGGTGCTCAACGACAACGTGAAACGAATCCTGGCCGAGATTGACAGGCTCGACGAGATCGCGCGCTCGTTCAGTCGTTACGGCAGCGCGCCTGCGGATCTGCCGCCGGCGGTCGTTGTCGACGTTGCCGCGGTGGTCAAGGACGTCGTTGCCCTCGAGCAGATGGGCGACCGAAAGGTGAAGTGGCAATTGCGGGGCGCGGACAGGCCGGTGTGGGCGATGGCGCGGAAGGACGAAATGCGGGACGTGTTGCTCAACGTATTCGAGAACGCGCGCCTCGCGCTGGCGCGTCACGTGGATATCTCACTGCGCGAGGAAGACGGAAGAGTGACGATAGAAACGGTCGACGATGGGTCGGGCATCGCCCCGGCAGTGTTGCCGAGGATCTTCGAGCCCCATTTTTCAACGCGCACAACCGGAAGCGGACTCGGGCTCGCCGTAAGCCGCAGACTGATCGAAGCGTGGGGAGGAGAGATCGCGATCACCAGCGAAGAAGGAAAAGGGACCAGAGTGCTCATAGTACTTGAGCGGAGCGAGGCATGAACGGAGTGAATCGCGGAGTAGAGACGCCGCGTGCAACCAAGGTTCTGCCGCCGCACCTGTTCGATTGGCAGCTGCCTCCGGAGTGGTCCTGGGGCCCGGGCGGGATGGTCGGCGACTATCGCCACTACCAGGAAGTGGTCGACGCATTGGGTCGGTCGCTGTCGCTGGTGACCGCGCCCGATCCTGCTCACACTCCGTGGCTCTTCGAGGAAGCGAGGCAGCTGGCGCAGCGCAGTCATCCTTCGATTCCGACGACCTATCATTACTGGACAGCGTATCGTGACGCCCGGCGCGGGCCCGGCTATTTACGCCGCTGGGTGACCGGCGAGACTGTGCGCGCGCGTCTGGCGCGGCTCGGGCTCGCGGACATTCCGTACGTCTTTCAGATGCTTCGTGGTGCGTGCTCCACCCTCTCGTACCTCCATGAAACCGGCATTGCGCACGGCGGGCTGAACGGCGATGCGTTGTGGACGACGCCAACCGGACGTCTGTGGATGCTGGAGTGGCAGTGGGCGGTCCCGCGCGCTGCGATCCCCACGGGCGTGCGACCCGGCAATGGCCCGCTCGAGATACGCTCGCTCGAGGCGTCGCGTCCGATGCGCGCGGAGCTCCTCCCGATGCCGCCCGAGTGGGAGTCGGGCGAATGGATCCCCACGCCCGCGAGCGACCAATGGCAGCTCGCCGCGATGTGTTTCACCGCGCTCACGGGTGAAGCGCCGCCATCGCGCGGTGCGCCGCCGATCAAGCTGGTGCGTCCCGAGACACCCGAGTCGATGGCGAGCGCGCTCGACCGCGCGCTGTCGCCGAGCCCCGACGATCGTTTTCCATCGCTCGCAGTTCTGCTGCGGGCGGTTGATCGCGGCGATCCGGCGCGGACGGTAGTGATGGTTCGCGGTGAGCCCGACAGCACGGCGCAGGAGTCCGCCGAGGCGCGCGTGCGCTGGGCGGTGGGCGATGACTATGAGATTCTCTCGAAGCTGGGCAGCGGCGCGTTCGGAACGGTGTGGCGCGCGCGCGACCTTTCCCTCGAGCGCGAAGTCGCACTGAAGGCGCTGCACCCCACAATCGCGCGCGACGACAAGGCGGTGAGAGCGTTCTGGCGCGAAGCAAAGCTCGCAGCGCAGCTCGCGCATCCGGCGATCGTGCCGATCTACGACTGGGACTCGAGCGGAGATCTTTCCTGGTACACGATGGAGCTGGCCGAGGAAGGGAGCGTGGCGAGTCTCGTGGCGCGATCCGGTCCGCGCCAGGCGGCCGAGATCGCGTCGCAGGTCGAACAGGTTCTGGACGGCCTCAACGTCGCGCACGCGAACGGCATACTGCACCGCGATCTCAAGCCCGAGAACATTCTCATTGATCGTTATCAGCGCTGGCGCATCACGGACTTCGGCATCGCGAACGTCACCGGTGAGGATGTAGCTGGTACGACGGGTACGCCCGCATTCGCGGCGCCGGAGCAGCTCCTTGGCGAGCAGCAGGGGCCGGCGGCGGATTATTTCGCGCTCGCCGCGATCGTGTATTTTACGATGACGGGCGAGCCACCGTTTGGCGACGACGATGCGCGTAGCATATTGGCGCGCCAGTTGAGCGAGCGTGCGGATCTGGTGCCGTTTCCGACAGTGATCGCCAATTGGTTCCGCACCGCATTTGCGGCGAAGCCGGAAGATCGTTTCGCGGATGGTTTGGAGATGAAGAAAGCGTGGGGAAAGGCGACCGAGAAAGTTCTGGCGCGGCAGCGCGGGCCGTGGTGGCGGCGAGTTGTTTCGTAGTAACGGACGGACGTGCCTCGCGGAAGCACCTCGCGGCAGTGCCTGCGCGCCCTTAGCTGGTTGTGCCGCGCGGACTTACAAAATGGGGCTGCGAGCACTGCGCGACCCCAAAAGGGGCGAATTGCCCGTCGGATTTCTGGTATTTCGTTCTAAAGCCCTCCATTTGCCCTTCAACGGTGTTGGCTGGCGTGGCACTTGCAATCCGATTGTCGACGATGAGAACGGCTACCGCTGCCGCATAATCGGCGGAGCGTGACGAATGTTTGTCGCGTTGTTTTTTTAACGGCGTGCATCACTAGCGCCTCTGAAAAGATTTGCTAGTTTGTCCGGTTGTGAGACGGTCGGTCTGGAGAGCGCTCGCGCGCTCACTGGGCATGCATCCTGCCTCACAACGCAACGTGCAACCGCGGTAACCGCTGTAAGTATCTCCACCCTTTGAGAGGAATCAATCATGTTGAGAAGAAGTTGGACCGTCTGCGCAATGACGGCCTTACTCCTCGGCGGAACGGCGGCTGCCCAGTCGCCCGGTACGTTGCTGGTAGGAGGGTTCGGCACGTGGACGCACTTCGATAGCAAGTGGAACCTGGACTCCGGTTTCGGAAAATCCTGGGGCTATGGCGGACGAGTTGGCGCTTTCATCGCGCCGAACTGGAACCTCGAGGCTGACGGATCTTACACACCGGCGGCGTCGAAGACGGGCTCGCGATTCCTCGGCTCCTCGAGCAACGCCGTTGGCGGCGATGTGAAGGCGAGCGCGTTCACGGCGCGCCTCGTGTATAGCTTCCCGATCGCGAACCTACCGTCGTTCCACATCGGTGCCGGTGGCGTTCTCGAGAACTTCCGCACCGATGCGGGACCCGGGACTTATCAGTTTGGCGTGAACGGCCTGGCCGGATTCAACCTCGGCTTCGGCGGAGTTTCACTCCGCGTCGACGGACTCGTGAACTATCTGCCGTCCAACGGCAGCAAGTTCGATTTCGGCGCTCAGGCTGGTCTCCAGCTTTCGCCGGATATCAACAACCTTTTCGGCGGCGGCGCAACGGGCAACCCGGTGATGTGGGCTCCGTACGCCTGGTGGGACAATCTCGACGCGCCCCTCCCGGGAACCGTCGAACTGGGCGGCTTTGCTCAGTGGACACGGTTCGATAGCAATGCGGGACTGGGACCGAATGGCTCGATGCCGAAGAACGGTCTTGGCTACGGTGGACGCGTTGGCGTGTTCCTCTCCGATCCCCGGTGGGAGCTCGAAGGCGATG